>Ga0056128_1000018_pt1 | contig 89583 bp, 86 predicted proteins | sample WorMetLIZISLAND2_FD_71113 | JGI IMG/M metagenome (GOLD analysis project Ga0056128, IMG submission 71113) | Marine gutless worms symbiont microbial communities from Max Planck institute for Marine Microbiology, Germany - Olavius geniculatus... ... | reverse complement strand
CTGTGATGAAACCGATCCCCACTATCGATATGATGATTATCCTCATTATGAGGCTTTCCGGAATCCGGCTACGCAGAACCAAATCATGGGGACTCGAAGACATCGCCTTAAATTAATCCTCTAAATGGTAGATAGACCCGATCTTTTTAAATAGAACTTTTAAACTTGTAAATAGGGTAAACAATGTATTTTGTCTTGAGAAATGCAGTATCCTTGTTTTCTTTTTTTATCTGCTTTACCTTATGCCGGTTGTCATTAATATAAACCGGTTGTTGCTATCCCAATGAAAGTAGAACTAATTCCAATATCGCAACATCGCTTTGTCAAACGGGTTAACCGGAAAGGAAAAGATAATGAATTTTGCTATTCCGATAGCGGTATCTGAAGATCTCGCGCGCTTTAAGGATTTTATCAAACAATACATCCTACCGAATCTGCCGTCCTGGAACCGGCAGGGCTCGCTTCCACCGGATTTTTTTCAACAAATGGGGGAAGCCGGTTGGTATGGTCTTCGGTTTGAAAACGATCGTCTCATCCGAACATCGTGTTTAAAGGAGGTTCTCGTTGCCGAAGCGCTTGCTGTTGCGTCACCAGGGGTTGCCATCGCGGCTTTGGCACATATTGATTTGGGCCTGATGGGCCTGTTCCTTTTCGGCTCACCGGATCAGCAACAAAATTACGGACCCGCAGCGGCGCGGGGCGACAAAATAATGTGCCTGGGAAACACTGAAAATATCGCTGGCAGCGACGTCGCCGGCATCGCGATGGGCGCCGAAAAAGTCGCTGACGGATGGGTTTTGAATGGGACCAAAGCCTATGTCACCAATGGCTATATGGCCGATCTGGGCGTAATAACCGCAGTGTCAGATCCTGATGCTCCCAGAAACAGTCGCTTATCCATGTTTTTGGTCGATTTAAATCGGGAAGGGATCAGCCGCAAAAAGTTGAACAAACAGGTGTGGATTCCATCTGATTTGACACGCCTGAATTTTAAAAATGTATTCATACCGGATGACCAGCTACTCGGCATCCGTGGACGCGAACTGCAGCAGGTATTGGAAGTTTTTACCCATAGCAGGGTGCCGATTTCGGCCCTGACCTTGGGTGGCGCCGCCGGCGCCTTCGACCTGGCCCTGAACCATATGCAAAAACGTAAAATTTTCGGCAAACATGTCTCAGAGCATCAGGCCAAGGCATTTGAAACTTCCGATCATTACGCCAAAATGGAATCCGCCCGGCTGATGCTGTTCAAAGCCTGCTGGGACATCGATCAGGGCCAGGACTTCCGGCAGGCGGCATCGATGGCAAAGTACCTGGCCGTTGAAGTGGCCCGAGACCTTACCGTCTGGGCAGCCGATATTTTTGGTGCCGCCTCGGTTGTCGAAGAGCATCCCATCCACAAATATCCCATAGACACCTGGGGGGCCTCCCTGGGCGAAGGCACCCAGGATGTGCAAAAATTGATTATATTTCGCGAGCTTGTGAAGCACTATCGTGCTGGTGGGTAGTTTGTTGTCTGTGGTTTGTTGCTTAAATCAATTTTACTGAAAAAATAGTCAAACGTCATAAAAATAGGCGGAGTCAGCTAGAATGCCACCGCCTTTTTTTATTTCGAATTACCTATTTGCTATAAATCTTCTTCTTCCAAATCCTACCAGTCCGGCTAATCCGGTGCCCAATAGCAAGATGGTTGCGGGTTCGGGGATGGGGGCGGAGGCGGGGGTCCCCCCAAAAGCCACTTCGCCGATATTAAGGAAAGAATTGGGATCCCCAGTAAAATTGGAGTTGACTAGCAGCCGAATGTACCGCGCTTCTTTCGCATCGAACCCAAACGGCTGGACCTCGATAGGACCAGTCAAAGATAAAGAACCATTAAATTCGCCCAACTTCTCATCATCACCAAAGGAAAGGTCAATTGAGCCAAAGAGAGCAAAACTGTTGATGGAAAAACGACCGATTAAGCCGCTCTGTCCCCACAAGGCGAAACTGCTGACTGATAGCACCTCGTTCAAATCGAAATCAATATATCCAGGGAATGAACTACTACCACCCCATGCATTAGATTGATTAAGTGCTGCATGTGTTGGATTGCTTTCAATGTAGGTTTTATAATCGGTTTGACCGCTTGTGAATTTAAATTGATCGGGCAAGCCCGACTGATCAATGGTTCGGTCTAGAGTAGTCCCTGACGAGCTGAAAGAGGTGTCGCTGATACTTTTCGGTGAGTAAATGAAAAGGGCCAACGCCGGCATACTCCAGCACGTCACCAAAATCCCCGCGGCCATGCAGATTAACAAGCGTTTAAATAAATTTGACATCTCTTGTTCCTCCTCTCTAATTAATTTAAATGATGTAAAAAATGATATCCTCGGCTTAAAAAGTAAGATGGGAAGAATCAGCGTGGAGTATATTCTCAGCGTGGGCGACGATATTCAATATGGGCTTGTAATGCGGATAATCATTCCAAAATAGTCATGTACCGTATCAATTATTCAGATTTATAAGGTTATTATTTTAATCACAAGCTGCTACATTCAGATTTATATTTTGGATATAATGTTAATATAGGTTTGTAGTTATATAGTTGTCAAGGTAACTACATAAAAAGATTATGTGACGCTATTGCCATGGATGATGTCAGCTCAAGCTGCAAACCAGATGGCTAAAAATGGTTTCCTCCATCGGTTAGAATTGGGCATCGGAACAGAAAGGATTCGGACGTAAGTCTTAGGACATTGCTTGAAGGAAGTTTTTTACCTACGATGCAAACATCATGCTAAATCAGTCATCGGCCAATTAAATGTATAAATACTTTTGAGTTACATGATTTTACCGGATTGATGGAGAAATTACTTTGGAGAAAATAATATGGAATTATGAAGTGTTTATCACAAAATTATGTGGTATTTTACATAATTGTGTATTGTTTTACATAATCATGTTTCAATTAGTTATTGGCGAAATGATATTAACTGTTATGAAAAAGAAAATAGGTGCCAATGCTTGGTGCTCTTCGTTATTGTTCAGATATAAGATTAATATATCAATCGCAACAGGGAACCTCTAATCGAGCATTACCGGCAGTTGCGAGTACCTGTTGGGATTAATTCGTTTAGCAACATAGAATTAAGGCACCAAAACAATTTTTCCGAATTTCCGTCCACCATGTAGACAATTGCGCAAGCCAATTTTGCAATCTGGATGGCCATGCTGTTCAAACCCCCACTGGCGCCGACCACCAGTATGTATTCACCGGCCCTCAACCGTGCCTAATGATCAGTATACGCCAGGCCGTCACAAGTTATAAATTGGGATTTTAGAATGCGGCCTCCGGCCCGGAGGGATTTCGCACTTATGGTACCACTTCAGGCTTGGGGCTTCGCTCTTCGAGCTACGACCCCACAGGCCGCCTTAGGCTACGACCCGACAGGTCGCTCTATGAATTAAAAAGGAACGCTCGACACAAATGCACTCGACAGGCAGAATCCCTAAATTCCTCAATCCCCCAATCCCTGAATTCGTCATTTTTCATTAGTCATTAGTCATTTATAATTTGTCATTCCCTATATCTCATCAACATCAAACGCCTCCACCCAGGTTTCGATCAACTTTTCGGTTCGTTTCTGCAGGCGTTTGGAGATTATGCCGCTCAACTTTTTCATAATGGCGTAGCCCAGGGCGCTGTCGGCTTCAAACATTGCTTTCAGATCGGCGGCCGGCACTGCAAATATACGGCTGGTCTCGGCACAGTGGGCCGTGACGGTGCGACGCCCGTCGCCGACCAAGGAGGCCCATCCGAATACCTGCCCCTCATGGACAGAATCAACGACGATCGCTTTCTCCTCTTCCACCATGCGGGCTCGAATGGCTTCTTCATATTCGATTTCGGTCTTCAACACCTTGTCCGTAAAAACAACGCTTAAATCGACTTCACCCTCCATGACTGCATAGAGATGGGTGGCCGGTTCGTTAAAGCGAAAGATGACATCTGCAGCATTATACTCTACGATCTCGCCTTTGGTGGCAATCGCCTCTAAGGTATCAGATTTGACTTCACTAAAAAATTTAAACTCAGCCAGAGGATTGTTAGCTGTCATCGTGACCTCCTTTTCTATTGGGATTCATAGGTTCCAGATTCAACGTTCCGGGTTATGGATTAGACATGAAACGGAGCGGCTACTGATGTCCTCCGGGAAGGGTTTTTAAATCGTGCTCGTCGTCGTACACGTTCTTGTCCTCGAGATCGAAAACGACTCTAACGCATCGCCTACGGGAACGTACCGAACTTCGGTCCACGGCAGCACACAGGACGAAGAAGGAAACCCCTGAACCTTGAACCTTTGAACCTCTGAACCCTTGAACCATTGAACCTCAAAACCTTGAACCCCTGAACCTCTACTCCAGCATTTGTTCCATCATCTCTTGTTCGGCCGGCACCAGGTCAGAGTTGTTCATGATCACCCGGACGCAGGCGTTCCAGCGCAATATGGCATCGTCATTACCGGCCAACCGCCGGTCAATAGCTTTTTCGTAGGCGTCCATCGCCTGTCGGAACCAGTCATAGGCAAGGTGCCCAGATCCCGGGCCGCCCCGCCCAAAATGGACTTTGGCGCGGCGCTCACAGATAATCCCGCGGTAATAGATGCGGCAGTAGTCATCCGTCAATCGTTTGACCGCCTCCCGGGCCTTGGGAAATGGTTTACTCAAGTCACGCTCGAATTGATCTGTCAAGGCAAGGATCAATGTAATTATGGCCTCTTGATTGCCAGGTTCAATTTCCAAAATATCAAGACAGATGCTCTCTGCTTCGGCAGGCTCGTTCAAATAACGGTAGCATGTCGCTTTATCCAGCGCGGCCGGAATTGCGCCGTCGGACAATGGTTTAAGTTTGAACATGATTTGCTCCCCTGTAAAAGTTAGAATGAAGATGGACGAATCAGTAGCGGATACGCTATACTGAAAATAATTACGATTGGTGCCCGATGCAAATGGAAGGAAAAAGCTATATATTGAACAGGCAATACATAGATTACCGAACTAATTAAGTAAAGATTTTTTTGAGGCTTGACATCATTGAACCAAATGTTGCATCTTATGCGTACGGACGGCATATCGGCACCTGTTCGCAGCATGCTTTCTATCGGAACCCGGATTCGGATTCAGAAAAAGAGCTGCCGCAAAGTATAAGCCTGTTCCGTCCGGCAAAGAAACCTTATATTCTTGCCGCGGTCAAAAAAATAACCTATCCGGTGAAATATGACGGGCGACAAGTCGTTAACCGGGGCCGGGCTACATCACGGCTTGGCTTTTGAAGAAATCGAACACACCGCCGACCGGGCTTTAAAAATCTACGGATCGGACCTGCCGCAGCTGTTGTGCAATGCCGCCGACGGCATGAACAGCGTTTTAGCCCCGCAATGCGATACATCAATTGGTCAGCAAATAAAGCCCATTGCACTGGAAGCGATCGATGCTGAAAGCTTACTGGTTGAGTGGTTAAGTGAACTGGCTTACTGGGCGGAGTCCGAATTGCTTGTTTTTCACCGATTTGACCTGCACAGCATATCGCCGACCCATGTCAGGGCAACCGCCTACGGCCGCCCGGCGTCCAATTTGGAAAGGCACATTAAAGCGGTCACGTATCATGATTTGAAAATCATTGAAACGGAAGCAGGACTGACGGCCACGGTTGTGTTTGATGTTTAGAAGAGGACCCGACTTCGCTCTCCGAGCTACGCCGCGGCACGCAGAGGTCAGAGTTTTGAATTCGGAAGTTGGAATGTTTCGATTGCAAATTGCGGATTGCGAGCGCAGATGAGCGAGGTTAGAAGTGGGAATGTGGCCTTCGACGAGCTCAGGTGAGACAAAGTGGGAAAATATTGAAAAAAGACAGAGGTAAGAATCGAGTAGCCAGCATCCAGTACCCAAAATCGAGCATCCAGTATCCAGTATCCAGAATCGAGCATCCAGTATCCAGTATCCAGTATCGAGCATCCAGTATCAAGTATCCAGAATCGAGCATCGAGCATCCAGTATCGAGTATCCAGTATCGAGCATCCAGTATCGAGCATCCAGTATCGAGCAACAAGGAGTACCCCATGGTCAGCATACATGATTTTAAACACATCGCGGAATATGTTTACGAAGTGCCGGCCTCGTATCGTGATGATATGAAGGTTCCGGCAAGGTTTTATGCGGATGCCGCATTGCTGGAAGGCGTTAAAAATGACAGGAGCCTGGAACAATTGGTCAACACGGCCACATTACCGGGAGCTGTCAATTATGCTTTGGCCATGCCGGATATCCACCAGGGCTATGGTTTCCCCATCGGCGGGGTGGTGGCGACCCGCTGGCCGGACGGCGTGATTTCCCCCGGCGGCGTCGGCTATGACATCAACTGCGGGGTGCGACTGCTGGCCACCCACCTCGACCGAAAGGAGCTTGGACCCTATATTGACGATTTGACATCCGCCCTGTACGTCAATTGTCCCAGCGGTGTCGGCCGAGGCGGCAGCATCAAACTCAAAGCCAATGAGTTGGATCGGCTGCTTGAAAAAGGATCGCAGTGGGCCTTGAAAAAAGGGTTGGCTACTGAGTCGGATCTGGAACGAACCGAAGAAAACGGCTGCCTGGCAGGGGCGGATGCCGCCAAGGTCAGTCCCAGAGCGAAAGCACGCGGCAAAGGGCAGGTAGGAACCCTGGGCGCCGGCAACCACTTCATCGAGATCGATGTCATCGACGATATCTCAGACGATTTCATTGCCAGCCGGATCGGACTCCAAGAAGAGCAAATTGTTGTTCAGATTCATTGCGGCTCTCGCGGACTCGGCCACCAGGTTTGCAGCGATTATGTCAAACGGTTTCAGAAGACAATTCGGCAATATGGATTCAGTCTACCGGACCGGGAATTGGTATGTGCGCCCCTCAGCAGCCCGGAAGGCCAGGATTACCTGGCCGCCATGCAGGCGGCCGCCAACTACGCTTTTGCCAACCGGCAGGTGCTTACCCATCACATCCGCCGCAGTTTTGAGCAAGTTCTGGCCGGTAAAGTCGATAACTATCAAATATTCCAGATCTACGACATCGCCCACAACATGGCTAAGGTTGAAACCCATGAAATCAACGGCCGCAAGACCAAACTGTGTGTTCATCGCAAGGGCGCCACCAGAGCTTTCGGTCCCGGATCGGCGGAGCTGCCCGCGATATATCGAGATATCGGACAACCGGTGCTGGTACCCGGATCAATGGGCACGGCCAGTTGGGTATTGGCCGGCACCCGGGCCTCGATGACCCAAACCTTTGGCTCCACCTGTCACGGCGCCGGCCGGACCATGAGCCGCAAAAAAGCCAAAAAATCAGTGCATGGCGCCGGCTTACGCGAAAAACTGGAGGCGGCCGGCATTCACATCAGGGCCGGCAGCCTGTCGGGCTTGGCGGAAGAGGCACCGATCGCCTACAAGGACGTCAACCGCGTCGTCGATGTGGTCCACGGGGCCGGCATTGCCAAAAAAGTAGCCCGGCTGAAGCCTGTGGCGGTGATCAAGGGGTAATGGGTACAAACGGTCTAAGAAACTTAAGAAAACCTTATACGTTTAAAAATGTGGAGGAAATTTACAAATTCCAAATCCCAAATATCAAAACACAATCAAATTCCAATTTCTAAAATATCAAATCTCAAACATGTTTCGATAATTGGATATTGTGATTCGATATTTATTTGTAATTTGGTGCTTGTTATTTGATATTTTTTTGTTCCATAATGGCAATAACAACTGCGGATTTAATGTGACTCTCTGTAAGGTTGCTAATTAAAAATCTAACTAAAACAGAGGAGGAACAAAAAATGCGAGTCCAATTCAAAACCATATTGTGTGCCACTGATTTTTCGGATTTCTCCAATCAGACGGTCGGCTATGGAGTGGCCCTGGCCAGGGAATTTGACGCCAGGCTGATCATCTGCCATGTGATTGATTTATCATCAGTCGCCATTTACGGCGAATTCCAGCTGGATCCCGTCGGACAGCAAAATCGTATCGTGGAAGACGCCAATACCCAGCTTCAAAATTTGATCGGTGATCAGCCCATAGCCTGGGAGCCCTTGATCACAGTCGGCAAACCTGCCGATGAAATATCCCGCACGGTCGAGGATCAAAATATTGATCTGGTGATTACTGCCACCCGCGGCCGCTCGGGATTCAAACGCTTGATCCTCGGCTCCGTCACCGAACGACTGATGCGTACCCTCCCCTGCCCCTTGATGGTGGTGCAAAGCCCGGAGCACGAATTGGTCGACGCTCCGGAACAGGTGGTCCGGCTTAAAAAAATTCTGGTCGGCTGCGACTTTTCTCAGAATTCGGCACGCGCCTTTGACCACGGTCTGAGTCTGGCCCAGGAATTTCAGGCTGAATTACATCTGGCCCATGTGATCGAACCACCAGTACAACCGAATTTACTCAAGGAAGAAACCTGGGTATCGGGAGAAATTCAGCAGGATTATCATAACCTGCTGATCGAAAAACTCAAGGACACGGTTCCGGCCGAAGCCGCCAACTGGTGCACCCCCCAGATCAGCATCATGGAAGGACAGCCCTATGATGAACTGGTCAAGTTTGCCGATACCCGGGATATCGATATGATCGTTTTAGGCGTGCGGGGACATGGGCTGGTAAAGTCGCTGTTCCTGGGATCGACCACGGACCGTGTGGTTCGCAATGCGCCCTGTCCGGTTCTATCGGTAAACCTGAAGGTGCAAAATGAGTAGCCGGATAACCGGAAATAACAAATTACAAGCACCAAATTACAAATAAATTCCAAATCCCAATTTCCAGATCTCAATTATGAACAGAAGCCAATGGTTTGGGATTTTGAATTTTGGTCATTGTGATTTATTTGGTATTTGTTTTTTGTTATTTGGATTTTATATCAAGGAAACCCGATCACTGAACTGGAATCAACTATTTGCAACATGTTGTCAGCTAAAGCGCCTAAAGACCTATTGACAGCCCTGCTTCCTCGAATAACGGTCGCAGATAGGCCAGGCTTTCCCGGCCGGCTTCATCCGGATTGTCCTGATAGGTATAAAGCTCCAGGCTGATGTCGTGTTCGTAGCCGAGTTGGGCCATGGATTTGAAAACAGCCCTAAAATCAATGCCTCCCCGGCCGGCAATCAAATGATTGTGTTCCCGGCCGGGATCGATATCTTCGATATGCACGTGACCGACCCACTGAAAAAGCTCCTCAAATGCTGCACTAGGATCTTCGCCGACGCAAAAGAAGTGGCCGATGTCAAAATTCAGCCCGATGGCCTCGGACCGCACATCCTTGATGAATGCTTTGAACTGGGCCGTGGTTTCAATCATTAGATCCGGTTCCGGTTCCACCAAAATCATAATACCAAGTTCTTCTGCCAGCGAGACCACCCGATCCAATCCCTGATAAAATAGTTGCATGGCCTGCGGTCTTGCCATTCCATCGAGCGGACCACCCGGTGGAATTGAAATATTCGGGCACCCGATCTGTTTGGCAACCTTCAGTGAATCCAGGGTGTGTTGAATGCGGATCTCGCGACGATCTTTATCCGGTTCGATCCAGGAGGGCAGATAGGTATCGCCAACGGCAAACAAAGTGAAACTGTTCAGGTTGGTCAGCTTCATGTTATTTATTTCGAGAACTTCCTTAAGCTGGGTCAACTGCGTTTCATCAAAATCCGGCGGATACAAATGCGGTCGGTCCCCCAGGATCTCGACGCCCTTAAATCCGATGCGGGCTATTTTTTCAATGGCTTCGTTCAAAGTATATTTTTTAAAAGCGTTGGTACTGTATCCAAAGATCATGGTTGCGTCCTCACGTTGTTTTGCAGTCCAGATTACATTTATACTCAACAGAGACCCAGTATAGATTTGATGGGCAGCGCAGAGCGCCTAGGGCATGGCGCAGAGCGCAGAGCGCATGGCGCAGAGCGCAAGGGGCAAACCGAATGGCGCAGGGCGCACAAAACATGGTCAGTGGCGCACACCATAGAAACTGGAGTCAAGCCCGAAGGCTTTGTCTTTTGCGCCATGAGCTCCGCTGTCTGCGCGATGCCCCTTGCCCTCTGCGCTTTGCCCTTTGCGCTTTGCCCTCTGCGCTTTGCCCTTTGCGCCATGCCCTCTGCGCCATGCCCTCTGCCCTCTGCGCCATGCGCTCTGCCCTTTGCGCTCTGCCCTCTGTTCTCCGCGCTATGCTGTTCATTTTTCCGTCATTGCGGCGGCCATCTTCTCCTCGCACTCGCGTTCCAGCTTGGCCAGGCTGTTTAACTGATCCTGGAATGTCAACGGGGGTGAGTCTCCCACCGGTTTTTTAAAATAAAAGCCCAACTCGGCGATGGGGCCGCTGCGGCCCGCCATCTGAAGGGCAGCCGCCCAGCGGGCCAGGTCCAAGGCCAGGGGAGCCGCCAGAATTGAATCCCGCCCCAGAAGATTCAGGCGAATACTCATCGGCAGCCCGAATAAACCCGAAAAATCAATTGCATCCCAGGCTTCCTTGGCATCTCCGCGCGGCGGATAATAGTCGATGCGGACCTTGTGGGTGGGTGTCCCGTATTGCCGGCCGACTTCATATTCCAGAATATCATCCAGCAGACTGGTTTTGTTGTCCAATTTCCCGGCAGCCCGCTCAGGATCCATCAAATTCGCACCATCGGCATTGCCAAGGATGTTTAAACTATACCAGCCATCCACCATCAGGTTGCGGGCCTTGAGGGCCGAAGCCAGAACCACTTTTAGATAAGTCTGGCCGGTTTTGCCGTCGCGGCCTGCGATGGGCAGCCCGATTTTTACAGCCTCATCCAGCACTACCGGAATTTCAACCGGATTCGGGGTGAAATTTACGACCGGTACACCGGATTCAATGGCGGCCAGGGCATAGGCCAAATCCGGCAGTAGAGTAGCATCAGCTTTGCTATAAAGCTCAGAAAGGTCCCGACAACTGTTGAGATCCTGATAGGCAGCCGAAGGCAGAAGATCGACAAATACTGCGCGCGCACCCGGATACTGAGATCTGAATGCATCGATATCCCGGGTCAATTGATCGACTTGATCTCTCAATCCCACGGATTTTTCCGGGGCCTGGAATATCGCAGTTTGATCAAGGTCCCCGGCATGCGGTTGCCAGATTGCTTCCGGCAGAACACCATGCCGCTTTATGGCGGCTGTATAGCTTTCAGCGCAGGTGTCCCAGCCGGCCAGCCAGGTGGCCGTCAAGGGGCCTAATCCGGCGAACAGGTGCCCGGTGGTCAGACTGGGCAAAACAGAGGCAGCATCCCGGCGCATCGCAGCCAGGGCCACTGCCAGGGTGGAAGCAACGGCACCTTTCGCACCGGCAGCCAGAATAAGCAACGCGCCGTCTGTTGTTTGTTCCATTTGTGTCATCATGCAAGTCCCGATCAGAAAAAGTAATATTAATTTGCCCAAAGGGAGAAATATAGGGAAATGCAGCAGGGGTGTCAAGGTTGTTCATACGGGAGGGGGGGGGGTTGGGTCAGAGCAAATTACAAGGCTGACACGACAGATGGGTTTATCGAGCGATGAAATCCCAAATCTCAAGCACCAAACATCAAATAAATTCCAAATTTCAATATCCAATGTCCAAAACATTCAACTCAAGTGCATCGCATTTTTCCAAAGATCCAGGTCAGCCGGTATTGATGACCCTGAGCACAACGACGATACTAGTGATACATTGGTGTGGAATTTTGAATTTAGTGTCCATTTTTTCAAATCACATCATGTTTGCGCAGGATTTGCGACGACAGCTGACAATAAAATAGATTCGCCGAAGGCGGACCATAAATTTTCAATTGTCAATCTTCAATCTTCAATTCCGGCTTCGCCAGGTTGGGTTATTGGGATTTATTTGAAATTTGTGTTTTGGTGCTTGTAATTTTCAAATCTTCGGCAGTGCCATAATCGGCATCCGTTGCTACAACGAGTGATTTTCGGTTGAATCAGCAACTGGTTCTCCGATAAGATTTTCAAACATAGCAACGGATTCCCGGCTGTCCCATTCGCGGGACCCCATAGCCCGCCCGATTACCCTGCCGGTTTTATCGAGTATCAGGGTGGTTGGAATCGCGCGGATGCCGAAACCGGGAACCGTTTTCCCGCTTAGATCCAGTAGGGCCGTGAAGGTAAGCTTGTTCATTAAAAAAAACCGCTTGACCTGCAGGGCGGAATCCTGAATGCTGACGGTCACTAGGGCAAAGTTTTTGTCTTTTAATTTCAGGTGCAATTTTTCCATTGACGGCATTTCAACGACGCATGTCGGACACCAGGTGGCCCAGAAATTGAGAAGCACGACCTTGCCTCTGTACCCGGATATTGCAACATCAGCACCGCTCAAGTCCGGCAGGCTGAAATCGAGGGGAGACGTCCTGTTTGGAAAGATCTCAAGATCCATATCCAAGAACAGTTGTTCCAAGCTCCGGTCTTCGGGTTTGGCCTTTGCCAGAGGATTGAGATCAAACAAGAATGCGACGATAATTCCGCAACTTAGCAGCAATATACCGGCAAACACTATTTTCGTGTTTAAAGAATCTGACATGGTTGAGTTCTTTTAAAAAAAGAATGATTTGGCGGCCAAGATCATCCGGTATAAAGGCTGCCAGCATCTTTTTTTTCAGTTGGGCAACGTTTCCAGATCGTCTAAATTTTTTTGCCGACTATAAGTGCGCCTTTGATTCGGTTTGTCTTCCTCCAATTTGCCGTCGCTTACCCGCAGTATCCGCTGGGCATAACCGGCACAATCCGGGCTGTGGGTAACCATGATAATCGTCATGCCATCCCGGTTCAACTGCAGGAGCAGTTCCATTATTTCACGGGTGGTTTTGGTGTCCAGGTTGCCGGTGGGTTCATCCGCCAGCAGCACCGGCGGCTCGTTGACGATCGAGCGGGCAATCGCGACTCTTTCTTTTTCGCCGCCGGATATCTGATTCGGCAGGCGATCGGCTTTATCTCCCAGACCGACCTTGACCAACGCCTCCTGAGCCATGGCCCGCTTTTGTTTTTTGCCGGCCTTGATGACAACCAGCGGCAACATGACATTTTCGATAACCGTCAGGTAAGGCACCAGATGAAAACTCTGAAAGATAAATCCCAGAAATTCACGGCGGAAGTCTGCTTGCTGTTCCTGACGCAGCCTGTAAACGTCGATATCGTCTACGATCAACCGGCCCGAAGTCGGGGCGTTCATGGCCCCCATTATGCCGAGCAAGGTGGATTTGCCGGCACCGGATTCCCCCATCACCCCGACAAATTCGCCTTCCGTGATTTGAAAACTGATGTCGTTGACTGCTGCGACACTCGCGTCCCCGCTGCCGTATGTTTTAGTTAAATTTTCAGCTAAGATGTAACTCATGTTTAAATCGCTCCAATTGATATAAAGATTTCAAATTTCCTATGCCAACCCGGTCTACAACGCCCTCAGGGCTTCATTGGGATCCAATCGGGCTGCCATCAGCGCTGGATAGGCGCTGGAAATTAAACCGACGGCCAGGGCGGTGACGAAAGCGGCGCCTGCCAACTCCAGACTGAACGGGACTAGACCCGAATGGCTGTCGCTGAAAAATGCCAGACCGGCCTTGGTTGCAAAAAATCCCAGAAAATAGCCGATGATGCCGGCCATACCCGATACGATCGCGGCCTCTGTAAATACAATCCGCATGATGTGGCGCTTCCGGTAACCGATGGCCCGGAAAATGCCGATTTCATCGGTGCGTTCCCGCACGCTGCTCATCATGGTCACCAGCACCACCAGACTACCGATCAGCAAGATGATGCCTGATATGCCGTAAGAAAATTTTTTGAGCTGGCCCAAGGTTTCCATGCGACTTTTAACGACCTGCTGAATGGCCATTACCTTGGCTCCGGGCAGGGCCTCTGAAATCTGTCTGACCATGTCCTCGATCGGACAATCTTTGCATAATGCCGCCACTTCGGCCATGGAGACTTTGCCCTGCTTGTCGAAAATGGACTGGGCCGTGCCAAGACGGGTAAATATTAGCTGATCGTCCTGGGAGCCGGTCGGATGGAGAATGCCGGAGACCACCAGATCATTGTCGTTGATCTTTAGTCTGCTTCCGGTCCTCAAATCAAGGACCCGGGCGGCTTCGGTGCCCACTATAATTCCATCCGCAGCCGGCAGGGCGCCCTGCACTTTCCACCATGGCTTCAAAATTTCGGCAGCTTTGAAATCGACACCGGCCAAAAGTACTTTTTGGCTGGCGACATTGGCCACGCCCAAAACCAAAGGTCCCAGGGCGGCGATATTGGCCGCATTTTTGATGTGGCCGACGCGTCCCAGATCTTTTTGGCGAATCTCTTCCATCTCAAAAGATACACCACCCAAAGACAGCCCGCCATAGGACAGCGCCAAGTTTTCAGTTTTGGGTACGACCAGAATGTTGGCGCCAAATTTTTCGAGTTTATGGTTGATGTCCATAGTCATGGCTTCAATATAGCTGACGATGCCCACCACAGTAGACACGCCGATGACCAGACCGGCCAGCACAAAGCCAGCCTTGCCTTTACGACGCAAAAGGTTTTTTATCGATATAGCATTAAGGTTCATACTTCCTTCCTTAAATTAATTGACAGTCTCGTAAATAGTCGAAAAACGATCTGTTTACGGAAGTGTTTGGTTTTTGGTGTTTTTTGTGTTTGGTATTTGGTGTTTGTTGATCTAGCAAATTTGATACGACATGCGATATGTCGCACAAAACACTAAACACGAAACGCTAAACACGTGATGAATTCGACTTATTGAGAATTCATCAATCTTAATTATTCAATTTTCATTTCCAGCCCGGCCGGATCAGGCTCTGCCGTCGAAGTTAAAGTATTGGCCGCCTTGCTGGATATCTTTGACCTGAATTATCAGTTTGTTGTTTTCCAGGCTGCGGTTTAGCGGTGCCGGGTTGCAGCCGCCCTTGACCTCGTTGACCAGAACCGACGCAAAACGGCGTCCACAGTTTCGACAGACCATGTAATCGCCGTCCTGATAATACCCTTTGCCGGCCGGCCAGCAGACATCACAGGCGTCAAACGCCGCCCGGATTACGCCATCCGAACTTTTGAGAACAAAATAACGGATGGTCATATTGCCGTCCACATGATCGAAATGCCGGGCCTTGCCGTCGTCGAACAGGCTGGCCGGAAATGACACGAACGTGGCACTGCTACTGGGAGCGGATGCGGTTGCGGTTGCCGAGGTTCGACCGCCGTTTTGCAAAACTATGAAAACCGCCGCCCCGACAAGGAGGACGGCGCCGATCGCCGCGAGCACAAGCGGCATACGGCTCTTGCTCTCGGTACCTAGGACGGCAGCTTTCTTGGCTGCAATTCTATCCTGATTCTTGCTTTTTTGCTGGACTTTCTTTTTCCCTTTTTTCGACATAACGAGATCTCCTTCAATAAATTCTATAAAGTACTGTTGAACCGATATAATCGTCTGGTAGACGCATAAAATTTTATCATGCAAGAAGCTTTGAATCCTTTAGCTCAATTCGGTTGCCCGGTCTTCGCCGATTTATTCTTGTCGATGTCAAAACGGCTATTCATCGTCTAGTGATACCTGCTCGGGCTAGTGTTCAAATCTGAATTGATGGTAGCTGCTGCAGGGAGTCATGGATATTGCACGGCAATGCGAAATTATATATCCCCACTCGGCTGTCGCATGCAACGGATCCGAATTGTCTAAACCGGAATTCAGAATGTTGAAAAAGTGCAGGCCGAGGCCTGCATGTTGATGGGTATCAAATGAGAAAGGATGAATTTTGCAGATATATAGGTCTTGAATTGATTCTCGGCGCCGGTGCCTGAGCAGTCAAACCTCCGAATAAGTTCTGCCCAAAGACACTGGTGTCAGTCAGCATACCCGTGGCCATACCGGAATTGGGGAGGTCAATACAGCACGAAGCCAGCATAATATCCGGCAATTCATATGGTAAGCTGGACTGTAAATCGCACGGACTCAAAGGAACATTCGAACAGCAGCCCATTTGTGAAAGCATCAATTTCTCAGCCATGGGCTGCCCATGAGTTGTGCCGGTCTGGCAGCAGCATTGCATGCCGCAGCCGTCGGTTTGCATTGCCCCGGCGGTGAACACGCTTCCACTAAAGATAATAATCAATCCTATGCACACAGCTTTGTGCAGGTTCGATCTTATGTTCGTGGAATTTTTTTTCATAGTAAAGCAGTATACTATATGCCACATTGTGCTGTCAATAGGTTAATGAACAAAAACATTCCATCGCCTGGCAGTATGGAATCATGTCCCATGACGTCAGACTTCGATATCGCCGCAAGCAGTGAAATCGGCTGACAGACCGCCGGCTTTTCCCAAATCGACCTCGCGGTTCGGATTCTTAATGAATGATTGAATACGACAACTGCGCTAAAATATTGAGTATTCTTTGTAATGAGACCGCAATCAAAACAACACGCAATTCCCGGCCCCGGGACACTTTACATTAACGTGCATCGTATATATATTTACAGTCAATTAATCGACTTAAACCGAATCTGTCAAACAAAGTAACGATTAAGCCAGAAAGGATCAAAAATGAGTTACGATTTCAACGCGGACGACGTATTTGAAATGGCGGAACAGATGGAGCGCAACGGCGCAAAATTCTATCGCTCAGCTGCTGACAGTTCCCAGGATACTGATAACAAGGACTTCTTGATGGAGCTGGCGGTCATGGAAGATGCTCATGAAGTAACATTTAAAGCCCTGCGAGCTGAAATAACGGAGCAGGAAAAGGCATCCACCGTTTTTGATCCCGAGGGCGAAGCAGCTTTATACCTGCGTGCGCTGGCGGACACCCGTGTTTTTTTTGAGAAGGAAATTGATGTCACGTCGATGGAAAAAATTCTCAAAGCAGCCATCGAAGCTGAAAAGGACTCTATTGTGTTTTACCTTGGCATGAAAGAGGCCGTGCCGGAGAACCTCGGTAAAGGTCGCCTGGATCATATCATCAAAGAGGAAATGGGGCACATCAAATTGCTTAGCAAAAAACTGGTTGAGCAAAGGGGTTAAGGGGTTGGAAGGTTAGAAGGTTCAGGGTTCAGAGGTTGGCTAGCTGCCGGGCGGCAAACTCACGCGCTCGATAGAGAAAACGCATCAAATAATGATGGTTTTACAACTGCAAGGCGAAGATATTCTGAACCCAGGTCGCCTTCGACGCCGCCGGCGGGTAAACCGTTGAACCTTGAACCCCGGAACCTTGAACCTTGGAACCCTGAACCTCGGAACCCTTCCCTAATCCATATCTTTGCCGTATTCCGCCAGATCCTCCAAACCGGCGCGATCGAGTAGGGTAATTTTCTTGCCTTCGGCCCGAATTAATTGTTGACCTGACAGCTTGGCAAAAATTCGCGACAAGGTTTCCGGGATCGTGCCTAAAATGCTGGCAAGCTGACCTTTGGAAATTTTGAGGCTGACAACCTCGTCCGTCTCTTGTTCATCAGCCAGATATATCAGATAGGATGCCAACCGAGCCGGCATTTCTTTTAGTGACAGGTTTTCGATTTGGACGGTAAACTGGCGCAGTCTTTTGGACATCACTGCCAGCATATTCAGGGCCAGCGACGGATTCGACGCGATCAGATCGACGATCGCCGCTCGGGGAAGAAACAGGGCCCGGGTCTTGTCGATGGCCTGGGCATTGGCCGGAAATCTCTGGCCGGTAAAGACCGGCACCTCTCCGAAAGGCTGTCCGGGGCCGAAGATATGCAAGATTTTCTCTTTGCCTTCGGGGGATACTTTAAAAACTTTGACGCGGCCCTCGGCGATGACAAAAAAACCGTTGCCGTCCTCACCCTCGGAGAAGATCAGTTCACCTTTGTTAATTTGCTTCTCGACAGCGATCTGCTGAATCGCTCCGATCTGATCTTCCGGAAGTCCATTGAAAATAGGAATCGCTGCGATAACATCCATATTCTTTTTCATAACTCCCTCTTTACTTGATTTGCCATGGTTGTCAAGGGGAATGAATCAAAAAAAGAACTGATATTCAATGATAAATTTTTTTATGATGTTTTGATCTAAGTCAAAGCATCAAAAGAATAGAATAAATATACTCTAAATTAAAATTGAAAGGATTCAACCATGAAATGTCCGGGACAAGATACCCAATATTGGCAGCCGGGGGCGATCTTTGAAGTGAAATGCCCGAAATGCGAACAAGAAGTGGAGTTTTTCAAGGATGACACCTCACGCAAATGCGGCAATTGCGGTCACCGGTTCGTTAACCCGAGCATGGATTTCGGTTGCGCATCCTACTGCCAATATGCCGAACAATGTTTGGGAACGCTGCCCCCGGAGCTATTGGCCCAAAAAGATGATCTGCTCAAAGACCGGGTGGCCATCGAAATGAAACGCTATTTTAAAAGCGATTTCAAGCGGATCGGCCACGCTTCCCGGGTTGCGCGCTATGCCGAAAAAATCGGCAAATTTGAAGGCGGCAACCTGGCGGTAATTTTGTCGGCTGCTTATTTGCATGATATCGGAATCCCGGAGGCTAAAAAAAAGCACGGCAGCACCGCTGCCAAATATCAAGAAATGGAAGGACCCGCCATCGCGAAATCAATATTAGTCAAATTGGGGGCGCACGAAGAATTGATTGAAGAGGTCTGTGATATCGTTGGGCATCATCATCATCCCCGAAGCAAGGAAACGACAAACTTTAAGGCGGTATATGATGCCGATCTAATCGAAAATCTTGATGAGAAGCAGAAGGATGATCCGAAGGACAAAGATGATTTGTCGGAATTGATAGACAAGATTTTTCTGACGCCCAGCGGTCGTGAAACTGCCAGAGAAGTTCTGCTGATCTAATTTGAAAATATGAAACAGTTCAATTAGAACAAACTAATTTGCTCAAAAGGAGAAATCATGAAAGTTGTTAGAAAAATTATAGAAATTGATGAAGAGCTGTGTGACGGCTGTGGCAATTGCGTACCGTCCTGCGCCGAGGGAGCCCTTGAAATCATAGACGGCAAGGCCCGTGTCGTGGCCGATATTTACTGCGACGGTCTGGGAGCGTGTTTGGGTGAATGCCCTCTAGACGCGCTCAAAATAGTTGAGCGGGAAGCCGATGAGTTCGACGAGGAAGCGGTGGAACAATTTCTGGCAGAAAAAAAAGCCAATGAGGCAGCGGAACCAAAAATCATGCCGATGGTGTCAGGCGGCTGCCCATCAGCCCGGATGCAGATATTCAACACCGCAGATGCCGAACCCGCGATGGCTCAGCCCGCGCCCGCATCGGCCGGTCCGGCGACGGAGTCCGCCCTCTCCCACTGGCCGGTTCAAATTATGCTCGTTCCCCCGACGGCACCGTTTCTAAAGGGCGCGGATCTTCTGGTTCTGGCTGATTGCGTACCGGTAGCCTTCCCGACGCTGCACCAGGACTTTTTACAGGGCAAGGCGGTCATGATGGGCTGCCCGAAATTCGATGATGCCCAGCATTACATCGAAAAATTCGCCCAGATTTGCAAGGCCTCCGGCATCAAGAGCATCACCTCGGTGGTCATGGAAGTACCTTGCTGCTCGGCTCTTCCCATGATTGTCAAAAAGGGCATGGAGCTGTCAGGTTCCCCGATTCCGATGGAAGAGGTGGTAATCAGCACCCGGGGCAAGGTTATCGAACGCCGCCAGGTGCAGGCAGCTTGACAACCGGCATTCGGCAAACGACCACCGGCATTCGGCATTCGGTATTCGGTATTGGATTCTGGGTGTATGGTATAAGGTGCAAGGTTTAAGGTTCAGGGTTCAAGGTTGAATTTAAGATAGCATCGTCATCAAACCTTAAACCCTGAGCCTTGTGCCCAACGCCAGAACTCTTTCCCCTGCAGTCTTTCGCATCTATCCTTCCTCCGACATTGACTCGCCTGAGCTTGTCTAAGGCCGCATTCCCACTTCGAACTTCGCCCCTGTGCCCTCTGCCCTCACAATCCGCATTCCGCAATCCGCAATCGAATATTTCCCACTTCCGCATTCCCACTTCCGCATTCAAAACTCTGCCCTCTACCCTCCGCCCTCTGTCTTCTGTCCTCTGTCGTCCGTCCTCCGTCGTCTGTCGTCTGTCCTCTGTCGTCTGTCGTCTGTCCTCTGTCGTCTGTATTATGAGACACATTCGTACCAAAATATATACTGAGACTATGTTGCAAATCCTTTTTTATTATGATATTCAGCGATTACCTCTCGGGTCGTTGAAAATTCTTTTAATTCATTACATTATCATGTATCGCATAATGATCGAAATTGACCCTTTTGCACCAGCGCCCGAATACGGAATTTGGCCTATGAATCTTTAATGCACGTGAACGATTGTGAAAGCGCTGCCACACCGCTGCCAATGGCACAGAATTTGAATTCAGCAGTCCCATCAGATAAGATTTAAATCGTCACCGATTTGGCATCTTACCCTGAAATTCAACTTTATGTGTGGGGGTGAAAGCGCGTGAAACCTTGCAATCTGCATATCATCAACACGTTGAAACTCGTCGATAAGATGATTCGTCTGGCAGATCGGGGAGACGCCGACCGTGAGGACAACGGCTGCGGCATTCTCTACGGCGTCCTACGAGACTCTGCTTTCAAACTAAAAAAGCTGGCGGAAGAAGAAAAGTTGAACCACATCGAAAAAGGCTGGTGGCAGGAATAGAAATGAAAATTGAATAATGGTGGCATCGCTGCGCTCTCACTATTATCTAAATTTCGCACTCGTAAATTGACAATATCATTCAATAAGCCCTCAAGTGGCATCCAAAGAACGCTTAAGTAAACATATCCGCTTCAACGTTGGGATAATCAGCTGAAAAGTATCGTCGAGAAATTAGATCAAAATTACCTTTAAACCAATCAACTAATCAACTATATTGTGGGGAGGATCAAAATGGCGGAAAAACTGGAAATCTATAAATGTGACGCCTGTGGCATGATGGTCGAGGTAATTCATCCCGGCGGCGGCGAATTGGTTTGTTGCGGCGATGCCATGAAGTTGATGGTGGAAAACACCGTGGATGCCGCCAAAGAAAAACACGTTCCCGTTATTGAAAAAATCGAGGGCGGTGTTAAAGTTAAGGTCGGTGATGTGCCGCATCCCATGGAAGAAAAACACCTCATCGAGTGGATCGAAATTGTCGCAGACGGCAAAGTCGATCGCCAGTATCTTTGTATCGGCGAAAAGCCGGAAGCGGTTTTCAAAACGGATGCCGAGAACATCACCGCGCGTGAGTATTGCAACCTGCATGGTGTCTGGAAAAGATAATCGTCAGTTGCATGTCGTCCGTTGTCGGTCGTCAGTGGCAATGAGTTTTGCATACGGTCCCTTAACCGATGACCGATTGGTTCGCGCAAGCCTGTAAAAGCAAAAATCAACTGACAACGGACAACAAACAACAGACCTACTTATAAGGAGGTGATCGAATGCCAAGCTGGAAATGCTCAAATTGTGGGTATACCCTCGATGCGGATGCCCATCCCAACGAGTGCCCATCGTGCAAGGAAAAGTGCGAATTTCTTGACAACACCTGCTACACACCAGATTGTGCTTATGAAGGAACCGATGACAGAATCGGTAAAAAGAATTGAAAGAATTCACAACTGAGCGGGAGATTAGAATATGGCTAAAGTGTTGATTGTGTATGCCACGCGAACCGGTGAGACGCAAACTATTGCCGATCTTATCGCTGAGGGCATTCGATTTTCCGGCCATGAAGCCGATGTGCTGAGTGTCAAAGAAATCAAGAAAGAATCCGACATAGACGGTTATGACGGCTATGTTTTTGGATCGTCCACCTATCACGGCGAGATGCTCCAGGGAATGAAAACCTTTCTGTTTATCGCTGAAAACGCCAATCTCGACGGAAAAGTCGGAGGGGCATTCGGCAGCTTTGGTTGGAGCGGTGAAGCCAACGACCGTATTTTTGATACCATGAAACATATCTTGAAAATGGATCTGGTCGGCGACACACTGCGTCTCAAATCCAGTTCACTGGGCGGCGGATTGCAGATGGCCCAAGACTACGGGCGCGAAATCGCCAAAAAATTAGACGGTTAACAAATTGCTTTAATTATTTAATAAATTCACAATAAATGGAGGAAATTATGGTTGAGAATACGACACCCCAGCATTGCCCGGGTTATGCCGATTTCAAGAATCTGAAAGTCGTCATATGCAAATGTACCAAGTGCGGTGAAGAAAAAGAAATTTTTTCAGACGAATTCGATAAAGAACATCTTTGCAAAGGATGCAACGAACCGATTGATTTTACCACTTGCACGGTTGAAGGAGAAGGCAAGAGCTTATCTCCTCGGTAGGTACTGAACGGAATGAATGTAAGGCTTTTTCTGATTTTGTCTTCAGTGGTCGCATTAGTCGCGGGTTCGATGGCAGCCGTGTCAATGGCAACAGAAAACCAGGGTGCCGAAAATATGGAACTGGAAGGCGGCAAACGGGGCAAAGTTCCTTTTCCCCACCGCCTGCATCAAAAAAATCTCGGGGATTGTCAGATTTGTCATTCCGTATTTCCCCAGGAGTCGGGAGCCATTGAGCAACTCAAATCACAGGGTACGCTGAAAAAGAAATACGTAATGAACAAACTTTGCACCAAATGCCATAGAGTAAAAAAAAGAGCCGGGCAACCATCCGGACCCACGAGTTGCAAAAAGTGCCATGTTAAATAGCTCATTACCAGAAACACCTAATTGAGTGCGTTTAGCTCCATTAGGACAATCAACAAGCGAGATACTTATTATGCTGGTTCTCGGTTTACAGGGTAGTCCCAGAAAAAAAGGCAATACCAACTTTCTGATATCGACATTTATGGACGCTGCCAAAAATTCCGGCGCTGAAACCGTGACGATTGATGTCACCAAGAAAAACATCATCCCGTGCAAGGAATATACGGTGTGTGAGAAAAAGGGATTTTGTCCGATCGATGACGATGTCAGGGACGAAATTTATCCATTGGTGCGCCGGGCGGATATCGTGGTTGTGGCATCGCCGATTTTTTTCTATAACATGTCCGCCCAATTAAAAGCTGTAGTTGACCGCTGCCAGACGTTTTGGGCCAGAAAATACCGGCTCAGGCTAAAGGATCCCGGGGCCGCCATGCGCAGAGGTTTCCTGCTTTCGGTGGGAGCTACCAGGGGCAAAAATCTGTTTGAGGGCTTGCATTTGACCACCCAGTATTTTTTTGACGCCATTGACGCCAGGTTTGAAGACAGCCTGACTTATCGTGGCATAGAAGGTCCCAAAGACATGGCCGCCCATCCAACGGTTATCGCCGATGTCGAAAAAGCAGTGAGCAGTATCCTGGCGCCGTTTCAAGGCCGAAAAAAGGTGCTCTTTGCCTGCCGCGAAAATGCCTGCCGCAGCCAGATGGCCAGTGCTTTTGCTCAATCTCTGGCGGGCGACAAATTAGAAGTCATCAACGGCGGCAGTGAACCGGCCGAAGAGGTGAATCCGGACATGGTGGAGGTCATGCACGAAAAGAAGATCGACATGGCATTTAGAAGCCCTCAATCCATGGAAGAAGCTATCTCGCATGTCACACCCGACTATATCATCACCATGGGCTGCGGGGAACAGTGCCCCTATGTTCCGGGCGCAACGATACAGGACTGGGATCTGGCTGATCCTGCCGGGCAACCGCTTGATTTCATGCGGAAAACCCGCGACGAAATTGAAAAACGAGTAATCGATTTCATCGAAGAAATAACTTAACCGGCCGTTAATACTAGGCGAAACTCCCAAATAACTTAACTAAAAGGAGGAAGAACATGGACAGGTATGTTTGCGTAATCTGCGGCTATGTGTATGACCCGGAACAAGGCGACCCGGACAATGGTGTTGCTGCTGGCACCAAGTGGGAGGACGTACCGGATGATTATGAATGCCCGGTTTGCGGTGCCGGCAAGGAAGACTTCGAATTAGAAGAATAGAGGCCGGCGGTCTTAGTCGACCCTTAAATCTTAATTGATGCCCTTTTCTGGCAGAAATTTACTTTTCTGGCAAAAAGGGCATCGATCCTTGGGGCCTGATTGCTTTGATCTGAATCATGTTTATATTTTATCCTTCGGCCGCAGTGGAATTGAGATCTCGTTCAGGGCAACCCGTATAACGAATAAATTAAGACTGAGGACAACAAATGGAAGCGATACAAATTGCGGACGGTGTTTATGACGTCGGCGTGATTGATTGGAACATCAGGGATTTTCACGGTTACTCCACGGATTTGGGCACAACCTATAATTCCTTTTTGATTATGGACGAAAAAACGGTCCTGGTGGACACGGTAAGAAAAGGCTTTTCAGATCAGCTGATCGAAAATATTGCCAGTGTCATGGATCCCAAAAAAATAGATTATGTCATCAGCAATCATACCGAGTTGGACCACTCCGGCGGCCTGGCGCGGGTGATGCATAAAATCGGTGAAGACAAACCCATATTCTGTTCCAAAATGGGTCATAAAAACCTGGCGAAGCATTTCCCGCAGAAGTGGAATTATCGGCCTGTTGCCAACGGGGAAGAATTGAGCCTGGGAAAACGAACGCTGACGTTTATCGAGACCCGCATGATTCACTGGCCGGACAGCATGTTTACCTATCTGAACGAGGACAAAATTTTATTTTCCAGCGACGGTTTTGGACAACATTATGCCGGACCTGAAAAGTATGATGATGAGGCCGGTGACAAGGTCATGCGGCACGCCAAGAAGTACTTTGCCAATATCCTCTTGCTGTACTCGACCCACATCCAGAAATTGCTGGAAAGAGTGTTAAGTCTCGGATTGGAATTCAAGATGATATGCCCCGACCACGGTGTCATCTGGCGCAAGGATCCGGCTAAAATCGTCGACGCCTATGTGAGATGGGTCAGCCAAGTCCCCCAGCAGAAGGCGGTTGTGATATACGATACGATGTGGCACAGCACCGAAAAAATGGCCGAAAACATAGTTGCGGGCATCATCAAGGAAGGGGTTCCGGCCGTACCGCTGCACTTGAGAAAATGGCATCGCAGTGAAGTCATGACGGAAGTTTTTGACGCAAAAGCGGTCGTCTTGGGGTCGCCGACCCTGAACAATCAGTTGTACCCCTCGCTGGCGGATTTTATCACCTACATGAAGGGCCTCAAGCCACTGAACAAAATCGGTGCGGCCTTTGGCTCATATGGTTGGAGCGGGGAGGCTGTGAAGATGCTAAATAAGGAGCTTGCAGCCATGAAATTCGACATCATCGATCCGGGACTGAGAGCGCAATATGTGCCGGATCAGGAGGCATTGGCCAATTGCTATGAACTGGGCCGTAAAATAGGCAGAGCTGTAAAGGAATCTTAGTGGTCTGTGTCTTGGATGATCTAATATGAAAATACCGATTGTTGAACTAAGTGACTGCATCATTTGCGGCGTCTGCGTGGAAGCGTGTCCGGAAGTATTCCGCTTGAATGATGCCGGCTACATCGAAGTTCGCGATATAAAAAGCTTTCCGGAAGAAGAGGTCAATGAGGCAATTAAACACTGCCCGGCGGATTGTATATTCTGGCAAATGGAGTGATCTTGAGCGACATCCGAAAATATTCAATTTACGATCTTCAATCTTCAATTTAGGTGGGTGGTCATGAAAAAAATAGCTCTTTTTGTATTTAACGGTGACCCCATGTGTTTCATTCATGTCCTGTTAAATGCCCTTGATATGTCGGACAAGGGATATGAAGTCAAAATAATCATCGAAGGCGCGGCCACCCAGTTGATACCGGAGCTGGAAAAAAAAGGAAATCCGCTGCATCAGCTCTGGAAAAATAGTAAATCAAAAGGATTGGTGGAGGGCGTATGTAAGGCCTGTGCCAACAAGATGGAAACGATCAGTGAGGCCAAATCTCAGGGTTTACCGCTGCTCGAGGATATGTTGGGGCATCCCGGCATGGCCCGCTACCGGGATGCCGGCTTTGATATAGTTACCTTTTAATTTATCCGCCTCAAAGAAAGCAGAATGCAGTCTTCAAACTAGTCTGCTAATATGAAAGATCTTCGTTTTCTCGAAGGCTTGGCGGATAAATTAAATAATGCTTCACATTGGATTTTTTCTGCTAACTTTCACAGGCACTTTTTCTCAAACTATAAAGACCAGTGTCTTCTCATCGAAAAATAGGTGGCCGGGAATTAAAAAAAAGGTTGCAGAGTTGCTGCAGGCAGATGACTTTGCCGGGGGACTTTGCGAAATTCGACGGCTACCTGGCAGACAGGTTGTCAATCCGCTTTTCTCTTTTTTGTGCAGCATTGACGAACAGGTCAAGTGGCGTGCGGTTACGGCTCTGGGGCGGGTCACAGCCGACCTGGCCGAAACCGAACTGGAATCGGCCAGGGTTATCATGCGCCGCTTTATCTGGCAGTTGAACGACGAGTCCGGTGGAATTGGCTGGGGGTGCCCGGAGTCGATGGCCGAAGCCATGGCTCAAAATGTAAATTTGGCCGCGGAATTCTGGTGCCTGCTTATTTCCTACATTCAGCCGGAAGGTAATTATTTAGAACATCCGGTCCTGCAGCGCGGCGTCCTCTGGGGCGTCGGCCGTCTGGCGCACGCCCGCCCGCAGTACGGCCACCACGCTGCCGCTCACCTTCTGCCTTATATTGAGTCCGCCGATCCAATCATCCGAGGTCTTGCAGCCTGGTCGGTCGGTCCCATTGCTGTTGAGCAATCCATTTCAGCCCTGAACAGACTGACCCAGGATTCCGGCCGCCTGACACTGTATCGCAATGGCAAGATCGGTCAACATACTGTCGGCGAGTTGGCCCAGGAAGCGCTTTCAGTTTCCAAAGGGATGCAACGGTAGTATCCGCCTTAATTGCATCGCCTTGGCTCCTGAACCTCTGGTTACTAATAATGACTAACTTAGTACTTAGACATGGTTGATGTGTGTGCCTTGTAATAAAGGTCTATGGTAGATAATAATAAATTCCTCGTTTGAATTCCAAAATCCGCATTCCGAAATCCGCAATCCTATTTATCTGTTGCTGATGAGACCGAGATGCGGAGTAATCACTGAACGTCATCAACGACTTACAAGTAATGACACGTGATAAATAGAAAAATGGATTGGTCCATCGAAGCAGAAAACGCAGTAAAAAAAGTGCCCTTTTTTGTGCGCAAACGTGTTAAAGCGCGGGTCGAAGCAGATGCCCGGAAGGACGGCAAAAAAAAAGTCTCGCTGGCCGACGTCAAGACGACTCAGGCACGCTATCTTAAAAATATGTCCTCAGAAGTCAAAGGGTATCAGGTTGACACCTGTTTCGGACCCAACGGCTGTCCCTACCGAGCGGCCATCGGCGATGGACTTTTAGAACAGATCGAAAGCCTTCTCAAAAAAGAGGACCTTCTCGGCTTTCTTAAAGAACATGTCACCGGCGATCTGAAGTTTCACCACGAATTCAGGGTTACGCTGGCCGACTGCCCCAATGCCTGTTCCCAGCCTCAAATAAAAGACATCGGCATCATCGGTGCCTGCTCGCCTGAACTGACCTCCGAAGCATGCACCCAGTGCGAAGCCTGCATCGAAGCCTGCCGGGAGGACGCAATTACGTTAAACCCCGAGGAAGGGTGTGTTCTGATCGATTACGCCCAATGCCTGTACTGCGGCAAGTGCATGCAGGTTTGCCCCAGCGGGACGCTTGTTGAAGGCACCCGGGGTTTCCGGGTGCAACTGGGAGGCAAACTCGGCCGCCATCCCCGCCTGGCCAAAGAACTGCCTGGAATTTACAGCGAACAGCAGGTATTGGAAATCGTCAAAGACTGCCTGCGATTTTACAAACAAAACAGCAAGCGCGGCGAGCGCTTCGGTCAGATATTGACATCTCCGGATTTTGAAGCATTGGCGGAAAGGCACAAAAAACAACCGTAGGCGGAAAATCATGCTTGCCCTGTGTTTTCCAACCCGTGAGGTTTCAGCGGAAAGGGTTCTGTGGGATCATCGCCCCACCTGTTGAGTAGCAGCCGGCAGCGAAATCTGAAGAGCGAAGTCTGCAAAAGGCGGCCCGCGTAAAGAATTCTTTGAACCCCCGCAAATCATTTCCGGTTGGTAAACCTTTCGATGACCGTCAACAGTTCTTCGATATGGTTGTCGGCGCCATCATCCTGGATCAGTGCATCTCGAATACAGCCCTGGATATGATCTTTTAGAATAATGACGCCTACCTTCTGCGTGGCCCCGACAACAGCTGAAAGCTGGTTGAGCACATCCACACAATACTTCTCTCCCTCAACCATGCGTTGGATCCCTTTCAGCTGCCCTTCCAATTTCCTTAGGCGCACCAGGATTTCCTTTTTGTCCTTTAAGTAAGAGGCCATTAGTTTATCTCCGGAAATTTATATACCTATAGGGGGTATTTGACAATATTATTAGTTGCTAATCTATTTTTTGTCAAGCCTTTTAAAATAAAGCTTGACATCATTAAAATGAATCTATAAAAAATACATATATACCCTATAGGGGTATAGGGTATAAAATTTCGCTGGGATTGCCCCGCCTATAGATTCAGGTCTGAGAACAAATTGACATAACCTATTTGTGTCTAACATTAATATGACGGGGTGCACCCCGAATCAAAAAAAATCATTGAATATTAGAAGCATAGGAGGATCGTCGATATGGCAAAAGATACATTTTCAATCCCGAACATCTCATGCGGCCATTGTGTAAACACCATTAAAAATGAATTGAGCGAACTGGAAGGTATAAAATCCGTTGAAGGTAGTCCCGAGGCCAAAACAGTCGATGTAGAGTGGGAGGCACCGGCCAGCCTCGATAAAATTAAAGACACCCTGAAAGAGATCAATTTTCCGGCAACCTAATGGCAGTCTCGAAAAAAAGCCGACGATTAAACTCGGGTATCAAGCGTCTATTGCGCCTTTGGATATAAAAAACTCCAAAAATCAAATAGCAAACAATAATCAAATTCCAAGCTCCAATTATTTAAACAGGTTTTGGTTCCTGCAAAGTGGTTCTTTCAGCCTGGAGTCAGACAATATAAAATTAGTCAGACGCATCCGTTAGGTTTTGTTTCGAATTTGAGTTTTGTGATTTATTTGTAATTTGTATTTTGAGATTTGGAAATTCAACAAATTCATAGAAGATGTCACAACGAGAGCATCCGATAGAACCATGGACGAGCAAAAATTAAATCTTCCCATCACCGGCATGACCTGCGCCAACTGCGCCGCCACCATTGAGCGGGTGGTTAAAAAGATGGACGGCGTGGCCGGGGCCAGTGTCAATTTTGCGGCCGAAAGCGCCGCAGTATCCTTTGACCCGCATCAGGTCCAGCTGCAGGACGTGGTTGCAAAAATCCATAAATCAGGCTTTGGCGTCACTACGACCAGAATTGAGATGCCGGTCACCGGCATGACCTGCGCCAATTGTGCCGCCACCATTGAACGGACCTTGAACAAGAAGGTCTCCGGCGTGGTAAACGCCGCGGTAAATTTCGCGTCGGAACGGGTCCTGGTTGAATATATTCCCGGTGATCTGGATGTTGAGGATATCGTCGGGGCCATCGAAAAAGCGGGTTTCGGGGCCATCCCGCCGGAGGAAGGATCCGACGGGGAGGATGTCGAGCAACAGGCACGAGATGCCGAGATTAAAGATCAGACCCATAAATTCGCCGTAGGCGTATTGTTCGCCCTGCCCCTGTTTGTTTTGAGCATGGGACGCGATTTTGGTCTCATCGGACAATGGAGCCATGCACCCTGGGTCAACTGGCTTTTTTGGGCTTTGGCCACGCCGGTCCAGTTTTACACCGGCTGGGATTATTATCAGGGGGGCTTCAAAAGCCTTAAAAGCAAAAGCGCCAATATGGATGTTCTGGTGGCCATGGGGTCTTCGGTGGCTTATTTCTATTCATTGGCGATTATGTTTCTACCGGCCCTGGGGGGGCATGTCTATTTTGAAACATCCGCGGTGATTATCACCCTGATCAAACTGGGCAAAATGCTGGAAGCCCGCACCAAGGGGCGGACGGGAGGCGCCATCCGCAAACTGATCGGTTTGCGACCTAAAGTCGCAACCATCCTTGTAGGCGAGGTCGAGAAAGAAATACCGCTCACTCGGGTTAAAGTGGGTGATACCGTGATGGTCCGGCCGGGTGAAAGAATTCCGGTCGACGGTCTGCTGCTCGACGGCCATTCAGCCGTTGATGAATCCATGCTCAGCGGGGAGCCGTTGCCAGTCGACAAACAGCCGGGAGATACCGTGATTGGCGGCACTATCAACGGCGAAGGACTGTTGCGCTTCAGCGCCACCCGGGTCGGCAAGGAAACCGCCCTGGCCCAGATCATCCGCCTGGTCCAGGAAGCCCAGGGCAGCAAAGCCCCCATCCAGGCTCTGGCCGACAAAGTGGCGGCCATCTTCGTACCGGCGATCATTGCGATCGCATTGGTGGTCTTTTTTCTGTGGTGGGCCATTACCGGTGATTTCGTTCCGGCCATGATCCGGCTGGTGGCGGTGTTGGTGATTGCCTGCCCCTGTGCCCTGGGATTGGCGACACCCACGGCCATTATGGCCGGCACCGGCCAGGGCGCGGAACAGGGCATCCTGTTCAAAAGCAGTGAGGCTTTGGAAACCGCCACCCGGCTGGATACAATCGTATTGGATAAAACCGGCACCATTACAATGGGCAAGCCGGCGGTGGCCGATGTTCGGCCGATTGCGCCCCGTTGTAATTCTGAAGAAGAACTACTGCAGCTGGCCGCTTCGGTGGAAAAAGGCTCGGAACATCCGCTGGGCAAAGCCATTGTCAAAGAAGCCGAAGCCCGTCAAATCGAGCTGACTAGGATCGAGGAGTTCAAGGCTTCCGGCGGATTCGGTGTTCAAGCCCTTGTGAACGGCAGTCTGGCAATGGTCGGGAAACCCCGCTGGTACCAGGAATTGGACATTGACATCCAGTCTGTCGAGGAAGATATCCAACGTCTCCAGTCCCAGGGTAAAACTGTGATGGTCATGGTTAAGGATCGGGAATTGTGCGGTCTGATTTCCGTCTCCGACACATTGAAACCGGAATCCAAAGACGCAATCGCAAAACTCCATGACCAGCATCTCAAAGTCGTCATGCTGACCGGCGACAATCAACAGACCGCTGAGACCATCGCCTCCCAGGTCAACATCGACGAAATTCTGGCCGAGGTCCGACCGGAAGAAAAGTCGTCTAAAGTCAAAGCGCTGCAGCAAAACGGCGAGCGGGTCGGCATGGTGGGTGACGGCATCAACGATGCCCCGGCCCTGGCCCAGGCTGATGTAGGACTGGCCATCGGCACCGGCACCGACGTGGCTATCGAAACCGCCGGTGTCATTCTGGCCAGCGGCAGCTTGAGCGGAGTTCCCCGCGCCATACGGCTTAGCCGTGCCACCATGAACACTATCAAGCAAAACCTATTTTGGGCTTTCGGTTACAACGTCTTGTTGATCCCGATTGCAGCAGGAGCCCTTTACCCATTTGAATTCCTGCCGACCATGCTGCGCCAATTGCATCCCATCCTGGCCGCCCTGGCCATGGCCTTCAGCAGTGTATCGGTTGTGATGAACAGTCTCAGGCTATACAAAGCCAAAATCAAGTAATAATTCGAGCGCAGAGGACTTGGCTTTGATACACTCCAGAAGGATGTGCTTCTATCCCAACGGATTAGTGGAATATTGGAGTGTTGGGTATTGAATGCAGATGCTGGTCCAATTTAATCTTCTGGTTCGCACCATCCTTATAAAATTAGAACCCATTCCGCTTATATAATTCTCAAAGGCCCTCTCAATTAGCAAGCTATCAGCAGATCCTGGGAAAATCATCAATGTTGAATCGGGACGTTTGGCTAAGAATTATTTTGAGAATTAATTTTGTAACCAATTAAACACTCCCGGCTCTCTAAGGGAAAATTTCACAACCAGGTAGGGGTGTTCTTCTAAATTGAGAGAACAGGGTATTTGGCCAGCAACGAAGCGGTGAGATAAGAAACCAAAAGAAATAATAATGCGAAGCATTGAAAATTTAATCCGCCGCAATATCGCTAAACCAATAATCTTTGGTATTCGGTAGAAAATATAGGTCTTTGACAACGTTGATTTTCAGGGCGGATTAAATAGGAGGTTAAATGGGGAAACAGATTTCCAGACGATCATTTTTAAGAGGAGGGCTGGCTGCAGCTGTCGGTGTGGCGGCCACCACTATTCCAGGCTCGGAGGCCCTTGCGCAGACCGATGAAACCCAACACTTGGCAACCCTGCTTGACATCAGCAAATGTGTCGGCTGCGGCGAATGTGTTGCAGCCTGCTCCGAGGTCAACGCGGATAAATACCCGGATCCTCAAAAACCTTTTCCGAAAATGTATCCGCCTCGGGCGAAAGTTTCAGATTGGTCCGATAAACAGGATGTCGACGACCGGCTCACGCCTTACAACTGGCTGTACATTCAAAACGCCAGCGTCGAAATTGATGGCGAGGAAACCGAGCTGACGATCCCGCGACGCTGCATGCACTGCGTCAATCCTCCCTGCGTCAAACTTTGTCCCTGGGGTGCGGCCAAGCAGGAAGAGAACGGTATCTCAAGAATCGATTCGGAAATTTGCCTGGGAGGGTCCAAATGCAATAAGGTCTGCCCCTGGGACATTCCCCAACGGCAAACCGGCGTGGGACTGTATCTGGACGTTTTGCCAAATTTCGCCGGCAACGGCGTCATGTACAAATGCGACCGCTGCTACACCAGGGTTGCCGAGGGCGAATTGCCGGCTTGCATCGAAGCCTGCCCGGAGGATGTTCAAACCATAGGACCGCGGGAAGAAATCATTAAAAAAGCCCATGCCTTGGCCAAAGAAATCAACGGTTATGTCTACGGTGAAACCGAAAACGGCGGTACCAACACCATTTACGTCTCGCCGGTTCCATTTGAAGATATCAACCAGTCCATTGATACAGGTAAAGGTAAACCTGGATTCCCTGCCGCCCGGGACACCATGGCCGACGCCAACAACCTGGTCGCTGCCATGGTGATTGCGCCCTTGGCGGGTCTGGCGGCGGCAGCTGGAAAAGCATACAATTATATGAAGAAGGAGCGGCCTAAATGAATCAAACCGGCAAATCACACGCACTTGCAATTCATGATAATCGAATCATGCGTTACCTTTTCCTCTTCAGCATTTTTTTAATGGCCCTGACGGGGTTTGGTCAGATGCCGATTTATAAACGCTACTATATGGCTGACATACCGGGTTTGGGCTGGTTGGCTGATTTTTTCGTTACCCGATACGTGCATTACCTGGGGGCGGTGTTGCTATTGGCCCTGCTGTCCTATTTTTTATTCGACTACTTTTTTCTGCGCCGCCAAAATTTAAAGGTTTCCGGAACGGGACTTTTGAGAATAGCACTGTTGGCCGGCATCGTCCTTACGGGGATACTCTTTGTCGTCAAGAATTTTCCCGTACACTATTTTTCGCATGATGTTATAATCTTATTAAATCTTTGTCATCTTGGATTTGTTATGGCCTTTTTGTTTGTCAGTTTGTATTGCCTCATTTTTAAAAAAAGTGGACAATCGTTCGATAAATGCATAAATACAGGAAGCGGTTCCATCGACTCGGATCATGCCAGCATCGGCCGCCGGCCGCGAAGGCATTGGACGGGTGCAAGGAGCAGCATTTGAGGAGACACCAATGAAAGAGATTTTAATCATGTTGGCAATCGTGGGCATCTGGTTTTTGCTCCAGGCCTACGTCTTGCCGAAACTTGGGGTGTCCACCTGACTGAGGGAATCTTGTCAGGTGACAAGCAAAAATGACGACAGAAAAAAACCCGAATCGCAAGAGAGTTAAAGATAAAGATTTTGATCTGATTCAGAGCATCAACGCCGGCCGGATCGATAAGTTTCATGACCTTGTCAAACGATACGAACAGAAGCTTTACAATTTCAGCCTACGCATGTGCCGGGACCACAGTGACGCCGAGGACATGGTTCAGGACACGTTTTTAAATGTTTTCAGGTATCTAAAAGATTTTCGGTACGAGACAAAGTTTAAGAACTGGCTTTATAAAGTCGCGGCCAGCACCTGTATCAAAAAGAGACGTAAATCCAAATTCGCCCCGGATAAAGAATTGTCATTAGACGAGTTCCGCCCCAGCGACGAAGCCGAGCCGCCGGAGCGGGTACCGGAGTGGGCGTTGCTGCCGCTGGATAAGGTGCTGAATGAAGAACTGGCCGGCGCGATCAACCGGGGAATTCTATCTATCCCGAAAAAGTATCGCATGGTGATTGTCTTGAGGGATATCGAAGGATTCAGCACGGCCGAGACCGCCCAGATCCTGAATATTTCTCCGTCCAATGTCAAGGTAAGGCTCCATCGGGCCCGGCTATATTTAAGAGATAAATTGAAAGGATATTTTGACAATGAGCAGTGATGACCATGACCATCAACATTGCCTGGAAATGTTCGAAAAACTCTCTGAATTTATCGATGACGAATTGGATCATGCCACGTGCGCCGAAATCCAAAAACACGCCGAAGACTGTGTGGCCTGTTTCTCCTGTCTCGGAACCCTCAAGCGAACTGTAGACCTGTGTAAAAATGTTGCCGACAAACCGATCCCGCAAAATCTTTCGGAGAAGTTAAAAGACATTATCGAGAATATGCCGAAGACCACTTCTCCCTGAATCATTAAAATTCTTAAGTTTTATTGTGCGCCTTTTTCGGCTATGCTCCTAAATGAACTAATTGAATGACTAAAATTGCAAAATGACTAAACTGACTAAAATTAAGGTATCCTATCATTTAATCAAACAATCAACGACAGTTTCAATTCTTACGACACTACTGATTCTAAATGCTGAGTACACTATTCAAAAAACTTAAAGTAAAAAGATGGAACGCAGCGATACCTCAATTTTAGTCCTTTTCACATTCTAGTCAATTTAGGCATTTTCTTCCTATGTCTTCCCCTATCCCATTCTATAAATATCATGCCCTTGGCAACGACTATATTGTTTTAAATCCGGCAGAGGCAGGCCAATCATTTGCTGAGAATTCGATCCGGCGAATCTGCCACCGCAATTATGGCATCGGCTCCGATGGCATCCTGCTGGGTCCCTTCAAGGAACCACAAAGCGAATTCGCTATGAAAATCTTCAATCCGGACGGCAGCCAGGCCGAAAAAAGCGGCAATGGATTGCGTATTTTCACCCGCTACCTGTGGGACAAAGGGTTGATAAGCGAAGATCGCGTCACGCTCCACACAGATGGCGGTCTGGTCAGTGCTAAAGTCTATGAAGATGGAAAATTGATAGCGGTGGAAATGGGCCGGGTCAGCTTTGACAGCCGTGTTATTCCGGTCGAAGGCCCGCCGCGCGAAGTGATCCGGGAAAAGATGGAAGTCAATGATCGGACATTAGAGTATTGTGCCGCCACAATCGGCAATCCGCATTGCGTCATTCTGCAGCCGGAGATATCCGCGGTTGAGACCAGGCAATTAGGCCCGCTGATCGAAAACGAACCCCGCTTTCCCAATCGCACGAATGTTCAGTTTTTAAAGATTATGGACCGCAACAACATCCAGATCGAAATCTGGGAACGGGGCGCCGGCTATACGCTAGCCTCCGGCAGCAGCAGCAGCGCGGCGGCCGCGGTAGCGCGTCGTTTGGGATTGTGCGACAACCTGATAACGGTCCACATGCCGGGTGGTAAATTAGAGATAAAGATCGGAGACGGTTATGCGGTGTCGATGACCGGTGCCGTGACCCGGGTGGCGGAAGGCGTAATTTATCCGGAAATATTCGGCTGAAGCCCCGCCCAGCCGAATTTAAATCAATAGAAAGAAAACTTTTTTAAGAATGACAGAGGGGAATTGAATATGCGAATTACCACGCTTTTAGGCAGCTCCAAAAAGAAAGGAAACACCGCAACGGTACTGAATTGGGTAGAGGATTACCTGAAATCACAGGGCCACGATGTGGATCGGGTCTACCTGCACAACAAGTCTATTGGGGGCTGTCTCGGGTGTGCCAAATGCCGTGAGAATCCCGATGAAATTGCCTGTGTCCAAAAAGACGATGCCATCGATATTTTTGAACAAATGATCGCATCCGACGCGGTCCTGATTGCCTCGCCGATCTATTTCTGGGGATTTTCAGCTCAAATCAAGGCCCTCATCGACCGGGGTTACGCCCTGGTTACCAACTACCATAAGCCGGGGCATACCTCTTTGCTGCGGGGAAAGCGCATCGGCCTGTTGGTCACCGGTGCCGATGCTTACGAGGATAACGCGGAAGGAATGTTTACGGCCTTCGAACGGATCGTGGATTTTTTGTTGGCCCGGAAATCCGGCACATTGTACGTTGGAAACTGCAGCGTGCCTGAGGCAATATCCGATGAAATCAAGGATCAGGCGTTGGCACTGGCGGGGGCTTTGACCGGATAAATCCCAAGCAACAAATAACAATTTCGCCTCAGGCAGATCAAATTTCCAAGCGGGTTCAATTAATCAAGGTAAATCACACCTGAACTTCAACCGATATTTTGCCGGCGTCCTCCCGGCTAAGCGATAGATGATACCCCCGCACTTTCACGTCGACTTTATCATCGTAAGAGCCCATTGACTCGACTTCGATAATGCTCCCGGACGAAACCCCCATCTCGGATAACTGCTCATTGATGGCACCGCGGCCTTTGATTTCAATGATCTTACCACTTTGGCCTTCATCCAGTTCATTTAACGAGATGGTCGCCTGCGATCCATTGCGCATATGCTGCTCTCTCTTTCTCAGGTCGGCCAGGCAGGACGAAATATAGTTGGTACATTGGACCGTTGTATCGCCATTTTCACAATGACGACGAAATCCTTTTAACCACTCCCGGCCGCCGCGCGGGCAGATCTCCATGAATTCGACAAAATTAATGATCCGGTCAAGAATTTTCTCGGAAATGGCGTGTTCTACTTTGCAGGAAGCCTCTTCGGCTTCTTGTTCGTCCAACAGCAGAATTTTGACGAAAAAATCTTTGAGGGTTTCATGCCGCCGCACCACATCTTTGGCCAGCACTTTGCCTTTGGCAGTCAGGGTAATAATATCATACGGTGCGTAGTTTACGTAGCCTTTCTCGGAGAGTGATCGCAAGGCGCCGGTCACCGAAGATTTATTCACTTTCAGCCGGTCGGCGATGTCTTTGGCTCTGGCAGCCTGCTTCTCAGAAGAAATATGAAAAATCGCCTCCAGATAGTCTTCCATATTCGAGCTCAGTGCTTCTCTGTTTGCCACTTTATAAATACCTTCAAGTAGATGATAGAATCAAATTAAGTAGGGTGGGCTTTGCCCACCAAATTCAGCCTTAAACGGTGGGAGGCTTTACTCCCTCCGAAAATAGCCCTTGAACCGTGCAGCATTGGAATTTAGCTAGTTGACTATTGATTTCCGGTTGTCAGCTATTTGTTTTTCTCTTTCTTCAGGAATTTGGCACGAGGAGGAATCAGTCGCGCAGGATGTACACCCACAGCTGCACGAGTCGCCTTTTTTGTATTTTTTATAGTAGCTGCGCCCGAGTAAACCCGCGGCAACACCAACGATAATGATAACGATAAGAGTTTCCATATGGGAAGTTAACTCCTCAATAATATCTTTCGCAAAGGCGCCAAGACGCCAAGTCTTTTTCGAATCTGTTATTAATTTATTCTCCGTTCCGCGACGCGCCCTTTGAGTCGAAAGCCGAATACCGGTTTCCTATACCTTACACCTTACACCCTATACCTTTTCTCGTCGCGCGCTTTGAGCCGAACGCCGAACGCCGAACGCCGAATACCGGTTCGTATCCAGCATCCAGCATCCAGCATCGAGCATCTTGGTTATCCGACAATCAACGATCCGACCTGAAATATCAAAACCGCCAAACCAAAAGCCAGCAGGGTGTTAAAAGCCATGGCAAATGCCCCCCATTTCCAGGAGCCGGCCTCGCGGGCGATGCATACCACGGAAACAAAACAGGGGGCGTAGAACATGGTAAATACGATTAATCCCAAAGCCATTAATGGCGACCAGCCGGGATCGCTGGCCAGGGCATCGGACAGGGCGCCGGTTTCTTCGGGATCGACTTCTCCCAAGGAATAGGCCGTACCCAGGGTTGAAACCACTACCTCTTTGGCGGCAAATCCGCCCACCAGGGCGATGTTGGTGCGCCAGTCGAACCCGGCCCAACGCGAAAGGAACTCCAGCGCAGTTCCGATTCGGCCGGCGACGGAGGATCTCAATGAGGCTTCAGCCTCCCGGTAATCGATTTCGGTTAATTTCTCTTTCAAGGCCAGGGCATCCCGGGATAGTTCGGCGCCTTGGCGGTTTTCTTCCAGTTCAGTAACGATCGCAGTGGGTGCTGCACTCAGCAGTGATTGGCGCCGGCTTTCAAATTCCTTGACCATTGAATCGGGCAGTCCGGGGAAGGTCATCATGGCCCACAGGATAATCGAAAATCCCAGGATTACGGTTCCGGCTTTTTTGATGTATTGCCAGGTCCGCTCCCAGGTGTGAATAGCCAGGCCCTTGAAAGTCGGCATGCGATAGGGCGGCAGTTCCATTACAAAAGGTGTGGGGGCGCCTTTTATGACCGTTATACGCAGCAGTTTGGCGACCAGCAGTGCCCCTGCCCAGGCCCCCAGGGTAATAATAAACATGATCAGGGCTTCATACTGGGCGAAAAATGCGGCGATCAAAAGCGCAAAAACCGGCAGTTTTGCGCCGCAATTCATGAAAGGTACAGTCAGCAGGGTTGCCATCCGTTCGCGCGGCGATTTAAGCGTCCGGGTGGCCATCACTCCCGGCACGGCACACCCGCCCGCGATACCGCCGGAAACGATAAACGCCATCACCGAACTGCCGTGGAGACCAAAAATGCGAAATACCCGATCCAACATAAATGCCACCCGGGCCAGGTATCCGGAGTCTTCCAGTATGGCAATTCCAAAAAACATAAACATGATCAAGGGCACAAAGCCCAGAACGCCCCCTACACCGTCAATAATGCCCGAGACGATCAATGACTTCAGCATCCCGTCCGGCAATACGGCGGAAAACCCGGCACTGATCCAACCGAAGAGGCTCTCCAGCCAAGCTACCGGCATTTCGCTGTAGGTGAAAACCACCTGATAGAGCCCGGCGAGGATCGTCAGCATAATAATCGGTCCGAGAAAGCGGTTGGTCAAAACCTTGTCGATTTTATCTGAACTGTAAAGCCGATTTTGATCGTACTTCTGATAAATAACCCCTTGCTTCAGGATTGACTTGATGTAGCCATATCGCTGATCGGCGATCATGGCCTCCGGATAGGTGTCGAGGGTTTCCTGAAGGTGGTGGGATACCTTTTTTACCATCTCCTTTAATCGTGCGTCCAGATCCGGGTCGGCTTGCTGTCCCTTCTCCAGAATCTGGTCGTCACTTTCCATGTATTTCAGGGCAATCCAGCGCACCGGGTATATGTCTGTCAGAAAATTGTTGGCTTCGATTTCCTTTTCCATGTCGATCAGCACACGGTCCACATCGTCACCATAGGAGATCTTGAGCGGAACGAATTTCCGGTCTTCGCTAACAATTCGGGCGGCATTGTCCATCAATTCATTTTTCCCCTGACCGGTGCGCGCGATGGTGGGAACCACCGGCACACCCAGCAGGTCGGACAATTTCCGGGCATTGATCTCAATACCCCGCTTTTTCGCCACGTCGATCATATTCAAAGCAACACAAACCGGTATGCCCATTTCAAGAAACTGAACGGCCAGATACAGGTTGCGGTCCAGATTGGAGGCATCCACGATGTTGATGACGACTTCCGGCCTCTGGTTAACCAGAAACTCCCGGGCCACCACCTCTTCCAGGGAATAGGCGGTAAGTGAGTAGGTACCGGGCAGATCCACAATGTGCAATTGGAAATCTTTGTTTGAGTAAGTTCCTTCTTTTTTTTCGACGGTTACGCCCGGGTAGTTGCCCACATGCTGTCGGGCACCGGTCAGTTCGTTGAAAAGGGTGGTTTTGCCGGAATTCGGATTACCGGCTAGGGCGACCGTTGCTTGCATCAATCGTTCACCTCCACTTCAATCGCGTCCGCTTCATTGTTTCGCAAAGTTATCGTGGCTCCCCGAACCCTCAGCGCCACCGGATCATAGAGCGGCGCCCGCCCCTGAATCTTGATCTCCGTTCCCGGCACCAGGCCCATATCACGAATCCGCCGGCCCAGGTCTCCGGCTACTTTTATTGCAGCAATCGTTCCGGCTTGATTATCGCTCATTTTGCGCATGTTAACCCGCATTGGAATGTTTACCTCCCCAGCTTCTGGTATTCATTATATGATCATAATAAAAAAGAAAAAGTTTGGTATAACAAACTTTGTACGTTGTCAACAAAAAAATTATTTCTCTTGAACTTTTTTTGACTCTTGAACGGTCCTTAAATTTAAGTGCGAATCTTTTTCGCAAGTTCATCTTTGGGGAGAATCGCGCCCTATGGAAATCGAATGGTGAGTTGCTAAAAATCCACCTGTCAGCAAGAAAACATATCGCAATAAACCATCTTAGATGACGTTTATTTTTAAGAAAAAGTTGTTAGTTTAGTTTATATCACAATGTGGCATGATGATTGCTTGGGTAGAAAACAGATTTATATCGTTGAAACCAACAAGCAGCCAGTTTTTCTATAATTCGACCGACAAGGAGAGTACGATGAAGTTAAGAAAGTTGCAGCAATTATTATCATGTAGAGGGGTCACTGTTTTGATGGTCTTAGTTGCGGTCATTATATCTGCAACACTGGCTTTGGGACACGGTGGCAAACATGCGGACAAATTCACTCAGCTTCAGGCTTTGCAAAAGGCAACGAAACTATATGATCAGCTAATTGCCAAAGGCAAACTGGATCAAAGCTGGGAGACGGGCCTTGAAAATGTAACCATATCAAGCCGCAAAAACGCGGGCCAAAACGAAGTCGTGGTCAAATTTCAACGCCAAGACGGGGATCCGAAGGCTGTCTACATCTTTTTCAATTCAAAAGGCAAATACACCGGGTCCAACTTTACGGGCAAGTAGCGTCTGACTGCGATTGCCAAATTTGCATTCCCGTCGAGACCAGATACCTTGTCAATAATGAACGAAATTTGAATTTTGGAATTCGGATTGCGGATTTTGGATTTAAGGTATTCTGCTTGCCGTGAGCTTTTGTGTCGAACGGTCGATTTTATTAATCGATCGAGGGACCTGCGGAGTCGTAGCTCGAAGAGTGAAGCCCCTAGCCTGAAGCGATACCGCCAATCCAAAATCTAAAATCTAAAATCTAAAATTTTCAACGACCTATGAGGAGTCACTTCCATTGAGCTTAAAAAACCTCGAAAATCAATTCCGAACCTGGCCAAAACTCAAAACATTTCCATTGCCGGCTAAGGCCCTGGTCTCCGGCGTTATTTTGACCATGGCCCTGGCAATGGCCGGCGCGATGGGGCAGATTATCGTGCATGATATCATACCCACGTTCTTTTCTTCATCACCCATGGAACATCGGGGCGGTGAATCGATGCCGGAAATGGAACCGACTGCCGACAATGCGGCAGACGACAGCCGAGGAGATCTGTTTGGCGAAGAACTAACCGAAACGGAATCTGAAAAGCCATCCATCATTCACTCGGAACAGTTCGTCTGGCTGCTTAAATGGACCCACATTCACCTTTTCGGGATGAACATGATATTCATCTTTATGGGCGTCATCACCCTGTTCCTGGATCTGGAAATTAGAACCCGGACCTGGCTCGTGGCACTGCCTTTTGTTGGTGTTTTCATCGACATTGCGGCCATGTGGCTCAAAATCTACGTATCTCCGGCTTTCTTCTGGCTGCACATACCCGGCGGCGGTCTTTTTGGCGTCATTTTTGGATTCGTGATCATCAAAGCGATGATGGAAATGTGGTGGGTGCGAAATAATTTCGCAGAGCAAGTCGATCCGGTTCACTAAGTGAAAATTGTTTTCACGTTAATTACTCCGCCCTGGCAATCAGAATATCAGGCAAGGATGAAACCTGATGAGATTTTTGATACAGATGAGATTTATCTTACGTTGACAGGGCGGAGTAATAAAATAAACTGTATAAAACGGACCCGAAACCATTTCTCGCAGCAGGTTGTACTACACCCGAAGTTGTCCAATATAGGGCGACATTATTAAAGTATGCTTACGGTCTGTTTTTATGGATTGATGCCGTAATCTTTAAGCCTGAGCTGCAAGGTCCGGCGTGTAATTCCCAGAATTCTGGCCGCGTGGGTGCGATTGCCGCCGGTCTCTTCCAGGGTCCGCAGGATCATTGCTTTTTCGACTTCCTTAAGTGATCTGCCGGGTAACAAGTCGACTCGGGAATCTTTCAGTTCTTCATCCAGATCTTGCAGATCATTGGGAAATTCCAAAGGCGTAACCACCTCGCCCCGCGACATGATCACCGCCCGCTCGATGATGTTCTCCAGTTCGCGCACATTGCCGGGCCAATCATAGCGCATCAGCAAATCTGTCGCCCGTGGGGTAAATCCTTGAATGAGTCGGCGGTTTTTTTTGGCATCCTGCTTCAGAAAATGATCGGCCAGGTACGGGACATCCTCACGCCGCTTGCGCATCGGCGGGACGTCAAGCGTCACCACATTCAGCCTATAGTATAGGTCTTCCCGGAAACAGCCGGCGGCAATTTCGTCTTCCAGATTTTTATTGGTAGCAGCGATCACCCGGGTATCTACTTTGATTGTCTGGGTACCGCCCAACGGTTCAAATTCCCGTTCTTGGAGCACCCTGAGTATTTTGGCCTGAGTGGCTGGCTCCATTTCTGCGATTTCATCCAAAAAAATGGAAGACTGGTGCGCCAGCTGAAAGCGCCCTTGCTTTTTGGCAATCGCTCCAGTAAAAGAGCCTTTCTCGTGACCGAACAGTTCGCTTTCCAACAATGTTTCAGGCAAGGCGGCGCAATTGACCTTGATAAAAGGCCGGTCCTTGCGGGGGCTGTTTTGATGGATGGCATTGGCAATCAGTTCTTTGCCGGTCCCGCTTTCACCGACAATCAGAACCGTTGCCTCAGAAGGTGCGACCAGAGCTATGGTTTCAAACAGTTTTTTCATAGCCGGGCTCTGACCGATGATGTTGGAAAAATCAAAGCGGTCATCCAGTCTTTCTTTAAGATAGATATTTTCCTTTTCGAGCTGGTGAAAACGCATGGTTTTTGCGACCAGGATTTTGAGTTCTTCTATGTCAAGCGGCTTGGTCAAATAATCCGATGCACCGGATTTGAGCGCATCCACGGCCGTGCCGATCGAGGCATAAGCTGTCATAATGATTATCGGTATTCCCGGACTGATCGCCTTAATTTCTTTTAGCGCTTCTAATCCGCCAACTTCGGGCATGCGTATGTCCATGATGACAAGATCGTGAAACTTTTCTTCAACAGCATCGATGGCCGCCCGTCCATTTTCAGCCAGGGCAATATCATAACCCTCGGCGGAGAGGACGGCTTCGATCATCTGCCGATGCGAACGCTCGTCGTCGACTACAAGAATTTTAGGCTTCATTGTTTCTCCTTATGCAGCGTCCTCTGGAACTTCCTCCTATTGTATGTTCTTTTGGCTTTCTTAACGGTCATAACCGGAAGAACAATGGAAAAACGGCACCCCCGGGTACCCCCCTTGGGCGGGCCGACGACTCTTATTTCCCCGTTGTGATTTTCGGCGATCTTATGGACAATGGCCAGACCTAGCCCGGTTCCTTTATCGTGGGTCGTATAAAAGGGTTCAAAAATCTTTTCTATTTTATCGTCAGCGACGCCGGGACCATCGTCCTCTACCCAGAGATACAGGCGTGAAGCAGTCGCATCCAGCTCGGCGCCTATCTCGATGTGACCTCCAGGCGGCACGGCCTGCAGAGCATTGAGCAAAAGATTCAAAAGTGCCTGGGTTATTTGATTGCCGTCCATCGGCAGCCTGCTCAAATCTGAAATCCGGGTTCGAATTTTTACCTGGCGGGACATGGCGTCGGCCTTGATCAATCGTACGGCGTGCTCTACAAGCTCGGTGATGTCCGTGGGCGCAATGTCTACTGCCATGGGCCGTGCAAATGTGAGCAGGTCTGTCACGACTCGATTAATTCGGTCTACTTCGGATACCATTGTTTCAGCATATTCTTTTTCTTGCGGTTTGTCTTTGAGCGAATGCCTGAGAAACTGAGCGAACCCGCGGATCGAGCTCAACGGGTTGCGGATCTCATGGGCGACACCGGCGGCAAGTTCTCCGATGGCAGCCAGTTTCTCAGAGCGCTTTACCTCTTCCTGCAATAGTTTGATTTCTCTCAAATCCCGCAAAACCAGGACCGCTCCGACGCATCCTCCTTTGCCATCTTTGATTGACGTGGCGCTCAAAGCAAGTGGAATGGTATCCCCGGCTTTATGCTGATGATAGATTTCAAAATCCAGCACGGGTTCACATTGATTCAATGTGCTCTGAATGCCGGACAGATCAAATTCGATCAAAGATCTTAAATCCAATCCTTGGGCCTTTGATTCTTCGATGCCGAGTAGATCGAGCGCCAAGCGGTTGAATGATACGATCTTGCCCTCAGAATCGATGCTAATCAAGCCGTTGGCCATGTTGGCGACAACTTCACGGGTGTAGTCCCTGGTTTGCTTCAGGGTCTTGTCAACGAGGTAGTAATTCTGGATAACAAATATAAAAAACAACGCCCCCGAACCCAGAATCAAAATGATGGCAGCCATGATAAAGGCATGTTGAATATCCGCGCGGCGCGCCAATTCATAGGCCGTCATTCGCATGCCGAGTACGACCGTATCGCCGCGGTGGGTATGCGAGTCCGCCATATTTCCGGAATCCAATCCCATAGGGCTGTTACGATGATGCATCATAGTCGGCTTATACATTGGTGAAAAAAACTTTGCTAACTCATATAACTGGGTTCAGTCGGGCAGCAAATTGATTCGGGTGTTGATTTGATCTTCAGCGGTAATAGCGGGTTCCCAGTCAAAAATTGAACCCGTTTTTGAAGGATCGGAGTGGTGTACGATTGCCCCCTGAGCATCAATAATGGAAACGAAAGCAATGTCTTTGTTTTTGGCAGTCTCATGCAGGAGATTGCCCAGGGATATCTCCTGCCACATAAGCGATTTCATCCCCGTGCGAGCACTCGCTTCGAGGGACAGTATCAAGCCTTCTCCCTGCCGGTGCAGAAAACTAAGGGCCGTGGTTTTCTGACGATCCAGGTTGCGATAGGTGGATATACTGATCATAATCAGCAGAATAAATCCCACAGCCACAATGGATAATGCCGGCAGATAGAGTTTCTTAATCGGAAAGATTTGCATGATCATTTTGCCCAAGCAATCATCGCGTTGCCAAATTTGAAGCAGCGGCGAAACTCTGGCTGTCGCGCACTTGAATACGGTGAATTGAAGGTCAGAGAATTAAGCGGATAAACAACGTCTAACACCCATGACAAATAAATTCCGCCTAAACCGTCACCTAATCCCGTGGTCCATGAATAATCTCAATTAACCAACAAGTGTCTGATCAGTAGGACGGCATCCTCGCTCGCCCAATTACGCGCACCCATGGCGGCGGCATAGAGGTATCCTTGGCGGTCAATAAAGTAGGTGGCCGGCAGGCCCATAACACCATAGTAGGAAGCGACAACTCCTTCTTCATCCAAAAGGATTGGAAAAGTCAGGTTAAACTTTTCCTTAAATTTTTTCACGGTTTCAAAATCCTCCTGCATATCGACCGCCAGTATGACAAAATCTTCTCCTTTGAATTCGTTGTAAAGCTTTTCCATGGATGGCATTTCCACAATGCATGGGGGCACCAGGTCGCCCAGAAATTCAGGAAAATTACTTTTCCCCGATAATCCTTCAGGTGAACCACCCGACCATTCAAGTCCTTTAGTGCAAAGTTTTGGGCCACAACTTTTTCATCGAACCTGATCAGGGCTAGGGACTTTATAAAATCGGTTTCCCCGCTTGCCTGGTCTTCAAAAAGATATACGCTAAAAATAAAGATCAAAAATACGATTAGAAAAGGTCGAGAATAAATTCCTATTTTTTTCACAAAATTTCCCTCCCCGCTGAAACAGGATTCCGGATCAGATCATGCTTAAATTATAAATCATATACCCGGTCAATCTCTTTTCTGATTTCATCCACGGTCGCTCCCTCGGCGTGCATTCGAGACGCTAACAGCGCCTCCCCGGTGCAGGTAACTCATGTGGAAGCATGCGTGTCGACATAACAGCTCAACAGGTTTTTGTGTCCTAAATTTTCTTGGCAACGACAATAACAGTAGAGTTGATCGAGCACCTCCGGTATGGCACGAGCTACCTCGTAGGCCATCCTGAACGTTCCGGAAAATCTTAGCGGCGATAGGGTCGGCCTATCTTCTTGCAGCCCGGTATGCGTCGCTTTTAAAATTGATATATTCGAGGTTTGCGTGGTCGGCTTTTTCTCATGATACCGGAAATAGACCACGCTGAGGACCAGAATTCCGCCTACAAGAATTGCGATCAGTGAAAAAGTGGAAATTTTAGACTTCGTTTTTAGCTGTCGTGCCTTAGGTTTTGCTCTGGTGGCACGTTTTTTTGTCTTACGATGATATTTCTTTTTTGCCATAATGTGGTTCCTTTTATGCAAGCAATCCGCCCTTCGTTAACCAGTAATAAATCTGGTAAAATCCGGCGGCCAGTAGAAAGGCGCCGGCAACTTTCCCCATGTAGGGCATCATGCGTCTCAAGTAACTCGCTAATCCGCCTTTGAATACAGCCAAACTCAAGGCCAGAGTCGTCAGTACGGCCCCCATTCCCAATGCATAACTGAAAAATTGAAAAAGGCCGGTTGAAAAGCCCTGGGATTTAATGGCGCTTCCCACAACAACCAGGAATATGGGAAGCGTGCAACCCAAGGAGGCCAAACCGTACCCGATGCCGAAAAGAAAGTAAGTTTTGAAACCTTGCCTTTCGAGACCGCCGATTACTGTCGCGAGGCGGCCCGGCAGTGCCGTATGTACCGCCTTGCCGGCCAGCAGAAACAGCCCGAGACAGGCTAATACTGCCCCGACAAACAAACCAAGCCAAGGCAAATACTGCATCAAAAAATGTCCACCTGCCGAAATCATCACGCCGAAGATAGAGAAAAGCGCCGTAAATCCCAAAGTTACCGCTGTTCCGATAAGTAGTGCTTTTCCGCCCTTACGTACGAAATGTCTGGGAACCGCACCATCATCCTGCTCCCCCAGATATATTGAGAGATAAGCCGGCAGCATGGAGAAACCGCAGGGATTAACTGTTGACACCATCCCCGCTCCGAAGGAATAACCAAAGGGAAGCAAAACAGCCAACGCATTCATCCAGTTGGTTAGTAAAATTTGTATATCAAACATTGCATGTATTCCTCGATGGCGTTAAATGCTTCGCTTTGAAAAGAACTGAACTAATTGAACTTTCCAGATAAACAGAGTTCAGCTTTCCTCTGGTAGACATATTAATAATTTTAATCTTTACAAACGGTCAGAGCCGCTCAATTTGGGGCCGCAAATTTTTAAAAGAGAAATCGAGGGGGCCTAAATAGGGGCCAATAAGCACCGGGTGGTATGAACTGTCTATCAGCGCCAATCATACGACCTGCAAGAGGCAAAATAAAGAAAATTGGTAGTCCAGAGGCAATCTGGACGAATACATGGGAGATAAAGGGGCAGGTTCCGCCCATTGGCGGATTTCGGTCGGAACTGCTTGAAACACAGTGAGATGAGCACAGTGAAATAACCGGGAGGCTGGAAAGGAGAACGCCAATAGCAACTATCAAAATGAGATGTTTTTGGGTGGTATCCATCGGTCGTCCCGGTCTTTCCGAAAGTAATCCGATTAATCAACGTATACCCCAATAAGATAACCACATCGTGACATAATATCAAGATGGTTGACGGATTGACAGACACAATAACCGAATTTTGCATCCAAATTCCCCAGATTAAAGCTTTATTTCAAGAATGGTCCTTATCATACTCGACCTGTCTTTACACCATGCTTTCTTTGGAATGAGAATGCATCCCCCGTATCATCAAAATATGTCCCAAAGGACAAAGGAGGATCAGGGCATAATACCCCCATGATCCCAACAGCCCCATAGAAGAGAGCGCCATTATTCCAACTATTGGGATACCACAGCAAATAATCATAGCCAAACCATGATTCTTTTTGATTTTTTCAAGCAGTAATTTAATCATCTCCGATTCCTCTTAATGACAATTCATAGATTTCCCGGCAGTGGTTTTTTCCAATCGTTCCAAATACCGTCCCCACAATCCCTTCTTCTTTGGAGGGGCGGATGTCAGGTATTTTTGCGGATCCGCTACAAATGTTTTCCGGCAGCCCTCGGCACAGAAATAATATTTTTGGCCCTGAATAGTCGTCGCAATTTTGGTGATACGGTGATTGACCTTCATACCGCAAACCGGGTCTATACCTGTAGTTGTTTGTTTTTGCTGTTTTTGCATACTAGGCCTCCGTATGGATTTCCCTAAAGGCTAAATAAAGCAAATGTTATGCCACAAAGTAGTTCTATCACATAATGGGCACAGACACAAATAGTTCAGTACCCGGTCTGCCGCTTGATTTTCCACAAAATGGCTGAAATTCTCACATTTACAGTACGTCGAACATTTTGCATGAAACGTAAATATTTGCTGAGTTTTGAATTCCGGTAACGTGGAAGCCGGGTAATTGATATCCAGCCATCCAACTCAGGTGCTTAAAAATTTCGCACCCTATACAGCGGGACGGGATAGTATGGTATGCACCAGATTCTATAATTAGTCTTTTCTTTCCAATATTCTACATATTATCAAACCCATATATTCAGTTTCTAAATTTTCGGGAATTCTGGCACAGCGATTGCTATTTGAGCACATCAAATTAAGACCGGATAATGAGAAGTTGATTTTTGAAAGCGCTCATTTTTTCCATTAGGCATTTGAGGTATCTTCATGGGCATTCGGTGGAAATTTCTTTTAGTTCTGTTGGCCATTTCTCTGCTGCCAATGGTTCTCATGCGCTGGGTGGGTCAGCGATCCATGCAAGAGTTAGGCAACGATTTGGCCACCCGCACACGGGATGTATTAATCCGGGAAACGAGCACGAAGCTGAAAAATCTGGTTGAAGAGCACGTTTACATATTGAGACGCGAGCGCGATCTGGTTGAAATGGCGCTGCTGGTTCAGGCATCGGAATTGGAAAAACTATTTGCAAATCAGCCGGTGCAAACTGCCAAAGGTAAAACGGGCGTGCTCAGTGCCGCCAATTCCGGCCGAATGGAGACCGAACTGAACCGGGAAAAGCATATTTTAAGAATGGGGATGATGACCGGCAGACCGCTGGCGATATCCTACGAGAAGCTGACAGAATGGGTGCCGTCGGGAGTCAGTCAAGCCGCAGCAAAGGAGATCAAAGACAAAGTTTCACATATAATTCCGGTTTACAGATCGTTGGGAAACAAGCACCCTGATCTCGTTCTTTGGCAGCTGACCGGCTTTGAAAATGGGATGTATACTGTCTTTCCAGCTTTCAGGCCCATGCCGATGATGCGCAGTGATTTTGAGACCGACTGGTATCAGCTGGCTAAACAAAGAAAGCGGATTGTGTGGTCAAAGCCAACCGTCGATCCGATTACCATGAAAATGGTGTTTACGGTGTCGCTACCTTTTTATGAATCTGACGGTGAGATTGCCGGTGTGACGGCTATCGTTGTACCGGTTGATGTTTTTTTGCAGGAAGACCAACATATTCGAGAATTATCCCATAATATCAGATCATTGCTCGTTCGGCCCGAAGCGCAAAGCCCGGCTGCAGAAACGAGCATTCGCATCCTGGCCCGTGAGCAGTTGCAAAACGAAATGCATCACCATTGGCGCCCGTTGCTGGAAGATGAATGGCTTGAACTGGACAATACTCAGCAACTCCGTTCGATTGTCAAAGATTTACAGCAGGAATACACGAGAGTTAGAAAAATTTCATTCATGGGGCAGGATAGTCTGTTGGCTTATGGATCCATTGATGACTACCAAACTGCTTTGCTGATCATCGTTCCCGAAGAGGATGTCGTTGCCGAAGCCAAAGCAATGGAATCTTATGTGCTCACCAGAATAAAACACCAAATTAAAGTCACTAGCATCATGCTGTCTTCTGTTATCCTTTTAGTGATTGGTCTTGCGTTTATGCTTTCAAGATCGATTACAGGAAATATTTCCAAACTTGTCAATGCCGTTCGCCAGGTGGCTTCCGGTGATTTTGCGGCTCGGGTTCATACCAAAACCCGCGATGAAATCGGCGAACTGGGCCGAACATTCAACCGCATGGTGCCGGAGCTTGAAGAGCGTGTCGCGATGAAACAGGCATTGGATTTCGCCATGGAAGTCCAGCAAAATCTTCTTCCCAAAGACCAACCCCAGACTAAAGGGCTCGATATTGCCGGCAGGAGCATCTACTGTGATGAGACCGGAGGAGATTTTTATGATTTTCTGGATATTGGTAGCCAGCCATCGGATCGAATTGCCATTGCGGTGGGTGATGTTTCCGGTCATGGGATATCGGCGGCTTTGCTGATGGCATCCGTCAGGGCGTTTTTCAGATCAAGGGTGCGCCAGCCCGGCAGCGTCGCTGAAATTGTATCCGATGTCAATCATCTCGTTGCCGAAGACACCGGCGAAACCGGCCAATTTATGACGCTATTTTACGCCGAAATCGCTCCAGACCAAAAAACGCTGCGCTGGGTCAGAGCCGGACACGACCCCGCCCTTTACTATGACTCGGCCACAAAACAATTCGAGGAACTCAGGGGAGACGGGATGGCGCTGGGGATCGACAGTGATTTGAAATACGAAGAAAACTCAATCAGCGGTTTATCAGCTGGACAAATACTGCTGCTCGGGACCGACGGATTATGGGAAACTCAAAACGAAAAAGGCGAAATGTTCGGCAAAGAACGTCTGAAAATGCTTATGCGCCAGCATGCCCACACCCCAGCGGAGAATATTCTCACGTGCATCATTAATTCCTGGAAAGACTTTCAGCACTCCGTGAAACCGGAAGACGACATTACCCTCGTCATTGTCAAAATTCAGGATTAATCGATCTGATAGTCGGGATAAAGCGTTTTCGTACATTCCGGGCAGACACCATGGCTGAACTGTGCTTCGGAATGTTCACTGATATAAGCTTCAATTTGATTCCAATACCCTTTATCATCCCGTATTTTCTTGCATGACGCGCATATAGGAAGGAATCCGCTGAGGGTTTTAACTTCCTCTAGAGTCTTATTTAATTTTATAATCGCTTCTGACTTTTCTTTAACCGTATATCTGATCTTTCCCCAGAACAGCCCAATTATGGCGCTTAAACACATAAAACACAGGCTCCACAGCAACATCGGCATGGAAAAAGCCTTAACAATTTCAAGACCAATTATTGCGGTTGGCAATTGACTAGTCTTAATATGATATACGGATATAACATGAATAATCGGGTGCAATATAAAATAACCTGCTAGGCCACCAATAACTGACCAGTAAATTAATTCTTTTTGCACTTGCGCTGCCCCATATTTGTTAAAGTTGTCGTAGAGTCGAGAATATTCTCAATCAAAAAACCCTCGAACTACATCAAGCATGCTTTAGAAATTTTACCAACTTTTCTTGTTCTTGGCAAATTTCCCGTACCACCCCACACAAGCAATCGCCCAATGCGAAAAATATAAATAGGCATAGGTGCTATTGCGCTGAAAGTGCAAACTTTTTATCCAGCTATTTTCTCAATTTGATCCGAATCTCGCCATCACTTTCATCAACCGAGTAGGTTTCGAACCCGGCAGCTTCGATTAACGGGACCATCTCGTCGCGCGAATAAACGACTATTGGCTTTTGCAAACCCAGCAGGCCAAAAATCCACAAGAAAAAACGCTCGCGCGCATTGAGAGAAGCCCTCCATTGGCTTTTATCTATATAGCGGATAATCTTCGCAGGATCGTATATCCAAGCGTCTCCACCTTGCTTTAGCACCAGGAATATTTCCTTCAATACCTTGGACGGATTTTTCAGCGAATGAAACATGCCGGTGCTGATTATCATGTCAAAAGATTCATCCTTAAAGCGCAGGTTGGCGGCATTTGCCACTTCGAAGATCAGGTTATTTAACAAATTCGCGTTTTGGGCCCGGGTGCGTGCCATGCGTATCAATCGCCGGCTCAAATCAACACCAACTATCTGAATCTCCGGCGCCCGCTTTGCAATCTCAACCGGCAAATTTCCAGGACCGGTGCCAAGATCAAGCATTTTGCCCTCTTGGAAAACGGATACCACCTCCTCGGCAACCTGACGATAGTAACTGTCTATCGCAAGCCTCGTGGCCTTTTCGTAAGAAGAGGCCAGTACGCCGGGTATTCGCTCTATCTTAATCCATTTCTTCATGTCGATGGGTGTGACAGCGGCCCAGCGATATACCAAGCCTTAGTGCGTTTATTGGGTGTCTGCCGTTAATTTATTTATTGCAACCAGGTCATAAAAAGTCACCGGCAATTTCCATTTTTCCTGGCCCAGTTCATATAGGCGCAATCCCCCAACCTGCAGGCCTTGCGAAAATCGCTGCAGGCAAGTTCCAAATTGCCTGTTCCGAGGTGGCTGTTACCCCGACTGCTGTAAGCCGCAGCATAATCCGGATCCAGCCGGATGGTTTGCTCGAAATCAGTCATCGCCAGTCGGGGATGACCAAAATTTTCATGGGCCACCCCTCTTTTATAGTAGGCATAAGCGTAATTCGGATCGATCCGGATAGCTTCGCTGTAATCGTCTATGGCCCTTTGATACTGAAAAAAAAGCCGATGAATATCCCCACGGTTTAAATAAGCTCTGGCATTTCGGGGGTCGAAACGCAGCGCCTGTTCGTAGTCCTGCATAGCCTCCTGGGGCCGGCCGCTATGCTTGTATGCCATCCCCCTGACGATATATACCTCAGCGCTTTTTGGCGCCAGCCGGATGGCCCGATTATAATCTTGAATCGCTCGATTATATTGTCGCAGGTTTTTATAGGCGACCCCCCGGCCGATAAACGACCTAGCATTGTGCGGGTCCAGCCGGATAGCCCGATTGTAGTCAAGGATGGCGCTCTGAAACTGTCCCAATTTCTTCTTTGCGACCCCGCGATTGTGATAAGCCCTGGCGTTATCCGAATCGATGCGAATGGCTTTATCGTAATCCTCGATGGCGTTTTGATAGTGGCCTAATTTTTTATTGGCGATCCCTCGGTTGATATAGTAATCGGCTTTATCCGGGGCAAGACGGATGGCGTGGTCGTAATCTTCAATCGCCCGCTGATAGCGTCCCATGTTTTTATAGGCAACCCCGCGATAGTTGTAAGCCTTGGCAAAATTCGGAGCCAGTTGGATGGCCTGGTTGTAATCCTCGATCGCACGCATGTATTTTTTCAATTTTTTATACGCAGCCCCGCGGTTGGTGAAAGTTTCGGCATTCTCCGGATCAAAGCCAAGCGCCTGGTCGAAGTCTTTTACGGCACGAGTAAACTGCCCTAGTTTGCTGTAAGTTTTCCCCCGCTCGTTGTAGCTGCCCGCATCATTGGGCTCAAGTTGAATTGCCCGTGAAAAATCCGCAAGTGCTTGATTGAATTGTCCCAATTTTTTGAATATGACGCCGCGATCTTTGTAAAGCTCGGCATTATCAGGATCAAGACGGATAGCCTGGTGATAATCTTCCAGGGTTTTCTGAGTTGAATTATTAGATGCATCGCCCTTTTCAGCAAATATAACCGCGGAACAAAATAGAAATCCAAAGACAACGATGCTGGCCTTAACTAACGGTTGCATTTTATTGACCTCCTGGAAAAAAACTTCGGGATCATAAAATAAAGGTGAATCCTCGTTGAATCTGCAGCGATTATCCTGAAGGGAATCTGAAAATCTGACAAGCTTTCAACCTAAAAGCTAAACTTTCGTTGAGACTCCGCTCATCAAAAGTCGTCCCTTCAGGGCGGTGATCAAATAAAATTCCGAGAGGCAAATGCCTAAATTGCCTAAGATGCGCTAAATAGACTAAAGTAAATGTATTCTGACTGGCGCGAGTCTTTTGTCGAATGGTCTGTTCTAAAAAGGATAGCATTCCACAATTTTAGTCCGCCTCCGGCGGATTAGTCATTTTGAATATTAGATCATTTGTCACTTTTAAATTAGAACGGCTAAATTAGCATCGACATCAAAATGACTACGGGTTGTCGTTTATCGCCTACTTCACCTCATAATTGAACCGGTCAAACAGCTTTTTGCCTCCGGTCACGCATTTAACTTTAATCGAATAAACGCCGTTCTTTTTAAACTCGACATTGGCGCCATAAGCACCTTGCATGCCCATCGCCATCAATTTTTGCTTGGCGCCGTCGGGTCCCTCGACCAGATAACCCAATTTTGCCTCCAGGACGGATCGGCCCTCCGAATCCATGACATAAACCATCAGGTGATGCGTCTGGTCCGCCTCCTCTGCGCCTTCCATATCTTTCATTTTATCCACCTCCTTCCGGAGGTCGATGAGGTGGTAGGCAAAGCTAAAACCCTCAATGGTTGATTCATGGATAACAGCGCCAATGTGCCCGGAGTGGTCTATGCCGGATCCGGAGTTTTGAGAGAAACCCGGCAGAGCCAGAGCAAATCCGATCGAAATCAGAATGATGGAAAATATCGTTGGTTTTTTCATTATTTTTTCGCCTCCTTTTTGGATATATGCTTTAATCTCCTGCATCTGTCGTCTCCTCAAGTTCCAAGGAAACACCTGACGATGCGGGTGTTCTGCTACTCAATTGCCAGCTTTTCCAGATAAAATAAACTGCCGGTATGATCACCAGGGTCAGAACGGCTGACGACACCAAGCCCCCTACCATGGGCGCTGCGATCCGTTTCATCACCTTCGAACCGGTCTCCGTCCCCCACATCACGGGCATAAGTCCGATCAGGGTCGTCGCCACGGTCATGATCTTCGGGCGCACTCTTTCAACGGCCCCTTCGATGATGGCTGCTTGAAGGTCTTCACTCGATTTCATCTTTCCCCGGCCGACGCGCTTTTGGTAGACTTCGTCCAGGTAAACGAGCATGACGACTCCCGTTTCCGCCGCAAGCCCCGCCAGAGCGATGAATCCCACAACAACCGCCACAGATACGTTATAGTCCAGGATATAAATAAGCCATACCCCGCCAATGAGGGCGAAAGGAAGGCTGGTCATGACGATGGCCGCCTCGGTAACATTGTGAAAGTGAAGGTAAAGCAGCAGAAAGATTATCATCAAAGTCACCGGCACGATAATGTTCAGGGTTTTACGGGCTTTTTCCATGTACTCGAACTGTCCCGACCACACAATGGAGTAGCCGGCCGGAAAATCGACCTCCCGCTCGACGACTTGTTTGGCCATTTTGACGTATGAGCCGATGTCTACTCCTTTTAAATCGACATAAATCCAGGCCGTCTGGCGGGAATTTTCGCTTTTAATGCCGGGGGGTCCCTTGCGAATGGAGAAATCGGCAAGCTGCATCAAAGGCACCTGCGCGCCCGAGGGTGTGGGTACCAACACGCGCTTGAGCTGCGTTAGGTCGTCCCGCAGTTCCCGGTTATAGCGCAGGCTGACCGGATACCGCTCCAGTCCCTCGACGGTATACGTCACGTTCATGCCGCCGATGGCGGAAATGATGACATCCTGCACTTCGCTAACCCTGAGCCCGTAGCGGGCAATTTGATCGCGCCGAATCTCCATGTCCAGATAGTTTCCGCCGGTGACACGTTCCGCGTAAGCCGACAGGGTGCCCGGAATGTCCCGCACCACCGCCTCGATTCGCGATCCCAGCTCGGAGAGCACATTCAGGTCCGGCCCAGTCAGCTTTATACCCACCGGTGTCTTGATACCGGTGGAAAGCATATCGATCCGGGTTTTGATCGGCATGGTCCAGGCATTGGTGAGCCCCGGAAACGTGATGGCCTGATTCAGGTCGTCGACCAATTCCTCGATGGTAATAAAGCGCTCTTCGGGCCAGATCCAGGCCAGTGGCCATTTGAGCCGGCCCGGCCATTTCGAGAAAAAACGTTCGATTTTTTTCCGGCGCCACTCGCTCAACACTTTTCCATTTTTGACTTCGGGCCAGATCCAGTTCAGGGGCATCTTGAGCCAGCCCGGCCAGTCTTTGAAAAACCTCTCCACCCTGATTTTTTCATGCGTCACTTCCGGTTTGAGGGTAATGGTCGTCTCGATCATGGAAAGCGGGGCCGGATCGGTGGCGGTCTCGGCCCTGCCTATTTTACCCAAGGTGTGATGGACTTCGGGAAAGCTCTGGATGATCTTGTCGGTTTGATGGAGCAGTTCCCGGGCCTTGGTAATTGAAATTCCCGGCAGTGTGGTCGGCATATAAAGCAGATCGCCTTCGTTCAGCGGCGGCATGAACTCGGTTCCCAGCCGGTACGCGGGGTAAACAGATACCGCCAGACCGGCCACGGCCAGCAGGACCGTTGTTTTGCGCCATCTTAAAACCACCCGGATGAAAGGCCGGTAAATCCAGATGAAAAAGCGGCTTATGGGATTGCGGGTCTCAGCGGTGATCCGCTGGGGCACCAGGCAGACAACGGCAAAAATCGACACGCCGATCGCTGCAACCAGCGACCAGTCCGGCAGCGGCAAACCCGCCAGGCCGCCGGCGCCCACCAGCAGCGGGGGCCCCGCCGTGGCCAGGATCCAGATCCTCAGTCGACGGCTTTTATTTGTGGCGGGATCGAATGTTTCTTCACGGATGAAGAAAGTCATCAACACCGGTACGATGGTAATGGCCAGCACCGCAGAGGCCGCCATGGCGAAAGTTTTGGTATAGGCCAGCGGCTTGAAAAGCCGGCCGGACTGCTCCTGCAGGCTGAATACCGGCAGAAATGAAACGGTAATAATCAGAAGGCTGTAAAAAAGTGCCGGGCCGACCTCTTTGGCAGCCCGCATGATGATTTCCGTATGAGAACTGCCGGCCCGTTCCTTTTCCAGATGTTTGTGGGCATTTTCAACCAGCACGATCGAGGCATCCACCATAACTCCGATGGCGATAGCGATACCCCCCAGACTCATGATGTTGGCGTTGATTCCCAGCATGTACATAATAAGAAACGAAATCAAAATACCCACCGGCAGGGTAATGATCGCAACAAAGGCCGATCGGAAATGAAGCAGGAAAACAATGCAAATGACGGCCACAACGCTGATTTCTTCGAGGAGCTTTTTTTTCAAAGTGTTGACGGCCCTTTCGATCAAAGACGATCGATCGTACCCCACCAGGATTTCCACGCCCTCGGGAAGCCCTTTTTCAAGCTCTCTCAGCTTCTTTTTGACGTTGCGGATGACTTCCAGCGCATTTTCGCCGAATCGCATGACGACGATCCCTCCGACCGCCTCACCCTCTCCGTTCCAATCCAGCACGCCGCGGCGCAACTCCGGGCCGATCTGGATGTTGGCAATATTTTTGAGCAGCACCGGGGTGCCCATGGGGTCAACCGCCACCGCCACCTGCTCCAGGTCTTCAATCGAACGAGCATAACCGAGGCTGCGCACCATAAATTCGCTCTCTCCCATTTCCACGAGTTTGCCGCCCACATCGTTGTTGGATTGCTTGATGGCCCGGCTGACTTGCTGAATGGGCAGGTTGTAAGCCTGCAGTTTATTGGGGTCCACTTCCACCTGGTACTGCTTCACAAAACCACCGATGCTGGCCACCTCGGATACACCGGGCACGGAAGTGAGCTCGTATCGCAGATACCAGTCCTGCAGGCTTCTGAGCTGCTGCAGATCGTAGTTCCCTGAGGTGTCCTCGAGAACGTACTGGTACACCCAGCCGACGCCGGTGGCGTCCGGCCCCAGACTCGGCGTTACACCGGCCGGAAGCCGGCCGGCGACAAAATTCAGGTACTCGAGCACCCGCGAGCGGGCCCAGTAAAGGTCGGTCCCGTCCTCGAATATGATGTACACGAAGGAAAATCCGAAAAAAGAATAGCTCCGCACCACCTTGGCAAAGGGCACGCTCAACATGGCCGTGGTAAGCGGGTAGGTCACCTGATCTTCCACCACCTGGGGCGCCTGCCCCGGGTACTCGGTATAAATGATCACCTGGACATCCGAAAGGTCCGGAATCGCATCCAGCGGCGTGTTCAGCATGGCCACGATTCCGCCGAAAATGACGAACACCGTGGCCAGAATGACCATGAATTTATTGTTGATCGACCACTCGATTACTTTTTCGATCATGTTTCTTCTTCCATGTCCTCGAAGAAATCTTCCTCTTCTTCCAAATCCTGGAAGAAATCATCCTCTTCTTCCATGTCTTCAAAGAAATCTTCTTCAACCGCGTCGACCTCTTTAATCTTCTCCCTCTTGGCTTCCAGCATCTTCTGCACGGCTTCTTTGAGTTTAGACTCGGAATCCAGGAGGAACTGACCGGAGGTGACAACGGTTTCGCCGGCGGCCAGTCCGGTGAGGATCTGAATTTTGCCGCCGTCAACCGTAAGTCCGAGCGTGACATCGCGCGGCGTGAATTTGTTGCCCGGCCGGGTCACAAAAACCACGTTGCGCTCCCCGGAGCGAATGACCGCCTCTGACGGTATAACCAGGCCGCTTTGATCGGAGCTGCTATTGATCCGAACGTCGACATACATGTCCGGCTTTAGTGCCAAGTCGGGATTCTCGAATTCTAGCCGCACCACGACATCGCGAGTCTTGGGCTGCAGGTAGGGATATACGTATGACACTCGTCCGGTAAACATTTTACCCGGCTGATAGGGCAGGGTCATTTCAGCCTCCTGGCCCTCGGCCACCCACGAAAATTCGTATTCGTAAATATGGGCCTCCACCCAGATCCGGGAAAGATCGGCAATGCGAAAGAGCATGGTGCCCGCCTTGACATACCCCCCTTCCTCGATCTTGCGCTGAATGACGAATCCGCTGAAAGGTGAGCGGACCATAAGGGTCTTTTTTACCCTGCCCGATTTTTCGATGAAGTCGATTTCGCCCGGCGCAATGTCGAAGTTTTCGAGCCGGCGGCGGGCCGAAGCCAGCAGTCCCCGGTTGTCACGGCCGGTCAGCTTTTTCATATTCTGGTATGCCACCAGGTATTCTTCCTGGGCCGCCAACAACTCAGGTGAATATATTTCATAAAGGGGCTCGCCCTTGACAACCGGCTTTCCCGTAAAATCGATATAAAGCTTCTCTATCCACCCACTGGTTTTGGTATTTATCTGAGTCGTACGGGTCTCGTCGGAAGTAATATGCCCGTATGTACGGATGGTGAAGACCAACGGCTCCTGTTTAACAACGGCCGTACGAATTCCCATGTTCTGCTGGGTCACCGGGTCGACGCTGACCGCAACGCCTCCCACCAGCTCATCCTCATAGACCGGCACCAGGTCCATCCCCATGGCGCTCTTGCCGGGCTTGTCGTAGATTTCGGTCGGATTCATGGGCGCGCGCCAATAGGCGATTTTCCTCTTTTCTTCGCCCCCGGCGCTGTTTGCGCCGACCTCATCTTCATAGACCGGCACCAAGTCCATTCCCATGGCGCTTTTGCCGGGCTTGTCATAGATTTCGGTCGGATTCATGGGTGCGCGCCAGTATGCAATTTTCCTATCGTCTTCGCCGGTTGCAGTTTCAGCGGCCGGTTCTGGATTGTGGCTGTCCCGCGGACCGAGATACCCCAGAAAATAAGCACCGCCGCCGGCCAGCAGCAAGGTCAGGAATACCGATATCGCAGCCACCCGAATGGGTGAGGCTGCCGATTTATTCGCTTTCTTTTTCGTCATTAGATAATTTCTTCGCAAACATGATAAGATTTCAAAAATAATGAACGTCGAACATCGAACGTCCAACATCGAACATCGAATAATGAATTCTATCGATTTCAAAATGATCAAGCGACTTGTGGGGTCGTCTTGTGGGGTCGTAGCCCGAAGGGCGAAGCCCCAAGCCCGAAGGGCGAAGCCCCAAGCCCGAAGGGCGAAGCCCCAAGCCCGAAGGGCGAAGCCCCAAGCGATTCCATTCCGCCTCCGGCGGATCAATCGACATCCGACATTCGTCATTCACTGAAGAGTTTCACAATAGGGGTGCAGGGGGCAAAGGTCTGTCATCTGTCCTCTGTCTTCTATCCTCTGTCTTCTGTCATCTGTCCTCTGTCATCTGTCCTCTGTCCTCTGTCATCTGTCATCTGTCCTCTGTCCTCTGTCATCTGTCATCTGTCATCTGTCCTCTGTCCTCTGTTCCCTGACACCTGAAACCTATTTTAATGTCGTTCCCAGAGTCTGCTCCAATTCGGCCCACGCCACGCCCATGTTGCGTTGATAATCGGCCAGAGATAAATTCGCCTCGAGCCAAAGGGTGTACGATGCGATAACATCCGCAAACGGAACTTGGCCGGATTCATAGCCCCGGGTCGTGACATCAAACGCTGATTGTGAAAGGTTCACCACTTCCTTCCTGTACAGAATCATTTCGCGCCGGGCGCGGTCCAGTTGGAACCAGCGGGAACGAACCCGGTCGTCGGTCGAGGCCTCGGCTTGCTTCAAATCCTGCCGCAGGGCGCTGAGCTTCTGACGGGTCTCGCGCAAATAAGCATCCTGCACACCGAACCAGGGGTTTTTAGGCAGGCCTGCCCCCCGTGATACTTCAATTGAAGTCGGGAAGGTTGCTTTCGTTGCCGCCGACCCTGCCTTGGTAATGGCTTCATCCTCGTACAGCGAAAGATTCAATGTGTATGGCGGCAGCACCAGAGTTTCGGCCATTTCTATCATTCGTTCCGTCTTTCCAATCCGGGCCCGCTGGCGCCGCAATTCCTGGCGGTGGTCACGGGCTAACTTGTAAAGCGTTTGCGGATCCGGAATATTCTCCCGCGGCTGCGCAGAGCGGGGGGAACCGATTTTGATCCCAGACGCGAGATTTAATACCTCTCGGATGTTAGCCTCGAAATTGCGCTGCATTTCCCTCAGGGTAATCAACTCTTCTTCTAGAATCTTGCGTTTTATGCGTATTCTGATCACGTCCTGGAAACTCGTTTTGCCGGCCTCGTAACGGGTGGTGGCCACGGCCTCCAAATGCTTAAAGAGCTCGATAGTTTCGCCGATAATTTTCCATGCTCCATGGATATACAGCAAGTTCCAGTAGGCTGTGCGGGCTTCGGTAATGGTTTCGCGACGGGCCTTGGCCAGATCTTCGCGCGCGATTTTGACTTCCTGGGTTGCAATCTGCCCTTTGAGGGAGAGCACCCCCGGAAAAGGGAATTTAAGCGCTACGGGATCCTTGCCTTTCGCCGGCCCGACCCCCGGCATAATGCCTTCCGTGAAGGCGGTGTACTGCCGCAGGATCTCATCAAGATTGTACATCTGGCTAATCGCTTCGATCGTCGCCCGCAATCTTTTTTCGGCGGCCTTAATTGCGGGGCTGCGCAGCAGGGCCAATGTTTCAAGGATCGCCAGTGAAAACATACCTTTCAAAACATTACCGGCGGCATGCTCATCGGAACCGGCCGGTTGCAGGGATCTGAACAGCCGTTTATCCGGGCGAATAAAGTCCGGCCGTTTGTCTGCCCTCGAGATAGATTTCAGCCACCGGGCCTTGATATCCTCCATCCTTTTAATCTCAGCTTCAAATCCCGGGGCTGGCACGGGCTTTTCTTGAGCCGGGGCCGGCCGGGTCAATGCCTGCAGATCGGGGGGCGGATTGTAGGCATCGATCTGCTGTTTCATTTCACGATAGGCGGCATGGGCCTGGGACACGCCAACCAGGGCCAGGGTAATCATGATAAGCGATAATCTATGGAGTTTCATTTTTCATCCTTTCCGGCAATGCCGGCGGCCGATCGCTTTTTTTGGTGAGGTCTTGTCCCACGAGACCTTCGAGGCGGGCCAAATATTTTCCGTAGTCGGCCAGAGCCCTGGCATACGCCAACTGGAAATTGTACCAGACGGCCTGGGTTTCAATGAAATCGGCAAATGATGATTCCCCCTGCCTGAACCAGGTTTCGGCAATCTCCATGGATTTGGCCGCCTCCGGCAGCAGCTCTTTGCCGTAGAGTTCCATAATGCGACGTGCGTTTTCCAGTCTGAAAAAAAGTTCCCGGATCCGGATCTGGGTTTCGTTGATGCGCAGCGATTGGATAGCTTTGGCCTGCTGTTTTTCCGCCAGGGCCCGTCCCACCCGCCCCTTGTTTTTACCGAACCACAGCGGCACCGTGAGACCGAACTGAACCCCAAAGGCATCGCGGCCCTCATTCGAGGGGGGATTGGGTGTGTCGGTATCCCCGATCGCCGAGTACGTCACACCGACCTTGAAATCAGGCAGGTTCTCATAACGGGCCAGATCAATTTTGTTTTCCGCTTTTTCTACCTGGGTCTTGGCGATCTGAATATCTTCCTGGTATTCTTCTGCCAGGTGGTAGATCTCCTGTATGTTGTAGGCCAGAGGTTGAAATGTCACCTCTTGCAGTCGGCCGAATTCCGCATCCGGGTCGCGATCCAAAAGACCGTTGAGGCGCGTCTGCTCGGTCATTTCCAACTCATCCAGCAAAAGCGCATCGTAGCGAAGCTGGCCGGTTTGGGCCTGGGCTTTGACCACATCGAAAAACGTGGCACGATCACCGGCGTAAGCGGTTTCAGCGATTTTCCGCAGATGATCCAGCAGTTGGATATTCTCGCCGGTTACCTGCTTTGCTTTGCGTATGTATCCGAATTCATGAAAGGATTCACGGATGGACACCGTGACGCCGCGCACGGCCTTGTCAAGGACGAACTTGGCAAGGCGCGCCTCCACCTGCACGATCTCCCCGGCCTTGGTTAACTTGCCCGGAAAAGGGATCACCTGGGAAAGGTCCAGCTTCCAATCCTGCGAGCCCAGCCGGGTTTCAATCGGCTCGGGAAAATAGGTCACCGAGAATTGGGGGTCCGGATAACCGGTCTCCAGGCGATATTTTTCCACGGTCGCTTTCCAGGCCTCCTTAGCCGAAAGGATCGACGGGTTGTTCAAATAGGCATAAGTGACAAGATCGGCGACAGTTACCGCCTGAGCCAGCCGGGTGTCCATTTGGGCATTGCGCAACAGGCTTTGCTCGGTTGAACTCGATGCAGCGCTGTTTCCGGCAGCCGCCGCAAACAGCAGGAAGACGATCCAAGATATAGTTTTCATCGACGACTCCTTTATTGTAAGAAACCCACTCGAAGATGATTCGGCTCCGGTTTTCCCCCAACATGGAACTCTGGGTTCAAACAACAACCGTACTGGAGTATTGGAGTAATGAATTGATATAAAATGCATCACAGGGCATTTCGGATCCATCAAAATCAGTTGCTCGCAACTCTCCGATATTGCTTATACCTGATCACTTTCATCGAACAATTGTTCATATTATGGTGTGCACCAATAGTTGGGTAATACTTCTCAGTAACTTTACTTTTCCAACACTCCAACCCCCCCCAATACTCCAACACTCCGGTTACCTCACAGTTTATTGTGAGGAATCGGCGGCATATCTCTGACAATCAATGGCTTTGAGTTGTTCCGGTTTTTCTATATTTGGTTTCTGTTTGAACTTGGAATTCAATTCGACTGGTTCAATTTCTGATAGCAAAAATATATGGGTGAATGTAATACAATGTCAAAGTCAATTCACTGTTTCCTTACTACCAAAGCAAAACTAGAAATCAAATATAAATATGTCCTACCTTCAGCCTCAGCAGCAAATTGCATGCCGCATAAATCATCGACCCACGACAGAAATGTGGGATAGAGGAAAGCCGCTCGAAGGGAGCGGAGCCGCGCTCAGCCGGTGGTCACTGATCTATGTCAATACAACAAACTAGATTTTCTGACCGTGTGGATACCTTTTTTGCAGTTGAGAATTGATTTGGAGTTATAGTGCGAAAAATTTATGCAGCAATCCTGACAGAATAAATTCCTACTTCAGACCTAGTCGACGAGATCAATTCAGATTAAAATTTTTAATAAATTATTTCAGATAGTTAATCCAATTATAATTTTGCTGATTATTACCTGGCATGTCGTTTGCTGAGTTTGTAGAATAAAAATATAGGATTATCCGGCGTAGAATTATTCCGCCGCGGCTTCAAATTATTTCACCCTTGCAGTATTAGTACAATGTTCACAGATCTGCCGATACCAATTGCCGGGCGAAATAACCAGAAACTGAATTAAGGATCAACGAATCGTGTCACCGCTAGCCTGGTTGCGAAACCTATTTTGCAAAGGCAAATCAGAAAACGGAGATGAATCCATCCTCCCGTTGCAGGAACAAATCAAAGCCTGGAGGAATGCCAATCGCAGGATGGGTTGGAATATATCCGAGAGCGAATTCCAAAAAGAGGAAACAACACCATTAACGACTGACAGCAGGGTAAATCAGGGGTATATCGGCACCGTTCTTTTTTACGGATTTGGCGATGACGGGTCCGGCAACTCGAATGCCGTCTTATCCGGCGAGTTGGCCTGGGATTACGGCCTCGAGCGCCGTAAAGACAGAACCTGGCAATGTGAATACATTGATTTCGAAAAATCGGATGATATCAGGCTGCGGCCGGGTGCCCCAATCAGACCAAAGGGATTTTATCTGGCCGATGTCCAAACGGGTGCAAGATATATCAATATGACCGTGACACAATTACGGAAAATATTGAGCAGTGAAACAGGCATGGGCCCGGAAGGATTTCAGTTTCTCTGCGTCACGCATCCTCATTTTGCTGATTTGATGTCAGCCAGAAAAATACCCTTCATGGCACTGGCAGACTATGACGTGGCATCTCATGGCTTCAATGACTTTTACGATGCCCCCCAGATTTTCTGCAGCAACCAAATACTGGGCCTGGGTATCGGCAACGTGGATCGCAACTATCCGCTGTTTGGTATTCCAACCTTGCGGCCTGGCCGGGTTGGAGGTTTTGCATGATTTTTAAAGTTGACTCGCTGTCTTTGTTTTTATATACTATCAAAACAGTATGATTTCTAAACCTACCATATCGCTTGCATTTTCTCGCAAGGTTTTGTGTATCACTTTGACGCTGATCATTGGCTTTAGCTTAACGGCTGGCGGCGTCATGGCCGATAAATGCCACGGCGGACCCGGATGTATAGTTTGCGCCGGTTCAATGCATCCTCAACTACCGGGAATGGATATGGATCTGGGCATGATGGCATCGCAGGGTTGTCAGCCGTCAATTCCTGACGGAACTTGCAGTTATCAAGTCAGCCCGAGCCCCAAGGAATTTCAGGGAATCATCTCATCCGTAAGGCCTGAAAAAATCGACAGCGCCTATGTTGTTGCCTCCGCATTCGACGGCGACCTGGGATATTCGTTCGGTACACTTCGATTGCCGACCCGGCATTTTGCCCCGGGCCAGTCAGCACCAATCTTCTTAATCAACCAATCTTTACTCTGTTAAATCCTCTCAAAGCTACCTGGTATAGTTTATCGCCCTATTTCTGTGGTGACTGCGTTATTTTTATCCGCTTCGAGTGACTACCTGGATATTTAGTATCCAGCCTACGGGTGTATACCGGCGAATCGATGCTGAACAGAATTGATTTCAAAACCATCTAAAGATATATCCTTCAAAAATTCAGCATATTATAAAGCTATCCGAGTCACTGTAAAATATGGCACAGGGATTGCTCATCATTGAAATGTTTAAGAATATCTGATGATTCGACAGAGCAGCAACAAAATGCTCACCTTTAGTGTATATCTATTGAAATCACATCATGTTTGCGAAGGATTTGTAACTATAGCAGACAAATAAAATAGATTCGCCGAAGGCGGAACATAAATATTCAATATTCAATATTCAATTCCGGCTCTGCCGGGTTGGGAATAAATTCTGAATACCCAACGAATTTGTGGCTTCAAAATAATTATTGAGGAGGAAAAATCATGACAAAACTAAACAAGATAACGTCAGCGGGAATTTTGGTTTTAACGATCGTCGCGCTAACCGGCTTTATCGCAATCGACTTTGCTGCCGCATGCGGCTGGGGGAGATCCGGTGGTGGCGACTATGTACCCCAAAGACGAGATTCCGGTGGATTTTTAGCAAAAAAATCATCTGTCACTGAAAACCAGGCCCGGGATATTGTCACCAGCTATGTCAAGCGATTAAATCCCAGCCTTGAAATCGGTAAAGTTAGCGATAATGGCGGGTTTTACGAAGTGGAAATACTTGGCGAAGGCCAGGAAATCGTCCAACTGCTGGGAGTGGATAAACGCTCCGGCCGGCTGATATTACTAAATTAAACCTTTTGAGGAGCTTTCCATGCGAGCCGGAAATACAAAAATGGATCTCTTCTATCTGGCAGTGATCATATTGGTCTTGGTGACTCTGCCATTTGGTATATCGTTTTATGACAAGTTGCTGTCAGCGACAAAAGTCCCAGCGGATGCCCGGCAATTTACATTGACCGGGCACGCGGAACGCGGTTGGCTTATCGGTGACGTACCGGCCTACCGGGCGGTAAGCTTCTGGAAGCAGCAGGGGCTGCCGATCCAAAAACCGATTATAGAAGTATCCAAAGGCGACCGGGTTGTTTTCAAGTTGACCAGCAGTGATGTGGTTCATGGTTTCAGTTTGAAGGATTTCGGGGTTTATCTAACTGAAGGCATCGAACCCGGCAAAGCGACCTATGTTACCTTCACGGCCGATAAAGCGGGAACCTTCACCTTTTCCTGCAATGCGATCTGCGGTGAAATGCACCAGAACATGCAGGGTACCCTTATCGTCAAGGCGTAACAGTCAGGCAAAAATGAAACTATTTAGTCAAAAGCCCTATTGGTTTGGAATCGTTGCGATCATAGCTTTAATTTCAGGCACCGGCTATTGGGTGACCACCGGTGCCGCTCAAAATCTGTCGGGAACGGTCATCCGGGGTCGGGTGACTTCCACTTACGGACCGGTAGAAAACGCCAGAGTCAGGATAAGGGGCCAGGAATCGTATACGCTCACCGACCGGGAAGGGCGTTACGAGTTAAGAGCTGATCTTCGTCCTGGCGGGAGGCAGGTGGTGACCGCCGGAAAAGAGGGCTGGTTCAACAACGGTCAGTTAGTGGACCGCTCTGGGCGGGTGCGCGATATCTTATTAAATCCGATCTATCTCGACGATCGGCCCGACTACCGGTTTATCTCGCCGGTAACGTGTTCCAGGTGCCATGTCAACCTGACCCGTTACTATGATCAATCCAAAATGGCCCACACCACGTCCAACCCCAAGGTGCTGGACATGTATTACGGAACCGATGCCCTGTTGAGAAAGGGTGTTGGTCCGGGATATCGTCTTGACAACCCACAAAGCGACGGTAACTGCACGGTTTGTCATGCGCCGTCGGTTGCAGGAGGCATCCCCTGGTCCCAGGACTTAAATGATGTCCTGCGGTCGCCGCGCACCGAATGGGACGGCATCAGCTGCGACTACTGCCACAAAGTTCGAAAAATTGTTACGGATAAATCCAAACCCAGCGGCCGGGCCGCGATCCTTGAAAGACAATCACCCGCCCGGGGCAACTCAATTCTAGTGTTTGGTCCCTACGATGACGTCGTGGTGCCGCCCATGGCGGCATCTTACAACCCAATATTCGATAAAGGTCAATTTTGTTCACTCTGCCACAGCCATAACAAAAAATTGGCCACAGGCCAAACCTGGGATCCAGCCAAGGTGTATTCAACTGCCGAATGGGAGGGATTTGGCCTGGATAGCGAGGAATATTTGCCAATTCAGACAACCTTTCAGGAATGGCAGCAGTGGCAGGATCAACTGCCGGCCAATGACAGCAACAAGGGCAAGAAATGCCAGGACTGTCATATGAGCTGGCGCAAAGAGATGCTGCCCTATGACAATTATGTAATTGACGGCCACGCGCGTCAAATGTGGGGTACCTATCGTTCGCCTAAAAACATCCGGCCCCATCATTTCGACGGCGGCACCGAAACCCAGCTGAAAACAGCCTTGTCGCTAGAGCTGGAAGGCGAGACCGACGGCAATCAACTGGTCGTCAATGCCTACATTACCAACACCAACGGAGGCCATTGGGTGCCGACCGGCGAGACCATGCGCAGCGTGATGCTGCTGCTCAAGGTAACCGACTCAAACGGCAAACCGCTGAAAATGAAGGCCGGCAGCCGCCTGCCGGCCTGGGCCGGAAAAGGCGGCATCAATGACGGAAACTATGCCGGACTTCCGGGAGCGGCATTTGCCAGGGTGCTAGGCGACGACCATGGCAATCTGCACGTGCCGTTCTGGCAGGCCACCCGGGTGGTTTCCGACACCCGCATCCGGCCCAAAAAATCCGTGGAGCTGAGATTCGAGTACGAACTGGAAGATCCTGACGACGAACCCACGGCCGAGGCCAGCCTGATTTATCGGCCGGTAATCAGGCCCTGGGCCAAGATCAAGAACTGGCAGGCCGATGATATTTTGATTACCAGCAGGGTCTGGTAATTTTTCCGCCCGGTAAAATAGATGGAAGTTATCAGTTATTCGTTATTAGTAAATAGTCCAAAAGGAATGAAGTCTAATTTTATATCTAACTGATGGCAAAAAAATGAGATCAGTCTCTCTGCCAATTCCAATAACGAATATCCAATAACAAATAACGTTGAATTGAGCGCTTTTTACTCAATGAAGATATTACTATTTGGAGGCAACTGAATTGCGAAAGATATCCTATGTAAATGTACATGTTGTTATGTTTGCCTTGGCGGCAATCATAGTACTGCCGCAAAAAGCTTTGGCGGGCGAAATCAAGGGCAGCGTCAAGGCGCAGGGATTGCGCCGTCCTGCAAACATCGTCGTATATCTTACCAAGGCGCCGGCGACTGATCTTGACTTATCTAAAGCCAAGTTTGTCATGGACCAGCGCAATCTTGAATTTTTACCCAACGTGCTGCCGGTGCCGGTGGGGTCGACGATCGTGTTTCCCAACAACGATCAGGTGGACCACAATGTTTTTTCCATGTCGCGAACGAAGAAATTCAACCTGGGAAGTTACAAACCCGGGGAAAGCAAAACCGTACAATTCGATAAGGCGGGCATCGTGGAGCTGCGTTGCGATGTGCATGCCGAGATGGCTGCCTATATCCTGGTGATGAAAAATCCCTACTATGCAGTAACCGACAAAAAGGGCAACTACCGGATTCCCGACGCGGCCTATCTGAAGCGGACCGGGCTGAAAAACCTGCCGGACCTCGCCCCGGGAAAGTACGCTATCAAGACCTGGCACCAAAAGCTCAAATCGCAGAAAAAATCCATAACGGTCCCTGAGAATGGAGACGTTACGGTTCAACTCAGCCTCAAAAGAGGTGTGCCGAGTGTTTTGTATAAATGAGGATGCTTCGGGTTCAAAGGTTCAGAGGTTCCGGGTTTAGAGGTTCTGGGTTCAGAGGTTCAAAGTTCAGAGGTTCAAGGTTCAGAGGTTCAAGGGTTCAAGGTTCAAGGTTCAGAGGTTCGAGGGTTCAGGGTTCAAGGTTCAGGGGTTCGGCGCTGCCGCTGGCCGCATGCGCCCAGTCAAATTGAGAAAATAACGACTGTGCATCTATGGCACTAACCTAGATTGTGGGAGCGGTTTTTAACCGCAATACCCGCCATTTGGACGGGGAAAAACCCCGCCACTACATTGTCGGTCAGGCCCATCGACAGTTTTAGTTTCATGCGAGCGGGGCCGCAGGCCAAAAGAACGGCCAGGTTAATCAAATACGAAGCTAATGAACATTGAACAACGAACGTTCAACTCCGAATAACGTATTTAGGCCTTTTATAAAATCGGGAAAAGGGAATTAATGAAATGCAATTTAGGTAGGAGAAGATCTTATTTCTTCTATATAGCTTTACTGTTTTTCGGATTGGCTGCCGTACTTCTTTCTGATGCCAAATCATGGGCCAAGATTGAGGACCGGGAACTGGATCGGTTATTCAGTGATATCGGAGTGGTTAAAACGCTTAACGCGCTACCGGTGGAGGTGGAACTGAAGGATCCGGAGGGACGGACAATTCGTCTTTCCGATTTCAGAGGCAAGATCGTTTTTCTCAATTTCTGGACCACCTGGTGTTTCGACTGCAGGATCGAAATGCCGCACATGGAAAAATTACATCAAAAGTTTAAAAATAGGGATTTTGCAATGGTAACCATAAACCTGCAGGAGTCGGCCTCCCAGGTAAAACGGTTTTTCAAAAAATTTAAGCTGACGTTTACGGCCCTGCTGGATTCGGACGGCGAAATCGGCGCTCGTTTCAGGATAACCGCGATACCAACGACTTTTATTTTAAACAAGGAGGGCATCATAATCGGCAAGGTGATGGGTCCCCGGAAATGGGGAGACAAAAACGCATTCGCCCTGTTTGACTACCTTACCAATCGGACTCTGACGGCGATTTCGAACCTGGCCTCAACGCAATGACGGCGGCAACCTGCGCGGAAACAGCAATCGTTAAAAATGAGCAGAAAAAAAATTTGGGTTATAATTTGTTTAGGTTTCGTGGCGGCGGTGGCCATTCCCCTGACGATTCAATATTTGCCCGCCGAAACCAAGACGCATACGATATCATTGGAGACCAAAAAATACGGCTACTCCCCAGCGCGGATAATTGTCAATCAAGGCGATACCATCCTTTTCAAGCCAAGTTCATTGGACGCCACCCACGGATTTCTCCTGGACGGACACCCCCTTGAATTTGTTATGCGCAAGGGGGCGACTTTCTTGAAATACACCTGGGAGGATGACGACGGCAACCCGCAAAGCGACTGGGACCGGGTGTCTGAAGTCGAATTTGCTGCCGAACGGGCCGGCAAGTTTACTTACCGGTGTACACAAACCTGCGGCAACCTGCACCCCTTTATGACGGGCGAGCTCATCGTCAGGCCCAACGGTCCTTATTATCTGTTTGTTTCACTGTCGATGTGGCTGGTTATAAGCCTGCTGCTGTATATGCGCTCTGACAAAGGCCGCGGATTTTCAGGATTTAAACGCATCAACCTGCTGGAAAGCTTTCCGTGGCTGGCAAAAATCTTCAAACTGCGCAGTTTCCAGTTTCTGGTGATCCTGCCGAATTTCATCGTCTTTTACCTGTTTATCGTCAGCAGCCTGCAGGGCAGCCCGGTGGGCAATCGCAACATTACCATTATCTTTGTCTGGATCCTGTGGTGGTTTTTGCTCAAGGCCGTCATCGTGCCGATCGGCGGCAGGATCTGGTGCACGGTGTGTCCCCTGCCGGCGCCCGCTGAATGGTTGAGCCGCCGCAGCTTGACCGGCGTGCGGTATTTCGAAAAAAAATACAGGACATTGCATCACCGCTTTACCGGTCTGCAAAAAGACTGGCCGAAGATTACGGACAACATCTGGCTGCAGAACGTCCTTTTTCTAGCGCTGATCTCCTTCGGCATTATTCTGATCACCCGCCCCATAGCCACGGCTTTTATGTTTCTCGGCATTCTGGTTCTGAGCATCGTCATGGCTTTGGTATATCGCCGCCGGATCTTTTGCCAGTACTTGTGCCCGGTCGGAGGTTTCCTGGGCACGTATTCCATGGCCTCGATGACGGAATTGCGGGCCGTCGATTTGGAAGTCTGCAAAAAGCACAAGGAAAAGTCTTGTTTTGCCGGGGGGCCTGAAGGATGGGCCTGCCCCTGGAAGCAGTATCTCGGCACGATGAACCGCAACAACTATTGCGGCCTTTGCACCGAATGCATCAAGAGCTGCCCCAAGGATAATGTCGGCATTTTCATCCGGCCATTCGGCTCGGACCGCGTACTGAAAGGCTACGACGAGATGTTCAACGCGATCATCATGCTGGTGGTGGCCATCGCATTCAGCATTACCATGGGGGGGCCATGGTCCGTGATCAAGGATGCCGCCAACGTCACCGAAAGCAGACAAATCGTTCCGTTTTTCATCTACCTGGCTTTCCTCTGGGGCTCGGCGCTGCTGCTGTTTCCGGGAATTTTCGCACTCGTGGCGCGACTGGCAAACCGCATGGCCGGGGGGGGCGGATCAAGAATCGAACGATGACCCTGCGATTGGCCTATATTCTGGTTCCGATCGGTATATTTGCCTGGATCGCCTTCAGCCTGCCCATGCTGATGGTCAACTACAGCTATATCTTCAATGTATTGTCTGACCCGCTGGGGCTGGGCTGGGACCTTTTCGGCACTGCCAATTACCCGTACAAACCGTTTCTCCCGGACTGGATTCCAATAATCCAGGGGTTATTCCTGCTGGGCGGACTTTATTTCGGCGTCAGTCGAGGATACCTGGCCCTTAAAGATATCATCGGTGATTCGATTTTAAGAACCAGGGCCATGATTTTGCCGTCGATCCTGGCGCTGTTGGTGGTCAATATTTTCCTGAAGCTTTATATGGGCTAAAATTAGTGCCTGAATTTTACTCCTGTTGATTCTTTGGCGAAATTCAAAACAGGTTACCAAATACGGGCTATTGCGCTAGATGGTGGTTAAAAATTCAGGCACTAATTTTAGAAAAAATACATTCAATTTTAAATTGGAAGGCAGGAAGTAATGAGTATCGAGATATTGATATTGACTGCGCCGGGCTGCGTCACGTGCGGCAAGGCAATTGCGATGGTCGAAAAAATTGTGCAGCAGAACTCGCAGGAATTTCCCGGCTTGAACTACCGGACCGTAGACGTAGCGCAATCGCCGGAAATCGGAACAAAATATGGGGTACTTTCAACACCGGCTATAGTCATTAATGACGCATTGGCATTCCGGGGTGTTCCAAAGGAAAAGGCATTGCGGAAAAAATTGGTATCCATAAAAAAGGACATCAGGTGAAGCTGTTTAAACGCGATCGCAAGGATCACTGGGAGCGGGTCTACCAGAAGCTGTTGCCGGACGAGGTCGGTTGGTACCAGGCTTATCCTGAAAGGTCTCTGCAACTTATTAATGACACATCCATAGGCACGGATGGCAGGATCATCGATGTTGGCGGCGGAACTTCTTCACTTACCCGGCACCTTCTTGATAAAGGGTATCGGAATCTGACTGTGCTAGACATTTCGGGCAACTCGATCGAGAAGGCAAAGTTACAACTTGGTGAAAAATCAAGTAACGTCAACTGGGTAGAAGCCGATATCACATCGTATGAATTCAAAGAGAAATATGACGTCTGGCATGATCGGGCTGTGTTTCATTTCCTGACAAAAACAGAAGATCGCAAAAAATATAAAAATGCTCTCAATCAAGCTTTAAATTTGAACGGCAACCTGATCATCGCAACCTTCAGCCTCGATGCCCCCCCAAAATGCAGCAGGCTGCCGGTTGCAAGGTACAGCCCTGAGACGCTCAAGAAGGAGCTTGGACAAAATTTCAAACCGGTCGAAACTTACGAGGAAGAACACGTAACGCCTTTGGGCGTATCCCAGGGCTTTATATATTGCCGGTTCGTCAGGTATTTATAAAAATAGACTTAACTACATGCTGACGATTTACAAGCTCTCATTAAAAAATTGAGTTGTACAGGAAACAAATGTTATTCCTTGACCTGTACCTAAGTCCAGGTCTTATAGTGTAACCGGAGTCTAAAAATGGAAACACTCTAGTTTTCGCAAGAAAGCAGAGTCTGCAACGTCTCTGCTTTTTTTGTTGTGACCATGCAACTTCAAAATTATGTATTACATTTTAGGAAACCAATTGCGCTGGAATGGTAATAAGTTCGAATCAGGAGAATTCAGTATGATAATTATTAAAAAAATAAGTTTAACTCTTATTTTGATATTCGCCGGCCAAATTTGCGCATATGCCGAGCAGCCGGTAAAGCTTGAGGCGGGAGAAAGCCTTTACCAGTTCCCGTTTTTCGATACCCAAACTCCGGTCTGGTCCTACAACGGTCTGATTCCGGGACCTGTTATTCACGGCAAGGAAGGAACAACTCTGGAGATTGATTTTTTAAACAGGCTCAAAGAGCCGTCGAGCATCCACTGGCATGGCTTGCGCATCGACAATGCCATGGATGGGGTACCGGGTGTCACCCAGGCCCCGGTCGAACCGGGTGAAAATTTCATATACCGGCTGAAACTGGAAGAGGCCGGCACCTTCTGGTACCATCCCCACTTCAATTCCAGCGAACAATTGGAACGCGGTCTCAAAGGGGTGTTGATTGTCGAGGAGGCCGATAAACAGCCCTGGTCCCGGGATATGGTGTGGCTGATGGATGATTGGCTGCTGCAGAAGGACGGCAGCATTTATCCGCAATTCAACACCGGCCACGATCTGATGCACGACGGCCGTTGGGGCAACGCGTCGACCGTCAACGGCAAATACCGGCCTGAGTTCACCGTGAAGCCGGGCGAACGAATTCGGCTGCGACTCATCAACGCCGCCAACGCCCGTGTGTTTTCTCCCCACATTGCCGGCCTCCCGGCCAATGTCATTGCCGTGGACGGCCGACCGGTAACACAAATCTTCGCATTCAATCAATTCGCTTTGTCGCCTGGAAACCGGATCGATTTAGATATCACGATTCCATCGGAGGCGGGCGGTAAAAGCTACGTCGTCGAAGATCAATTCACCCGTAAGTCGTTTATTCTGGCAAGCATTAAAGTTGAACAGTCAGATCCCGTGAAAACACCCGAATTCACCCCTCCCACTGCAAAGGGATTTATTCCAGCCAACATATTTGAGGGAATCAATGTGGAAAAGACCTGGGATATGAATGCTGTTCGCGGTGGTAAATTCGGAATCGGATGGACCATGAACCAGAAGCTGTGGCCGGATGCCGACAAGGTCGAATATTCATTGGGCACTCCCAGAAAGATCGTTTTCAAAAACAGCAGCTCACGGCTTCATCCCATGCACATTCACGGCGTTTTTTTCAGAGTCCTGGAACAAAACGGCCAAAAAGCAGTCGAGCCGTTTACCCGGGATACGGTTCTGGTCGGCCCACGCGAGAGCATCACTATCGGTTTCGTACCGGAGCATCCCGGAATCTGGTTGACCCACTGCCATATCCAGTCCCACGCGGAAGCGGGAATGATGACGACAATTGAGGTGAAACAGTAGCGACATCGGGGCAAAAGGCCCGTCCGGGTACCGCCCCGATGAAGTCTCTGGACCAGGCCTCTTGATATCACGGCCGCCGGGTCAGCCGGATAATGTGGATTTTACCGCTTGTCCGATGGTCTCTATATTGTATGGTTTTTTGACATAATCCCCAGCCCCCAGCGCTTGCGTCCCTTTCACACGATTGGTTTCGGAAAACCCGCTGGTGATGACGGCCTTCTGACCCGGGGATATTGCCAGAATCTTTTCGTAGGTAGTCAGACCGTCCATTCCCGGATCCATGATCATATCCAAAAGGATTAAATCCGGCCTGTGCCGTTTCACGCTTTCTACGGCCTCTTCACCGCTTGAAACCGTTTTCACATGATAGCCCAGGCGGCCCAGTAGAATCGAAGCGATTTCACGTTGTTCAGCCACATCGTCGACCACCAGGATCGATTGGCCCTGTCCCATCAGTTCCTTCGTCGCTGTTGGGATTGGAGCCGCGGACAGTTCCTGTCGGGTCGCGGGCAGGTAGACCGTAATGGCAGTGCCTTTGCCTTCCACGCTTTGCAGGTCGACGTACCCGTGATGATCCTTGACGGTCCCCCAAACCACCGCCATGCCTAAACCGGTGCCGCTGCGGCCCATAACTTTTTTAGTGTAAAAGGGTTCGAAAATCCGATCCATTTCGGTTCGCCGGATGCCAACTCCCGAGTCGCGAACCGTGAGCACCACGTAGTCTCCTTCCTTGACTTCGTCGTAGCCCCTTATGGGCCTGTCGATGTAGCGGTTAGCGGTGGAGATCTGAAGAAGCCCGCCATCAGGCATGGCTTCGGCCGCGTTTGAAATCAGGTTCATCACCGTTTTGGACAGGTGAACCGCAGAACCGGCGATCGGCAAAAGATCGGAATGCAAATTGGATTCAATCCGAACGTGGCGATGGCGCGATTGCAGCAATTGATACTCCGGGCTGCTCATCAGCTCGGAGATGATTGCGTTCAAATCGACGACCTGAGTGACGACTGCCCCCCCGCCTGGACAGGGTCAGCAGGTCCTGTACGATGGCTGCGGCCTTTTCGCCTGATTTCTTGATGGTCTCGATGGATTGTCTCGAGGCGCTTTCCTGGGGTAGATCGAGCAGCAAAAGTTCGGGGTAGCTAACAATACCCGAAAGGATGTTGTTCAAGTCATGGGCCACACCACCGGCGAGAGTTCCGATGGCCTCCATCTTTTCGGCACGTTGGAGCCGAGCCTCCAGACGGCGCTTTTCGGTGATGTCCAAACCGAACACCGCCACCTGGGTAACGAACCCTCGGCTATCAAAGACCGGATAGTAGTGAGTATCAAATATATTATCCAGATATTCGGTTTCCCGTCGCACCGGCTTTCCCGATTTAAACACCTCATATATGTCTTTTTCCTGTTGAGGGTGCGCATGGTCTAAAAACAGGACAGACAATGGTTTTTCGATCAGATCGTCGGCCTTTTTTCCGAACCGCTCCGTCGCACTTGAATTGGCAGCCAGCACGGTCCCTGCCGTATCGACCAACATCATCGGTTCCGTGATGGCGTTGAGCATTGACAGGGCCTTTTCCTCACTTTCGCGTACAGCCTGGCGGGCCGCCTCAAGTTCTTTGATCTTGGTCTTGAGCGCGCTGTTAATACGCTCTGATTCCTCGCTTCTTTTCTCGAGCTCCAAAAAATTGGATTTCAGGGCAAATTCCATAGCCTCGAAGTTGCTCACCAGTGAGTCGATCTCCGTCACCGGGCTTTGGGGGAGATGCGATTTCCCGGGATCTGAAAGGCGCTGGGGGTCCAACATCTGCTCGGTCAAACGGGCCAGGTGTGTCAGGGGACGGGCCAGCCTCGGACTGATAATGGAGGTCAACAAAAACGTGACGACAGCAAAAATTAAAATTGTGGCAAGATAACGGTTGTAAAGTGTGAACAGCATCTGCTGCTGCCGGGAAACCGGAAATTCAACGATGATTTTCCAGGGAAGATGCTCGGAAACAAGATTGTCCGTGACATAAAGCGACCGTCTGTATCGCGTTACGGCCGGCAGGTGGGGATCGTCGGGTGACCAGAGGTAAAAAGACTGACCATACGGTTTGAGATTACCGGATTGGCGTCCGTCGTAAAACTGCATCGGCTCCCGTCCAGAGACGCTGCTGGAAATTATGCGGTCCTCTGCATCGCAGAGGGTTATCCGATATTGTCCCTTTTGGCTGTATTGATCGACCAGGTTGCGGATTCGGGCCAGATCAAGGGCTGCCAGCGCATAGCCCCTGAATTGATTTTCTACGATTACGGCAGCGGATAAGGTGACAATGGGAGAAAACACGCCGCCGCGACCCATGAAAACTTTGGAGAGCACGGCGCTGCGGCCGGCTTTCAATTCTTTGTAGTACGATCGATCTGAAAAATTGAGGCCAAGGGTTGATTGCCCCTTCTCATTAAAGGGTGGAAAGAATGCGATGGTGGTACCCGCGGCGTCGGCAATGTACATATTATGAAAGTCCGGAAACATGCGTTTGGTTGTTTCCGTCAAGCTCTGGAGGGCATTGGCCGCCATCGGGGGCGTTGCTGCCGCCATCGATGCGAGCTGCCGGACCGCATGCAGGCGCTGTTCATACCAAGCCTGAAGGTGCCTGCTTACGTCCACTGAAAGGTTCTTGAGGTTAGCGGCAATTCCGCGTTCCATTCGGTTCATGGCGCTCCTGCCTTCGACAAACATAACGCCGAGCACCGGAAACAAAACCAACGCGACCATGAAGTTGATTAAAATCTCGCGCAGGGGAACGGATCTAGATCTGCCAAATTTCAATCGATAGCGAAGCACCGGCAACAGGTTAATCAGCAGACTTGCAACCAGTGCGTTGAAGATGCCGTTGGTCCCCTGCTTGAGCATGATCAGCAAGGTGGAAACCCGGTCCATATCCATGATTACGTGATAGAAGAGGAAAACCGCGGGAATACCCACAAAAATCCAAAACGCCCCGGCGCACATGAGCAGACTGTGGCGCGTTTTGACAAGGCACCCCCCTACTACCAGTAACTCAAGGGTGAAAATGACGATCGCATACGGGTGTCCCCAGAGAACATAGGTATAGCTGCTGACGATAACTGCTGACACCACTCCCCAGATCCGACCGTAAATTGAAAGCACGATAAGACTGCAGATACTGCCAAACAGAAAATCGACGCCAAAAAACAACGGAAAGCTGAAGAAGTTCCCGGCAAAGCCTAAAAGCAACAGCACGAGCAACAACAGGGGCTCCTGGGGAGGCCCAAAGCGTCCGTTGGCCATGTTTCCCATGCGTAATTCTCCCTTTAATCGCCAGGCGTCGTTAGGTCACCTTGAACTGCTTTGCGGGCGGCTGCCTCATAAATTGATGCTTTTCGGATATGAAACGGTATTTGCAATTGCTAGGGGTTTAGAGGAGTCATTCTACGCACTGCCCGCATCTGCCCTGAGAGGTGGGCAAATCGGTGATATTTGCGCCAAATACTTTAGGTTAGCATGCCCCTGAAAAAGGATCAAGTAGGAATTAGTCAGCCCGCAGAACGCTCTGTGCTGGAATCGGAGTGCAAATGCCGACTTTTTGCCAACAGTGGCGACGTTAGTATAAGAAGGGAATATATCTTTGGGTCGGGCGGCGATCCTTGTATATAACTTCCGGATCATCACGGTTGACGTTCACCAGTTCACGCTTTTTTATCTCTCACAGGACCAGGTATCCCAGGAATAACAATAAAACCATTGATCCTTCCATGATATTACTTCCCATAACTATCACTTTCATGACATAGATCCTAGATGAGCGAAAAGCGCTCATTTAGGTGTTATTGGTTATTGGTTATTCGTTATTAGAGTTTGTCGAGGACCTGATTTTATATTTCTACCATCAGTCAAATGTAAAAGCAGATTCCATTCCTTTCAGACCATTAGCTAATAACGTATAACGAATAACTCTCAATTGGTTTTTGACTCAATTGAGTTTAGAGATAATCCTTGTGGAGTTGGCAACTGCGAGCAGAGCCGTTCCCATGTCCGCAAATACCGCCTCCCACATCGAGGCCATGCCCACAGCACCGAACACTAAGAAGATTCCTTTAACGGCAAAGGCCAGAACGATATTTTGCCAGACAATCCGCCGGGTTTGTTTGGCAATGGAAATCGCCTCGGCCATTTTCATGGGTGAGTCGTCCATTAAAACAACATCGGCCGTCTCCACCGCCGCATCGCTGCCTAACGCTCCCATGGCCACCCCGACATCGGCCCGGGCCAGGACCGGCGCATCGTTGATGCCGTCCCCCACAAAGGCAATCTTACCTGCCCCTCTTACCTGGCTGTCTAACTTTTCAAAGATGCTCACCTTGTCTTCAGGCAGAAGATCGGCGTAATAGTTGTCGAATCCCAGGTCATTGGCGACAGCCCCGGCCGCCCGCGCATTGTCTCCGGTCAACATGACAACCCGCTCTACCCCTTGCTGTTTCAGTTTTTTTAGGGCATTCGCCGCATCCGGTTTGATTTCATCATCAATAGTGATGTAACCGGCATAGTCGTCGTCCACAAGGATGTGCGATACCGTGCCGTCAAATTCACATCGCGGATGATCGATTAATTTCAAATGCAAAAGGCGGTCGTTGCCGACCATGACGGTACGATCTCCGTAGCTGGCTTTGACGCCCTGCCCCGGGATTTCGGAATGACTCAGGATTAGGGTCGAATCCAGTTTCCGCCCGCCTTCCGCAAATGCGGCATTTATCGATGCCGCAATTGGGTGATTGGACTGCAGCTCGGCCGCGGCGGCGAATTCCAGCAGTTGATTTTTGGAGTAGCCGTTTAAATTGACGACCTGCCTGACTTTAAACACACCGCGGGTCAGGGTTCCGGTTTTGTCAAAGACCACAGTTTTAACGGCTGCCAGGGCATCGATGAAGTTGGAACCTTTCACCAGGATGCCGTTGCGGGAGGATTTGCCGATCCCGCCGAAATATCCCAGCGGGATACTGACTACCAAAGCGCAGGGACACGAAATCACCAACAGCACCAGGGCGCGGTAGATCCAGGTTTGAAAAGAAGCTCCGGTAATGATCGGCGGTATGAAGGCGATACCCGCTGCGATCATCACCACCGCCGGCGTATAATAGCGGGCAAATGTGGTGATGAATTTTTCGGTTTTAGCTTTGCGTGCCGTGGCATTTTCGACCAGATCCATCACCTTGGCAATGGAAGATTCGCTGAAAGGCCGCGACACACGCACGGTCAAGGCCGCGCTTTTGTTAATCTGTCCGGCCATTACCGTGAGTCCCGGTCTGACGGATACGGGCATGAATTCACCGGTCAAGGCCGATGAATCCACTTGAGAGTTTCCGGTAAGGATTTCTCCATCCAGCGGTACTTTATCACCGGGTTTAATGAGCAATACATCACCGACGGCCACTGATTCCGGAGCAACTTCCCGATACCCGTCAGCAGTTTCCAAAACCGCCTTGTCGGGCTTTGCCGCTAACAGCGCCTGAATCGAGCGACGCGATCGCGACACGGCCAGATTTTGCAGCAATTCGCCGACTTTATAAAATATCATGACCCCGACGGCCTCGGAATAAGCATGGATTGCCAGTGCCCCGCCGGTAGCGATCACCATAAGCACATTTTCGTCGAATAGTCTGCATTGGCGAATCGTCTTTAATGCACCCAGCAGAACATTGCCGCCCGCAATCAGGTAAGCGGCAACCACGATGGCAATCTCCAGCACCACCAAGGGACCCTGATGAACCCAGTCTTCAAAAAATAGCTGAATGCAGAAAAGGACCGCCGCCACAGCCAGGATGGTCAGCTCTTTTTTAAGTCGGAATGCGCCCGGCCCTTCTTCGGGCGTATGCGGAACTGGATTTTGCGATCTTGGTGCCAGTTCGACCCCAGGCTCGATTTTACGAACTTCTTCGGCTATCCTACTGAAATCCTTAGCCTTTACGTGCAGAGTCAGGCTGGCAAAATCGAACACCGCATCCTTGACGCCGTCCACGGCTTTCAATCCCTTTTCGATTTTCGCAGCACACGAAGGGCAATCGATATTTTTAACGTTAAATATTTCGGTTTCCAGTTCTGCCATGTTAAAAATTCATCGTTGTAAATTCATTCAGTATAAACAGAGGGTACAAATTTTCAATATTTTGTCATATCCAGACCGACTATTTAAACGACTCTATCGATTTTTTTTAATGTGACAGAGCGAAGCGAAACCATAAATAATCAATCTTCAATCTTTATTTCCGGCTTCGCCGGATTGGGCATTTGTTACTCGACTTCATCACGCAGTCACCGTAAAGTCCGCAAACAAAGAGAAATATGTTTATTGATAGTCAATGCTCTTGAATGTGCTCCATACCCATATTTAGCAGATCGCGGATATGCTCATCATCCAAACTGTAGTAAACAATTTTGCCGTCCCGTCTGGCTTTGACTACCCGCGACTGCTTTAGATTTTTCAATTGGTGTGACACCGCCGGTTGTTTCATTTTCAGCAGTGCGCATAGGTCACAAACACACAGCTCCGATTCGCTCAGCGCCCAAAGAATGCCAATTCGGGTACTATCTCCGAATAATTTGAACAAATCAGCCAGCTCATATAGAGCAACCGGATCGGGCATGTTTTTGTCCACTGCTCGGATGGTATCTCTGTGAATGCCTTTGGTTATGCACGTTTCGATTGGATTATTGATGCTGCGTGTTCCGGTGTCCATGAAACTCCCTTTTCTATTATTTATCAAATTATCATATGTACATATAATAATATATTAGATAGCTGTCAAGCACTTTTTGAGAACCGGCTTTTTTTTACGCCTTTAGGAATACCATTAAAATCGTTTGCAACGTTGACAATTTTACTACAGCGTGACATATAAACCTGCTCCTATTCGGGAAAAACCATGAAAAACTTATACATCAGCGTTCTTTTCACAATTCGCACGTTTTCACGGGAGACCGGAATTGAGACCGGCATTGATATCGTGGCGTGGGCTTTGGTTTCAAGGCCGCTCTTTCTTAATCAATCAAAAGGGAAACCCGGAAAGGTCCTGAGCGTAGAAAAATGAAAAGAGAAACCCAAAAAGGTCGATGGGTCAACTACCAGTCCATAATACTGATTTTGCTGTTAGTAATCGGTATTGGGATCTTCGTCCTCCTTCAAACCGACAAATCGTCTATCGATCTGACAGGCAAACCCCGCTTCAAAAAGGGTGCGCAAGCGCCAAAATTCAGCCTGCCGGATCTGAACGGGAACATGGTCAGTCTGGCCGATTTCAGGGGCCGGGTGGTCCTGCTGAATATCTGGGCCACCTGGTGTGCCCCCTGTGTCGAAGAGATGCCGTCCATGGAAAAACTCTATCAGGTGTTGAAGAATGAAAAATTCGTGATTCTCGCGGTCAGCATCGACGAAGCGGGGGCCGGTGTTGTGCGGCCGTTTATGAACAAACACAAATTGAGTTTTCCGGCCCTGATCGACAGCGCCGGGAAGATAAACAATCTCTATCAAACAACCGGTGTGCCGGAAAGCTTTGTCATCGATAAGCAAGGGCGTATTATGGAGGAGATTATCGGCCCAAGGGATTGGGCTTCCCCTCGTGCGATCAGCTATTTTAGAAGTTTGATCCAGGGTAATTAAGCCGCCCTGAATATGGGCTATGGCAGAGCTGAGGAATTTTGTCTGATATAAGAGAGTATTTGCTGGTTTTCACTGGAGGCGGCTTAATTACATTATGCTGAGATTAACGAAAAATATTAAGCAAACTTTATCACAAGCGAAGGGGGGACTTCTTCTCCACGGGATAATTTGCCCTAAACCAATCGTTCCAGCCGCCTTCAAGGGCATAGACTTTGGCATAGCCACTGTTTGCTAGCTTCAGTGCCAGACCGGCACTAGTTTCTTCATTTTGTCAGGCTCAGTATAAAACAAGAGTTTTTCCACGGGGCAACGCTTTGGCCCAGGAATCAAATAATTCCGGTCTCTTTCGGATTGCTCCCCTAATTTTCAACTCACTTTTTTGCCAGTCCTCGCTGGTACGAACGTCCAGGATAACAACATCAGCGCTGTCAATCAGCTCTTTGAGCTGTTCCTTGCTTATCATGGGATAACCATCTGCAGCCAAAGCCAAATTTACAACGAAACCAGTTAGGATCAAACCTAAGGATATCGATTTAATTATTGAAAATTTATTATTCTTCATCTTTTCCTGACTCCTGATTTTTCCGGCATTTAAAACGACAAGACAGATCATGCCTGGTTACCCGCATTCCAGCCCAAAGTGGCAAGATGGATCGCCCAACCATTAACTTACTCAGTACTATGGGCCCTGGCAGGTTGGTTAATTCCGGGATTCCTGGCGGGAGATCTTGTTTGGAACAATTAAACTCCTCGTCGACCTGCTGTCTCAACTCGGTCGATGTCAGATAATCGAACGCGGTCATGGCCAGCATTTTAGCGGCATTCAGCAAGGCCTCGCGGCCGCGGTCACTGGTGGTCGCATCACGAAACTCCACCGAATGCCCCGGAATCTCCGGCTCCACGATGGCCAGCACCGGATGCATGGAAGGCAAATAGTGACTGAGATTGCCGATGTCGGAAGAGCCCCTCCGGCCGTCGTCCGGGTCCGTGGTAATTCCCAAAGCTTCCATGTTTGAGGTGACAGCGGCCTCCAAGGCCGCATTGCGCTTCATGGGGTCCAGCTTGGGCGGATCGATTTCAATTTTGCACTCCGCGCCCAGCGCCATGGCGGCGCCTTTGGCACAATTGACAACCCGCTCAAGTATTTCATCCCGATAAGTTCGGCTGCCGGCCCGCACGTAGAATAATCCGGCCGCATAATCCGGGATGATATTGGGTGCATCACCGCCGTGGGTAATGATGCCGTGGATGCGGCCGTCGGGCCGCAAATGCTGCCGGATGGCGTTGATGCTGGTATAGGCCGCCACCATGGCATCCAGGGCATTGATCCCCTTGTCTGGCGATCCGGAGGCATGGGCGGTGCGGCCGAAAAATTCCATCTTGAATTTGATGCGGCCCAGCATATCTTTGCCCGCAATGTTCAGCCCGCCGGGATGAAACATCAGCGCCATATCCATGTCATCGAAAACACCGGCCGCTGCCAGCCGTTCCTTGCCGCCGCCGCCTTCTTCTGCGGGGGTTCCCACAACGACCAGTCCGCCGGCATCAGTCTGCAAAACAGTATTCAAGGCGATCGCCGCACCAAGGCTGGCCGCGGCAATCAGATTGTGACCGCAGCCATGACCGATTTTTGGCAAGGCATCATACTCTGCCAGAAAGGCAACGGCGGGGCGGCCGGCGGACCGGTTGGCAGGCCGGGCCAGAAAAGAGGTTTCCACCTCTCCCACACCTTTTTGCACCTGAAATCCGTTTTTCTCGAGCACGCCGCTCAAGTGATCGCAGCCCTTGTATTCCTGATAGGCGGTTTCCGGGTTGTCTTTCAGATATTCGCTAATATCATTCATTTGCTGTGCCAGCGCCTCGACCTCGCTGCAAATCTCTTCCTTCGTAGAATCCACGGTTTCTCCTTCTGCTAATATGACAGGTTCACTTAGCAAGTTGTATTGATTTCAATTAGCTAATCCGAAGATGGTAAACCAATCGGATGTTATTCGTTATTGGTTATTAGTTATTCGTTTAAGTGGAATTCTGTCCATATAATTGTTAGAGCGCAGCGATGCCATCAATCCGAAGTCCGCAATCTAAAATCTCCAATATTTACCTCATAGCTCAGTCCTAATAACAACCACCTTCCAACAACAAATAACCAATAACTAATCATCATTAAGGTGGCACGCCGACCACCACTGCGGCGCAATTTCTTTTAGCACCGGCTGTTCTTGTGAGCAGCGCGGCATGGCATGCGGACATCGAGGATGAAAATGACAGCCGGACGGCGGGTCCAACGGCGACGGTATTTCGCCTTTGATCGGTTCAAACTGCCGGCGACGAATATCGAGGCGCGGCACCTCGTGCAGCAGCGCCTGGGTATAGGGGTGATTGGGATTGTCGAACAGCGCTTCGGTTGGCGCCATTTCGACAATCCGGCCGAGATACATGATGGCCACCCGATCCGCCAGGTGCTCGACGACACCGATGTCATGGCTGATAAACAGGTAGGTCAGTTCAAAATCCTCCCGCAGCTTCATAAAAAGGTTCAGGACCTGGGCCTGAATGGAGACGTCCAGGGCAGCCACGGCCTCATCACACACAATGAACTCCGGCTCAACCGCCAGGGCCCTGGCAATGCCGATGCGCTGGCGCTGACCGCCCGAGAACTGGTGCGGGTAGCGCCGCTTGTAGCTCGGATCCAGTCCGACTCGCAGCATGATGTCATCGATATGCGCCTGGACCGCGTCGTTGGCGACCAATCCATGAACTCGCGGGGCTTCTCCAATGATGTCCGCCACCCGCATCCGCGGATTCAGAGAAGCCTGCGGATCCTGAAATATCATTTGAACTTTGAGAGCGACCTGTTTCCGGTCGGCCGGCGACAGCGTGCCGATATTTTGACCTTTGTAGAAAACCCCACCCTCGCTGGCATCCAGCGTGCCGGCCACAATTCGCCCGAGGGTCGATTTTCCGCAGCCGGACTCCCCGACGAGACCCAGCACCTCACCGGTGGTGACCTGCAGATTGACGTTTTCCACCGCCCGTACCACCTGTTCCCGTATTTTGGCCCCCATCAGGTTGGCTATCTTTTCCGACATGTCCAGGGTTTTGGTGAATCGTTTGGTCAATCCCTTTAATTCGATGATCGGAACATTCATATTCACACTCCATCCCCCAGGTGCGGATGGAAACAGCGCACCTCCCGGCCGGTCTGCAGGGAGGCGATGGACGGCATTTCCAGGCAGGACCGGCTGGCTCGCGGGCAGCGGGGACGAAACGGGTAGCCTGCGGGCAGATTGAGCATAGAGGGGGTCATGCCGGGTATCTGGTGCAACGGTTGCCCCCGCCGGCTGTGGCCCGGCACCGACCCAATCAGACCGCGGGTATAGGGGTGCAGGGGGTGGTCCAAAACCGGGTCGACATCACCCGACTCAACGATCTTGCCGGCATACATGACACAAACCTGATCCGCCAGCCCCGCAATCACGGAAAGATCGTGGGTAATCCAGATGAGAGATGTGGCCGTTTCCCGGCAAAGCTTTTGAATTTCATAAAGGATCTGCCCCTGAATGGTCACATCCAGGGCCGTTGTGGGTTCATCGGCGATGATCAGATCCGGTTTGTGCAGCAATGCGATGGCGATGGAAACGCGCTGGCGCATGCCGCCGGAGAACTGGTGGGGATAGGCTTTCATCCGTTCTTCGGGCGAGGCAATGCCGATTTTGACCAGCGCGTCTCGGCTGCGGCGCCAGGCTTCATCCCGGCTGACCTTCTCGTGCGCCAGGATGGTCTCGATCATCTGGGTGTCGATACGCAGCACCGGATTGAGCGTCATCATGGGGTCTTGAAATATCATGGCAATCCGGGTACCGCGCAGACGCTGAATCTGCTGCTCGGGCAAAGCCAGCAAATCATCCCCTTTAAACAGGATTCGTCCCCCGACCACTTTGCCGGGTACATCGACCAAACCGATTATGGAGAAGCCGGTAACCGTTTTGCCGCAACCCGATTCCCCCACCAGGCCCAAAATGTGCCCGCGCTCAACTTTAAAACTGACGTCGTCTACGGCCTTCACCACGCCGGCCTTGGTGAAGAAATAGGTCTTCAGCTCATTCACAGCCAGTGTTGGGGTATCGCCTGCCACGGATTGCTCCTTATCTCCGAAGACGGGGGTTCAACACGTCGCGCAGTTGATCGCCAACCAGGTTGATGCTGACGATGGTTATCAGCAACGCGATTCCGGGGAGAAAGCTGATCCAATACTTGCCGCTCATCATATACTCGAAGCCGGTGTAGATCAACAGCCCCAGGGACGGTTTTGTGATGGGCACCCCGATTCCCAGGAATGAAAGCGTTGCCTCCAGCAAAATTGCGTGCGCCACCTGGACCGTGCCGACCACGATCAGGGGCGGCAGCACGTTGGGCATCAGATGGCGGAACACGATCCGCGGCTTGCCGAGGGCCAACCCGTGGGCCGCCTCGATATATTCTTTGCCGCGCTCCACCAGCGCACTGCCGCGCACGGTCCGCGCATAATAAGCCCACTGAACGGTGATCAAGGCGATGATGATTTTGTCCACCCCACGGCCAAGGATCGCCAAGAGCATCAGGGCAATCAAAATGGCCGGAAAACTGAGCTGCAAATCCACCAGCCGCATGATAACGGCATCCACCCGTCCGCCAAAATAAGCCGCAGCCAGGCCGATACAGGCGCCCAGACACAGCGCAATGAAGCCGCTCATGGCGCCCACCCCCAGGCTGATGCGCAAGCCATAGAAAATCGCACTGAGCATATCACGGCCCTGGTCGTCGGTGCCCAGCCAAAACATCATCCCGGTCATGCTTTCGGAACCGGGCGGCAGCCGGCCGTCCAGGATGTCGATTTCAGCCAGGTCATACGGGTTTTGCGGTGAGATCAGCGGTGCAAATACCGCGACCAAAACAATCCCCAGCAGCACAATTAAGGCGCCGACGGCGACTTTGTTTTCAGTGAAATCAGAGATGAACCGCCGCAGACTTGCTTGTGCCACCGGGGCTGTGGTCTCCGGGAGATCGTTCAGGATTTCTGTTTTTGGTGTGTCGGTCATGCTTTTATATCCTGCAGTCGAACTCGCGGATCGAGCACCGAGTATAAAATGTCAACCACCAAATTGATGGTGACAAACATAAATACGATAATCATCAGATAGGCCACAATAATCGGTCGGTCCAGCAGCTGAATCGAATCAATGATTAGTTTGCCCATACCCGGCCACGCAAACACGGTTTCGGTCACCACGGAAAACGCAATCAGGTTGCCGAGTTCGAGCCCAACCACGGTGACAACCGGTATGAGGATGTTCTTTAGCACATGCACGAAGATTACGCGTTTGTTGCTGAGCCCCTTGGCTCTGGCAAATTTCACGTAATCCTGCAGGATCACCTCACGGGTGCCCGCACGGGTCAGCCGGATAACCAGCGATATTTTCAACAGGGCCAGGTTGATGGCGGGCATCAGAAGGTGTTTGAATCCGGCCCAGGACAGGAAGCTGACATTAATTCCCAGTATCGCCACGGTTTCACCGCGTCCGGTGGACGGCAAAACTCCCAGCATCACCGCAAAAACCATAATCATCATGATACCAACCCAGAAAGTCGGCAGGCTGAAACCCAGTATAGATCCGCCCATGATGGTTTTGGAGACCGGCGAGTCAGGCTTTAAGCCGGCATAAAGGCCCAGGGGAATGCCGACCAGAATCGACAGAATCAAGGCTGTAAAAGCCAACTCCAAGGTGGCCGGTACGCGCTGGACGATAAGTTTAAGCGCCGGCTCCCCGTAGACGAAGGATCGGCCGAAGTCACCCTGAAACGCATTTTTGACAAAGTGCAGATACTGTTGCCACACCGGAAGATCGAGTCCGAGAGCTTTAATAGCCCGCTCCATTTCCTCCTGATCGAACTCCGGGTTGATCAATATATCCACCGGATTGCCGATCACGTTGACCGAAAAAAATACAATCACCGACATCGCAACGATGACCAGCGACGATTGGATGAGTCTGCGGATAATGAAGACGGACATGGACAGGTGTCCCCTTTTTGGCAATGAAGCCCTGTATCGGCCAAACGAACTTCAATCTAACTGCGATTATCAGTCTTGGGTTTCAGGTGTCGGGTCCACAAATGACGAATGACGAATGTCTAATGACGAATTAATGTATTCTATCTATTTAAATTTCTGACAGGATTAACTGGATCGACAGGATAGTGGCCTGCTATACAAATGGCAATCTTGTCGGTCCTGTTATCCTGTCTAATAACAGTTTAGTTTCGCAAGAGCGGCGGCCTGTGGCCAAAAAACGGCCAGTCTGGTCAAAGAATAGAACCTAATGAACGTCGAACATCGAACGTCCAACATCGAACATCGAATAATGTATCCTACCTGTCGTGAGTCTTTTGTCGAACGATCCATTTTAAAACGACTGAGCGACCTTTCGGGTCGTAGCCGAAGGCGAAGCCTGAAGCGATTCCACCATTTGTCAATCGACATTCGTCATTCGTCATTCATTGAGTTTCACAAGAGCACGGCCTCCGGCTAAAGGACAGCCGGTCTGATCAAAGAAAAGAAACTAATGAACGTCGAACATCGAACATCGAACATCGAATAATGTATTCTGTCTATCTTATTAAAAAGACAGAGCAAAGCGTTTCCACCTTTCGACATTCTGCGGTTCGATATTCGATATTCTGCGG
>Ga0056128_1000012_pt1 | contig 110948 bp, 89 predicted proteins | sample WorMetLIZISLAND2_FD_71113 | JGI IMG/M metagenome (GOLD analysis project Ga0056128, IMG submission 71113) | Marine gutless worms symbiont microbial communities from Max Planck institute for Marine Microbiology, Germany - Olavius geniculatus... ... | reverse complement strand
GACGTAATCAATTACTGTTTGTACGTTTGTAAAAATATTTAAGAAAAAAACCAAAAATTTGGCGCACAAGGTGAGGCGGCGTCAGCAAATAAAATTCGATTTGGGCAACAGCCCGTAAAAGGATGACCCCAGAAAACTGCTTTATCCTGCCGATTTGATTTTTTTTATGATCTACGCTGTTCATTTGCTCCTCCCCAATTTAGAAAATCTGATTCCAATAGTAGGTGTGCATGTCGTGGTTGTTGGCGGTCGGCAGACTGACAATGCCCCCTTCAACGCCGATGAATATCCGTGCCCCTCCTGCTAGAACCGCGATTACCGGGGCCGAGGGAATGGCAGTCCCAATGGAAATGCTGCGGTCGTGTTTTCCCAAATCAACCACCCCGCCGGAGCCGTCGGTTTCGGTTGTATCGGAGAGCTCCAATACAGAGCCGCCGTTTTGGTAATCCACTGCATACATCCTTCCAACACCGCGAACCGTGGAAACGGCGCAGGGATCGCCCTCATCGATCTCGGTTGCGGCGGAAGGTGTATAGGTCGTAAAATACACGACACCGTCAAACACGCGCGGGGCGGCCACCACTTTTTCGCCGGGATTTTCCAGGCGGATGTACCAACCATTGGATGCGTCCAGCGCAGCCTCGACAGTATCTTGTTGGGCCTCAGTACCCAGCTGAATCAGGTTGTCGGTGACATCCACCAAGTTCGCCTCGGTCAACGTACTGGAACCCGCCCAATCGTTTTTGACGGCATAAATCCGGTTGACCACGTCCGTCTCGCCGGGATCGGCGCGGTCACCGGTGCCGAAAAATATCATCTCGCCATACGATTCCGCCACGGCATCCGGTGCGTAGAAAATTTTACGCTGGACACCGTCGGCCGAGGCATTGAATAGTTTTGTGGCACTCCAGACTCCGTCGACGACTCCCGGAAAAATACTAAAAGGGCATCCCGCATCCCAACCATATTCGTCGTCTTTAAAGGCGAAAACATTGCCCCCCCAGGTCACCGGCATACACGCGGCTGTGTATCCCGTCGCCGTCATGATCCAGGCCGGTAATATCGACGATGGAATGCGTCATCCCCAAAGAAGAATTGTCGACAGCGTTAAAATTGAAATTGCTGGACAGCGCACCGCTGGAAACGTTGACGGCAAACAAAGCCCGGCCGATCGTGTCCGTGGCCGTGGGGGTTTCCGAATCCTGGTTATTGTCATACCCACCGGGGACGAAAAACACATCCTCTTTTTGCGCGACAAGGCTCAATTTACAGCCTGCGTAGGTGGCAACGGAACTCGTGGCGATGGTCACACTTTGCGGCTTGCCCCAGGATTGGCCGAGCACTTCATAGGTATTGGAAGGATCAGCTAGATCCGGATCCAGAAAATCGGGGCCGAAACTGTACAGCCAGGCGGGTGCCGTCGGGGAGCTTATATCCAGCGCGGTGTAATGATCTCCGCCGCGCCGCTCGCCGATAATCATGACGGTCTGGCTTTCGCCTTGATAGACCGACGGGGAGCCGTCTAAGAAATAATCGTGGTCATCGTCGGTCAACAGGTTCAACCGGTTCAAATGGTTCGGTGGGATAAAGGCCCAGGCTTCACTGCCGTCGTCATCATCGATGCAGTGCAGCATCCCGTCATTCGATCCGGTCAGAATCATGGTTTTCTGGTCATTGGTGGACTCGTTTCCATCGGGATCCGGGTAGTAAACAACCACGGGTTCGGAATGAATAATGTCGCCGAAGGACGAGTTGCGAACCTCGCTGATCAAATCCTGGCGGGCCGTATCGTTGGCGGTACCGAGAAGCGTACCGGTCAATGCGGTGTTGGTATCGATGAATGCATTGGAGCCGTCGGTGAGATCGGACTCGGTCCCGGTATAGGTGTAAATGTTGCGGGTACCGGCGCCGTCGATCAGCAGCTGCAGAACTTCTGCAGCGCCTCCGGCATCGACATCCGGGCCGTCGTTGCCCAGCGTGGTCCAATACGAGAGGGCATTGTCCTTAATCAACCCATCGGTCGTGGTGGCTTCGACGCCGTTGGCATCGTAGAGAACACCGTCACTATCCAGGGTGTAGCGTTTGACATTGCCGACCCATTGGCCGCCGAGCTGCGGTTTGAAAAACCCCAGGTAGATGCGATCGCCGGCATAGGCGCGATTCATGCGGCTGATCGGCACCACTGGTGCAACAAATACGGCATTTTCTTCGGATATGGCCGCCATGATATGGTAGAAGGCTTCGCTCAGTTCGGAATAATTGGAGGCCGTGAAATATTCACCCCCGCCGTTGTTGGCCGTGTCCTGCAACAAGGCGTGGTTCAGCTGAAAGCCGATGGTATAGGTGACGATGTTCTGCTTGTCAAAAGAGGTCCCGTCTCCCATGGTGGGATGACAGTCATTCTCATACAAATACTTGGCCACATCATCCAGGTAATCTGAGCCGCTGCTGCCGTATGAGCCCGGGTCACTGCCGTCGTTGTCGTAATCGCCGATGATATCGCCATTGATGTAATTGGTCCCGGTCAGCTTGGGAGAGACATCCTGGGTTGGCTCCCCGTCCGTCATGATGATGACAAAGTTTTTCTGGCAGCGCTCCTGAATCGGTGTCGTGTAGCTGGTATCGGCGTTAAACCAGCTGTCCATGCCGGCAAAATAGAGCCCGGCTTCCGCCAGGGTTTCGGCCAATGGTGTCCAACCCTGAGCCGATATGCCATCGATGCGGCTTTTTAGGGTTGCCGTATCGGTGCCGCATTCGGCAATAACCTCACCGCCCTCATCGTAGTTAAAGCGCATGGCGCCGAAACGAACCCCTGTGGTACGGTCGAGTAGATCTTTGACAACATCTTTGGCCACGTCGATCCGACGACGGGTGGCGCCGACGCCGGACTCGATGTAATTCATATATTTACCCAAACGCAGTGTCTTGCGGGACCGCCTGGAGGAGGAGCAGGTATAATTGCGACTGCTGCCGTTGATGCGTCCCGTGGCGTACCCCTGAACCATCAATAAATCGGATACACTGCTGCAGTTCAGATCGCTGATGCTTGCAGCAAACAATTGCCAGGTGTAGTTGAACCAGCCCGAGAGTTTCCTGACGTATACGGCGTCATCGGTATAAGATCCGGCGTAAACTCCCATCGGATCATAGGATTCGCCTGGAACATCTGCGGTATCCATGCTGCCGGAAGAATCAAAGATTATCATCACATTGGGTTCCAGCGAGGAATTGGTAACGGTTCCATAGATCTCGGTATCATCGGCCCATAACATGGCCGGCGTGCTCATCATCAGCACCATGATAACTACACCCCATTTTTTCATGATTGACACTCCCTTTTTTTTGCAAGGCGAATCCGGATCCTGCGCCCGATAAACCGGCGCCGGTACTAATATTTATTAAATGCCTTCCAGGCGCCGACTTGAACCTGGCTGTTGCCGTCGGCGGAGGATGCGGTAACTCCATAGCGCCGAACCTCAAAATGTTTCAGACTGTAGCCGGAGCCTTCCGGCGGTGGACCGATGTGCGCCTGCAGCGGCAAGGCATCGGCTTCCGGGCTCAACTCCGTGTCACTTTCGCTTAAGGTGATGCAGCGCGCTTCCACCGTGGCGATCTGCTGTCCCTCCGAATCATTCGATATGACCGTGTTGTTGGCTACGGTCGGATCCTCCATCATGAAATTGTCCGTCAGCCAGTTGGTGGGCCCGGTATTGTAGTTTACCAGGGCATCGATGGCGGCGCCTTCGGCATTGTAGAACTCTCTGACCATCTGCCCTTCGTTGCGCACCACTTGCACTTCGGTGGTCGATGTCCACAGGGATAAAACGCCGGCCAGGATCAAAACCGCCGATAACAGGATTGCGGCACCCAGCACAAATCCATCTTGATTGCCAATTATGCGGTTGATTGTTCGGTACATATTTCCCTCAGGCTTATAAATTCCGGCAGCGGACGAATGTCGAATAGGTTCGGGTCACCGAACCCTCCCGCCCGGCGTCTCTTTCCATGGTTAACGAAATGACGACCGATCGAATGTCAGCATTGACGATGGTTGCCACGTCATCGGCATCCAGAAATGTGAAGCTGAGACCGGTCACATTGTCGAGCATGGTTTCCTCGCCCAGGTGGTTGGTTTGTTTCAGTTCGTTGCCGTCCAGACGATAGGTGGTACTCTCAAAAGGAACTGCCGCGTTAATGATCCCATCGTAATCGGCGTCCGAGGTAAACGTGATCCAGTTGCTGGTCGGCAATGGTACGCCGGCTGCGATACCGGCGCCGGCGGTTCCCAGGGGATCGAGACCGGCTAACCGGATATCCTGAACCATAAATTCTACGGCAATTCGCGCGCCTTGCTGGACCCCGGCTTTGACGCTTTCGGTGGTATAGGACCGGTTCAGTTGCGTAAACGTATTATAAATCGTTCCGAAAGCGATCGATATAATCGCCAGGCCTACCATTAATTCTACCAGGGTGAACCCCTGGCCGGCGCCGAATTTCCAAACGCCGGCTTTTACCGGATCAGACCCTTTTACCGGGAAATCGTTCATACCCCGCCCCCTCTGGTAATGCTTTCAATGCTTATCTGCTGCGACCCGCCCTGGCGATTCCATTGCACTGTCAGGGTGATGCGCCGCGCGGTGTCTCCGACTTCGGCCACGACCCAGGAGACATTGTAAATTCCGCCGGGTTGCCCATCGGCTGTAATCCCGTTATTCGCACCGCCGCCGTCCAGGTCAGTCAACTCCTGAGTGTTTTTCAATTGCTCCATGGTGGCTTTAGCGAGCATGTTGGCCTCGGTAAAAATGTTGCCGCTGGTCGTGTTGCGCACCGCGTTAATTTGCATGGTGGCCGCGGCCAGCATGCCGATGGCCAGAATTGCGATGGCGATCACGACCTCAATCAAAGAAAAACCCTGCTGGTTGTTCACCCAGGAATGGTTAGGCGCTTTGTCAATTTGATTTTTTTTCATTATTGAACACGTAGAAAACCAAGCCGGTTCAGCGAAACCTGACGCTGTTCAGATTGATTCGTCAATGTTATTGTCTCCGCCGCCGTGACGCGATCCGGCAGCCCCCGCCCGTTAAACCGGGTTGCTGTCGTCGGTTCGTCGTCCTCGTTGTCAAAATTCAACAGCCCCATATCAAACTCGACTCCCGACGGCAGGGTTCTGGTTTTGATGATTAATTCGTCGGTCGGGTCCCAATCCCCGGCAGTTCCTCCCGGTTGTCCGTTGTCGATAAAAATGGTGTAATCCGAGGCGGCGAAATTTATGACCACAAAGGCGTTTTCGCGAATTGCCCTGATTTTAGCCATCTCCAGGTCCGCCAGAAGATTGTTGACGGAACCGTTGAGCCGGTGCTCCCGCAACCACGCTGTATATGGCGGTAGGACAACGGCCGCCATGATCGCGACGACTGCCATGGATAGAGCCAGTTCAAAAGCCGTAAATCCTGAATTTTTGCGCATTGCTTGCCACTCCTGTTGCATTAGCTTGAATAATTCTGTACAAGAATTGTGCCAGTTGTTTTTGCTAACGACTCAATCACTATAAAATAAGTATGAGTAAGACTTTAACTAATTGATATTATATTGAATAATAGAATAGTCAACGTGCAGGGGCCGGCCGGCTAAAATCGCACGGATATATTTATAGTCCATTGATTTCTATCGGCATCCGGCAATCGAAAAATTAGAAAAAATTTAGAATATATGATTCTCTCTATTGCCGGTCATCGGGCTGAAATGACTGCAAGTTGCAGAATATCGGAGGCTGTCAATCAGGACCGGACGGGAGCCCGACCAAGGAAATTAGTTGATATATTGGTGAATTGGAAGGATTTGCCAGGTTTAGCACTGAGGTAGGCCCGGGTGGATAATTTTGCCAATCAATGAATCGCCGTCGATAGGCGGCAGTGTCGGGGCTGCAATGAAAGTACTGCGGCCGGCGCTGAACGGTTATTGTTCAGTCAGAACAGCAGCGCCGTTCGGCATTGAGCTTTGGTCCGGGGGGGGTGCGAAATCGATTCGAAATCGTGTTTCAAATTACGGTTTTGTAATTCAATAGTCAGCCTTGGTTGGTCAGCAGCATGGTCGACGGATCCAATCTCAAATCGAGCTGCTTTGAAAAGGTATCGCCGCCTTTCAGGGCTTTCACATGAATCTCTTTGCCCTCCGGTAGCAGCTGGATGGCCACTTCGAACAAATCGGAAACATGGGCCAGCTGCAGGGGCGTGCCGTCAGCTTCTGGCTCCTGATGCCGATGGGTGCGCACGGTAAACCAGGCATGCATCCCCTGTTCCGCCACCATATTTTTAAATTCTCTCAGGGATGGCTGCACGTCTTCGCCAAACGGAAATCCGTCGACGATGATCATTTGCGGCGTGAATATATTTTGTTCGGTTAAATCCGCCAGTCGTTCCTGCAGTTTCGGAACGCTGAATCCTTCTACCCGAAAGGTCATGATAAATCGGTGCGGTAGAACGGAATCCCAGAGCTGGTTTATTTGATGGACCTGATACTGTTCGGCGATCAAATTGAAAACTTCCTTGTACCACAGGCTCACTTTGTTGACCGGATCCGTCAGGCTGATGTGAAGCACGTTTTTGCCCCTGAGCAGCGCATTGAGCGACAGCTGAACCAAAAAAGCCGTTTTACCGACACCGGCGCGCGCCAGCACGGCGCCGAATTGGCCGGACTCCAGGATGTCGTCATTTTCATGACCCATCAACCGCAAAGGGTTTCTCAGGATAAGATCTTTTTTCAACATGGTGAAATACCTTTCTTTGATGTAGATGACGCCGGCCGGTCCCTTGGTCGAATCGGCAGCATCGTCTCGACCGGCGGCCGGAGCGCTGCTTGACAAAGCGGCCGCTGAATGGATCTGTTTTCGATTGGTTGAAGACGAACCGGCGATTTCAGGTGTTAGCTTTTCCGTGGAGCCTACGACTTTTTGAACTGAGGAGTCAATCAATTTCCCTGAATTTCTTGGAGAATCCAAATTTAAACACCCCTGACTGCATTGAAGATTGAAGATTGAAGATTGAATATTTATGGAAGTCGCTGCGCTCCACCTCACAACTACATTGAATATTGATTATTGAAAATTGAATATTTATGAAGTCGCTGCGCTCCATCATTTTAATAATCTGGATTTGATAGCAGCTTTTACTGCTGTCCCAGTAATTCGCATCCCGTGCCTCTTAACGCGCACACCGCACCCGGCGCCTGACTTTTACGCTATGCGCTTGGCGCTCTGCTCTCTGCACCAATTCAATCCATCCGACCTCCAGTCGTAGGGTGGCTGTGCCCACCAAATAGCGCTGAATCCAACTGTCGAAGGTGGGCACAGCCCACCCTACAACTGCAGTACCCCGCAACTCGCACCCCGCATCCCGCAACTCGCACCCCGCATCCCGCAACGGCTATGAGCTATCAGCTGGCACCTCCGGTGCCTAGGCCACATTTTTTTTCTTCGGCGGCTTTTTTAACGAGCTCTTCTGCAATACTTTGCGGTACCTGCTTATAAGTGGCGAATTCCATCGTAAATTGCGCCTGGCCCTGGGTCAGCGATCTTAAGGCCGTCGAGTAGCCGAACATTTCAGCCAGCGGAACCTGGGATTCAATCACACACAACAGCCCTTCATCCTGTGAGCCGACAATCATGCCCCGCCTCTGATTTAAAGAGCCCATGACGGATCCCTGGAATTCCGAAGGCGATTCGACCACAACTTTCATGATGGGTTCATGAATCACCGGACCGGCTTTGGCATAAGCCTGCAAAAACGCCCCCCGGGCTGCCGCCTGAAATGCCATCTCCGACGAATCCACCGCGTGCGAAGCCCCGTCGTTGATTTCGATTTTGATTCCGGTAACGGGAAATTCCATCTTAGGCCCTTTGGCCAGACAGGCTTTGAACCCCTTTTCACAGGCCGAGATGAACTGTGTCGGAATGGCCCCGCCCACCACGCGGTTTTCAAAAACGAATTCCTCATCGTTGACCGGCTCCAGATAGCCGGTGACCCGCCCGTACTGGCCGGCGCCACCGGTTTGTTTCTTGTGGATATAGTCGAATTCCGCTCGGCGCGTGATCGTTTCCCGATAGGCCACGCGCGGCATGCCCGGTATCACCTGAGCACTGTATTCTCGCAGCATGCGTTCGATGTAAACCTCGAGGTGCAGTTCCCCCATGCCCGAAATGATCGTGTCGCCGGTTTCGTCGTTGGTATGAACCCGGAAGGTCGGATCCTCCTTGGTAAACCGGGTCAACGCCTTGGACATGTTGATCTCGGATTTATGGTCCTTGGGCGCAATGGCCAGAGAAATTACCGGGTCCGGGACATACATCGATGTCATGGTCAACTCGATGCCCGGTGCTGCAAAGGTATCGCCCGATGCACAATCGATTCCAAAAAGGGCCCCAATGTAGCCGGCCGGGATATCCTTGATGTCTTCCATCTGGTCGGCATGCATGCGGACCAGACGCCCGACTTTGACCTTCTTCCCGGTGCGGATATTCATAATGGTATCACCCTTGGCCAGGGACCCTTGATAAACCCGAATATAGGTCAGCTGTCCATAGGCGCCGTCCTCCAGTTTAAAGGCCAAGGCGACCAGCGGTTTTTGACTGTCCGCATCGAGTTCCACCGGGGCCTCTTCCTTTTGCATATCCAGGGCGCGGTTTGATATGTCTCGCGGGCAGGGCAGTAATTGCGTGACCCCGTCCAGCAGCGGCTGGACCCCTTTATTTTTATAGGCTGATCCAATAAAGACCGGGGTCAATTTCCGGGCTAGCACCCCGCGGCGCACGGCCCGCAATATCAGGTCCTCGGATATTTCCTGCTCTTCCAGAACCGCTTCGGTCAGCGAATCCGAAAACAGGGTCGCCGCATCGATCAATTCTTCTCTTTTGGCCTGTGCCTCGGACTCAAGATGGTCCGGAATCTTTTCGACTCGCACCTCTTCACCGTTGGCACCGTCAAAGTATAGGGCTTTCATGGAGACCAAATCGACAATACCCTCGAATTCGGCTTCCAGTCCAATGGGCATCTGCATGGCTACGGCATTGTGCCCCAGCTTTTCTTTCAATTGATCGATGACCCGCGACGGGTTGGCGCCGCTGCGATCGCATTTGTTGACAAAAGCGACGCACGGGACTTTATAGCGTTTCATCTGCTGATCAACCGTAATGGACTGAGACTGCACGCCGCCGACGGCACATAAAACCAATACGGCACCATCCAGTACACGTAGCGACCGTTCGACCTCGATGGTAAAATCGACGTGACCGGGGGTATCGATGATGTTGACTTCGTGGCCGCGCCACTCGCAGTAGGTGGCAGCCGAGGCAATGGTGATTCCGCGTTCCTTTTCCAGTTCCATGGAATCCATGGTCGCACCGACGCCGTCTTTGCCCTTGACATCATGAATGGCGTGGATTCGTTTGGTAAAATAAAGAATCCTCTCCGTCAGGGTCGTTTTGCCTGAATCGATATGTGCGCTGATACCGATATTTCTGACTTTTTCTATTTCTTTTTTCATCAGACTAATACCTTTTAATTTGCTGGGTCGTGATCGTCCGCAATTTTGCAATACCATTAAAAAATCCCGCACTCGAGTACCTCACACCGAATGTGGGATTGTGTTTCCGCCTCAGTTGAAGATAAAACGCCGATCCTAAGATTATATTTATTATTTGTCAATAATTAATTTACGAATTTAGGGATTGAGAGATTCAGGAATTGAGGAATTGAGGGATTGAGGAATTGAAGGAATTCTGTCTTTTTTAATCGGATTTCTGAGAAGTAAACGGAGATTTTTTGGGGGGCTTGCGAAATCGTTTTTTCAATGGCTTGCGTCGGAGAAGGACGTAGGTGGCGCCGGCGCCTCCGTCACAAAGTCTGGCACTGGTGAATGCGATGATCCACTTGTGCCACGGGCTGGTGGTGAGCCACCGGTATACTTTGTTTTTCAATATCGGTTCGGCGGGCGATGACAAACCGCGACCATGGATGATGAGAACCGCCGGCTTGTTTGACAAAATGGCGTTGTTTAAAAAACAGTCGACGGCTTCATGGGCTTCCGGGACCCGCAGCCCGTGCAGGTCAATATGATCCTGAATTGAAAAGTCCCCCCCCCGGTGGAGCCGGCGGGCGATTTCCGGATTGATGTCCCGGGCCATGCCCTGTTCATACTCCGGTGTTAAAGACACGACAAATCCAGCGCCGTATTGGACCAGGTTCTTTAACCGGGTCACAGCTTCCTGCTCGGGATTCTGTTTGGCTGCCGCTGATTCGGCCGCCGGGGATCGAGGGCTTGGGGCGGCGCATTTGGACCGGGATATGGGTTTGACGTCCGCCATGGCTTCTTCAAATATCAAATGATCGGGCCGGTCGGCAGGGTCCTTTCGGGGTGACTTCGACTCTTGGGGAGCAGCGGGCTGAAGCTCAAAGGCTTTGTCCTCCAACAGCGCCTTTAAGTTTTTGAAAGGCTTGAAAACACCTGATGAAGAAGTTGACGGTTTCATGGACAGATCCTAACATACATGGTCTTCTCAGAAAGCGGTACAACTTTTCATACAATAACAACAACTTCCGTCCCGGTCAACCGTATTTCGCCAAAGGCGGATCGGATGAAGTGTGGATTCGCTTTTAATAAATAAATAGGTCCTATACGACTTATAGGGCCTATATTAAACACGGTAAGTATTCCTTAATTCGACCTTCGGCATTCGACATCCGACATTTTTATTCCTAAAATCTCGATAAAATTTTCAATATTTGATATATTTATCAGGTAGGCTGAAATGATGCAGCCTTTCATTGCGCGACGGCGTCAGGTCGGCGCTGCGGGGTGAAATGCCCTGCCAATCCCGTTTAGATGAATTTCGCCATATTCGTAATTAGATACTCCAATTTAGAGGCACTCATTAACTGCTTGCAACTTCAAATTTACCTATTTATTGCTGATAGTACCGTAAAATCTAAAGTTATTATTACTTCTTAGACCCAAGCCAGGTCCGTCAGTAACATTATACGTCAGCGGCTGAACAGGAGGGAATAAATGGACTGGCAGCATTTGTATGAGCCCAAAGTTGTCGATGCGCCGGAGGCAATCTCAAAAATTATGAGGGGCAGTCGGGTGTTTATCGGAACCGGCTGCGGTGAACCACAGCATCTTATCCACGCGATGGTCGAAGATCAGAATTTGCAAGATATTATGGTCTATCAAATGCTGTCTTTTACCCTGTCTAAGTATGTTGACGATCCGTCATTTACCCGCCGCTTCTCCCTGAAGCTTTTTTTTATCAGCCGGGCCATGCGCAAGGCGGCGTTTGAAGGCAAAATCGATTACATTCCCGAGTACCTGTCCCAGATTCCGCGATTATTCTCCTCCCATCGCATCGGCCTGGACGCCGCCCTGGTGCAGGTCAGCCCGCCGGACAAGTTCGGTTACTGCAGCCTGGGGGTCTCGGTGGATATCACCCGATCGGCGGTGGAGCACGCGACCATGGTCATTGCCCAGGTCAATCCGAAGATGCCCAGAACCTGGGGCGACAGCTTTGTGCACGTGCGCGACATCGACTGGATCGTGCCCTACGAAGAAAACCTGGTGGAAGCTTTACCGACTGTCAAAGACAATGAAGTCGCCCGCCGAATCGGACACTACGTTTCCCAGTTGGTAGATGACGGGGCCACGCTCCAAATCGGGTTCGGCAATTTGCCTTACGCCATTTTGAAATACCTGGACGGCAAAAAAGACCTGGGAATCCACACCCAGCTGATTACCGATGGTCTGCTGCCGCTGTTCGAAAAAAATGTAATTACCAACAAAAAGAAGACGCTGCTGCCCGGCAGGGTTGTCAGCTCGTTGTGCATGGGATCGGAAAAAATCTATCGCTACGTGGATAATAATCCGGTCTTTTATTTCAGATCGTCAGAGTTTGTCAATGATCCAACCGTCATTGCCCGCAACGATAATTTGATTTCCATCAGTTCCGCCCTGGAGGTGGATCTGACCGGTCAAGTGTGCTCGGATTCAATGGAATATCTGTTTTATAGCGGTATCGGCGATCAGGTCGATTTTTTACGCGGAAGCTCCATGTCCAAAGGGGGCTTTTCGATTATCGCGCTGCCCGCGACCGCCCAGGATGGTTCCGTATCGCGGATTGTGCCGCATCTCAGTGAAGGTGCCGGTGTGGCGACCACCAGAGGCGATGTCAACTTTGTCATCACCGAGTACGGCATTGCCGAACTCAAGGGCAAGGGGATCTATCAGCGCGTCATGGAGCTGGCTCAGATCGCGCATCCGAAATTTCGTGAAGATCTGATCGATGTTGCTAAAAAAAGGCACTATATTTTTGCCGACCAGCTACCGCCGTCAACGCAAGATCTTCTTTTTCTGGAAGGATATAAATCCTCGTTGAAGCTTAAAAACGGTAAAAATGCAGATTTTCGCCCCTTGCTTCCTTCGGATGAATTCGCCTATCGCAACTTCTTTTATTCCCTGCAGGAGAAAACGATTTACCTGCGATTTTTTTATAAAATGCGCACCTTTTCCCACGAGGTTGTGCAGAGGCAGTGGTCCAGCGTTGATTATCACAACAATATGTCCATCATCGGTCTCGTCCAGCGGGGTGGCCACCAGGAAATTATCGCCATCGGCTCCTATGCCCAGGAAGATGAGTCCCGGGCCGAGGTGGCCTTTGTTGTTCGTGAAGATTTTCATGGCATGGGAATCGCATCCTACCTGCTTGAAATTCTGGTCAACATCGCCAAAGAAAATCAATTTACCGGGTTTTGTGCGACGGTGCTGCGTGAGAATGCCGCCATGATTCGAGTGTTTAAAAAGCGGTTTCCGCATGCCACGATTTCGATGAACAGCGGGTCCGATCTTCGGATTGTGATGGATTTTAACCCGCCGGAACCGGACGCCGAGACCGGCGAGCAATAAGAACTGAAAAAAATTAAAGTTTTATTAAAAGATACCGAAATTAATAAAGATTCCGGATTTTATTACAATTACATTTTAGGGAGGCTGGCAATTGTCATTTACGCTTGGTCAAAAACAGCTCGACAATATTGAAAATGTTTTACAGCAGGATCTTATCGATAACGGTGTGAGGTGCGTTTTTTTAATCGATATGGCCGGCAATATTATTGCCAATTTGGATAGCGGCGAAAAACAGCACGACATCTATTCCCTGGCTGCCTTGGCAGCGGGAAATTTTGGTGCGGTCAACGCCATGGCTAAAATCATCGGTGAGAATGAGTTCTCGTTGCTTTTCCATAAAGGAAAGAAGGAGAATATCCATTTCAATAAAATTACCACCGAATTTTTACTGATCACCATATTCGGTAATGATATTTCCCTGGGTTTTTTAAGATTGAAAGTGTCTGAATCCGTCGACCAATTGAAGAGTCAATTGGAAGCGCTTCTGCCGCAGTAGGATAATCATCTTTCGGTCAGTGGCAGATATCTAATCCGTTTAGGTGGTCATTCAGATGGCATTTGTAAATCTTAAAAAAAAGAAATCCAGGTCAAGATTGTCTACTGTGGTCCCGGTAGGAGCGGCAAGACCAGCAACCTGGAGTATATATACAATAAATTTGCAAAACGCATCAAAACTGAAATGGTTACGGTCAAGACCCATGGCGACCGGACTCTTTTTTTTGATTTTCTGCCCTTTGATATTGGAAACATCAATGGCTACGACCTCAAAATTCAATTGTATACCGTGCCCGGCCAGATTAGATACAATTCAACCCGCCGGCTCGTTTTGCGCGGGGTGGACGGCATCGTATTCGTGGCCGATGCCATGAGCGTGCGCAGAAAGAAAAATATTGTCGCCCTAAGAGGCCTTCAGGAGGATCTTGCTGTTTACAAAAAAAACTTTCTAAAATGCCGTTGGTCATCCAATACAATAAAATGGATCTTAAAGAGCATGGCATCCCGATTTTGCCCATTGGAAAACTTGAAAAAGATTTAAACAGAAAACTGAAAATGCCCACGTTCCCGGCCAGCGCGATGCAGGGTCACAATGTAATTGAAACGCTGAAAAAGATCATCTCAATGACCGTCGCGTCAATTAAAAAAGATTTGGTATAGGAGAGGATAAATTGGTCGAATCTAAAGATATCGAAGCCTTGAATTTGGAACTTGACAACCGATTGGATGATCTTTTCGGTGAAACCGACATTCTACTGCCCGATGTCGAACCAGATAATCAAAAGGAAGAATACCCTCTTGCCGAGCTGAAAAACTCCATCTTGTCCATTGATTGGGAGATTACCGATGAAGTGCTGGATAAACTAGTCCAGCAGATTCAGGACCTCCTGACAAAATACGAAGATGACAAGATCGTTAAAACCTTTCTGCAAATTCTGAATTCGTTGGGCAACTACATCAGAATTCATCGTGGAAAAGCGCCTCCCAAAACATTTAGAATTCTAAATTCCGTTTTTTCGAGTTTGGACAAAGTGGTGCTGTCCAAAGATATGACGGAATCCGCGAAAAAGAAGCTTCTGCGAACAGAGATGAAGAGTTACAAGGAGCTTCGAAGCCTGACCGCCAAGAGTTCAAAATCTGCTGCCAAGGAAAAGGTCAAATCGGAGGCGGCAACTGCAACCGACGTTGGAAAAAAAGAGCCGATCATCCGGTTGGCAGAAACTTCTAAAAGCCATATCGAGAAGGAGAAAAAAGCAGCACCGGAAACACATCAGGATGAACCCGCCCTGGAGCTTGAGATCGAAGCAAAAGAGGAAGCGCCGCTGCTTGCCGGGGATGAACCGGAAATTGAACTAACATTACCGGAAGCCGAAGCATCCAAGGCGTCTGACACCCGGTCGCAGGCCGAACCCGAGGATCGAATGGAGGTCAAGGCCGAGGAACGAATGGAGGTCGAGGCCGAGGAACGAGTGGAGGTCGAGGCCGGGGAACGAATGGAGGTCGAGCCCGGGGAACGAATGGAGGTCGAGGTCGAGGAACGAATGGAGTTCGAGGTCGAGGAACGAATGGAGGTCGAGCCCGAGTCCCGATTGCAGGCCGAGCCCCGAATACAGTCCGAGCCTGAGGACCGACCAAAGGCCGAGCCTGAGGACCGGGCAAAGACCGAACCTGAGACCCGAGTAAAAGCCGAGCCGGAACCGGCGGCGGCCGCATTGGCCGAGGCCGTCGATGAGATCAAACGGTACATTCATATCGAGATCAAAGCGTTAAGGAAGGAGATCCGTATATTGCGAAAACAAATATAACGCAATATCCGATAGCCAATTTTAAACACCGGTTTGTCCGGTTTGGGAGCCAGGTATATGATCGTCATCTGTGAAGACTGCGGTAAAAAATATCGAATAGATCCGGCCCGAATTAAGGGCAAGGCCGCCAGCTTTAATTGCCGCGTCTGCGACCACCTAATTATAGTTAAAAAGGCCAACTCGTCGCCCTCGGAATCCGCAACTCTGAAACCTGCGCCCACACAGCAGGTAAGCACCGAATCCATCACCGTCGCCATGGATGTAGAGACCGCCGCGGTCGTTGCCGAAACTCCGATGCCCAAACAGATATCCGCCGCGACTGAAACCGACTCCTCGCACCGGACACGACGATTCGGCCTGCGGGCCAAAATGTTGGTTCTGTTCCTGCTGATCCCCTCGATTTTAATGGTCGGGGCCAGCTTTTTTTCTTTTTGGCAGTTTGAAACCGCGTCAAAATTGCTGAGCGAGCGGAGCGCTAAAATTGTCAGTCAAATGGCCGAAGAAAAAATTGCCGATATTTCGGTGGCCGTCGCCATGCAATGCAAGCTTTACCTCTTGAGCCACCCGGAATTAAAAAAAGAGGATTTCAGCAATGATCTGGGGTTTAAGTCTCTGGCCGTGCAAAAGGTGGGTACAACCGGGTATACGGCATTGTATCAGCGGCCGGGCTCCGATGGCATCTGGCGGACCTGGGCTCATATCAATCCGCAAATCATCGCTATCGATATGAGCACGCTGAGAGACACCCTAAAAGATAGCTTCGCCGGTTTTTGGAAAATATTTGTCGGTGTCAAGGGGGGGGAGGATATCCCGCGGATATTATACCTGGCAGGATAAAGATGACAAATTTCGTAACAAGTACATGGTATGTACCCCCATTGCCGGAACCCGCTATGTCATTGCCGCCACAACCTATCTGGACGAACTTACCGGACCGGCCAGGATGATAGAGTCCGGTGCCCGGGCAATCACCGATAAAGCCAAACTCATTGCCCTGGCCACCTCTGCAGCGGCCTTCCTGCTGACGGGACTGATTGTATTCATATACAGTCACCGGCTATCGGGTAGAGTCCGATCACTGGCGGAGGCAGCCGCACGAACCGGTGCAGGTCGATCCGGACGGGGCTTCCAATCAACGTCCAGGGATGAAATCGGCGATCTGGAGGAGGCAGTGGCCGGATTGCGGAATGGCAGCCCCGATTCCTTCAAGCATTTACCCTAGCGTGGCTAACTTTGATTTCGAGAATAAGGGTACGCGATTCTCTGACAAACACATGGAGATAGAGTCGTTTTTTTGGCGTAAGTATCGCACCGATATCGCGACGGGTGAAAAATCATCCTGCCTCGCCAAAACAGATAAAGACATTAGTCGTCCGGCCGATAGAAGTACTGAGAGGATAAATTAGGATATGAGAACCGATATCGAATCTAGAATCAATGAAGCTGAAGTATGCCGATCCATGGGATTGTACGGCGACTCGCTGAATATTTACGAAAATCTCCTGAGCCTTATTTCCCCAAAAGACACTGCAACCCGCGATAAAATTAAAAAGCGCATCAATCTGCTAAACAGGGAAATGTCCGATAGCGAGAAAGAGAAGTCCGGGAAGGTGTCGGCTCAGGACCTTTCAATGCTTAAAAAGACGATTGTCCGCGAGGGAGATGTCAACGAAACGCTTGACAGCGCTTCCGCCTTCCAAGAAATGGGTCTGCATGGCGAAGCGATTGCCGAGTATGTGAAGCTGATCTCAAAGAAATATCCCAAGGAAAAAGTGGTTCCGAAGCTCAGCGAGAGCTTGTTGAAATTGCATTCGCCCAACAAGGCCGTCGAAGAGTTCGACAGAATCCTCAAGCCCCTAAAACTGGCAAAAAAGCCACTTGCGCGGTTCAAGTTCCTGTTCGGCCAGGAACTGGAAAGGCGGGAATATCGCGACCAGGCCCATGATCTTTACCAGGATGCCGCCAAATTGGATCCTGCGGATTCCGAAATTGAAAAATCCTACCTATCGCTTGCCGCTGCCTTTACCTCCGGTTCCAAGTATGATTATCTGTTGCGGGAAAATGTTGTCACCACCGACAAATTGCAGCAGGCCTTTGCCCTGTCAAAAAAAATGAACAAAAGTGTGGAATTCGTGTTGATCGAGCATTTCCACATCGCCAAAGATATTCTCGGAAAATCATTTTCCCTCTTCTATGGCTGTCCGTTCAGGGCCTTTGATCCGGAAATTACGGTCCCGACCGAGCTGCTGCGCAATCTTAAGAAAGCCTTTTTGCTGAATGAAATCTGGATACCGCTCAGCTGGGACACCGAAGGCGTGGAGATCCTGGTTGATGATCCCAGAGATTTGAGCAAGACGGACAATATCAAAACCTTGATGAGAACCGGTAAGATTAATTTTTCGGTCGCCATCAAGGAAGATATTCAGGAATTTATAAAATATTTCTTCGATCAGAGTGAACGGGCGGAAGATCCCCTGTCGGTGGATGAACCCCTGGATGAGTACGATCTGATTCCGGACGTGGAATTCGAGGAGGAGGAAGAAGAAGACAGTGGATCGGATGAGGTGGATGAAATTTCCAGCCGGGTTGTCAAGCTGGTGGACCAGACCATTATTGCCGCGTACCGCAAAAACGCCTCCGATATTCACATCGAGCCTTCGCCCGTCAGCAAGGCCACCACCATCCGTTTCCGGCTGGACGGGGTTTGCCAGGAGTATCTGAAAGTCCCTAATTCCATGGTCCGGGGCATCGTCTCCCGCATCAAGATTATGTCAAATCTGGATATCGCCGAACGGCGTCTGCCCCAGGATGGGAAGATCAAGTTCCGGCGCAAAGGGGTCCCGACGTTCGAACTGCGTGTCGCCACCCTGCCGACGGCCGGTGAATTTGAAGACGTGGTCATGCGTATCCTGGCTTCCGCCGGAGCCATGGCCGTCGATGAAATGGGGCTGGCTCAACGCAATTTGGATGTAATCAAGAAAATCATCTACAAACCCTACGGACTCATTCTGGCGGTTGGACCCACCGGATCCGGTAAAACAACTTCCCTGCATGCCATTTTGGGTCATATCAACAAACCCGGCGTAAAAATCTGGACGGCGGAAGATCCCATTGAAATCACCCAGGGCGGATTGCGGCAAACCGAGGTGCGCCCCAAAATCGGTCTTGATTTTGCCAGGATGATGCGGGCGTTTTTACGGGCGGACCCGGATATTATCATGATCGGTGAAATGCGCGATGAAGAAACCGCGTCCATCGGAGTTGAGGCCTCCCTCACCGGTCATTTGGTGTTTTCGACCCTGCATACCAACAGTGCCCCTGAAACGATTACCCGCTTGCTCGACATGGGCCTCAACCCCCTGAATTTCTCCGATGCCTTTTTGGGCGTTCTGGCCCAGCGCTTGACCCGCAGGCTGTGCAAAAATTGCAGTGAAGAATACCCGGTAAACGAAAATGAATTTGAGATGATTGTCAGCGACTACGGCAAAGCGCATTTCGCCAGAACCGGAGTCGAATACAACCCGGAAATGGTGCTTTCGCGTCATGTGGGCTGTGACAGCTGCTCGGGCACCGGATACCGCGGCCGAATGGGCATCCACGAATTGATGGAAGGCACCCCCGATATAAAACTGATGATTAAACAGCAGGCGAGCACCGAAGAGATCTTTCAGCGTTCCATGGAAGAAGGGATGATGACTCTGAAGCAGGATGGTATTCTAAAAGTGTTGAAAGGCCTTTCCGATATGGAGGAAGTGCGCCGGGTCTGCATCAACTAATTTATCCGATAATTTATGCGCCCTGATTAATACCAATAGCAGAATAGAGTCATTTTTGCTAATGTCCGAAGAAATCTGGTTAGAGACAGGCCCTGCGGATAAATTATATTGTATTTAAAGTTTTTTTTCGATTAGACCGGCTGTTTTTTGGGTCGGCGGCTGGGCTGACACCCGACACCTGACCTGCCTACTATGCGTATCGGCTCCCAAAAATGGTTGGATATGATTATCGAGGGCGCCCAGACCTTTGATATCGACGTCAGCCACCGGCAAGCCCGTCAGTTTGCCGTCCATGCCACGGAACTTCTCAGGTGGAACCGGAAGATCAACCTCACCGCCATCACCGATCCGTTCGAGGTCGCCATTAAACATTTTCTGGATTCGTTGCCTGCCGCCCGCCATATCCCCATGGGCGCAACCCTGCTGGATATTGGCTCCGGCGGCGGATTTCCCGGGCTTCCGCTGAAGATTCTAATGCCTTCCCTTTCGGCCACCCTAATCGATTCCTCCCGCAAAAAAGTCAGCTTTTTGAAGCATGTCATCCGGACCCTCGAACTGGAAAATATTGAAGCCTTGCATATTCGGGCGGAAGATCTGGCCCAGGACCCCCTGTATCGCAATCGATTCAAGGCCGTCATCAGCCGGGCGGTATCCTCACTGGCCATATTCCATCGGCTGGCTTTGCCGTTTTTAATCGAGGGGGGATGCACTATCGCCTTGAAGGGCGATTGCGGCAACGAAGAAACCGATGAACTGCAGGTCGTGCGAACCGGTGCAGGGGAGGGGGCACCGACGGCTGAGCGTCCAATCGCGGTGACGGTGCAAAAATTTCAACTGCCTTATAGTGAGTCCCGGCGATCGATAATTGTCATCATTAACCCTTGAACCGTATCGCCGGCCGCGAAAATCAAAGCTTCAATTCGACAATTTCCGCCTGACGAGACTGCTCTGTTATCCGGAGGCGGGCCACCGTGGCCGGTTGGCCGTATTTGGGGTATCCGGCACTGCCCGGATTGATATACAGGATACCCTCGTTTTCTTCCTGCAGCGGTCGGTGGGTGTGGCCGCTGACCACCACATCCGGGGCGACATCCTGCGGGATTGCACTGAGATGGTAGACGTCATGGAGAACAAGCAACCGGGTTTGTTTGATTTCAATTGTCTCTTGTGCTCCAAGCTGGTCGGACCATGGACCAAAATCCATATTTCCCCGCACCGCGATGGTCGGTGCAATTTTTTCGAGTGCTGTCAGAATTTCCGGTTCACCAATGTCGCCGGCGTGGATGATGAGATCGACTTCCTTGAAAGCCTTGGTTACGCCCTGGGGCAGGCGGCCGTGAGTGTCTGAAAGTATGCCGATTAGATAGCTATCTCTGGATTGAAACTGTTGGGACATGGCGATTATTCTTCCCCTGTATGGCAAACCGCCTGGCGCCTCCGTTTGAGTTCACCGCGTTGGCGTTTGGCTGCCAGGCGTCGTTTTTTGGACGCAGCGCTCGGCCGGGTTGCCCGGCGTGGTTTGGGTGCTGCAATGGCTTTTTGAATCATACCGACCAATCGATCGATGGCATCCTGACGATTTTGTTCCTGGGACCGGTAGCGCTGGGCTTTGATGATCAGGATGCCGTCGGCGGTCATTCGCTTGCCGGCAATTTTTTTCAACCTTGTCCGAATGGCCTCGGATAAGGCAGGGGTTTCGGCAACGTTAAAGCGAAGCTGAACGGCGCTGGAGACCTTGTTGACGTTTTGACCGCCCGGGCCGGAGGCTCTGATGAAATCCAATTGGATTTCATTTTCATCCAGCGATATGGCATCTGAAATATAAATCATAAAAGGTAAAAATGAGCTAAAATGCAAAATGAATAATCCGCCTAAAACCTGGCGGACAAGGATGAACCAAAAATGTGAAATCCTATCATTTTAATATAGATAGGCGACCGCCTCGTCGGGTTGGATTTTGTTCTTGTTGAAAAAATTCTACCACAGGACCTTTGGCCAGTCCATGCTTTTGTCACGTGAATGTTAGTTTCACGTGAAAACACATTTTATGGTGTATTATGTATGATTTGAGCACAATAAATTGACATATTGGTTTAGAAAACAACCCGGCGAACCTAAAACTGGACATGCAATCAAAGATGCATATATTTCTCTCAATTTAATGAAGGCGACAACCGGTATTGAACCTGCAGATAGTCGATTTTTCACATTTATAATTGGTAACGATTCAAATATAATAGGCAGTATATTTAATGTTTTGAGTTAAAAAAAATAGGAAGACGAAAGGAGTTTTTCATGGAGCTTTCAGGTAAAAAAATTGTCATCCCGGTCGAAAATATGTTTAACACTCATGAATTCTGGTATCCTTTTTACCGGCTTAAGGAAGCCGGCTGTGAAGTGGTCGTGATGGGGTCGGGCAGTGCCGAGACCTACACCGGTAAACCGGGAACGGAAGTGACGGTGGATGTGAGTGCTGACCAGGTGTCGGCCGCTGATTTTGACGGCATCGTCATCCCCGGAGGATATGCACCGGACATCATGCGCCGCTATCCCAAAATGGTGCAGTTGGTCAGAGACTTTAATGAAACCGGCAAGCTGGTGGCCGCCATTTGTCATGCCGGCTGGATGCTGGCATCGGCTAAAATGCTCGAGGGCAAAACCGTGACTTCCTTTTTCGCCATCAAGGATGATTTGGTTCATGCCGGGGGGAATTGGGTGGATCAGGAGGTCGTGGTCGACGGGAACCTGATCACCAGCCGGTCACCAGACGATTTGCCGGCATTCATGCGGGCGATCATCGAGTTTTTAAGGTAGCGGGTTTTCGGAGTATTGGAGTACGGGCGTCTTGGAGTAATGGCTGAAGGTTTGATGTCTTCTTTTGGTTATGCAGCGCTCCAATACTCCAAGATCGAGATAGGTAAATTACTTCATATAATCTTAACGCTGCTTTTTTATTTTGCTACGCACGGCAGACTAATTTAGTGGCACTTCGAGATCGCATGTGTTATGAGGATTCACCAAGCGGATCTTAGCGCGCCCTGAAATCCATTTTAACCACAACGAGCAGGAATGGGGAGATTACCATGAAAATTTTAGTCGGCTATGATGGTACCAATGCAGCAAAGGAAGCTTTAAATCTGGCAAAAATGCATGCAAAATCATTTGGCGCCACGGTGGATATCGTGACATCCATGGAAAAAGGAACCGAAAATGAACGGGAGCGCATCGAACAGGCTGAACGAGGGCTGGAGTGGGCTAAATCCTTGTTTGACGACGATAGCATTGAATGCAGTACGCATCTGCTGATCAGGGGGCTTGCGCCCGGTGAAGACCTGGTGCAATTTGCCGAAGAAAACCAAATGAATGAAATTATCGTCGGCGTCAAACGCAGGTCCAAAGTCGGCAAACTTCTAATGGGATCGACCGCTCAATTTATCATACTGCAAGCATCCTGTCCGGTAGTATCCGTGAAGTAAGATCGCCGGGTCTGCGATCCATGAATGGCGAATGGTCCGCCTCCGACGGATCGATTGGCACGCCGGAGGGGGAGTGGAATCGCTTCGCTCGGCTTTTTTGAACAATTAAGATAGAAAAAATTCCTTAATCCGACCCTCGTCAATCGACATTCGACATCTATCGCACCGGAGGTTCTTTTACGATTAGATCGGCCGTCTTTTTGCCAGTGTCTGCGCTGACACCTGAAACCTGCAGTCACTAGTTGGTCAGGCTCTGCAAGGGAGCGGGAATCAGGCCGCCGTGACGGATAAAGCGGTTTTCATTTTTGCCGTTGTTGACGGGCAGAATGACGGATTGGCCCAGTAGACCGCCGAAATAGGCATTGTCGCCGGCGGCTTTTCCAGGTACCGGGATTAAGCGTGTGGCAGTGGTTTTATTGTTGATAACCCCGATTGCCATTTCATCGGCGATGATGGCGGCAATGCTTTCGGCTGATGTGTCGCCGGGGAGGGCGACCATATCCAGACCGACTGAGCACACGCTGGTGATGGCCTCCAACTTTTCAAGGCCAATATATCCCTGACGAGCGGATTCGGAAATATTGAGATCTTCGCTGACCGGAATAAATGCTCCGCTGAGACCTCCCACCCGTGAACTTGCGAAAGCCCCTCCCTTTTTCACGGCGTCGTTTAAAAGCGCCAGGGCGGCAGTCGTGCCGGGAACGCCGATGCTTTTGAGGCCGATACTTTGAAATATTTCACCGACACTGTCACCGACATTCGGAGTCGGCGCCAGTGAAAGATCCACGACACCGAAGCCTATTTTTAAATTATCTGCAACTTCCCGACCGATCAATTCTCCGACCCGGGTGACTTTATATGCGGTTTTCTTAATCAAATCGCTAAGTTGTCCCAGATCCAGTTCCGGATTGGATGCCAGGGCCCGGTCGATGGCTTTTTTCACGACACCCGGGCCGCTCACCCCGACATTGATGACCGCGTCGGCTTCCCCGATTCCCAGGTAAGCGCCGGCCATGAAAGGAATATCCTGGGGTATATTGGCAAACACGCACAGTTTGGCGCACGCAAGGCCATCTTTGTCGGCTGTCAGCTGGGCGGCCTGTTTGATGGTTTTCCCCATTAGCAATACCGCATCCATGTTGATACCGGCTTTGGTGGAAGCAACATTTACCGATGCACAGACCCGCTCGGTGACAGCCAGGGCCCGGGGGATGGCTTCGATCAAGGCCCGGTCTCCCCGGGCCATTCCTTTTTGGACTAGGGTCGAAAATCCACCGATGAAGTCGACATTGACTTCCCGCGCCACCTCATTGAGAACCTTGGCGATGTCCACCATCTGAGGGGATGACAAGGCCGCACCGACCACCGCGATCGGGCTGACCGATATGCGTTTATTGACCACCGGGATGCCGTATTTCTGGCCGATACGATCGCAGGTCGGCACCAGTTGCTCCGCATAATGGGTGATTTTTGAATGGATTTTTTTTCTTACTTTGGCCGGATCGTGGCTGGCGCAATCCAGCAGGTTTATACCCAGTGTCACTGTGCGGACGTCCAGGTTTTCATTCTCGAGCATTTCCAGGGTCGATAATATCTCACTATCCGTTAGCATTGGTTTTTTGTCCTCTGTTTTCTGTCTTCTGTTCTTTATCTTCTGACTTCTGTCCTCTGACTTCTGTTCTCTGACTTCTGTCATCTGACCTCTGTCATCTGACCGCTGTCATCTGACCGCTGTCATCTGACCGCTGTCATCTGACCTCTGTCATCTGACCTCTGTCCTCTGACTTCTGTCCTCTGACTTCTGTCCTCTGACTTCTGTCATCTGACCTATATTCTATTGATGGTTTCAAAAATGTTGCGGTGCTGGATGCTGATATTCAGGGCCAAAGATTCAGCCGTTTCTCTAAGCTCGTAGTAAAAGGACTTCTGGTCGATGTCGGCGGGTATATCCACCTCGTAGATCATTATATTTTTACCGGGTTCGTCGCCACCCTTGAAGACCGCCTGCAAGTTGGTGATATTGACGCCATAGCGGGCAATCGTGGCACTGATTCCGGCGACCAAACCCTTGGCGTCCGGTCCCCTGGTCGTGATTACGAAGGGTTCACTGTCTTTCGATTGGTAGGCATCGGTTGCTGCAGCAATCGGGGCGATATGGACGTGCATGCCCAGGGATGCCAGCGCGTCGGTCAAAATTTCATTGAACCGGTCCGGCTGTAATTCGGGGGGCAGGCTTACGATAAAGGAGCCGGCGAATTCGGTTTGCAGGATGGTCTGGCTGACGTTTTCGATATTGCAGTCTTGCTCAAAAAGAACCTGGGCAACCGTGGCCACGATGCCCGGCCGATCATGTCCCAGAACGGTTATAATGACTTTATTCATTGCGTTGCACCTTATTTTTTACAATTTTCAATCATCAATCTTCATTTCCGGCTTTGCCGGTTTGGGGATAAACCATGGATTCTTCGGGCCGTTGGAAAAAAGGGCTGCGATTCTCAACTGTACACCGATAGATTCCGTCAAAATCTGCTATTAAATATCAAATAGGGACAATCTGTCAACAGATGGTCGACTTCGTGTGACTTCGTGTCGATCGCGACCTTTGATCGTGGAAGATTCTTTTGTTTTTTTTGCATCAGTCGGCTATAATCTGACCTATGCAAATTGCGACCACTCATGTAAATACTGATTTTGATGCGTTGGCCAGTGTCATTGCGGCAACGCTCATTTACCCGGATTCATCTCCAATTCTACCCAAAAATCTAAACCCGAATGTGAGAGCGTTTTTATCCATTCACAAAGATCTGTTGCGGGTCAGCACCATCAATGATATCAACCTCGCAGACGTTACGTCCTTGATTGTGGTAGATGTCAGTAATTGGGAACGCCTGGATCGCATGGCAAGTCTTAAAGCTAAAGGCGATCTTGAAATCCACCTTTGGGATCATCATACCAGTGAAGGCAATATTCCGGCAACCTTCAGATGCCGGGAACCGGTGGGAGCAACGATTACGTTGTTGACCCGGCAGCTCAAAGCCAACCGCACCATATTGACACCGATACAAGCCACGTTATTTTTGGCCGGAATCTATGAGGACACGGGAAACCTTACTTTTTCCTCAACAACGGCTGAAGACCTTTATGCAGCCGGATATCTACTGCAATGCAAGGCCGACTTGAGAATTATCAATACCTTTCTGCGACCGGCCTACGGCGAAAAGCAAAAGAACATTTTGTTCAAGATGCTGCAAACCGCCGATCGGACAAAGATCAACGGACACACGCTCAGCATTAGCAAACTGAATGTTACGGGATATGTGGACAGCCTCGCGGTTGTCGTTCGCATGTACATGGAAATCATCAATGTTGATGTGGCCTTTGGGATTTTCTTTGATTCCCGGCGGGATCGTTGCATGGTGATCGGCCGCAGCACGGCAGATGGCGTCGATGTTGGTTCAGTTATGCGCAGCATGGGAGGCGGCGGTCATCCTAATGCCGGGGCCGCTCTGCTGAAGTCGGTAACCCCCGCGGCGGCTGAAGCCTGGATCAATGAGCTGATCCTGGGCAATCAGCAAGCCTCGGTTCAAATCAGTGATATCATGTCTTTTCCGGTGAAGACAGTGCCGGAAAACGCTAACATGAGAAAGGTGGCTGAGATTCTGAAGGAAAATGGCTGTACCGGAGTACCAGTCGTTAAGGACGACAAGCCGGTGGGGATTGTATCACGGCGTGATTTTCGGAGGATAAAAAAGGAATCACAACTCGAATCGCCGGTCAAAGCATTTATGACCACCAAGGTCCTGACAATCGAACCCGGCAAAAGCCCCATGCAGGCAGCGCAATTGATGGTCAAGCACGATATCGGTCGGCTTCCCGTCGTGGAAAATAACCGGATCATCGGTATTGTTACCCGTTCGGATGCCATGCTTTATTTTTACGATTTGTTGCCCGACTAACTTTTATGCAACTATAGATCCGAAATTTTATAACAATTTACGAGTTTAGCCTTGCTTTTACGGTCTTGAAAGGTTATAATCGCCTAATAATCAAGTCCTGCCTGCACCTGGCGGGAGAGTTACGTCCTGAAGGAAGAATCCAGCTGTTAGAGTGGCATCCTCCAGTTAGAGACGTCGATAATTTTATGAAAGGAGGATGTTGTCATGGCTGACGGAACGGTTAAATGGTTTAATGATCGAAAAGGTTTTGGCTTTATTGAACAAGAAGATGGACCGGACGTATTTGTTCACCATTCAGCAATCAATGCAACCGGTTTCAAAACTCTCAATGAAGGCGACCGGGTGACCTTTGATATCGAGCAGGGACAAAAAGGTCCTGCTGCTGCGAATGTCACAGTGGTCTAATCAACTGAATACGAAAATAGAAGGGCATTCACCTGTATTGCAGGGGGATGCCCTTTTTATTTTGTCGCAGAAACCTGGTCCTCTGGGCTAGATCAGAGACAATCGGCTATGCCGTGAATGCTGCTGCACGCGGAAACGGAATGCTGGAATACTGGAATGTTGGAATACTGGGTTTAGTGCAATGTTACCCATCCATCTATAATGATGGCCCGGATCAGTTCATAAAATCAGAGCGCCAACCGCTTTCGATTCCCAACATTCTATTTTTCCACCATTCCATTATTCCACGCGGCGTCTAAGGTAAACGCCGCTCCTCTGGGGTATGCGGAGGCCGGAACTTTTGGGCTCGGATTCTTTACTTTAATACTTGCGAGACACTTTTTCCCCTTCACAGATTTCCTCGACCCTTTCACTGACGAGATAACCCTTGTCCCATTCCCGCTTGGTAACCTTGCGGCATTTTGTCTGCTGGTCTTCCGGTCCCGGAATCGCTTCGATTGCATGATCGTTTGCATCATCATAGTAGACAATCCTACGATTGGTGGCGGCCGCCTCCCGTGTAATCTGACTTTCCTGATCAACGGCGTTGCCCACAATCGCGCCGACCAGAGTCCCGACCCCGGCGCCGATCAACGTACTGGTGGTATTGCTGCCGATGAGTTGGCCGGTCAGAGCACCAAACCCGGCGCCGATTGCCGCTCCGCGCTGGGTGTTGAAGTGACCCGAATGTCGGCCGGCGCAGGAAAGGCATAGTCCCAAAACCACCATTACCAGAATACCGATTTTAGTTGCTTTCATCACCTGATCCTCCCTTTCTTGATTGAAGAATGAATATTGATTATTGATTATTTAAGGTATCCTATCGATTAAAAATGCCGAACTAATGCGCCATCTGCCAATCTTCAACCTCCAGTCTCCGATCATTAAAAATTAATAGTTGTACACCTGTATCTTATCACTGAGCGCCATGAACGGGTAATAGGTCATTTCAGGACGCGCAAAGTCTTTGACCGTAAAGCCACCCAATGTGCTCCAGTCCTTGGTAATGGAAACACTTTTCAACAATCGACTCAAATCCTGTGAAATGATCTTAAAGCTCAAATTGGAGTAAAATACGCGCTTATTGGAGTCCAGCACGGTCAGGGGGTTTCTATCACCCAGCAGACGATTAAATGAGTAATACAATAAATCGGCCGAACCGTCGCCGTCATAGTCATGGACACCCACCAGCCTGATTTCAGGCGGGGAAGATTCGCTGCTGTCCGATTTCTTTTGAAGCAGGTTCAATCGCGCATCCAATTGGTAAAGATTGCCGCCGCTGTCGGCGGCGTACACAAATCCCTTTCGGACACCGGACGCCGGGGTGGCTCGAATGCTTAAGATTGAATTTGCGGTTTTGAAATGATCGAGAATATTGCCTGATCTTGATATTCGGTATATTGCGCCGGCATCCTGCCGGAAGGCGGATGATGCATATTGATGGACATACAAAAATTTCCTGCCGGTGCCGGCCGGATCCGCCAGTAACAGCCCCACGCCATTGTAGTAGCCGCCGACGTCGACAATCCAATTGGTCCGGCCATAGCCGTCGATGCTGATGACATATGTTCGGCTGTCACGGGTATTGTTATGGACCTCGTGATTCCCATCCCCCGGACTGAAAGTCCCGATAATGATATCCGGTCTGCCGTGATCCTTGGGCCAGATGACGATATCCTGCGGGCTGGGTCCGATAGCATAGCGCCACATCTCGACGGCGTCATGACCGTAAACCATGAGGCCCCGGGGCTTCAAGCCGTGGGAGGTACCGGCCAGGGCAATTATCTCCTTGCGTCCGTCCAGATCGATATCAGCCAATCGGGCGATGCTGCCGCCGCCGTCCGGTTTTCCGCGATGATAACGGGTAATGAAGCGGGTGTGCTGCCAAATTTTTTCGCCGTGTTGGTTTAAAAGCATCAGGTGCACTTTCTCACTTTCCAGGACCGTCAGGCCGATAGCCGGCCCGGAGTTCCAGTCGTCAATCAGATTCAAGGTGATTGGGGCGCTGAATTCCTTTTGCCAGGCGACCTTGCCGCTGGCTTTGAAGGCATAGAGTTGGCGACCGGAAGCCGTGACGATCTCCTCCCGGCCGTCCTGGTCCAGGTCATAGGCAATCGAATTCGAATAATTGGCAACCTGGCTGTCGGCGATGGTCAGCATGGAAAAGGCTTCCCGGGGATCCGGCCGATGATCGATTGCACCAACTTGAATCGGGAATATCCGGCTGGGCGACAGGTGGACATGTCGGTGGTAAAGGGTGCGGCCGCCCTTTTTGACGATGATCGTGGTCGGCCCGGCCTTGGCCTGCAGTTGATGGCGGCCAGCTGCCAGGCGATGTCCGATTTCTGTCGTCCCGGCCCAGACATCGATTCCGCTGGTGCCGGTATCGATTGCAATTGTGGCGGATTGAGCCGGGTGGGGTGTGCTGCGAAAAATGATGTCGCCGTTGCCTTCGATATAGCCGAATTGGGGCGTCTGGCGGCTGTAAGAATTCCGGGTGATGCTGGGACGCACGGTTGCATAGATCTCGGTTGCGGTTATGTAACCGTCGCCGTTGATGTCGGCGGCCCCCGCCAGGGCCGCCAGCAGATGATCCGTGAAAAGTCCATGGCCGGCAGCTTCAATTGCCGCTTCGGAGCGGCTGCCCGCCGTCAGGATTTGAATGCTGCGCGATCGCATCATTTTTTCGATATAGGTTGTGTTTTGAACGGTATCGGGCCGGATTGAACGGACCAGACCCAGACCCGAATAACAGGAGTCAAATGCCATCAGGATATGTTTGGCTTTAAATTGCTTGATGGTCCGATTCAATTGATCCATGGCCAGCATGGTATTCTGCCAGTCGTAGGCGTGCCCATCAACCGGTACGATATAGCCCCGTTCGCCACCGCCCGGCAGGTCTTCCGTCAGGCCGTGTCCGGCAAAATAGAAAACCACCCGCGAATTGTTATCCACCGCCTGCTGGATGGTTTTCAGTTTTGCACGAATATTTTGCATAGTTGCCTGTTCGTCGGTCAACAAATGGGTTCGAAATCCCTGTGTTTGCAGCAAGACAGCCATTTGACCGGCATCCTTGGCAGCATATTCCAGGCCGGGCCAATGCCGGTATCTATCAATACCCACAACCAGGGCATGCGAAGCGGAATAGTCGGCGCGATAGTGGGTCTTTTGAACCCGCGGCTCGGGTTCCGCAGGGGCCGGTAAACGGGGGGATGCCGCAATTGGGTTGGCGGCGCGGACAAAGAAGGGCCTTGCATACAGGCGGGCGGTGTGTGGGCCACGTCTGGGCAGGGCCTGGGGCGTTTGCGTGAAGCGCCGTTTAACATCTGCCTTGACGGCGGTGAACAATTCGATTTGACTCCACCGGCCGTCCCTGTCGGTGTCCACCGGCCGTTGACCGGCCAGCACCCTCAGCAGGGAGTCGGTTAGCACACCGTGGGGATTGCCGTCGATGGTGGGATATAAATGAAGATTATCGCGGCGGATGTCCCGGGCGACTTCGTATTCGCTGGAGGCTGATATATAGAATATATTGCGGTAGGGATAAGGATCGGGGAAGTCCAAATTTTCTTCAAATTTGCCAATTTCCTGCTCAGCGCCAAATACATTTGGTGTGGCAAGCTTCAGGTAGCGGCTTGAACGCTTGTCTTCGGGAGCCTGGGTCGCACGCACCGTATTGCCTGAGAAACAGGTGTCAAAGACCATCAGGACCTCGCGGTCCCGATCCAGCTGTGCCAGGGTAGGCCGCAGGTCGCGCCGACCGATAATCAGCTGGGACAGCAGCCTTGAAACAGGTTGATCAGGGGTTGCATTAAAATCAGCCGGCACCAGGGCACCGGTTGAATGCGGCAGCGGCAGGGCCAACAGTTCATCGCGGCGACTGGTTCCATGGCCGCTAAAATAAATAAAGATACGGTCTCCCGGTCGGGTCCGATACGTCAACTGTTGAATTTCAGCTAGAATCCTACGTTTGACGGCTGCACCATTGACGAGGGTGCGAATATTTTCGGCCGGGAAATCATACTGGGCTTCAAGGATCTCGGCCAGGGCCGCCACATCATGGGGCGGGCCTTCCAGTGTGCGCTGCTGGTATTGTCCGATCCCGATCAGCAGGGCATGGTTATCCGCCGCCGCTGGCAGGGCCGCGACCAGGCAAACCGTAATTGTCGCTATTATTATGTTTAACCTTTTTTTGAACATAGTCAGCAATAGCTCTTTATAGATTATTGAAGATTGAAGACTGATTATTGAAGATTTATGGAGTCGCTGCGCTCCATCTTTTTTAAATAAATCTTTAGCAATTTACCAACCGCAGATCGGATCCAACCGCCAAAGCCATATAGCTGGGTGATTATTCAGCCCGTGCCCATTGGTTTAACAATTTAAATCGATAGAATTCCACAAATCTTCAATCTTCAGTCTTCAATCTTCAATCATAACCTTCACCCGCCGGTTCAGCTGGTGATCGACTTCGGTATCGCCGTCGTACAGCAATTCGGCCTCTCCGCGTCCGCGGGTTTCCAATCGGCCGGCCAGGGATGGAAAACCGCGTTCCAGGGCCGCTTTTACCGAGGCCGCCCGTTTCTCGGACAGGGCCTGATTGTAAGCCGCGGATCCCCTTTTATCCGTGTGTCCGACGATTAGAAATGACCGTTGGTCCAATGGCGCACGGGTCAGGGCCCGGCCCAGTTCCATTACCTGGCGGCTTCCTGCGGAATTCAAAGTGGCCCGGTCAAAATCGAAGTGAACCGGTAGATTCACCGCCGGCCGCACGGCGAATCGGCCGTCCAGACTGGTTTGCGTGCCGGCCTTGAAGATATTTCCAATATGGGCGGCGGGTATCAGGGTTTGATGTGTTTCGATCCGAACAATCTTCAATGAGTCCTCCAGCCATCGCGGTACCGGTTCAGGGTGAAATCTCCGGGCCAGCTCCAGATTGCGCAAAGCCCGCGAAAGTTGACCGGCGAAAGCCAGCAGTTCGCCCTGACGCGCCAGGGCCAGGGCCTCGGTTTTTGCTGAGGCGGCCCGGGCTCTGGCCTGGGAAAACGCTTCCAGGGCCGGGTCATACTGCCCCTGCTGCCGGTGGATCAAGCCGAGCATGTACCAGGCGTTGAAATTAGGGCACACCTGAACCGACCTGTTCAGCCACGCGACCACCTGCTGCGGATCGGTTTCGGATTTGGCCCGGTAGTAATAGTCGGCCCCCAACCGGCAGTCCATTGCAAAGGAAAAGCCCGAACATAATGTTGCGCTAAAAAACCACCCACTCCAGAAATATCGTATTCCTGATTTGAAAATTGAATACTTGATGCCCATTATTTACCGGCCTCGCTGTGCTGTATTCTATGTAAAACCTGGTGAATGCCTCTAATCTTATCAGCCCTTCCGACCTTCTCAACCTCTCACCTTCCCAACTTCTTTTATTCCCCCTTCCGCATACTAGCCCCGTCCTTCAGGGGCGACGCCGGGTCCGCGTACCGAATTCAACGACACATTCCCGTTTCCCGCACTTCGACCGACACGCTGCCGGCGGCCAGCCAGTCCGATGTTTGGCGTAACCGCAATGAGCGAGTTGAACCCGGGGAAAGATCGGCCATCTCGTTATTTCCCGCCTTGAAACCGTTTTGATAGTTAATTATCGGTGAACGGGACAATACGGCCGTGATCAACCGGAGACCCGTCGGGGCATGACTGATCAATTCAAATTCCATTTGAGGAGAGGGGATCTTCAGGTCACCGGGTTCAACGTCATTGTGCGGGTGATATTGATTTGGAAACAGCACGGTTGTCCGGTCACCCGGGGTTGTGCTCACCACGTTCAGGTAGCCCGGGGCCGTTATCTTAATCGAGATTTCAAGTGCTTCTCCGGGCTCAAAACAGGATTTATTCAGATTGATCAGCATCATCTCCTGACTTTTTTCCGCTTGGGCGGTCAGTTCTTGCTTTATGGTTTCATTGGACCCGGATAACGCAACCAGTTTCAACGGGCGTTGGCGAAGCGTTGTGTGGCCGGCAATTTGCGGGTGAAAAACCAGCGTTTCGGACCGGATACGGGCTTTTATAAAACGGGTCGCCCGATCTTGTAGTTCCTCGGGGGTAATGCTTTGGCCGGCCATTGCCGCAGCACGCAATGACTGGTGCAGTCCCAGAGTGAAAATGCTCCCCTGGGAGGTCGCGACGGTCTTTTCATCATCCCGGCAGGCGGTCATGGCCACGTATCGACCGGCAATTTCCGGTGAGGCTGCAGGTTCCATCACATCAAACCGCCCGCTTCCGCCGGCAGATTCCAGCAGTGGTGAGTAATAAAAGTACTTTACCTGGGCATCGGTTACGGGAATTCCTCGCGGTAACAGCTGCAAGCCCCGTGTCGCGCTGCCGCTGTGGCAGGCATCCAGGATAACCAGAATATTGTTGCTTTTAAGCTGGGCCAGCATTGCGCCGAACCGGTCATCATGCAGCACCCCGTCCAGGGACCGGTGCCCGTTTTTTACGGAAAGTGTGGTGTCATAGAGCAAAAGGACTTCATCGAATTTGTCTTTTTCATCATCGGTTTCATCCGGCACCTGGGAGCCGTGTCCGCTGAAGTATACCAACACGCGGTCTTGGGGCCCGACCCCGTTTATCAACCAGTCCTCGAACGCTCGATGCACATTGGCAAGAGTGGCTTGCTCATGTTCGAGAATTTTAACCGATTTGTTCTTAAATCCCATCAATCGGGTGATTTCCATCATCATGTCGAGATCCAGACTGACACCGTTTAGCCTGTCATCGAAATGCGCATAGCGGCCGACGCCGATCAAAAGGGCCCGGTCTTCGCTCCGGACATTCGAGGCCATGGCGATGGTCATTAGAACCAACCACAACAGGTAGGACCAGAATCCACGACGATGCTTTTTATTCATGACTTCTCCACATAATTAATCCGCTCCGATAAGTGCATCTTCAACTGGATGAATGAGTTGTTAAAATTGGCAACGACACTTGATCGAAGGTATGGCGGATGAATTATATTATGGTTCGCATTTTTTGGTTCTTGATGGCGCTGATTCAATTGTTTTAATCCGTTTGGTATTTTATGACGCATAGCAGGTTTAAAAGGTTTACAAATAATTTCGCAACCACCTCAAAAAAAGTTAATTTGAATTTTAAATCATTTGTCGCTATTGAAATACAGTGACTCGGTTGACATCGACAATAAATTGTCGATACGACGCCGCTAAGCGACTATCTCATATCAGTCATCACGCCCAAACTTGTTAACTTTTTTCTGCCGGTCTCCAATGTTCGATGGTCGGCGTACAACATTACCACCTGAAAGCGGCCCAGACTGATGCGGTACCAGTCGAGGTCCAACGACGGTGCTCGTTTTTGCAGATGTTGATGATAGGCCCTGGCCCGGTAAGGCTGGTTAAAGGTGATGAGGACCAGGCGTTTGGGGTGTTGATAGCGCTGTGGCTTGCCGGAGCTGCCGCCACCGGCAATCGTTGCCCCCCGTATAATGTATTCCAGATGGTGATGGATATAGCCGCTGTACCAATGTGCACCACGGGGAATGCTGCCTCGATTATTGATCCGGCCCGGGCCATAATTATAGGCGGCCAGAGCCAGGTGAAGGTTACCCCCGTAGCGATTCAATAGCTCCCGCAGGTATCGGGCCCCGGCCCGGATGTTGGTGCAGGGTTCATACAGTTTGCTAAGCCGGTAAATGCCGAGATGCCTGGCGGTTCCCGGCCATTGTATTTGCATCAGTCCGTGGCAGTTGCGGTCGGATTTGGCCCGGGAGTTGAAATTCGATTCCCCCCGGGCCACGGCCAGAAGCAAGGTCAAGGGCAGGTCATATTTTTGGGCTGCCGCCCGAAAACATGCGTCATAAGGATACTTGACCGTTGGAATCAATCCGGCTTCATGGTCGAGGTATCGGCGCCACAAGGACTCGATATTCGGCACTGTTTGCTTGACGGCAGTTGATGCCGATTGTCCAACTCCCAGCACCATCAAACAGATTGCCAGGCTTTTTAGCAGACCGAAGTGGTTCATGATGCGAGTTAAGGGTTTCGGGTTACGGGTTGCGGGTTGCGAGTTACGGGTTGCGTGTTACGAGTTACGGGTTGCGTGTTACGGGTTACGGGTTGCGAGTTACGGATAGTGTGTGCTGTCCTCCGAGACTTGTATTTCGGGTTAAACATCCAGCCAAGCTTCAGGCTTGCTCACCTTCCCACCTTCTCACCTTCTCACCTTCTTTTTCTTGCCCTATGCCGAAAGCCGAATGCCGAACACCGATTGCCGTCCCATGCCACCTGCTTTTTTGGGTTATTTTACACCTACCGATGGTCGAATTTTAGCTCCCGCCAGTCCATCTGTCCGGGGTGGTCGAGGGTTAGCTGACTTAAATAGTTCTGCCACCACAGGATCCGCTCCCGGGGAAGCTGCCGGCCGGCCGCCAGGTAGGTGTCTGGGAATACTTTGCCGGAGCGGCACAGACCCTGAATTTCTTCCATCCGGTCAGCAAGGTCGGCGGCCAGCGCCGGTGTCCTGACCGCAATGGCATAGATCCTCTCCGTACCGGGCAAACCGCCGATTTGCAGGACACCGGCCCGGGGGTCGCTCAGGGAAGGCACCTGAAAAAGCTCACCGGCCCGGATCAGGGGATTTTTATCTGCCAGGGCAGGGCATTGCGACGGAAATATCGTTGACAGTTCTCCCAGGGCGTCCTGGCTCACCAGGAATGCGTAAGCCGGCACGGCGGTGACCATCTCGACGGCCAAGCAGCTGCCGGCAGCAAGCGATGCCCGGGGTGTTACGCGCCGGGCCTCAGACCGCCAGGAACTTCCCTTAGTGCAATGCTTTTGATCCAGAGGGGTCAGCAAGCTGAACGAGGATATGATGTCCGGGTCCGATTTATGCCAAGGGTTTGACTCGGGCGGTAACGGTATCCGGGGTTTCGCCCGCGTTGTGCCGGCAACCGCCGTTTCAAGGGGTGAGTTCAGGATCAAATAGGCTTCAGTTTCCGCTTCGGACAGATATATATCTCCCTGCCGCCGGCGGGCCGAAATCCACACCTGGTGCAATTCCTGGTCGATCCCATGCACGGTCGAAACCAGGCTAATGTTGGCGCGGGTCGAATCGTCGGTTACTTGGACTTCCTTGAAACGCGCCAGATAACGCCCCACCAGTTTCATGGTGGTTTTGATCACCCTTGGGCTGGCCGGGTCAGGGGAGCTGACGTGTACAATCAATTCGTCTGATTCACCCTTGCGCAGTCCGCAGCTGAGATTGCCGGCCAGATAGGCGGCCAGCAGGTCCGGTTGCCGATCGCTAAACGGACGTGGGCGCCTTCCCAACAGGTACTCGTCGGGTTGTTTGCGGTCAAGCGCCGCCAGCTGACCCGGCGTCGGCTTTCCGGCCCATGATTTGCCGAAACCGGATACCCATTTTCGTTCGTTAAGGTTCAACGCCTTTACTTTAACCTGCAGGATTCGATTCATTTGGGACAGACTCGCATCGATCCCGATGTAATACCGAACCCGGCCGTCGTCGAAACATGCGACATCTGCCAGACTCCGCTGGTGCTGCCAAGGTTTGATTGCCGGTCGCCAGACTAGATTCAAACCGTTTTCTTTCAGCAGCGCATCGGTTATTTTTTCACGGATCTGCTTGGTCAGATCATCGATGTCATCCGGTATATTTTCGCCCTGCATGCGGACCAGCAGGACCGGTTGTCCCTTGAAACGGGGGTGTTGCCCTAACTGCTGCACCAAATATGGCACCAGGCTCTCTACCAACCAGAGTTCCAACGTCGGATGATCGGGGCGGCGGTCAATCTCATTGAACTCGTGAATTCCCGCACAAGCCGACAGGAAAAGCAACAATATGAAGCCTATGGTTCCCGGCATCGCGGCCTTCATTCTTGTATGTAACTTCATCGAAATATACGAATTTAGAGAATTACATATGAATGAACCACGAAATACACGAAAAGCACTAAAATGCGGATTTGAGCGCTTTTTGGCTTTTGTGTGTTTCGTGTATTTCGTGGTTTTTCTGATATGAAGCATTTAAAAATCTTCTTTTTTGATTAGACCGGCTGTTTTTTCCGGCAGCTGGGCCGACTTATAGATTCAATTTAAAACCACCTCACCGTCTGACATTATCACCAGATCGCCACCCGATTGACCCTGGACAAGCCGTTGGATGGAGGCCTTCGTGCGGGGCGGCAGCGTCACGCCCCAGGTTACGGTCCGCCGGCCGAAAGCGGCGACTTGCCGTTTGAACGCAGTCATATATTCCACCGGCACGGTTGCCGGTTCCATTTCATATATTTGAGGTGGATTCCTTGACGCGATGTAGCCGGGCCGTCCTCCGGTCAGATGCAGCAACCAAGCTTTATTGCCCGTGACCGCATAAAATTTCACTTTCTCAACGGAAATCAGGGTTTGCAGGGCTTTGACCGAAGCAAATCTCAAAATAAAGCCTTGCCGGGCAGTTGCACCGGGCGGCTCGGGGTCGGGAGTTGCAGCGGGAGTTGCCAAATTCCCCACCTGATTTGGGTTCATTTTCGCATTGGCCCGGTCCAGGGCAGTCCGTATTTTATTCAGATTGTATGTTTCAGCCTTGATTTCGGATTGCAAGGCTGAGCTGACTTGCTGCTTTTCATTTATATCGTTGACGATTTCGCTGAGTTTGGATGCGCTTCGTTTTAAATTCTGCCGAGACTGATCAAGGGCACGGTTGACGCCAATCAATTCCTGTTGCCGCTGTGCCAGCCGGGAAATAATTTCCTTCTCATCATCGGCGGCCTGTTTGGCCTTAACAGCGGCCTGTTCAGCTGCCGCGGTTGCGGCCTGGGCTTGGCTACGATTTTGAGCCAGCTTTTTTTTCAATTCCGCAATTTGAAGCTGCAGTGAATGCACCTCGCGCCCGAGTTTCGTTGGTTGCGCGATGGTCGGCCGGTCAGTCGCAGGTCCCATCGGCAGGGCCTTGACCAGGGCGAATATGGCCATCAGGCACAGGCAGAGTATCGCAAAAAAACGCATCACGTCGGTCTGCAGCATTTCCACATCCTGCCCAGGGGCGGGGCTGCCGGATAGCGATAACATTGGGTGTTGCGGTAAAAGGTTCATTTAGTTTGCGCTTTTATCGATAGCATATGGGCTGAACTTTTCATCCCGGCGGTCGGTGACCTTCGGGCCGGATGCCGCCACCAGTTGACCCAGGCGTTGGTCGATGGATTGCAGCACTTGCTGTACCGATGCGGCCTGCTGATCAGCCAGCCGGTTGTAATAGGTTTTGATCCGGGTGCCCACCGTGATGGATTTGATCAGCCGCAGACAGTATCCTCCCACGGCGCCGAAGATCGTTGTGGATAAGGCCAGTAAAATACCGCCGTCCACCAAACGCTGCAGGATCGAAAAGGCCCCCAGCCGGGCAGCCGATTGGGGATCCAGACCTCCCAGGCCTTCCAGCAAGGCCCCTCGCATACCAATAGCCGTCCAAATCACCCCGATACCGAAAAACAGATTGATCCAGATGTTCACCATATGTTCGGTTTGCGCAACTTTAGCGGCTGCAACGGCCGGATCGGCGAGTAACCGCTTCAAATGAAGCAGCGAACCCGTAAAACAGACAAGGGTCAGGAGAAATGGAATGACCGACAGCCTGAGATTCGCATAGGTCCAGCCCAAGGCCTGCTGAAAACTGGGAATTTTCAAAACGGACAGGACCACGACTTCGGACATATTCAACATGTACAAACACGCAGCACCAGTGAACAACACTCCCAGGGCTCCGCTGATAAATCCCGCTGAAAAGCCGTAGATGCTGCTATGAGACTTGGTTTTCATTTGGGTTTTCCTGTCTATAGATTGATGATTGCTGAGGTCTGAGCACTGGGACTGGCGCTGCCTCCGCGGCTCGAACTATCTATCGCCCGGTCCTCTTACCCCAGTCCTGAGATTTTATATCCACTGTTTTTTCGTCAATCGATATTCGACATTCGACATTCATCTAGTTCCGGCATGCCGCGCAGGTGGCGTCCAGCAACAGCATGATGGTGTTATATTGATCTGCGGCCGCGTAGTAGGCATTCTTGTCCTGACAGGCTTTCAATAGGCCCTCTTCCTTCTGACCGAGTTCTGCTTCCAGCTGGAATCCAAGATTTTTTTGGGTGTTTTCGGAGCAGGAAGAACAAACATTGTACTCGTCGGGCAGTGACATGAAGGTCGTGTTGAAGTAGCGGTTGTAATAATTGCGGGCCTGAATCTTGTCGATAATGCCTTCGGCGTTGGCCCATTCGAGAAAATCGCTGAATTTACGCTTATTGGCCATCGCCGGATCTCGCTTGGCGACCTCGATCAGCCGTTCATAGTAGCTATCAAACATCACTTCGCATTCCAGGTGGCTCAGGTCTTTTTGGGAGTGAACCAGGGCGTCGTCAAGATCGACGCCTGCCGGCAATGCACAACTCGGCGTTAAGTACGGTTTTTCGCTGCAGGCCGACAGCAGAAATCCCGCCAGTGATAGGAGTAGCAACAGTATTCTTCGGTCATTTGATAGTTTTCCAGGTTTTTTCATGGGAGCAACCTCTCTGTAAGAAATGAAAATATGTAGTAAAGAATACGTGGCCATATGACCAGGTTTTCTGCGACAAAAACTTGCGCCGCTACATTTCCAGCGGGCTGCGAAATTCAGCCTTGGCGCTGCCGGGCGGTGGACCGGGAATGCCTTCTTCCTCAGCGGCCACCCCGAACAGTATCGATTTCACCCGGCCGACCATTTCAAACATTTCCGGCGTAATAATGCCGTAAACCTGGTCCAGATCGATCATGAGCTTGGCACGGCTGATTTCATCTCGGGTAAGGGCGATCAATTCCTGGACTTCCCGGGTGTCCAGATAAATTTCAGCGGCCACCGATGCAAGGGAACCGCCCGTGCCCATGCGGGGCGCCATTGCTACCAGTTTGTAATATTGTTTGAACTTCTCACTCAATTTGCCGGAGCTTCTCTTGTAGCGGGTCGATGCCGTTGATTTTTGAGGTTTTCCCGCAATCAGGTGCTGCAGACCTCTGGGGGTTGTTTTGCGACCCAATTCCTGGCGAATCCGCTTTTCAAGACTGGCGTTGGTGGCCCTGACTGAATCCTCCATTGCCGGCAGCCGGTTTTCCATCATGGTCAACATTTCCAGGTAGGTCTGACCAAGCTGGTCGGCAATGTCACTACAGCCTGGTTCAGCCGCGGCCCCTTCGCATTTGCTCTCAATGTAAAGCGCTTCCTGCTGATTAAGGCGGTCGATCACACTTTGCAGATCCTGTTCCATGGCTTTGGCCGCCTGTCCGGTTTGCTTTATGTTTTCCACCACAGTGGTTGGAAACAGACGAATGGTGGGGGACTGCTTGGCCAGAACCTGCGATTGCCAAACCAGTACCAGGACGACTGCGACCGTGATCACGCCCGGCATCTGAAGCCCATAGCGCATTGGCCAATTCATTTCCCATTGGATGCTTGTGACGGTTTTCATTTTATACCTCCCGGAAACAAATATTGAAGATTTATGGTGTCGCTTCGAGCTTGGGGCTTCGCTCTTCGAGCTACGACCCCACACGTCGCCTCCGGCTTGGGGCTTCGCCCTTCGGGCTACGACCCCACAAGACGACCCCACAGGTCGCTCTGCTTTCTATATTTCAATCGATAGAGTTCCAAATTCATTCAATCTAGCGATGCATAGATCATGTACGCACTAAATGTGGTTTCGATAAATAGGGCCTAAAGCAAATGGACAATTAAATTAGACGGACACGCATTAAAATCCGAACAATTTATTTCAAATATTTTTTCGGGAGAATTCAGGGAGTCAGGGATTGGGGGATTGAGGAATTCAGGGGTTATGGTTCGATCTTCAATTATCCATCAGTCCACCTCTTTAACTTCCAGTGTGGCGACGCCATTTTCAATACGAATCTGCAGGACTTCGCGGGGACCGAAAAGACTTTTTTTTGGTAATACGGTTTTTTTAGAATTACCCCATTCAGCTCTTTGACAGACAGTCCGGATCGCTGCAAGGCGATCAACAGACGGGTTAGCCGTGGTCCCTTGCCGAATTGCAAGGCATCATCCTCAAGCAAAATATCCTTTAGATTCTGATCCAGGTCCACAGTTGCCGTAAAAATTCCGGGAACACGGCTAAAGTATTGATAAGCAAACTGACCTCCGATGATGAAGATCAGGACGATGGAAGCTGCCAAGGCATAAGCGGTTTTTGTTTTCCACCAGGGGCCGATCGTCGTTTTCGCTCCTGCTGCCGGATTCACGTCTTTAAGCGTCTGGTGCAGGACCTCGTAGCAACGTTGACAGCGATTAATGTGGCGCACCAGATGTTCGCGTTCGCCGTTGTCGACGGTCCCGTCCGCCAGGCGCGCTAAATCCTCCAGCGCCGCATGATCGGCAGAGTCCGATTCAACCGAAGGTCCGATAACATTGTTGACCCATTTACCCATTTTTACCTCTACATAGAAGAATTTAGGGATTCAGGAATATAAAATTCATGAATTCATGAATTCAGGAATTTAGGAATTGAAGGAATTCTATCTTTTTTAATTCATTGATATTATTATTCAATCCCGCAATCCCTCAATCGCTCAATTCGGCTCCAATTGATCTAAATCGTGTCCAAAAAAATGACTCAATTAATATTAAGTTACGAGAGCTATACCAAGAATGAAAAAAATAAACTAATTATTCCACCCAGAAACGTGTCAATTCAGCAAACCAGCCGATCGACGAAAATTCAAGTTGTGCCCGGAAGATTGTCAATCGATCCGGGGTGGAATAATTAGACGGACAAACTAGGGTTCCCGGATACCGGCGGCCAGCAAATTTTCACGGTAGATCATCAAAAGCTTCTTTAATCGACGACGGGCAGCCGAGGCCGATAGATTGATAACTTTGGCGGCTGCCCGTACCGGATGCTCCGATCCATACACCAGCCGGACCAGAAGCTGATCGTTTTCGCACAGGCTGTCGGTGGTCTCGCGAATAACCTTAACGGCCGTGATTCGCCTTTGGCGGTTGAGTTTTTTAATTAATATTTCCAGGGGATTGGAATCGGCAGCGCTTGTTTTTCGCAGTGGATCGCCTTGTTGATCATTGGTGGACATGAACCTGGGATTTTCCCGGCAGGGGGCATTTTGAATCGGCTCTGCCGCTTGCCGGAATTGCTCGTAACTGCCGGTGAACAGTTCGTCGACCAGCAAAAAATCATAGGCATCGTCAATGGAAAATTTTTGCCGGCACACCCAGCCGGTAGACCGCTTCAGCCCATCTGCCAAGCCTGACGACTGCTGCAGGGATGCGCCGGCGGCCGTACCGCTTGCGTCGGAAATCGATCGCCAGGGAATTAACCAGGGAATAAAGATAGGTCGAGAATTTGCTTTTGCCTTTGAAGGCCCGCAGCCGTTTGAAATTGTCAGCCCGGAGGTGGTCCAGCACAAATATGCTGCACTCATGGCGGTCGTTCTCGGTGTAGAAATGTCGCTTGCAGACGGCTTCGATTTTATCCAGGGTGTCGCTGGAAGCGAGAATGGTCGCAGGATCCATAACTTTTCAATCTGCAATCGTCAATTATCAAAAAAATGTTACACCACTCTTTCCTGACACCCGAAACCCGACACCTGACACCTTCGTTTTTACTGCCAGCTTCGGTAGTTGGATTTGAGTTGCTGAAAGCGGTCGGAACCCAGCAGATTCCTGACACCAATCACAAATTGCAGTCGTTCATTGGCCAGTTTATTGCGGGCTTTTTCAAGTTTCTGAAATTGTTTTTTTACTTTGGCGTCGTTTACCTGATTTTGACCGAGGAGTTGATCCAGTTCAAATTGCTCGTGTTCGACTTCAGATTTCAACTTGATCAGTTTGCGCCGGCTTTTGGCAAATAAATTATCCAGCTTGCTGATTTCTTTCTTGCTCAGATCCAAATTATTCTGGATTCTGGGATTGTACCACCATTTTCCGGCGGGCACGTCCTGCCCTGCTGCAATTGCAGGTGCAATCAGATAGATGGCCAGCAACATGACACTGAATATGTTTCTTAACATAATGAAGTCCCTTTCTTCCCCCGGTCTGAGGTTAAGGTATTATCTTCAGTGTTTGGGATCAAAAACTGAAAAAATTCGTCATCGTAAGCCGCATTATTTTCACCTGAAATCTCTAAATAAAATGGCGGCAGCGCATTGTCAACAAGAGTGTTTACTTCCGTCATGAGTATTTCGGCTTCCACCATCTCAGCCGCCAGTCTTGATGGTTCCGGATCGGAAAGATTGCGAACGAGGTTTGTGCCCCACACCAGGATAAACACCGCGGCCACGGTTGCGGCTGCCGCCGTCAAATTGCGCCAATCCAACAAATTGCCGATCACGTTCCGGGATTTGGGGGCCGGCAGGATAATCCGTCTGCGCGGATCGGGTGCCAACCGCTTCGCTTGCTGGCCGAGCAATGCCATCTCACGCTCGAAACCGTTTTTATCGGCCAGGCATTGACTGCATTCGGCCAGATGCAATTGTAAGGTCTGGGGCAGATCGTTCATATCGACCACGGCCTGGATAATTTGATCCTCGCTTAGATGTTGCATGCTATCTGAATTCATTGCACAACCTCGGTCAATAGCCGGCGCAAGGCAGGTTCTTTTTTGAATTTTGCCAGGGCCCGGTAAAGGTGGGTTTTAATTGTGCTTTCATTTTTCTTCAAGACGCCGGCCATTTCTTTGATGCTTAATTGATCGAAAAATCTCAACAGGAACACCTCCCGCTCCATTTTGGGCAGTCTTTCCATAATCAACCCGATCTGGCGCCAAAAATCTTTTTTCAACACCTGCTCCAAGGCTTCCGGCTGATCGCCGGTTGCCGCTTCTACCGGCTCTGAATCGATATTGTGGTCTTCCTTCTTAAACAGGGAACGAAACCGTTTTTTGCGCTGAAAATCGCGAATTCGATTCAAGGTGATGCTGTAAAGCCAGCTGCGAAATTTTACCGCCTCCTTGACGCTAGAGATGTTCTGAAAAGCCTTCAGAAACACATCCTGGGTTATGTCCTCGGCGTCCACCTGCGAACGGATGCTATAATAAACCATCCGAAATATATCCGCGTGAAATTGATCGGCAAGCTGCGTAAACGCGGATCGGTTCCCGTCTCTGGCTTGATTGACCAGAGCGATCAGTTTGGTGGAAGTGCTTGGGCTCGGTTGAGAGTTATCTGAAGGTGCCATAACAGTTTTTTGCAAATTGTGTCGCTTCGCAATGCCCCGGGAGCGTTCTGGATTCCATAATAGGCACTTCTCACTAACTTGTCCATGCTAACCTGATCAACAGGTTTTTGCCTGTATTTTTGATTTGATAGACGTTTCAATGCTGAATTAGTCTACAAATAATTATAAAAAAGGTTGGGATGTTCAGGGGTTCAAGGTTCAGGGGTTCTGGGTTCAGGGGTTCAAGGTTCAGGGGTTCAAGGTTCAGGGGTTCAAGGTTCAGGGGTTCAAGGTTCAGGGGTTCAAGGTTCAGGGGTCCAAGGTTCAGGGGTCCAAGGTTCAGGGGGTCCAAGGTTCAGGGGGTTCATGGTTCAGTGGGTTCATGGTTCAGGGGTCAAGGTTCAGAGGGTTCAAGTTTCTGGGTTTAGAGGTTTAAAGTTCAATGGATGAACTGATAAAAAAATGCAATTTCTTGCCTTGTGGTTTAAAGTCATTGAAAGATTCAAAGATTTCTGGGATAAAATTTAGATAGTCAAAGGTTCCCTCTGGTGCCTTTAACCTCTGAACCTCTGAACCTTTGAACGCTGAACCCTGAACCTCTGAACCTTTGAACGCTGAACCCTGAACCTCTGAACCTTTGAACGCTGAACACTGAACCACGGATAGAAGGAGACACGAAGATGACTCAAAACTATGACGCTATTATTATCGGGGCCGGTATCATCGGCGCCTGCATCGCTTTTGAGCTGGCTAAAAAAGGGTATAAAACTTTAAACGTGGACAAACTGGATGCGGCCGGACATGGTTCGACGGCCAACACATGTGCGGTTATCCGGCTTCACTACTCGACTCCCGACGGGGTGGCCATGGCCCGTGAAGGTTATTTCTACTGGCTTGACTGGGAAAAATATTTGGAAATCACGGATGATGCCGGAATGATCAAATATATCAATCACGGCTGCCTGGTAACGAAAACCGAGAAAAACAAATACCTCAAAAATGTCATGGCCAGCCTGGATGAACTGGGCGTTGAATATGAGGAATTAACCCCGGACGGCATGCAGAAAAAGTTTCCTTTCCTGGACATCCGCCGCTACGGCCCTCCCAAGCTGCCGGACCAGCCCGGCTTCGGCGAACCTACCGGCGGTCAGCTGTCGGGGGCCCTTTTCATTCCCGAATCGGGGTACATCTCGGATCCGATCCTTTCCGTCCACAACGTTCAGGTGGCGGCCGAGGCCAAGGGCTCGGAATTTCTATTCAAAGCCCGGGTCACCGATATCCGCCGGAAGGAGGATCGTGTGGCCGGAATAACGCTCAATGACGACCAGCAAATCGATGCGCCCATCGTCATCAACGTGGCTGGCCCGCACTCATTTATCATCAACCGCCTAGCGGGTGTTGATAAGGGCATGAATATCAAAACCAGAGCACTGCGTCAGGAAGTAGCCCATGCCCCGGCCCCCGAGGGGGTGAATTACGAGGCTACGGCGCCCCTGATTTCCGATGGAGATATTGGCTGTTATTCCAGACCGGAGGTGGGCAATCATGTCCTCATCGGGTCCGAAGATCCGGATTGCGACACCCTCGAATGGGTCGAAGACCCCGACCATTACAATACGAATTTCACCCAGCAATGGAAAAACCAGGTCATGCGCGAAGCCCAGCGCATCCAGGGATTGCGGATTCCGAACACCATGCAGGGAGTGGTGGATCTCTACGACTGCTCCGACGACTGGCTTCCGATTTATGATAAATCCGATTTGGCCGGATTCTACATGGCGGTGGGAACTTCCGGCAATCAGTACAAAAATGCGCCCGTGGCCGGCGCCATGATGGCCTATCTCATTGAAAAGGTCGAGGCCGGGCATGATCACGACCACGATCCGGTTCAATACCCCTTGAAATACGTCAACAGACAGGTGAATCTCGGCTCTTTTTCCCACCTGCGGGAGATCAACCGGGACTCGAGCTTTTCGGTGATCGGCTAAAAAACGGCGTTCGGCATTCGGTTTCCGGTATTCGGTATTCGGCGCACGGAAAAGAAGAAGGTGAGAAGATGAGAGGGTAGGGAGGTGAGAAGGTGGGAGGTATAGTGCTAGGGGTATAGGGTGTAAGGTTTACGGTTCAAGGCTAAGAAAAAGATGGGCTTTCTGCGTTCGGTAAAAAAGTGGTGGTGTCTGTCCTTTGTTTTTTTAAATAGACAGAATTCATTCATTATTCATTAGTCAATATTCATTATTCATTTACAATAGGGCTTCAGCGGTCATCTCGACGATACTTTTGACCTCGATACCCAGATCATAGGCTTTGCTCAAATCACGGATCTGGGTCATGCAATTGAAGCAGTTGGTGGCTACGATCTTGGCGCCGGTTTGACGGATTTGCTCGGCCTTTCTTTGCCCCGCCTTAATCCGCAGTTGGCCGAAATCTCCGGTGGATGCCAGTCCACCGCCACCGCCGCAGCAGTAGTTGCGAACGCCATGGGGCTGCATTTCGACAAAGTTGGACGTCAGGGCGTTCATCACATTGCGGGGTGCCTCGAGGACACCGCCCCGGCGGGCGATGTTGCAGGGATCATGGTAGGTGATCGGGCCTTCGAATTTGTCTTTTTCGACCTTGATGCGCCCTTGACTCAGGTAGCGGTCAATCAACTCGACAATTGAGACGACCGGCGGGAAGGAAAAGGCCTTGCCGCGGTATTTTTCGACCTCCCAGCGCAAGACGCGATAGCCGTGGCCGCAGGGAGCCAAGGCAATGCTTTTGGCCTCGAGCTGTTCGCGGGCATCCAGCACCCGCTGGGCAATTCCCATCATATTTTTCTTGCTGCCCTGGTAATAGGCATAATTGACCGTGTCGAAATCATATGATGAGACCGTATAATCTTCGCCGGCAGAATGCATTATCTGAAGGGCGTACATCAGCAAAAAGGGCAGGTCCCTGGCCTCCAGGGGGTGGGGGATGTAAAGAACTTCCGCATTTTTTTTGTCGATCGGAATCGTAAAATTTTCATCGCCGATTTCATCCCCCATCTCTTCGGCAATCCATTCAATATTTTCGACAAAATCCTGGGTGGACAGGCCCAGATAGTTGCCGACTTCAAACGCGTTTTCAACCGGGTGGACCAATCCGGAAGGCACGCGTCCAATGCTGAACAGCATGGCCCGGGCCAGATACATTATTTCGCCGGCATTGATGCCCATTGGGCATGTCAGCGCACATTTGCCGCAGATGGTGCAATTCTCAAACGCCGCCCGATACAGTTCGCTGATCATCGCTTCATCCGGCGGCCCGGTTACCTGGAATCCGGGCAGCCGTGATTTCAGCGGGTGAAAATACTTTTGCAATACGTCCGAAAGTTTCCTCACCTTGTTGGCCGGTATCAAATCACTGTCACCATCGCCGCCGTAATAGTGGCATGACTCGGCACACAAGCCGCAATTGACGCAGCTGTTGAGCATAAACTGTACTTGCCGGTTAAGATTATTTTTCAACGCCTGCCCCATGCAGCCCAGTTGCTTTTCAGGCTCAACGATCTGGCCGCCTTCCGGCTTATTGGCAGTTTCTTTGCTATCCATTTTTTTGTCGTTTTGTTGCATGCTGTCCTTTTATTGAATCACTACTGCTTTACATGACAACCGCCGCAGGTGGTCGGTCCGCTTGGGGTTCGGCCGGCTTTTATAAACCGGCGATGGCAAACCGTGCAGTTGCCGTGATAGGCTTCCCGCTAGGCCGGACTTTGATCTTTCTGGCGTTGTTCATGGCATTCCTTACAGCTGAACTCTTCACCTTCAACATAAACCAGCCGTCCGCTTTTTTCGTCCGGCACGTGGTGGCAAACCATGCAGCCTTCGGACTCCAGAGCCTCGGAATGAATGTCGTGGGAGAATTCGACCGGCGGGCGCCTGAGCTTGCCGAAAACATCTTCATGCGCCAGAGTGTACTCTGCCTCCTGTGCAATAGAGTTTGTCAAACTCGTCATAAGAATTAAAATAAAACTTAGAGCGAGCGACCTGGTCAACCACGTCTTTTGCATTCTATGCCTCTTGTCAAAGTTAAAGTTAACATTCAATAATATACGATTAACTATTTGAAAATTAATCATTTAAATTCTGTATTTAAAGTAACAACGTTTCCGTTAAAAATCCCGGGCCTGCATATGCTTGCCGAATTCAGATCCCATATAAGCTCGCGAGAAGGCGAAAAACAGCATGTGGCCGAGTTTGGAAAATGGCAGAACAACGAGCAGGACTTCACTCGAAATAATATGCAGGATTAATATCGGTCGGTAGGGCCCCCACTGATGGTAGGCCAGAAAGCCGGTTAGAAATATCAGCAATATAATCGACAACAAGCCAAAATCAATCGGGCGGGTAACTTGTTTGACTGCGGTTACAGTCAATCGACGCACGATGAAAAAGGCACAGGCCAGGATTACCCAGACTGCCATAAGATCCGCCAGCATATCCGGCAGGCTCCACCATTGAATTTCCCATGATTCGTACCACAGGACGATGTGGGCCAGGAGGAAAATCGGCAGAATGATGACGCAAAGATGGAAACTGAACGATATGATCGTCAACAGCGGCTGCCGTCGCATATAGGTTGATCCAAAGGGCAGGAGTCCGTGTACAATCGACCGGGCTGCATTTCTGGTGTTGTCTGATGGAGCCAACACCGCCTCCTTCTTGCCGGTTGAGAGCAAAAAAACAATGCGATACAGGCTGCCCAACCCAAATACAATCAAGGCAACCCAGGCCAGAGGGCCGCGCACCAACTCATAGATATCCATCTTGCACGCCTTTCATTGTTGGAAAATGCCTAAATTATGGTGAAGAGAAGCTATTTGGCAGAATTTGGACGATATGTCAATTAAAAGCCTAAAATGCCAATACAATTAAAATGCTGCGAGGTAACTGCAGATTTTCCGGCGGCAGCAATTTCGCCAGCCAGATTCCTTGGTATTGAGTTCCGGTTCAGTGAATTTTCAAGTTTTTGGTCAGCAATCCGATACAAGAATTTGACGATGTTAAAAAACCAGTTATCAAAATAGTCAGCAAGGATTCCTGAAATGAAAATGATCTGTTGGTTATTTATTCCCTTCATTTTTTTTGTATTCGGAGGCTGCCGTGATCAGGGACCGGTTGAACGGTCATGGGGCAAAATGCAAGGACTCGAAGAGATCGTAGGGAATATGGATGACGATTCCTATTCCACGGGGCGGAGTCAGGAGCCACGGTTTAATGCTCTGGGCGAGCCCGTTCACATGACTGATTTCGAAGGCGATTTCGTCTGGGCGGAGTATGCCGCGACCTGGTGTAAGGCCTGCACCCAGCAAACGCCGGCCACCAAAAGAGCCAAGGCGGAACTCGAAGACGAGATTGTCTTCCTGACCATCATGACGGGTAAAAGCAATCAATACAATGACCATGCCACCCAGGATACAGCCAGGCAATGGGCAAGTACGTATCAATTGCATCCGGAACGGGTGCTGTCAGCCGAGTTATGGTATAAGACCGTACCAGAACACCGTTTTTACTCACCCCAGGGGCACACCCTGTTTGTCCACGTCGGTTATTTGAACCAGGATCAGATAAAACAGGTTATCAGTTATTACCGCACCGGGTGGGAGAAATGGTCGGAAACCGGTGAAACCGCCGAATGGATGGCGCGGTGGTAGGGCGAGCGCAGCGATTCCAAAAATCCGCAATCCGCAATTCGAAATCCGCAATCTAAAATCCCATTTTATAACTTGTCACCTCATGTCGGCTGCGACCTCAACCAATCCTCTAATATTTCCAGCCCCTGGGCAGTTGTCAGCTTGGGTTTGTAGCCTAAATCTTTTTTGGCGGCGCTGATGTCGAACCAGTGGCTTTGTGATACCGCTTCGGCCATGAAGCGGGTGATATAGGGTTCGCCGGGCAGTCGCAAGGTCGTGTATAGGAATTCCAGCAGCGCTCCCGCCAGCCAGGCGACTCTAAACGGCACCTTTTTTTCCACCGGATCGCAGCCGGCAGCCTTCAGCATTGAATTGACCATATCCCAGGCCGGTAACGGTTCATCCTGGCTGATGAAGTATATTTTGCCGGAAAGCGCCGGATTTTCTTCAAGTTTGTCGGCTGCGAGAATGTGAACATCGGCGGCGTCGTCGATATAGATGGTATCGATCAGGTTTTTGCCCGAGCCGATTTGTTTTAAACGCTTGGCTCTGGCCACCAAACGGGGTAGGATATGGTTGTCCCCCGGGCCCCAGATCTCATGGGGTCTCAGGATAATCGTTTTCAGCTGCTGGCCAGATGCACGGACGACATGCCGTTCGGCCAACGCCTTGGTCTCGGAGTAATGAGTGCAATATTTTTCAGGGTAGGGCATGGATTCGTCCACCCCTTCAATGTCATTGCCGTTGAAAACGACACTCGGGGTGCTGGTGTAGATCAGGCGTGGGATGCCTTGGGCCAAACAGGTGTTGACGATATTTTGTGTTCCAGTGAAGTTGATGCGGTAGTAGTCGTCATATTTACCCCAGGGCGGCGGTTTTGCCGCGACATGGAAAACGATATCCCGGCCTTCACAGGCCTGGGCGACAATCGCGGCATCCGAAATATCACCCTGAATCTGATCGACACCCAGTTCAGCCAGTCCGTCATACTTGTTGCGTGCCAGACTGCGGACTTCATCCCCCCGGTCAACCAGCCGTTTGACAATGGCACTGCCTAAAAATCCGCCGCCGCCGGTCACCAGAACCTTGGCTGGCAATCGGTTTCCTTGTTTTTCATTGGTCGTCATTTTATTTTACGCTCCGCCCAGACCGCCAGTTTTTCACGGAATATCTTGGAATTGTGGCGGATATCCACCGGAAAAGCCTTGTGAAACAGGAGAGTCCGGATGCCTTGGGTTAATTCGTTGCCGGCCGCCAATTCCAGCAGTTCATCTTTGAGAACTTTCTTGTTGATGCCGTCTCCGGATTGGAGGAGCTCGATGCAGATGACCGGCTGTTGCTGCTCGCGGGGGCCTATTCCCACCAGGGCGCTGCGAAACACGGCCGGGTGGGTATTGAATATGGCTTCACAGGGAACGGAGTAGAGCGTGCCTGCCGCGGTGATGACCCGGTGACTTTTCCGGCCGCAAAACCAGATGCGGGCCTGGTCGTCCAGCCAGCCCAGATCACCCATGCGATGTCTGATTTCGCCGTTTTCCCGAATCTTGGCCAGGGCCGTCGCCCGGGGTTCTTCATAGTACGCCTGACTGACAAGCGGCCCTTTGACCGTAATTTCTCCAATTTGGCCCGGGTCAACTGCGAGATCGTCCGACCAGGATTCGATGGGCTCGTCACTGATCTTGATAATTTTAATGTCGATGTTGTTTATAGGACGGCCGATGCAGATGCCATACCCTTTCTCACTGAGACTGCGGGTCTCAGCGAGGATCTCATGGCTCATGATGGATATGATCGGAACCGCTTCGGTTGCCCCGTACGGCGTGTGAATCTGGGCATCGTCGCCCAGCAGGGTGCTGAACTGTTCGATATTGGCTGGGGAAACAGGTGCTCCCGCAGATATGACGCGCTTTAATGAAGGCAGTTTGACTGCATTTTTTTTGCCGTAGGATCCGACCCGATTCAACAGGGCTGGTGAGGCAAACATGTTCGTGATGCCATGGTTGTTCACTGCTTCGATGATACGATCGGGGTTCACCAGGGCCGGCCGGGTGGGATCCATGTCTGGAATCACCGCCGTGACGCCAAGTGCGGGATAGAACAGGGCGAACAGGGGAAATGTCGAAAGATCGATTTCATCAGCCGACATATTCAAATGCGTTTTGATTTGAACCAGCTGGGCGTCAAAATTGCCGTGGGTGTAGATTGCGCCTTTGGCCGGCCCCGTGCTGCCGGTGGTAAACAGGATAGCGGCCGTCTCATCGCGGGCGGTGTCAGCCGTCTGAAACGGTTTCCAATCCGGCCGGCGGATCTGATCCAGGGTCAGGCCGCCCCAAAACCAGCGCCGCCCCACGGTAATCCAGGTCGATACGGTTTTAAAGAATTTGGGAGCCAATGTTCTCACCACATGGGCCAGGGGAATGCCGATGAAGGCCTGGGGTCGAGTCGATTTGTAGCAGCTCAGCATGCGTCGGATGCCCATGCCGGGATCAACCACCACCGGGACGGCGCCCGTTTTAAACACGGCAAAAATTAACGCGAAAAATTCGATGCTGGGCCTGACCATTAAAACGGTTCGGGTCCCACGCGAGATTCCGGCTTTGATCAACCCGTGGGCCAGGCGGTCCACCTCGTGTTCGAGTTGCAGAAATGTCAGGTGGGCGTAGGTTACCCGATCGCATTTATCCCGGCCGGCCGGATAGACCACCGCCCGCTTATAAGGCTGCTCCCGGGCCATGCGTGTCAGGTGAGTCGAAACGTTGACGGTTTCAGTCGGTTGTTTATCTGGATCGGTCATTTTCCTCGTAATGTACGTTGCTATATTTTTAGTTGTAAGTTTCGGGTGTCAGGTGTCAGCAACAGCCGATTGTTTAGCGCCTTGGTTTCCTGACACCCGAAACCTGATATCTGAAACCTGACACCTGAAACCTTCCGTTATGACAGCGCATTCCTTTGCAAAAAATCTTGAACCAACGGTACGATTTTTTCGGGCACGTCTTCCAGGACATAGTGGCCGGCATCTGAGAAAAAATGAACCTCGGCCCCGGGGAAACGGCGCTGCCATTCATCCAGAAAACACTGGTTAAATACGAAATCATGTTTCCCCCAGCATATGAGAATGGGGGTACCGGCGAACAGGGCCAGGTTGTCATCAACGCTTTTGGCCAGGGCATAGCTGGAATCTGCCGGCCCCAGAGGAATGTCCTGAACAAATCTTAATACCGCCAGGCGGTGTTGCCAACAGTTGTAAGGCGCTGTCAGACCTTTTTTTACATCCCGGGCCAGTCCCTTGTGGGAGGCCAAATACAGGGCCCCCACCGAGAACAGGTTAAATCCCAAGACTGCCAGCGAGGCCAGGGGCCCCGCTCGTCGTATAAAATGGCCGGACAGGGGAACCCGGTAGTTCGAGGGAGGTAAAAAGGCATAGGTATTCAGAAGGACCAGCCGGCGAATGCGCTCCGGATGCCGAACCGCATAAGCCATACCGATCATGCCGCCCCAGTCATGGAGAATCAAAGTGATATTCTCGCCCAGGCCCAGATGATCCAGTAATATTTCCAGATCATCCACCCGCTGCTTGAGTTCGAATCCATACTCAGTGCATCGCGGTTTGTGAGATAAGCCGCATCCCATGTGATCCGGTACGATTGTGCGATACCGTGGCGATAAGCCTTTAATCAGCTCCCGGAAGTAAAACGACCAGGTGGGGTTGCCGTGTACCATGACCATCGGCTCACCGTCGCCTTCATCGAGATAGTGATATTTTAGTCCGTTAATGTCCAGGTAACGGGACTCAAACGGGTACAAATGTCGCAGGCCCGATATATCCACAGGTTTATTTTTCAACAGTTCTACCAATCATATAGGTCATATAAGTCTAATAGGCCCAATAGGTCCTATAAGTCATATAGGTCCAAAATAGGACCTATAATTAGTAATGACTCCTAAAAATCTATCCTCTGACCTCCGTCTTCTGATTCTCCCACTTCCGCATCTTGCCGCGGCGTAGCTCGAAGAGCGAAGACGGGTCCGCATTCCGCCTTCCGACTTCCCACTTCACCTACCATTCTATCCCCAGCATCAGGCAGTTCAAACCGCTGCCGATCCCCAGAAAACCCACCAGATCCCCGGCGGTCAGAAACTCTCTTTCGGCGGCAATGGCAGCGGTGATCGGCAGAGATACCGTGCCGATGTTGCCCAGGAATTTAAAGGTCGTGAAATCTTGCGAGGCATCAATGCCGATGGCATCCAGGATGTTGCGCTGATGGGTGGCGCCCACCTGGTGGCAGATCACTTTATCCGGCTTGTTTTCCGTTAAAGCAAGCTCCTGGCGAAAGGCCCTGAATGTTTCGATGCCCAGAACGACGCCGTTTTGAAGGACCCCCACCGGGTCGGTTTCCATGATGTGCAGCCCGCTGGCCGGTATCCCGGTGTCAGGTCCCCAGACGCAAAGCTGGTGATGTTGAGCGGCACTGCGGGCGGCGCCACCCAGCAGCCGGTGCCCGGCATCGCTCAGTGTTTCAGCGGTCAATATGACAGCCACTGCGCCGGACCCACCGGTCAAGGTTGCCACGGTCTTTTTAAATATGTCCATGTCATGGGTTTCCAGCAGACGGTCGATGGTGATGTCGACAATCTGGCGGGCAGACTCGCAGGAGACGATCATGCCGGCCTGCACCTGGCCCAATTCGATGGCATTGGCCACCTGAACCATTCCGTTCAATATTCCCAGGCAGGCATTGGATACATCGTAAACCTGGGTTTCGGCACCGAAACCCAATCCGTCGGCCACCGCACAGGCGGTAGCCGGCTCCAGGTTTGCGCGGCAAACACCCCCGTAAATCAACATGCCGACATCTGAAGGTGATATACCCGAGACTTCCAGTGCTTTGCGTCCGGCTTTAATCGCACCGTCGTGCATCTTGAAACCCGGATCCCAGAACCGGCGCTCCCGGATTCCCGTAATGGCCTCCAATTGTCCCGGCTGAAAATGCAGCGCTTCGTAAACCGGTTCCAAACGTTTTTCCAGATCATCAGACGTCACCACATTGGGCGGCAGTTCATATCCGAAGGAGTCTATGTAAACCTTTGAGTATTTCATTCAATAGTCTTCTGTATTTATAGTTTCAGAATAGATTTGCAATAAAATTCCAAATAACAAGGTGCTTGGAATTTTCATAATTAACCTTGAGCAGGCAGTGATAGTCAATAATTTGTTTACATAACGGAATCCCATGCCTTATATCAAGCCACCGGGACCAGTGCGATACCAAAATTTTCCAACTTGTAAATCGGCAGTCCGTCCACTTTCAAATACCCGTCGGCCTGGATGACGGGCAGCGGTGCTTCCTGGATTTTGGTGATCACGGCTTCAACGGTCACCAGCTTATTTTCAGGTAGGATCTGGCCCCGGTAGATCCAGGTCTGTTCAACTTCCTTTAATAGGCCAAAGCGGTGGCTGTTTTCCAGCTGCGGCCAACGCTCCAGGGCCACAAACTTCAGCAACTGGATAAATGACTCAATGCCCAGCGATCCTGGACAGACGGGATCCTGGTAAAAATGGGCTTCGAAAAACCATTCGGCAGGATCCACCGTCTTGGTCCCGCGCACAAAGCCGAGACCATCCGGCCCGCCATCGGGGATGTACACCTCGATGCGGTCGATCATCCGGATTGATTTGGCCGGCAGCGCCAAGGTAGGGGCCATGTCCACGGCCGGATCCCCGGGTGCCAGAGGTGCCAGGTCGACGAATTCCCGGGCGATGCCGTTGCGAATGGATTCCGGTGCAGGCACATAAGCATGCTGGGTCGCCTCGCGGATACCTTCCTGTTGAGCCAGGGCCTGCCGGGTAAAAAATCCGAAATAGGTCTTGCCGTTGTAGATCCGCTTTTCCCGGCAGCAAACTTCGAAATCAAAATGCTCGATGATCATATCGGCTGCTTCGGAGGCATTGGTCAGCCGGGCTCTCACGGTCAGGGTTCCGGCATCGGGCGGGACTTCGTCAAACAGGGTTGCACTGCCGCCCAGGTTGCGAAATCTCAGATCGTTTGGGCTGCGCAAGGCCGATCCCATGTAAGCTGCCAGCCAGCCGCAGGGTTGGAGTGCTATCTCAAGTATAATGCTGATTGGAGCCGCCGGTGTTCTTTCAGCTTTAAAATACCAGGCATCCGGCGCGATGTCGCACTCAGCTTCAATCCAGCCGTCGGGTTTCAGCACCCATGGCGCGGGTTCGGCCTTGACAATGCGGTCGATGAGCAGATAGGGCGGCCGCGGCAGGCGCGCAATAAAGCGCTGCGTGTCATAGGGCGCATATGGGTCGCCGAAGGCCTTGGACGGCTGACCTTCAGCAAACTCCAGCATGTGTCGGCGGTCGAACAACGGCATCTGCTCTGGGCGGGACGATGGCATCTGAGCGCCGGAATTCCGGTTGCGCCACAGAAATTCGATTTCGTCCCGGGTCAGGCCGCTCATCTGCAGGGACATGTCCCGGAAAAAAACGATACGGTGTCCGTCCGCATACATATAGGCATCGGCAATTACATACGGCTCAGGTCGGTAGCCGATTTCTTTGATTTCAATTTCATAGACGACCTTGGCGGTTGTCGGTGTCACGGGCCCCCGGCATTTCAGGGTGGCCGGGACATTTTTGACCGGCTCGTAAAATACGTCGGTTTTTTCGGTAACCCAGCCCATACGCTGCAGGTATATGCGCAAGGTGTGGGCGCAGCATTCGTACATCAGGGTGCCCGGCATGACCATGTCGTCCACGAAATGGCAGGTTAGGAACCAGGCCTGGGGATCGATGTCGGCCTCGGCCTGAATCAAACCCAGGCCGAATTGCCCGCCGGTGGGGTCCAGATTGATGACCCGGTCGATTAACTTCATCCGTCCACCGGGAAGTCTCAAATTCTCCGGCAGAATGAGACCCTCGAAATTTTGGCCGAAGGCTTGTGCTAAATCGCCTTCCCGTAGGGCTTGGACGGCAGAGTCCGCATAGCCGGCCTGATCCAGGGGGACCAGGTTCTCCCAGTCGTCCGGTCTTTTACCCGTTCGTGGGCGCCGGTCTTCCGGAGTCAGGATGATGCCGCCCGAGTTTTTGACTTCTTTTTCTGTGAAAAAACCGGCGCAACCGTTGGTCATGGTAATCAGCGGGATATTGTTGATATATCCGCTGAAGTGAAACAAAAAAAGATAAGTATCGCCCTGGCGCAGGAATTTCTCGATGGCGATCTCGTAGCGGATGGTTTCACCCGGCAGGGGCAACCCCCGGTGAAATCTCACCGTTGCATCCAACAGCCGGTAGGTTCGGCGGCCCTGCACCTTGAGGTCGATGCCCAGATACGCAGATAGAAACAGGTCCGCCTGGCCGGCTTCAACCGATATGCAGACCGGCGCCCGGCCGCCGTCCAGATACCATGCGCCGGGCAACACGTCATGCTCGGTAACAATGCTGCCCGAGCCTAGCGCGCCTTTTGTGCCCTCAATGGCCAGGATGCGATCCACCAGCATCAGCGGTTCATCCGGCAATCGGACCCGGGCTTGATAACCATCCACCACGGCAAATTCCGGTCCCAGCACCCCAGCGGCGGAGCCGATGGCAAACTCAAGGCACGCCTCGCGGGAGAAAACAGGATCTGAATTCGGAAGTCGGAATGCGGAAGTCGGAATTTCGGAAGGCGAAAGTGGGAATGCGGAAGGCAGAATTTCGGAATTGGGTGTTTGGTCGGTTTTAGGTGGGATTTCAAATTCGGGAGTTTCTGATTCAGAATTCAAAATGGATTCATCTGACTCTGCAATGGCGCGCTGCAGGAGATCGGTTTGCAGCCTGAATGTTTCGGCATAGGACTTGGTGAGTTCGTTGGAGAGCTCTAAAAATTTATGATGAGCTTCCGCTGTGCTTTTTGCGGCCTCATTGAACGACTCAATCATATCGAATAAAGGGGTATCGGCCTGGGGCAATCGATCGTCATCGTCTGTCTTCCGTCCCCTGTCCTCTGTTTTCTGTCCTCTGTCTTCTGTCCTCTGACTTCTGTCTTTTAACTCCTGCTCCAGCCGAACGCCGAATGCCGAATGCCGAAAGCCGGTTTCCTTTCCTCTGTCCTCTGTCTTCTGACTTCCGTCTTCTGCTTTCCAGCCTTCGAATTCAAGACCTCCGCCAATCGTGACTTTGATCGGGTTTCCGGCCGGTTCACCGATCGGTTCAACCCGGGCTGGGGCATAGGCGGCCTGGCCGTACAGCGTCGCCAGATCCACCGGCACCCGTTCGGCGAGTAAGGCGGCCAGAACCTTGATAACTGTTCGGTGATCCTGTTCGTCCTTGACGCAGGCCGACAGGGCCAGGTGGGGTTTCTGATGCAGGATGCGCCTGATCATGCGCGTACAGGACGAGTAGGGGCCCAGTTCGAGGAAAACACGGACCCCATCTTGGTATGCCCGGTTGACCGTGGCCGTGAAATCGAACCCATGCAGCGCCTGATTCAGGATGGAATTGGCGGCTTTTTCGTCGGTCAGGGTATAGGCCTTTCCAAGTGCGCAGCTGTAAAAGCGAATATCATCCGGTTGGGTGGTGGGAAATACATGCAGGTCCCGATAGGCATCGGCCACCGGTTTGAGCGCGTCGCAGTGTACCGTGACGACGCCGTCGAGGAAAATGGCTTCGCAATTCAGGTCTTTGACGGCGGATTGAACCTCCGGCAGGCGGCCGCCGATGACGCACTCTTCGGGCGTATTGACAATCAGCAACCGCGCGGTTGGAAAACGCTTTAGAACTTTCCGCACCGTATCGGCCGAACGATTTACCACGGCCACGGACCAGTTGACCGCTTCGTCGGCTGGGATGCCCCACACCCGGCGGGCGGCGTTGCAGGATCCGGCCAGCTCAGTCGAAAACAAATCGGTGGCCAGCATCCGCTCGAGCATTTCACCGCGTTCGGGCCAGACTTCCATGGCAAAGTAGCCGGCGGATTCCCCCAGACTGTAGCCGATTACAGCGGACGGGCGAACTCCGAGATATTTAAACAGGTTGGCCATGACCCCGCCATGCACCACCTGGCCGAAGATCATGTGGTGGGCGTGGGAAATTAATTTTTGATACGATTCCGCCTGCCAGTCCGCATCCCAGGAAACCCGCCACGGAGTATAGCAATCCGGCAGAAGCTGTGCTGCCAAGCGAGACGTCCGGGCATCCATGTCGCGCAGAACCCGGGGCCACTGGACGCCAATATCGCGACCCATGCTCAGGTAATGATTGCCCGAACCCGGAAACACGAATGCCAGTTGACCCTTGGCTCCCAGGGGATGTGGTGAATAATGGATGCCCCCGTCCCGTCCCATTTTACGGGGGCTTTTTGTAACTATTGCGTCTCTGGCTTCATCGATCCTTTTTTTCAGCTCTCCGAACTCGGCTGCCGCAATGGATAGGGCCGCGTCGAGATCCGGCCTGACGCCATTTTCAAGATACCAGCTACGAGCCGCTTCTTCGATGGTGGCAGCCACAGATGGATCCGTGTGTCGATCCAGGGCATCCAGGCCGGAGAGCAGGGCCTGGCGGTTGGATCCTTCAACGTAAAAAAGTCCAAAATCATGCAGGCCAAGCGGCCTTTGGCGCTCGTGCTTAATCTTCTCCAATACCTCCGGCCCGACTCCCGATGAAGGCCGGTAGTCAAAGCCTTCCAGCACCGCATGCATGCAGTTGCCGTCCGGTGTCATGGAACCGACCAGAGCCGCACGGGGCCCGTCACTGCGATTCCTGAGCCAGTATTGCGGCTTGATGGGGAAATGAAAGTTATCCTGAAGCCAGGCCGAATTTTTGGGGGAAGTGAAATTAGCCAGGGGAGGCAGAATTTCCTGGTAGAGGCATAAGCTCGTTTTGACCACCGAGGCCAAAGCCGCTGCCGCTCCCGGGCTGCCGATCGTGGGTTTGACCGACCCGACGGCACGGGGTTTGCCGGTACTGCTGAAAAAATCATTCAGGGCAACCGCCTCCAGGGCGTCTTCGGCCGGGTGGCCGCTGCCATGGGCTTCCACATAACTGATCGCGGCCGGTGAAATCCGGGCCTCCCGGCAGCATCTTTCCAGGGATCTGGTATAGGCCGCCCGGGTCGGCGTATCGGCATCGACGCCGCCGCCGCTGGCGCTGCCGATTCCTTTAATGACGGCATATATCCGGTCTCCGTCAGCCAGGGCCCGGTCCAGACGTTTGATGATCAAAGCCGCAGCCCCGTCGCCGGGCAATGCGCCATCGGCCTCTTTATCAAAGGGCCGGATTTCACCGTTGCGGGAAAAAGGCCTGATGCCGTCCGTCAATATGATATTGCGCACATCCCCGCTCAGATCGACAGCCCCGATCAGAAACGACTTCGCCTCATTTTGCTGTAAGGCCCGGGCGCCGATTTCCAGGGCTTTTAAACCGCCGGCATTTTCACAGGATACGGCAAAACTCGGGCCACCCAGGCGAAATTCCCGCGCCAGGCGGCTGGCGACGATACCGCCCAGCGCCCCCAAGGTGCGGGGGGCGGACAGGGGTGGTTGGCAGATATCTTTCAGCGACTCGAGCCGGGACCGGGCACCTTGTTCATGGGGATCGTGAATGGTCCAGCGTTCGATTAAATGGGACAGCTGCCATCGCAATTGGAAGTTGGTGGCTTCCAGGTCAAAGTCGATGCCGATCACGGCCCCCATATCAGGCCGATCCTGCCGCAGGGGCAAGGCGGCATCCAGCATGGCCCCGGCAGCCACTTTCAGCATCAACAGCTGCTGGGGCAGTATGTCCGGTATTTCATTGGGCGGGATGTGAAATTGACCGGCCCGGAGACACACTTCGCCGTCATACCCGCCCATGAGCGAGGCTGAACCGAGCTGACGTTCAGCGATCCGGTCGCACCCCTTCCAGCGCCAGCGTGGCCGGGCACTGATATTGGATTGGCCGTTAAAAATGAGCTCCTGGAAATCTCGCATTGATCCCGCTGAACCGAAAGACGCTGCCAGGCCGACTATAGCAATTGGTGATTTGGGATTTTGGATTTCGGATTTCGGAATCTCAGTTTGATTGACAGCTATTGTGGCTTCTTCGGAGGTCTTCAAATCCGCAATCCGCAATCCGTAATCCGCAATCGGATTCCATTCTTCCAGCAGCATATGAGCGTTGATGCCGCCGAACCCGAAGGCACTGACGGCCGCCCGGCGCGGTCGATGGTTGGGGCCGGTCGGCCAGGGTTCACATTCGGTTTGGACCCGGAAGGGGCCGTTGTTCAACGGGCTGTCGGCCGGTGCTCGTTTGAAATTCAGCGACGGGGGTAGGGTTGCGTGCTTTAGGGCCAAAAGGGTCTTGAGCATGCCTGCGGCGCCGGCGGCGGTCAACAAATGACCGGTCATTGATTTTACCGAGCCGATGCCGCACTGGGCCCGGGACCAGCCGGAATCTCCCCAGAGCGCCCTTAAGCTGTTAAGCTCGGTCAGATCCCCCAGGGGCGTTCCAGCGCCATGACACTCAATCAAATCGACCTCCCGGGGAGACCAGCCGCTGGAATTGTAGGCCTGACGCATGGCGCGCAGCTGCCCTTCGCTGTCCGGCGCCAGCAAATTGCCCCGCATGTCGTTGGACAGGCCGATGCCTTTGACAAGGCCGTGAATCGTATCCCCATCCCGCACGGCATCCGCCAGGCGTTTGAGTACGACCATGCCGGCGCCTTCGCCGACAACGAGGCCGTCGGCACTTTCATCAAACGGCGCACAGCGGCCGGAAGGTGACAGTGCCCTTAACTGGCTGAACCCGACCTGGGTAAAGAGGGTGTTGGGTCGGGAAACGCCCCCCGCGAGCATCACGTCAGCGCGCTGGGAGTGCAGTTCGTCACAGGCCAGTTTGACGGAATAAAGAGAGGAGGCGCAAGCGGCGTCCAGGGTGTAGGTGCCACCCCCGAGACCGAATGCCCTGGCCAGGATCGCCCCCGGCAGGCTGGTCACGCGGCTGGCCAGATAGTGATTGCGTGAATAACGCTTGCCGGCCGCGTTGGCCCGCTCCGGAGTCATACCACCGAATAGTTTTTCTCTAACGGCTGATCCGAGAATTTCACGGGTGACGGCGGCGGTTGTATCCGTCGGCAACGCAATCGCGGCCAGAACGACTCCGGTTCGGCTGCGGTTTAGCGATTGATCCGGGATTTGGGACAAGGCTTCGCGCCCGACGTGCAAAACGATGTGATAAAGGGGATCCAGAGCCAGGGCTAAATCTTGATCCAGGTCAAGACCGGCCGGATCAAATTCGAAATCCTTTATATGACAGCATCGTTTGGAGTAGGCCCGGTCTAGCTGAAGTTCCGGTGACACCATTGAATCCGGATCGACCCCCCAGCGGCTGCGCCGGACCTCGGCGGTTGCGTCGACCTGATTCACAATGTTTTGCCAGAATATATCGAGATTGGCGGCGGCCGGAAACAAGCCGGCCATACCGACGACTGCTATCGGATTTTTTGGATTCATTCAGGGTGGATTGGTGCGATTAAGTTTTTAAGATTTATATATATAACTCATTAGAGAGGCCAAGGCAAGAAACGATAGAAATTTTCATGCCTTGGCTGCAAAGCCATATTGATCATGACATAGAACTGTATTATCTTCGAACGAAGAAATTAATGAACAAAGCGGGGGGAGAAATGGAAGATAATTGGGAAAAACAACTGGCTTGTGCCGAAAGTTGCGGGCGCTGCGGCAATAAATTGCGGGACAAGGATCGCCGGCTCCTATCCGTCTATGATCATGAGCCGATTTGTATGGCCTGCAAAAATGAAGAAGAAAAACGGCCGGATTACGAAGATATGTCAAGGCAGATGATTGCAGCCTGCATGGAAACCACCAGCAAACCTTATGGGGATCCAGCCAGCTACTGCTTTCACCACTTTTGTCCGTTTAAATGTAAATAATCCGCCCTGAAAAAGCCTATATCTGAAATACGAATTTCGTGCTAAAGCTGAAAAATCCCGTTTGATGGATGGTTGGCGGATTATTTATAGCATTTTTATCACCACCAGGGTTACATCATCTTCCTGAGACGCTTTTCCTCTGAAATCCTGCACGGTGTCGATGATGTGGCGGTTGATATCTTTGGCAGCGGCCGCGGCATACTGCTGAATGATCTCCTGCAGTCGCTGCTGTCCGAACATCTGGTCGTCTTCATTGCGGGTTTCATGGATGCCGTCCGTGCCGATCAAGATGACATCACCAGCCTTCCAACCTTGTCGTGAGAACTCTTCATATCTATAGGCGTCGTCAACCCCCAGAACCATTCCCTTGCCGTTTAGTTCGGTAAACCTGTTGGCTGTGCGGTCATACAACAGGGCCGCATCGTGGCCGGCCCGCACCCATTTTAAAGATTGGCTTTTTGGATCGATATCCAAAAAAAACATACTCATAAAACTTCCGGTCTGGGAACTGTCGCGGGTGACATAGGTATTGACGTCATTGAGCAATTTGGCGGGGCCGCCATAGCTGCTGATGCCGAACCGGAGAAATGCCCGGACCGTTGTCATATGCATGGCCGCGCCAACGCCATGGCCGGATGCATCGGCAACCACGATTCCGCAGCGATCCTGCGGCAAATGGAAATAATCATAATAATCACCGCCGTCTCATCGCAGTATATACTGGTGCCGGCAATATCCAATCCCTCAAATTCGGGGTCCTGCTGGGGCAGTAGATTCTGTTGAATTTCCTCGGCCAGCTTGAGGGAACTGACCAGTTCGATGCGGTGACGCAGCCCATCGATCATGTTGTTCGTGTGCCCGGCAATCACGCCGAACTCGTCGCTGGTGGCAACAGGAACTTTGCGTGAGAGATCACCCCGGCTGACCATTTCCAATATCTTGGTTTCGTTGTTAAACAGCAGTTTCAAATTGGTGGAGTAGGAAACTATCAAATTTACCACAAGTACCGTCAATACAGCCATGATAAAAAATATCTCGTAGGTGACGGAAAGCTGGGCGTCGATAATCGAGGCTTCATCCTGGCCGATAGTTGTCAGCCAGACAATATCGCGCGTAAACACCATGATCAGGACCACGGCCACAAACAAGGTCGTAACCAGCGCCACAAAGGAAAACTTGCGGGTCGTGGAGAAAAGGCGCTTGGGAAGCGGCAGCGTATGCTTGCGGGACATTGCCCGCCGGATCACCTGGCGTTCCCGAACCAGGGCGGCGTCCAGACCGATAAAGAAGCCCGCTACGGTGCAGCCGACCAGCAATGAGATGGCACTGTACACCGGAAATCCGTGCACGATCGAATTGTAGACGCTGCCGAGGACGCCGGCGCACAAGGAATATCCGAGCTCAAGAATAAATGAGCGCTTGGGCTGCGAAATTTCGGGGGCGGAAAGCACGTAGTGGCGTTCCAGGGGAACCCGCAGCGCCAGGGCGACCAGAAAAGAAAACAGGATGATAACCCCCAGCATCACGGGGGGTAATGATGCCAGAAACGGTCAGACCTGTCCGCCGTAGATGGTTATGGCAACGATAGCAAATGCGTATTGAATGATAGTTCTCATAATTAATTAGCGAGCAGCTTTTCCTTGATGTTGCGAAACCAGCCCTTGTCTGAATTTTTCACAATGCAGACCTCCTTTAAAAATTTAACAAATTCCGGGTTGGTTTTCTTAAACGCGATGATTCTGTCCATTGATAAGATATTATCTAGATTCGGCATTTCCAATCCGATATCGTTTTCCCGATGAACGGATTCCATGATAATCGCGAGTGCATAAATCGTCATTTTTTCGGCCATATCATCGGGTGTCACCTCAACATGCTCGCCGGCCTGATAGGCCAAGATTTCGTAAACGCATGCCATCAGGATCGGGTCGCCGATATCCCGCGGATCTTTACACTCATGGAGATCAAAGTTGCTGTCGAGAAACTCATCGGCCGCTTTTTGCAGCTTCGTAATCCAAGCCTTGTTTAAGTTTTGCGGCAATACGGCTGTCGGGCCGTACGAAAGAACCTCGTTGTTAAATTGGGATAGCATATCGAATGCCCTTTCATTGAGATTATTATCTGAGTATTAATCCGGATTCTTACCAGCTTCGAATCGTAAAGGAAAACTGATTTTAAGTCGAATAATGTTGTCGCTCCTTACAAAAACATCGTCGGGTTGCCATGGGTCATCGCAACGCCGGTTGATATAGGTGAAGCTTCATTGCATTGATCGGTTCCTTAAATCCTTCAAAACAAATATTGTCAAGAAAATAAACGGTTATAAGCTGATTCGGGTCCAAATTGTGGTAGCGCGGGCTGTCGTGCAGCGCGGGAATTGATCGAGGTTTTGGAACAGCCCACAAAAAAGGGCGGCATGGCAAGTACCGCCCTTCGTGATGTAGGAGGTAAACGTTACAGAACTTTTGCCTATCGGGCAGCTCACACATGAACTGCCCGGTAAGAAAAGGAGGAGGCTAAAGAAAGCATTCGGTATATCGAGCGCTTTCCTTAGTTGTACAGGATTTATGCTGCACATTTATGTAGAGACAACCTCATCAAAAGGGTTACAAATTATCTGCTCTATTTTTGGCATTGATCGTTGGGCCTTGATGGATTATTTTTACTCTAATGAATCCTCGCAAAGACAGAGATTCCGATGGATCGCTGCAATATAGGTCCTATAAGTCATATAGGACCTATAAACCTATAGGACCTACTATGACTGATGACATAGCAAAATTGACTGACCGTTATTTCGGTTACCTGGCGCGTTGCTTTCCGGTCATGTGTGCCAGTGATGAATTCCACTTTTTGCCCCGGTCCCAAGCGGCCGCTGAATATTATGACCTGCTGGACGACCTTGATTCACGGGCTATCGCGCGGGTGATCGACCGATTAAATGATTTCCTGGATGAATTGGACGGGTTTGCCGATCGGGTCGACCGCCTGGAAGACCGCATTGATATTGAACTGCTTCAGGCCAATATCACCGGTGCTTTGATTGAACTGGATCATAAACGATCTTGGCGGTACAATCCGCTGCTCTATCTTAAAATTGCCTTTATCGGCCTGGATCATGCACTCAACAAACCGGCCGCCAATCGCAATGCGCGCATCGATCGCTTTATCGCCCGCCTGGCGGCCATCCCCGGACTGCTCGAGCAGGCCGCGATAAACATCGAATCGATACCATTTGCTTATTCCCAGGCCGCCGGAGCCATGCTGGTGGAATGCCGGCAGTATCTCGATCAGATCGGAAACTATCTGCTGACCGAAGCGACCGGAAAAACAGCCGGCAGCCTGACGATCCATTTGAACCAATCTGGAGCTGCACTGAAAGGACTGGGTGACCATTGGCAAACTTTGCCGGTCGAGCCTGACAGACAATTTGCCGCGGAAACCCTCGATGAAACTTTGAGAAATCATTTTTTAAACCAACGCAATGTCGATGATATTTATCGGCTGGCCGTACAGGAGTGGGAACAGATCCTTGAAAAATTAAAGCAGCTGCAGCAGAAACTGAACCCGGCCGCCTCCTGGCAGAGCCTTTACCATAATTACCTGCCGGGAGAAGTTGAAAAACATGATACCCTGGCGTTGTACCGCCAGGAAATAAGTCGTTTACGGCAATTTTTTCTCCGACAGGGATTCGGCCCGGCTGAACTGAACCGAACCGTGGAAGTTTCAGAAACCCCGCATTATCTGAAATCCGTGCGCGGCGCCGCATCTTTCGCCGCCGCGTTCACCGGCGACGAACGGGAAAAGAGCTATTTTTATATTACCACGCAGCTTGCCGGCTCCAGTACCGATCAGGCCGGGTCCTTGCTTAGAAGACGATTCCATCGCGAATTTAAAATGTTGACGGCCCACGAAGCCATACCGGGACACCATTTGTTGGATACGATCCGCTGTCGGCTGCAAAATCCGGTGCGCCGCCAAATCGAATCGGCGCTCTTTTATGAGGGCTGGGCCTCCTATGCCGAATTTCTGTTGGTAGACACCGGGTATGTTTACCACCCCTTGGATCTGCTGGTTGCCTATAAAAGAAGGCTTTGGCGATCGGCCCGCTGTCAGGTGGATGCGGGGTTGGCCACCGGCAGGATTGACATCCCAAAGGCCCTCGGTCTGTTGGAGGTATGCGGATTTTCCGCCGAAGAAGCCCGCCGCCAGATCGACCGTTTTCGTTTGAATCCCGGATATCAGTTATGCTACAGTCTTGGCTGCTACGAATTTCGGCAGTTGAAAGCCGGCTGCGGCCGGCAGTTGACGGATACCGAATTTCACCAATTCGTACTGGAAGGCGGGGAACTGCCGTTTCATTTAATCCGGGAACGGTTTGAGGCCCGCGGGGATAAAGTTGAAACCCGGTGAGGTCCCTGAATTAAGCGACGCCTGCCTGCAGCATGCATGAATAATCTAAGTCTTATGCCGAAATTTATCTTATGATCAACTAGCAGATGTGCCATCCGTGAAGATCTGTGAAAATCTGAGTCCAAAAATTAAAAATGAAGGAACCTACTGTGGAAGCATTCAAAGGATACCATTCCGAATGGAATTTAGGCAGTCCCGGCGGGTGGGACTATCAGCGCCTGACCCAGATCATCGGCAAGGCTGTCTGGCAGCGGATTAACGCAATCCGGCCTCTGAATTTGGAATTGAACTTCGACCATCCCCATTTTTCACCGGTTGACGGGTTGGTCGAGATCCTGGTGCAGGCCCATCAGGACCGCGCCGGTCGAAATAGCGGGTTGATCGCCGTCGTTGCCGAGGAAGAAACCCTGGCAGATGTCACCGAAAATATAAACCTGGCCCACCGGCTGGATGCCGTGGATGGCATCACCGGCGTGCTGGCGGCCCCCCAGGAACTGGAACTGAACCAGGGCCGGGTTTGCTGGCAAGGGCAGCCGGTTTCGGTGATATTCATGGATTTCAACACCGATGTGCTGCTGGCCCTGCATCGCCGGCATAATTTAGCGCCAGTGCTGCAGGCCGTAAGGGAGCGTCGCGTCGTCAACCCCCGCGGAACCGAGCCGTTTAACGTCAAAAGCATGTTCGAATTATTGACCGGCTCCGGCAATGATCAATTCCAACGTGAAATTGTACGGCGCACGCCCTGGACCCGGCGGTTTTTTGACCGTAAAACCCAGGCTCCCGACGGGGCAATCATCGAAGACCTCCTCGATTGGACCCGTCGCAATTGGGACCACCTGGTTTTGAAACCGGAAAGAGGATATTCCGGGCACGGGGTCAGGGTAGGGCAGGTCAATCAGGATGCGGACGAGGCCATCGCTCTGGCCCTGAAAGCCGGAGACTACATCGTCCAGGAAAAAATTCCATTGGCGCTGTGGGCGGAAGAGATTCCGCGCCTGATTAACGGAAAAATCGAGATCAAACGCTATCAGACTGATTTTCGCTGTTTGATGGGACCCCAGGGAATGCTTGGATTTGTCGGGCGCTACGGCGGTGTGCCGACCAATGTCGGCAGCGGAGGCGGATTTCAACCCCTGGCCCTATTGCCGTCGGATATGAATGTCAGAGAAAGCGTCCATCGAATCAACGATACCATCAGCAGTCTGGATCCCGGCGATTTGCTCCAGGTCATTAGTGAACAGAAGCAAATGGCCATGGATTGCGATTTTACCTATTTGCTGGGCCCGGTAAAAATCGCGCTGCGCCCCCGGGTGATTACGGCCGCTCAAATTGAAGCGCTGAAAAGCTATGGCAAAAAAATGTGGGCCGACTGTTTGACGCTGGAGAAGTTGTGGCTAAGCGGGCAGCTGGCCGAGTTGATCCGGATCGAGGAAGAAGAACTCGAGATTGCCCGCATGAATCCCTGGCAGGGTTCGGCCGCTGTCATTGCTTCGGACGGATTATTTGGTTTTGGGGCCGAAACTAGAATTGAAGAATGAAGATTGAAGATTGAAGATTTATTGAGGTCGCTTCGCTCCATCCAATTTTATATTCGAAGAATACGTAACGTACAAGCACCATCCCGGCAGCAGGCTGTTAGCGGACTGTTGAAAGCACATCACGTTTTCAATTGGTTTTTGGCATCGCCTGATTGACTATTTCAATAACCAGATGTCTTACATTAAAGAGACAGAGCGTAGCGATACCAAAAATCTTCAATCTTCAATCTTAAATCTTCAATGATAACGCAGCGTATCGGTGCTGTCGTTTCACCATCACTATAATTTAAATTAACAATAGCGAATACCCGGAGGCCCCATGCCCATCGAAGTAGACCCCGACTGGTGGAAAAGCATGTTTGACGATGTCTACCTAATGACGGACGCCCGTTCGGTTTGCGATGAGACCCTCACCCGTCTTGAAGTGGATGTTGTCTGTGAACTGCTGCCCCTGCTAAGCGGCCACAAGATTCTGGATCTGTGCGGCGGGCATGGACGTCACAGCTTTGAACTTTGTCGGCGGGGATTTGATTCCTGTACCCTGCTTGATTACTCTCAATCACTCATCGATATCGCCCGGGCTAAATTCACCTCTCACAATTACCCAATCCGGGTAATTTGCGGTGATGCCCGTAATATCGATCTGCCCCCGAATACTTTCAACCATATCTTGATCATGGGCAATTCACTGGGGTATATGGCAGAGCCGGATGCCGACGGCGAAATATTGTCGGAAGCCTATCGGCTTCTGGCCCCCGGTGGCTGGTTGCTGGTGGATGTCGTCGACGGCGCTGTGGCTAAAAAGATGTTTGCACCCAATGCCTGGCATGAAATCGGTGACGACACCGTCGTCTGCCGCCAGCGAGAATTGAAGGCCGATGCCATCAATGCCCGTGAAATGGTAATCAGCAAGCGCGATGGCCTGATTCGTGATCGGACCTACGCCATACGGCTCTACGATTCCCAGGGCCTTGTATCTCTGCTGGAAAAGACCGGCTTCACTCAAATCCAAATCCATACCGATTTTTCACCCCACCGCTTCGAGGGGGATTACGGCTTCATGAACCGGCGCATGCTGGGAGTCGGGCGAAAGGTAAAGTAAGGACGAACCGCAGAATATCGAATATCGAATGTCGAAGGAATGTATTCTGTCTATTTAATAATTAAGGAATCCTCGAATGATTGAAGACAATAAGGACAAAACCTATGACCTAAGAAGATCGATTAATCGATTTTGCTGTTCGAATTATTCAGATGGCAGAATCCTTATCGAAAACAAGGGTAGGGAATCATATTGCCGGGCAACTGATCCGTTGTGGTACATCTCCTGCACCCAATTATGGGGAAGCCCAAGGTGCCGAATCCCGGGCTGACTTTATCCACAAAATGAAAGTTTGTCTCAAGGAGCTGCGCGAGACACGGGTTTGGCTGCGAATGATTGTAAGAGCCGAATTGATCAAACCGGTATCTAAACTTGACGCTCTGATTCAAGAGAACAACGAACTAATTTCAATATTTGTCACCAGCGTTAGAACAGCAAAAAAGGGCAAGAAACAATTCCCTTGATTTAATACCAGTATCGGCTTATTCGTTTGATTTTATTTAATAGATTAGAGCAAAGCGATTCCATCCTTCGACATTCGATATTCGATATTCTGCGGTTCTGCGGTTCGCTTTTTATTCTAAACTAATAGCGGCTAAGGATCGATATTGGATGGAATCTAAATAATCCCATTACTGCGAAGAAACGCCTCGATATCCTCCCAGAATACCTTCCAGTCCGGCGGGCAGTCATTGTGGCCGGCTTCATATGAGACCAGTTTTCCCTGACGGGCTGCCTGGTGCAATGCCTGCCCGTGGGAAAAGGGGATCAAGGTGTCATGCCGGCCGTGCATGACTAGTACCGGTCCCTGATATTCTCCCACTGCCGCCAGGTTGTCGAAAGGATCCCTGACCAGAAAGGAGGGTGCCAGATAGCGTTTGGCAAAGGATCGAGCACTGGTAAACGTTGACATCAGGATCAGGCCGGCTGCCGGACGTTTGGTGGACAAAGCACACACCGCCCCACCACCCAATGATCGTCCCATGAGAACAATGCGCGAAGAATCGATATCCGGGCGGGAGGCCAGTTCATCATAAGCCGCAACAAAGGCTTCGGTGATGCTGGTCTGAGAAGGGGAGCCCTCCGAACGGCCATAGCCCGGATATTCTACCAGCAACAGCGCAACACCCAGTTGGGCAAACCCTTTGAGTTCATCGGGCCAGAAATCGATTAACTCGCCGTTGCCATGTCCGAAAATGACGGCCGGCGCCGAAACCGCATTGCCGGAGTCCGCCGGCAGCAGCAGCCAGGATTCGACTTTGCCGGAGCCGGTTTTCAGCCAGATTTTTTGCAGGCCGGGCAATTTTCGGGCAGATGGCGGCGGCTGCGGAATCATCCCCCGGGGAAACATGATATGGCGCTGGAGGAGAAATAAAAGACCGCAATATGCCAGGTAGATGCATAGCGGCCAGAGAATGTATTTGAGTAAAGAGGGCATATCGGTTCGCAGTACCGTATTATTTCTTGTTTGTAAAATTATTCTGCACGATCCCTTTTTGTCAAGAAAAATAATGGTATAAGGTATATGGTTTAAGGTGTAAGGTAAAAGAAAATGGCCTTTAGCATTCGGCTCCCTGCATTTAAAGTATCAGCGAAATACTAAAAATCGATTTACAATGTTCGCTATTTTTTGAGACCTTCTGATAGCAGCGATTTTATGGATTTGAAAATCACCGAATTCGGTTAACCGTCGAATATCTGCAATATTACCTGAACTACGCTATTTACCGAAAATCGCTGATCTGGACAAAGAAGTTTGGCTTTGGTATTAAATATGCGGGAATCTCAACAATTACCATCACATAGAAAGGAACGGGTATGATCATCCAGAGCGTTGCCGGCCTGCTGGTGTTCGCGGGATTGGCTTGGTTAATGAGCGAGAATCGCAAGGAAGCAAAATTAATGATTGCCGTCATCGGAATCGCCATTCAGTTGTTGGTCGGTCTGCTGTTGTTGAAGGTGCCTGTGTTTCGGGAATTTTTTCTGTTGCTCAACCGGGTGGTGCTGTCCCTTGAGGCGGCCACGACCGCGGGGACCTCTTTTGTTTTCGGCTATCTCGGCGGTGGCGATCTTCCGTTTAAAGAACCTTATCCCGGCGCTGCTTTTATATTGGCCTTCCGAGGACTTCCGCTGGTTTTGCTCATGAGTGCCCTGTCGGCCCTGTTGTTCTACTGGAAGGTTTTACCGCCCGTGGTTAAAAGCTTTTCCCGGGCATTGCAAAAAACCATGGGATTAGGCGGCGCCGAGGGGTTGGGCGTGTCGGTAAATATATTCGTGGGAATGATTGAAGCCCCGCTTTTCATCCGGCCGTATCTGCCAAAAATGACCCGCAGTGAAATCTTCACGCTCATGACCTGCGGCATGGCCACCATCGCCGGGACCGTCATGGTGCTATATGCCAGTATCCTGAGCAACACGATTCCCGATGTCATGGGACATATTCTGACAGCTTCGATCATCAGCGTGCCGGCAGCTGTATTGGTCGCCAAGCTGATGGTCCCCGAAACCGGTGAGCTGACCTCCGGTGAATTGACAGCCCCGTCAGAAGCCACCGGCAGCATGGATGCCGTGACCAAAGGTACGCTGCAAGGCGTAAATTTGCTGCTCAATATTATTGCCATGCTGGTGGTGCTGGTGGCCCTTGTCTATCTCATCAACCTGATCCTGGGTCTGGCCCCGGAGGTCGGCGGCCAGGCAATCACCCTGCAACGATTGATGGGCTACGTCATGGCACCGGTGGTCTGGCTGATGGGCGTCCCTTGGCAAGAGGCCACCACGGCCGGGTCGCTGATGGGGACCAAAACGATTCTCAACGAATTGCTGGCTTATCTGCAAATGAGCCAACTGGAGCCGGGCACCTTGAGTCCTAAAAGCCTGTTGATCATGACCTATGCCATGTGCGGATTTGCCAATCCCGGCAGCCTGGGTATCATGATCGGCGGCATGGGCACCATGGCCCCGAGCCGGCGCAGTGAAATCGTGTCACTGGGGCTGCGATCCATCATCGCCGGAACCCTGGCGACCTGCATGACCGGGGCAGTGGTAGGGATTCTATCCTGGTAATCAGCAAGGTGTTCAAGAAAAAAAGAGTCTGAAATTTCTGCTGAGTTTAAAAAAAACAAAATTCCAAAAATCAAATAACAAATATCAAATAATATCCAAATTCCAAACTCCAATGACCCAAACAAGTGCTGATTTGTTACCTGTTCTGTCTTCGGGCAAAATGAAATATATCAGTGACACAATAATCTATTTGATTCACTGCAATTTAGACTTGTTTGGAATTTGAGATTTGTTTTTTGAAATTTATTTGATATTTGGGATTTGAATTTTGGAATTTATTGGGTAACTTGGTCAATTGGTGAAGGTTTATCATCGGTTGATACTATCGGACCTGGAATCCCTCACTTCACATCCAAGCCTAGTTTTCCAATTGGTCACACAGTTTCTCGATTCCATCCAAATCAAAATCTTCCACCATCTGTTCGATGGCATCGCAAAAGCTGTCATCGGTATCCGGGTCTGATCGCAGCTCCCGGCCGATGGCCTTTAATTCAGTAATATTTCCCATATCGGCGGCGTTTCGCAGGCGCTCGGCGATGGTCTGAGCCAGTTCGGTCGGCATGGGGGAAACAGGGTGTCCGTCAGACCGCGGTATCTTATCTTCCGCGGCCTGGTCGAGCAGGCGGCAGGATGCCAGGACTTCTTCCAGGGCGTCTTGCAATTCCGCCAATCGCTGCTGCATCTGATCGGCCTCCGGCGGCGCACCCGCCGGGGGATTGGCGGCCAATGCTTCCAATTTCGTCGCGGCCGCCTGCAGGCGATAGGCCGACAGGTTGCCGGCCAGCCCTTTGATGTTGTGGACCAAGCCGTGCAGCTGATTCAGGTCACCGGCGTTCAGGGCCTGTTGAATGTCGGCGGCGGTTGACGCGTATTTGGCTTTAAAATCCAGCAGCAGCTTGCGATAGAGCTTGCGATTGCCCTGCAGCCGGCTAAGGCCCTGCGCGATATCAAACCCCGGCAATACCTGGGGCAGGTCCTCAGGTGCTGCCTCCGGTTGATGAGTTGGCCCCAGCCCATCGTGGGTCGGATTCACCGGTGATTCAACCGGGTCAATGCGTTCTGACGGTTGAATCCATTTTATCAGGGTCGTGAAAAGCTCATTCGGATCGATGGGCTTGGCGACATGGTCGTTCATGCCGGCCGCCAGGCTTTTTTCACGGTCCCCGGCCATGGCGTGGGCGGTCATGGCGATGATAGGAAGGATTGAGGACTCAGGGCTGAGGACTGAGTCCTGATTTCCAACGTCCGAATTCCCACTTCCGCCTTCCGAATTCCCACTTCCGCCTTCCAAATTCCCACTTCCGCCTTCCCACTTCCGCCTTCCAAATTCCCACTTCCGCCTTCCAAATTCCCACTTCCGCCTTCCCACTTCCGCCTTCCGCCTTCCCACTTCCGGATTTGCCGCGTAGCGGCATACCCGTCCATCACCGGCATTTGAATGTCCATCAGCACGACATCAAATTCGTTTTGTCCGACCAGTTCTACGGCTTGTTGCCCGTTGACGGCCAGCGTCACCTGCAGCCCGACGTTGGTCAATATTTCGCCGGCCACCTGCTGGTTGATTTCATTGTCTTCGACCAGCAGAATCCGGGCGCCCCTGATCTGATGCAGCGCCTCGTCCATCTGCCGCGACTCGGCTTGTTGGTGCGGCCCCTTGGCAGCCTCTTTGCCTAACACCTCCAAAATTGTATTAAACATCACCGAGGAATTAACCGGCTTAATTAAAAATCCGTCCAGCCCGGCCGCTGCGGCCTGATGCATGATCTCCTGTCGCCCGTAGGCGGAAACCATGATAATCCGAGGGCGGGACTGTTCCTTTGGGCCCAGGGCCTTGATCCTGCGGGCGGTTTCGATCCCATCCATGCCCGGCATTTTCCAGTCCATGATAATCAGCTCGTAGCCGTTTCCCCGATCGGCAGCGTTTCTGAATGCAGCGACGGCTTTTTCACCAGACTCGGCGATCGCCACCTCCAGGGAGAATGATTCCAGCGTTTCTTTAAAAATATTTTGCGAGGTGGCGCTGTCATCGACCACCAGAACCCGCATACCCCTCAGCGTTCCGGCCATTTGACTTCTTTTTTCGATTTCCTGGGAGGCCAATCCGAAAACCGCATGGAAGATAAAGGTACTGCCACGGCCGGGTTCACTTTCCACCCGAATATCACCGTCCATCATTTCCACCAGGCGTTTACTGATGGTCAGTCCCAGGCCGGTGCCGCCGTATTTGCGGGTGGTCGAACTATCCGCCTGGGTAAAAGGCTGAAAAAGTCCGGCGGCCTGCTCGGCGGTCATACCGATGCCGGTATCGCGCACTGCGAACCTGAGAGTCGCCCGATCTTCATCTTTGTGGAGCAATTCGGTGGAAACGACAATTTCACCTTTTTCGGTAAATTTGACGGCATTGTTGGTCAGGTTGAGCAGGATTTGGCCCAGACGCAAAGGATCGCCGATCAGCGACAGGGGCACATTCGGTGAGGTGGCAAAGAGAACTTCCAGCTGCTTGTTCCGGGCCTTGGCCGGCATCAGGTCGGCCATATTTTCCAAAACCTCTTCCAGGTTGAATTCAATATTTTCAATATCCAGTTTGCCGGCTTCAATTTTGGAAAAATCAAGGATGTCATTGATAATTCTGAGCAGCGAATGGGCGCCGGTTTGGATTTTTTGCAGGTAATCTTGCTGTTTACGGCTTAATTCCGTTTGCAGGCTCAAATGCGTCATGCCGATAATGGCATTCATGGGGGTTCGAATTTCGTGGCTCATGTTGGCTAAAAAATCGCTCTTGGCCTGATTGGCCTGATCGGCTTCCTCTTTGGCCTGAATCAACTCCACCGTGCGTTCGTTTACCAGATCTTCCAGGTGGTCGCGATGCTTTTTCAACTCGCTTTCCGACGCCTTTAGGGCAGCATCCGATCTTTGGATGGTGCCCATCATCTCATTGAACGAATGGGCCAGGTGTCCGATTTCATCCCCGGTCTGGATATCGATGCGGTGATCCAACTTCCCGGTGCGCGTGATCAAATCGGTTCCTTCATCCAGTTTTTTCATGGGGGAAATGACAAATTTTTTTAAACCCAGCATGGTCAAGACGCTGAGCAGCAATAGACCGGCACAAAGTGCCGCGACAACCCGCCACACCGTTCCCTGAACTTCGGAATCTATCTCACTGACCGGAATTGCCATCCCCAGTTTCCAGTCCAATTCCGGCGAGGTATAATAGAAAAAATATTCCCGGTCAGATCCTTCGATTAGCGTCGTATAGCCCTGTTCGTATTCAAAGGCGGTCTGCAGGTCCTTGCCATACAGATGCAGGATGTTTTTAAACAGGTGTTCCGTCCTTCGGCTGGCGAGTACGGTGCCGTTTTGATTAAGCAGCAGCATGTAGCCATTCTCCCCGACGTTGACCTGCTGTATATAGCTGGTCAGATTCGCCAGGGTAATATCAATGCCCACAACACCATAGACCTGCTTCTGCGCATCGAGCAGCGCACGGACAATACCCACATTGACGTCGGGGGAGGTCACCGACCGGTAGGGATCGGTTATCTTTGTTTTTCCGGGGTTTTCTTTGGCCAGAACATACCAGGGCCTGAGCCGGGGATCATACTTTGTGGGCTGATTGCGTTTGTGGGAGCGCACAAAACTTCCGTTGGCGCGGCCCATGTATACTGAATTCACGTAGTCGTCTGCGATACGGTAGTTATTGAAGACAGTGATGATCTCTTGTTCCAACTTGCCGATATTGTATCGAAAAGTCGCGGGATCGGCTTTGGTGAAATTCGTAAAATCCGCGTCGTTTCGCGAGCGCACGACCTCGGCCGCCGTGATAGCCGCCAGATCGGTCTTGTATCCTTTGACCGTATTGCTCAGCGCAAAATCAACATGCGCCAGTTGATTCTGAAAATCTTCATATATATCATCAAATATAAGGCTTTGCAGTTTGTGGGAAAGAAATGATCCAACGGATGCTAAAATGAGGATGCTGGTGCTGATATAGAGCAACAATATCTTGTACTTAAGTTTCATTTCAGTGGTCTTTCCAATGGAGATTTATCAGCGTTCCGGCTTTGAATTATCTGGGGTAGGGCTAGTATGGCGCAATATAAACTGCTTGTCAAAGTGTAATCCAGGGAGAATTTTGTAATGCAAACAAATTTGGGGCGACCTACAGGGTAGGCTAAATAGAGATGATGGATTCCATCGCGATATCTTTGGGCCGCTGGGGCTCTGGTATCTGCCGCCCTTGCGTGGCTCATTTTATAAGCACAGCCTATAAGCTGGCATGATGGTGGTCCGGCTGAAGTCATTGGGTGTGCGGTATCAGAATTGGTATTTAAATCAAACGCTCAGCTTGCATCGTCTTTTTAAATGCGGTCTTGCGAACATGCTTGACACTCGCCGTTAAATTCTCTAAAGTAGTGAAAATTTTTTTTAATTTTATTTATCACTCAATGGAGGAATTCATGGCAGAAGAAAAAAATTACGAATGTGTTGATTGTGGAAATCAAGCACAGGCAAGTGCCGAAGCACCCGAGTGCTGCGGCAAGAAAATGCAGGAGCAGGAACCCTTGCAGGTATGTGAGGCCCCCGCCGGTCCTGAACACTCAAGGTTCGATGACCTGGGTGAACCCTGCGACGACGGCCGATCCGGCACCTGATCCCGTCTGACCCACAGCGTTTGCTGAACCAAAACTGCATGATCACAAGCCCATTTAAAAATCCGTGGCTGCGGATTTTTAAATGGGCCCTCGATTAAAGTCCCTCCGCACCCCATCTTGTCTCTTATCGCCACAATCGTAATGGTCCGTCCCGACTGATAAATTTGGATTTTAAATTGTGGCCTCAGGCCCGGAGGGGCCATAGGGGCCTCCGCCCCGGAGGGATTTCGGATTTGTGAAATTGCTTCAGACTTGGGGCTTCGCTCTTCGAGCTACGACCCCACACGTCGCCTTCGGCTACGACCCGACAGTGCGTCCTATCAACCATAAGGAGTTTTGCCATGAATAAACTTATTGTTAGCCCGATTATTCTGATATCTTTTATTATATTAACCGGCTTCAATATCGACAACGCCATCGTGCCTCAACCGGAAATTTTGTCCGGCGGTCCGCCCAAAGACGGCATACCGGCAATTTTAAAACCCAAAATTGTGGCACCGGACGAAGCGGCTTATCTCGAGGATTCGGATGCAGTAATCGGAGTGAAAATCGGCCGTGAGGCCCGGGCCTATCCGCTCAAGGTTTTGAACTGGCACGAAGTGGTCAATGACACCATCGACGGTGTGCCGATCGCGGTGACATTCTGACCATTGACCCAAACGGGGGTCGTGTACTCCCGCACTGTGGGCGGCAGCGAACACACCTTCGGCGTGTCAGGTCGCTTGTACAAAAGCAATGTTCTGCTATATGATCACCAGACGGAAAGCCTCTGGTCCCAGCTGATGGATAAGGCGATCACCGGACCGGCCGTCGGCCAAAATCTCAGCGTCTTACCTTCCAGCCGGATAAAATGGAAAACATGGCGCCAACGCAACCCCGGCACCCGGGTGCTTTCCGATGATACCGGTTTTTATCGCGACTATTCCATCGATCCTTACGAGGGGTATTACCGCATCGGATCTTTGATGTTTCCAGTCGGAGACGTGCGCCAGGATATGGCCGCCAAAGAACCGGTGTTGGGAATCCTAATCGAAAATCATGCCAAAGCCTACCGCATGGACTGGCTTCGCAACCACCCGGGGACCCACCATGATCAGGTGGGGAAGCATCCGGTCCGGATCGAAGTCAGTCCGGAGGGTGAAGTGGTGGCCGTGCGTGACAAACAGGGAAATGTGATCCCGGCCACCAACTCATACTGGTTTGCCTGGCAGGCGTTTCACCGGGAAACGGAGGTTTATAACGCAGAATGAAGGCGCCGGCAAAAAAACGGCCGTTCATATCGAAAAGAAACTTTGAAAAAGCGAATATCGAATAATGAATGTCGAATGTCGAAGGAATGTATTCTATCGTTTTTATTAAAAAATGACTGAGCGAAGCGAAATTATCCTTCGAAATTCGTTATTCGATATTCTGCGGTTCTGCGGTTCGCTTTTGAATTTTTATTTAGGTTCACTCGAGGTGTCAGATGTCAGCAACTGCAGTTGACAACCCTGTTTCAGAGTGGTCTGTGAAATCGATGACGCCGGTATCGCTCAGCAGTGTCAACCAAATCAGTGTTCATGATTCGGTCTTTCCCGACACCCGAAACCTGACACCTGAAACCTCAAAGCCACAGGTCAGCGGTATTGCTCACATCATCTTCCGGGGTGAACCAAAACCGGACCTTATTAAGTTCAGGTTTTTTGCTCACCGGATCCATGCGAATTCCAGCCCGGCTGACCGACTACTCCTCCGTCCAAACCGGTTCTCTCTTTTCATTAAAAGCGGTCATGCCTTCAATCGCATCAGGCCAGGTGGCCTGGGAGGCCATCATCTCTTTGGCCAGGTGGTAGGCCTGCCGTTCAGCCATGTCTATCTGCTGGTAGAAATGCTGCTTGCCGATTCCGAGCACCCTTAGGCTGTACTGGGCGATTTCTTTGGCAAGCGCCCAGGTTTCCTCCTCCAGCCTATCGTCCGCCACGACCCGGTTGACCAGGCCCTGGGCCAAAGCTTCCCGGGCACTGAGGAAATTTCCGGTGAAAAGCATTTCGAGGGTTTTCTTTTGTCCGATGGCACGGCTCACGGCTACCGTGGGCGAAGAGCAATTGTAGCCGATTTTTACCCCTGTCATGGCAAACTGCGCCCCTTCCTCGGCAGCAACCGCGAGGTCGCAGCCGGCAACCAAATGGCAACCGCCTGCCATGGCGATACCGTGAACCTGAGCGATTATTGGTTGGGGGATGGCGTGCATCAGATCGTACATGTCGATACAAGTCTGAAAGAAATCTCGGACGTTATTGATCGGTTGATTTAGGATCTCAGCCTTGTCATGTCCCGAGCAGAAGACCGGTCCGTTTCCTTTGATGATAATTACCCTGACGGTCCTTTTTCGCCCGGCTTCTCTGAAACAGTGGGTCATCTCTTCCTCAGCCTGTTGGCCGAGGGCGTTTCTCTTTTCAGGCCGATTCAAAGTCATCATTCCGATCTTTTCACGTTCCTCATAAATAATGTGTTGATAATCCATAATTTTCTCCCTGAAAAAATTAATATTGTGAGATAAACAATCAACCGGAGCGCCAGTAGTACCACCCCTTTGCCGGATTGGCAAATATATATTTTAAGCGGAACCGGAGTCAGGATTTGGAACCTCGTTTACCTCGTGTGAAACTACATTGAAAGCGAACCGCAGAATATCGAATATCGAACCGCAGAATGTCGAAGGGTGGAATCGCTTTGCTCAATCTTTTTAATAAAATAGACAGAATACATTTCTTCGACATTCGACATTCATTATTCGATATTCGATATTCGCTTTTTCATAGTTTCTTTCCTTTGATCAGACCGGCTGTCCTTTAGCCGGAAGCCGCGCTCTTATGAAACGCCTATATAAATCCCAAAACAGGGTATTTAAATCGTGCTCGTTTTCGTACTCGATACTGACAGGCTCAAAAGCTTGGAGGACGCGGACGAGGACGAAACGGCAAATGAGTTCTTTGGAAACTGTATTGAGTAGACATAGTTTTTTTCCGATCAAACTGGCCGTTTGCGGCCATTGGCTGTGGCTGACACCCGAAACCTGATACCCGAAACCTATAAAGAGTTGATATTTCCGGTCGGCTTTGGTACCCTCCCTTGCCGATAGAAGGAGAATATCTTTCCTCGCCGTCTATATTGAAAAATTGGCTATGAACCTATGTTCGTCCAAGAATTGTATGAAAATTGGACACGGTTCTATTTCAGGGGTTTAAGGATTCAGGAATTGAAGGTATTCTACATTTCTTAAATTATGTATTTTAACGTTTAATTCCTTAATCCCTCAATCTCTCAATCCCTCAATTCTGCTTTAATTTCGTCTACAGGAGATTTAGTCAATGGCTGAAAAAGATCATATTCCCCTCGGCGTGGGTTTTTATCCGGATTGGTTTCACAAACACTATGGTATATCTTTTGACCGAAATTACTATTTTGATCCTGAGACAAGGATCGAAGCCAGGATGGAGATCGATAAGAGACTTTACGACCGGTTCGGCGAAGTGGGACTGGGCGCGGCGGACCCGGAACCGAAACCCCTGATAACTTTCGGCATGGTCATGCTTCCGGCAATTTTTGGGTGCGACATCGTATTCGAAGCCGACGCACTGCCTTGGGCCATGCCGCTGAATCTTGCAGAAGATGAAATTATGAGGCTTGAAGTTCCCGACATATTCAATTCTCCCCCCATGCAGGACATGCTGAAACAGATCGAATACCTCGAGGGCAAATATGGGAAAGTTGTCGGAGATATCAATACCACAGGCGTTCAAAATCTCGCTCTTAAGATCAGGGGGGATCGACTATACTACGATTTTTATGAAAATCCGGAACTTTGTCACCATTTGTTGAAAGTCTGCACCGAAAGCATCATCCAGCTTTTCAAATTCAATCACCAGACAACCGGCACGGGTGCCTTGGACGTGACCCCCATGTGTGATCCCGAGCTGTCCATTCTGCCCAATTGCACTGCGGAACAGATTTCACTGAAAGCTTATGAGAACTTTATTCTTGATTATGACAACCAGGTCGCTGATGCGTGTCGCCCGATTGGAATTCACCATTGCGGTTCTGTAAACGAGGTCCTGGACGGGTATGCCAAGGTTCGACACCTGGAATTCATCGAAATCGGGTTTGGATCGGATGTTAAGCGGACCCGGGAGGTGTTTGGACCCGAAGTTGCGGTCAATTCACGAATCAGCCCGGTATTGATGAAAAATGGCACTGTCGAAGAAGTTGCGGCCGAAGTGCGCCGTCTGATCGAGAAAGGATCGCCCCTGAACAATTTTTCTATTGATACGGTCGGCCTGACCTATGGCACCCCGGACGACAATGTCATCGCGGCGCGCAAAACAGCCGAAGAATACGGCAAATTCACCCGGGAGACAAAAACAATTGGCAAAAAAGTTATGGTTTACGGTATGGGCGAAGCCCACCCCCCCGTTGAGACCATTATCAGCAGTGCTTCGAAAGAAGTCGTTATTGGCCGGAACCACCCGCTGGTTATTATCGGCGAACGCATAAACCCCACCGGCCGTCAAGAACTTGCCCGAGCCTTGGAGAATGGGAAACTGGAATTGGTGCAGTCTGAAGCCCTCAAACAAGTGGCAGCAGGAGCGCAAGTGCTTGACGTGAATGTCGGGGTTTCCGGCATCGACGAACCAAAGGTTTTGCAGAAGGCTATTGAAGCCATCTGTGACGTAACCGACGTCCCTCTATGCATCGATTCCGCCCTGCCGGAGGCGCTGGAAGCCGGTTTAAAAGCTTATCCGGGAAAGGCGCTGGTAAATTCGGTCAACGGCGAGACGCGCAAGCTCGACCAGATCCTTCCCCTTGTCAAAGCCCACGGGGCTGCTGTCATCGGCCTCACGATGAACGACGATGGAATCCCCAAAGACGCCGAAAAGCGACTGGAAATTGCCAGGCTTATTGTCACCAGAGCGCAACAGGCCGGTATTGCCCGTGAAGATATCATTATTGATCCCCTGGCAATGGCGGTTAGTGCCGACGACCAGGCAGCCGTTGAAACCCTCAAGGCCCTGCGTCTAATCCGGGCTGAACTGGGGGTAAACCAGACCCTGGGCCTTTCCAATATCTCTTTCGGCCTGCCTGACCGCGCTTCGATTAACGCCATTTTTCTGGCCATGGCCGCGTCGAGCGGCATGACGTGCCCGATAGCCGATCCGACGGTTTGGGATCTGAAGCTGGCGGCCTTAATTTCCGACATGCTGGCCGGCAAGGACGAGTATTGTGCAAATTACATTTCCACTTGCGGCGGCCATCCAGGCGTTGCCGAGGATACCCAAGCAAGCGGAGAAGAAATAAAAGGCGATGCACCAGACCTTGAGGCGTTGAAAGAGGCCGTCATACTGGGAAGACGCAAAAGCGCCGCGGACATCACCCGCAAAGCCCTGGATGATGGCGCCGATCCACAGGACCTGATCGACAGTTACCTCATTCCGGCCCTTAATTTGGTGGGCGACAAATTTGAGCGCAAAAAGATATTCGTCCCCGAGATGATGATTGCCGCGAGATCGATGCAGGTCTGCGTTGATCTAATCAAACCATTTCTAAAAAAAGAAGAACAACACACTCTGGGTACCATCGTGCTGGGAACCATTTTTGGTGATCTTCATGATATCGGAAAAAATCTCGCCAGACTGCTTTTGGAGACGTCCGGGTTTAAGGTCATCGACCTGGGTGAAAACGTACCGGCCGAAAAATTCGTGATTGCGGCGCAAGAAAATAATGCCGACCTGGTTGGTCTCTCATCTTTACTGACAACCGGCGACCCCTATGTCAAGGAAACGATTGAGGCCATCAAAACCAGTGCGATCGGTGATAAGGTCAAGATAATTTGCGGTGGCGCAGCCCTTGGCCGGAAATTTGTTGAAGCATGCGGTGGTGATGCATACGCAAACGACGCCGCGGATGGCGTCAAAAAGAGCAAATCCCTGCTGGGAATTGCTTGAGAAAATCTAGAATCAATGGCCTCCATCCGGTTCCTGCCTTTTGATAAAGAGATTAAATCTGAAAATGGCCTCAGCATCTTGCAGTCGGCCGGCTTTTTGAGGCTTCCGATCTACTCAACCTGCGGTGGCAAAGGCACCTGCGGCAAGTGCCGGGTCATTGTTGAAAAAATCGATGGCCCGCTATCTCCACCAACGGATCGCGAACGGGAGTTGTTGGGCGAATTGTTGGAAAAAGGGTACCGGCTGGCATGCGAGACCGTTCTGCAGGGTTCCGCCGTTGTTCGTATCCCGGAAGAAAGTCGCATCAAACGCCAGATCATCCTGACCGCGGGCAATGAACATCTTTTTTCTGTACGCCTTTCGCCCGACACCGAAAAATATTACCTCAACATTGAAGCGCCGACGCTGGACCGCCCCACGGCCGACCGGGAAAGACTTCTGCAGGCCCTTGAAAAGACTTATCGGATTAAACAACCTCACCTCGATTCGTTCGTATTGAGAAAACTTCCCGCTGCTTTGAGTTCAAACTCAACGGGTGTCACGCTGTCTATCTGGCGCAATACAGAAATCGTCGACATCGTGGCAGGTCAAAGCGCAGGGATCTACGGAGTCGCGGCCGACATCGGTACGACAACCGTTGTGGTCTATCTGCTGGACCTGGAAAGAGGACAGGAAATTACTGTAAAAACCTCGACCAATCCTCAAATTTCTTTCGGAGATGACGTCATTAGCAGAATATCTTCTTGTCAACGGCAGGCCGACGCTCTGGAGACGCAGCGTGCGGCAATTGTCCAATGCCTGAATAGCCTGGTCGAGGAGGCGTCGTCCGAAGTGGGCATTGATCCTGCCCGGATAGTTGAAATGACAGCGGTGGGAAATACCACGATGCACCATCTGTTGCTGGGAATTGATCCGGGCGGTTTATCCCGATCACCTTACCCACCGGTGCTGCAAGCGTCCCAGGACGTAAAAGCCCGGGATCTCGGCCTGGCAATCGGGTCTTCGGCATATGTTCACCTGTTGCCGTTAAATGCGGGATTTGTCGGCAGTGACACCATGGCCTGTATACTTGCCACCGGCATCCATCGAAGTAAGATTTTATCCCTGCTCATCGATCTCGGAACGAACGGTGAAATCGTTCTGGGCAACAAAGAACAATTGATTTGCTGTTCAACGGCGGCCGGCCCCGCGTTTGAGGGCGGACACATACGCTGGGGGATGCGGGCTGAATCCGGGGCCATTGAGAAGGTTAAGATGGATCCCGGTACCCTGGAAGTAAAAATGGAGACCATCGACAATCACCGTCCGGTGGGTCTTTGCGGATCCGGTGTTATTTCGGCCGTCGCGGAGATGCTCAGGTCGGGAATTATTTTGAGCCGGGGAAATTTCAACGAGAATATTGACGCACCCTGTCTGCGTGACGGAGAACAGGGGCGGGAATTTGTTTTGGTTTGGGCCGAAGAAACCGCTGTTGGCCAGGACATCGTCTTGACCCAGAAGGATGTGTCTGAAATCCAAATGGCCAAGTCCGCCATCTACTCCGGCACGCGCTTGCTGCAGGAAGTTTCAGGCGTTGAGCAGATTCAACGAATTTTGCTCGCCGGGGCTTGCGGCAACTACATTGATCCCCCCGATGCCTGCGAAATCGACCTGTTTCCGGGAGGCGACAGCGCTCCGGTAACGGGCGTCGGCAATGCCGCAGGATATGGGGCATGTTTATCCCTGTTAAATAAAAACAAAAGAAAAGAGGCCCAAAAAGTTGCAAAAAAAACAAGCTATCAAGAGCTTGCCGCTTCCGATCGATTTCAGGAACTTTTTGTATCCAACCTGTTTTTCACTTCCGCTGTTGATTACGATGAGGGTCTTAAGGATTGAGGGTCTAAGAATTTAGGAATTGAGGGATTTAGGAATTGGGGAATTGAGGAATTAAAGGATAAAATCGATAATTTAAATGAGATAGAAATCCTTCAATCCCTGAATCCCTCAATTCCTCAATCCCTGAATTCCCCAATCCCTCAATCCATATCCTGCAGCGTTCGCCGCAGCGCTTTGCCTGACGCGGATCTGGGAACTTCCTCGATAAATTCAACCGCCACGGGGACTTTGTATGGCGCCATTTTGGCCTTGCAGTACGCTTTTATATCCGCCTCGGTGGCGGTCTGACCGTCCTGGAGCTGGATGAAAGCCTTCGGCGCTTCGCCTTTGATTTCGTCCGGGATGCCCACAATAACCAGGTCTTTAATCTGTGGGTGGTCAAGCATCATGTCTTCCACTTCCGATGGAAATACTTTTTCTCCCCCGACGTTGATCATATCCTTTTTACGGTCAACGATGTAGGCGAAACCGTCCTCGTCCATGTAGGCGATATCGCCGGAATGAAACCAGCCTTCAGCGTCGAATGCCGCTTTTGTCACTTCCGGTTTGTTGAGATATCCATTGGTCACACAGGTCCCTTTGGCACACAGTTCACCCTGCTGGCCGGGGGGCAGGGTATTGCCGTTTTCGTCAATCACCTTTAATTGCGCATCGGCCATTCCTCTGCCGCAAGAACCGATCCGGGTCTCCGTATACGGTGCCGTGGAACCCACGCAAGAGACCTCGGTCAGACCCCAGGCCTCTGCATAACGCCACTTGAGCTTTTCCTCAACCTGCCGGATGAGAATTTCAGGCATCTTGGTGGCGGCCGACAAACAAAAAACGACAGATGAGATATCCCGGTGGTCGAGACCGGGCTGTTTGAGCAACAGATTGTACATTGGCGGTACACCCTGGAAAATCGTCGGTTTCAGCTTTTCAATCTCATCCAAGGCCCTTTCCGGGTAAAAACGTTCGACCGTTATGACCGTGCCGCCTTGGGATAGCATGCCAAATGTGCCGTTCACCAACCCCCAACAATGAAAAATCGGAGTGGCGACCATGATCGTATCATCCGGCGTGAAATGAACTTTTCCAAACTCGATGGCGTTGTGCCGGACATTCAAATGGGTGGCCATAACCCCTTTCGGCCAGCCCGTGGTTCCGGAAGTGTACATCAGATGACACGTGTCGCTTCCCTTTGTCGCCGTTGACTCAAAACCATCAATGCCTTGTTCCTGTACCGATCCCAATGAGGGATATCTCCCGCCCGGCTGTTCATTTGCCAAAATCGTGTCCGTCAAGGAGGTGACTTCCGGCCTTACCGCTTCTAAAATGGGGAGCCTTTTGCCATCAACCAGTACCACCCGAGTTTGGCAATCATTGAGGATATACGCGACTTCCCGTTCGCGCAGCATGGCATTCACGACGTTCACCGTTAAGCCGGCCTTTGCGGCGCCGAGATACCCGATGATCAGCTCCGGTATACTTGGCAGAAAGAGAGACAGGACATCCCCGCTTTTCAGCCCCATCTTCAACAGGCCGGCGGCAGTTCGATTTACGGATGTTTCCAGCTCCCCGTAAGATATTCGCCGATCACCAAAAAGTATGGCCGTCTTTGTGGGATTTTCTTTCACATGGGGTGTGATGATATCCGATACATTCATGAGTATAGCCCCCCGACGTTAGAATTATAGCCCATTTCTATGCTTTAACCCAAACCGGACAAGCCGGGAATGAAAATTGAAGATTGAAGATTGAAGATTGAAGATTTGTGGTTCGCCTTCGGCGGATCGATTTTAATCTGCCGCTAAACGGCCGTAACTAGCTGGTATCATGAAAATACAAATAGTTGATATCAATTCCGACTTTTTTTAAATGTTTGCTTGTTGGTGTTTTACAAAGATGCCAACAAATATTTTGAACTATTTGCGTAAATCTGAATTGGTAATTGTCTAAAAGCAATTTCCTATTACCCAATACCGAATACCCAATACCGAATACCCATTTCGCCAAGGCCGTGTGTCAAATTTTTGCAGCAAGTCTGGCGCCTTGATCGATGGCCCTTTTGGCATCCAACTCTACCGCCAGGTCCGCACCGCCGATCAGATGAGTCGGCACACCGGCGATATCCAGCTCATCTTTCAGATCCCGCAAGGGTTCCTGGCCGGCGCAAATTATCACGCTATCGACTTCCAGGCAACGGGGTTCGTCCTTGAGCGTAATGTGCAGCCCGTCATCATCAATCTTGTCATAGGCAACCCCGTTTATCATGTTGACCTTGCGCTGTTTGAGCGTAATGCGGTGAATCCAGCCAGTGGTCTTGCCCAGGGTGGCGCCCATTTTGTCCGGTTTGCGCTGCAGCAGGTATACCAGGCGGCCTGAAGCGTGCGGCTGCGGCCGTTTCGATTCCAGTCCACCGGGCAGACGGTAATCCTTGTCGACGCCCCATTCCTTTAAGAATTCCTCCACGTCAAGGCTGGTTGAGATGTCCGCCGGATGCGTCAGGTACTGGGCAACATCGAACCCGATGCCGCCGGCGCCGACGATGGCGACCCGCCGGCCGACGTCTTTTTTGCGTGCCAGCACATCGACGTAATTCAAGACATGGCCGTGATCGATGCCGTTAATTTCAGGGACACGCGGAATGACGCCGCTGGCCAGAATCACCGCATCATATTTTGCGGCGATGAGATCCGCCGCCGAAGCGCGGGTGCTTAAAAGGCACCGGACACCGGTTATGTCGAGTTGGCGTGAATAATAGCGCAGGGTTTCGTTAAATTCCTCTTTGCCGGGGATTTGATTGGCCATATTCATTTGGCCGCCGATTTTATCATCTTGTTCGAACAATGTGACGTCATGCCCCCGCTGGGAAGCCACCGTTGCAAAGGACAAACCAGCCGGCCTGGAACCGACCACGGCGATTCTTTTCGGCTGCTGAGCGGGCAGGTATTGTAGTTCGATTTCATGGCAGGCCCTCGGATTGACCAGGCAGGATGAAATTCGACCCTGAAAAATGTGATCCAGGCAGGCCTGGTTGCAGCCAATGCAAGTATTGATTTCATCAGCCCTGTTTTCTGACGCCTTAATCACGAAATCCGCATCTGCCAGAAACGGGCGGGCCATGGAAATCATGTCCGCATCGCCCCGGGCCAACACCGCTTCGGCTACCTCGGGGGTATTAATCCGGTTGCTGGTGACCAATGGGATGGAAACGCTGTCCTTTAGTTTTGCTGTAACCCAGGTAAAGGCCGCCCGCGGGACTAGGGTGGCGATCGTGGGAACCCGGGCTTCGTGCCAGCCGATGCCGGTATTGATGATGGTGGCGCCGGCCTGTTCGATTTTATGGGCCAGCCGGACAACTTCCTCCCAGGAACTGCCGTTTTTGACCAGGTCGATCATTGAAAGTCGATAAATAATGATAAAATCCGAGCCGACTGTTGCTCTGGTCTGCCGCACGATTTCAACCGGGAACCGGACCCGATTTTCAAAACTGCCCCCCCATCCATCGGTTCGGTTGTTGGTTTTGGGTACGATAAACTGGTTGATCAGATACCCCTCGGAGCCCATAATTTCCACCCCGTCATAACCGGCCTGACGGGCAAGTTGAGCACAATTCGCATAGTCCCGTATATGTTCCAGAATTTCCGGTTCGGATAGAGCCCTGGGTTTAAATACGTTGATCGGCGCCTTGATTGCCGACGCACTCACCAGGTCCTCGTTAAATGCATAGCGTCCGGCATGCAGAATTTGCATGGCAATTTTGCCGCCGTCACGATGCACGGCCCGGGTGACGACCTGATGCTTCTCCACTTCTTGTGCGGTGCTTAATTTGGCCGCTCCGGCGGCAACACAGCCGGCTTCGTTGGGGGCCACGCCGCCGGTAACGATCAGGCCAACCTGACCCCGGGCCCTTTCGGCATAGTAGGCTGCCATGCGTTCGAATCCATCCGGCGCCTCCTCGAGCCCGGTGTGCATGGAGCCCATGAGAACCCGGTTTTTCAGTTGGGTGAAGCCCAAATCTAAAGGCGCTAGTAGGTGGGGATACTTTGAGTGAGCCATGATTTGTTCCAATTCAGAAAGATTCGGTATAAAGGCTGCAAATTTACAAATTCCAAATAACAAATTTCAAATTTCAAACAAATCACAAATTCTAAACCACAATGACCCAAACTTTCTCGGGAATCGTTACACATTCGTCATTTTGACTTTTCAGGATTTGATGAAATAATCTTCAAAGCCATTGACAGGGTTTGTCTGGGTCGAACTCAGTCGTTTCGAATTTTGAATTTGGGTCGTTGAAACTTACCGGGCTATTGGTTCTTGGAATTTGGAACTTAAAATAAAGACGGAGCGAAGCGACTTCCACCAATCTTCAATCTTCAATCTTCAATTTTCATTCGAGAGATTCCCTGTGAAGTGCGATCATCGTTATGTCATCGAATTGCGGGGCCTGGTCAATGTGAACGAATAAGTCGCGTTTTATCTACTCGATTAATTCCGAAGCGCTTGGGGCCGGATTTTCAAGGAGGTTCAGGATGCGCTCTTTGCCGAATAGTTTTTCCCGGGGCGACATCGCCTCCGACACCCCATCGGTGTAGCCGAGTAAAATATCGCCGGGTTCGATCCAGACCTGCTTCACCTGGTATTCCATGGCCGGCATCATGCCGACGACGGGGCCGGTTGAATTAAGCATTTTTTTGACACCGGATTGATTGACAAGCAGCAAGGGCTCGTGCCCGCCGTTGACATAAGCCATTTTGCCGGTCTGGGGGTCTAAAACTCCGAAAAACAGGGTCGCAAACATATTCTCTTCGCCATGTTCCTCGGCGATATAGTCGTTGGTGAGTGAGACGGCATTCAGGGCTTCGTACAGGTAGTCCCCCTTGGAATTGGGTTCAGTCTTGGTCGAGCCGGGAACCGACACGCCTTGCAGGCTGATTTTGCCGGAAAAAACCCGCATCAAGCTGCGAAAAAGGGCCATAAACAGGGCGGATCCGACACCTTTATCGCAGACATCTGCAATGACCAGGCCGAGTAGATTTTCCGGCAGCATAAATGCATCATAGAAATCACCGGATACCTGGCGGGCCGGATGGAAGTAGAATGCGATTTCCCAGCCGGGAATTTCCGGAATTTGACGGGGCAAAAAATCACGTTGGATCTTTTTACCCTTGGCCATCTCTTTGTCCAGCGCTTTGGAGTATGCTTCAACTTCAAATTTGGCTTTTTCCAGGTTGCGATAGGATTCATTCAGCTTGGAATAGAGCCGGGCATTTTCGAGAGCGCTGCCGATCTGGGAGGCGGTTATCTGCATTATATCGGCCGCATCCTCGTTAAAGTGCTGCGGCTGATCATGCAGCAAGGTGGCAATCCCCAGGAGATTTTCACCTTTGAGGATCGGCACTGCCAGGGCGGACCCGACGGAATAAGGCTGATTTGGCAGATCCACCCAGCGGTCATCGCTGCGGGTATCAAAAATCAGTCTCATTTTATGATTTTGCCGGACCCAGCCGGCAAGGCCTTTATCGAAAACCTGCCCGATAATTCTGGAGCGTTGTTCCGGCGACGGATCGACCCGGGTTAGTATGCCATCGGTCACGGCGCCGTTTGAATCCAGCAGAAAGAGGCTGCCTTTGTCGGCCCCGGTTAATTCCGCCGAGATTTCTAGCGTTTTCTGCAGGAGCTTGTTCAATAACTGCTCTTTGCCGGCCGAACGTGCAAAATTCACGAAATTATCCAGAAGCCGGCTCTGAACTTGCAAAGCGGCTTTTTCGCTTTTCAGCCGGGTGATTTCGCGTTTTAATTTCCCGGAAGACTTCAAACCTTGTACTCCCCAGCGAATATTGGATTGGGTGGATCTGCCAATCAGGCCAAATGCAGAATCCGGCTAGAATGGCCAGAAACTGTTATCGTGCCAAATTTGTTGCGTAATTTCTTTATCGATTTCAGATAAAAAATGCAAATGCTGCCTTTCCCACTCAGCCAGCCACCGGTAGAGGGCTTTTTCATTGGGATCCTCCGCTTCTTCACCGCGTCTGGAATAGAGCTTGATGGCATTTTCCTCCATCGACATCGCTGCGGATATGGCAGCGGCCTCGTAATCAGCAGCCGACAATTGCTGTTTTAATTCATCGGTCAGCACGCTGGGGGCGATGTTGCCGTTGAAATTGCGATTATATTCTCCCGGCGTGAATTCCTGGTTTTTTTGATACGACTTGAATTGATCGGATAAGATTTTTACATGTTTGACCTCTTCATCCGCCATCATTTCAAAGAATTCCTTGACGGCTTGGCCGCCGGCCTGTTCGGCAACTTTGCCGTAGAAAGTCTGGCCTCTTTTTTCCAATAATATGGCGTTTTTCAGAATCTCGATGGTTTTATCCTCGCTCATTCTTTTTCCTCCTCAGATTCGATACATGACATTATGTAAATTATAAACGATATGTTAATTTCCAATCGCAATTGTTGCCGGAAGGCTGGAAAGCGATAAAGCTTGGAGGCTGGGAGGCTATGAAGCTGGGAGGCTTACTTTTACCCCCTTCGACCGCCTGACGAGCTCTCAAATTCCAGCCCATACGACAGTGCCATTGCTTCCAGGTTTTCCGACCCCCAGCTTTCCAGTCTCCCGCATCCAAGCCTCCTGGCTTCCCAGTCTTCAGGCCGATCTTACGATTCCGTCGAAAAGGTCAACCAACTGCTGTTCATACCAGCTTTTCAGAAAAAATCCATCAATAAAACCGTTATGGCCGCCGAAATCGTGTATGCACAACTGGGTGCGGGCATTGATTTGGAGTCGATAAAAATCTTCAACCGGTATGATCGGATCGTCCTTGGCCGTGATAATCGTGGTATCAACCGGCAAATCTGCAATGGCGTCTTTCAATAGGGAATACTCCCTGAAATACTGCCCGGAAGAATCGTAATCGCTATAATCTTCAATCAGTAAATCCGTGACCGCTTGAATGGTTTTCAGGCGCATTGCCGGAGCAAAATCGTAGCGGCCGGGAAACAGCCGCTGTTTTTTTTGTAAAGACCGGAGCCATTTTTGTAGAAAATAGATGCGAATCAAGGGGTATCGATCCACCCGGCGGGTGGATGCGGCCGGATCCAGGACCGGGCTGATTGCCGCAACGTGGCACAGATTGGCAATGGGCTTCTGCTGCAGTCGGCGAGCGATTCGCAGGGCAAAATTAGCACCCAGGGAAAATCCAACCAGAAAAACCGGCTGACCCTCCGCCTGCCGGCAGACCTGGCGTACCGCCTGAAAAACTTCTTCCAGGAGCACGGCATAAAAAAGGCCCGGATTCAGGTGGTGACTGTCACCGTGATCTCTGAAATTCAGGCGAAATATATCATAGCCCCGGCGGTACAGGGTATTTCCCGTGCATAATATATAGGTGGAATCGGCGCTGCCTTCCCAACCATGCAGTAAAATTACCCGGCCGGCGAAAGTCTTTGAAGGCTGCGGCGAAAATAATCCAAGCAGACGAGTCTTTTGGCCGGCTTCGAGGATCACCTCCTGGGCGGCGGAACGCATTGTATTTTTACCCCAGGCTCGAAACGGACTGCTAGCCAGGATAGTTTGAACATGCCCGCTGCGTAAATACCTGGCCGGCTTGAAAGAATTCCCGTTCAGCATGGTGGGTTAGAGCATCATCATGTCGGGTCGTTTGTTATCCGCCAGAAGGCCTTCTTCGATCAGTTCCAGAACCCGGGATTTCTCTTCCGGAAATTTGTAGCCTTCGTAACTGTGGGTGAACAGCAGTCCGCCTTGCCGGTTGTGCCAGTAGTTGGCGGCATGATCGAAGCAGACTTTGGAGGTGACATCGAGGTTTTCCATCATTAATTTTAACTCCGCCAGCTGCTCGTCGGCCGACAACAGCTGCAACCGGCCGTCGGTCATGTGCTCATGCATCCCGGTGCCCGGGATTGGATTAAAGGGGCGGGATCGGATGTAGTGTGGGTTGATTGCATTTAATACCTTGGCCGTATTGACGGCATGGTTTTGCCACCGTTGTTTGCCGCCCAGGCCCGGCATCCAGTATTCGGAAACCTGAAATCCGGCCTGCATGGCCTTTTGGCCGCCTTTGATGTGGCCTTCGGCGGTGACGCCTTTGTTGATCAGTTTCAACAGCTCGTCATCGCCGGTTTCCAGGCCGATATGCACGCGGTCCAGACCCGACTCCCGGATGGCCAGCAATTCGGCCGGTTTTTTTTGCGCGATGGTCTTGGACCGGGCATAGGAGGTGACCCGGTTTAGGCTCGGAAAGGTTTTCCGCAGATGCTGCAAAATATCCACCAATTGATCGGTTTTCATGATCAGGCTATTGGCATCCTGCAAAAAAGCCGTTCGGGCGCCTGACTGCAGCCAGTTGTATACCATGACAAAACCCTGATTGTAATTCAGCTCCGGCTCCGAGTTCAAGAGCTCGACGGCCGCCTCCCGCGCGATACCGCCACCGTGGCCGAGCCGCCAGGAGATCTCTTTGAGCCGCTTGCAGATATCGGCCACCTGGTCGATATCGGCCTTAACTTCGGCTGGGGTTCTGAGTTCAAACTTTTCCGTTTTGTACATGGCGCAAAACTCACAGCGGTTCCAGGAACAGTTGCGGGTAATGCGCAGCAGCAGTGAGGCGCTGCCCCCTTCACTGGGCGGGCGGTAGACGCCGACTTCAAAATCGTATTTTGGGGCGGGTTGCGTTGACATCGGTTCTCCCCCTATAATTGAGAAATGTCGAATGAATAATGACTAATTATGGAATTCAATCTTTTTTAAATCTTGAAATTTGCTATTCATCAATTTTTTTTTGGATTCCTTCTGATATTCGAAATGGATTTTATCTCAGTAGTTAGATCTGCACGTTAGAAACAGCTCTTTTTCCCACAGACGAATCTCTATTACCACGAAAAGACTATTTTTTAAAGCTGCGATATTAATAGTTTAGACTGTTGTTGGGTTTCGGATTTAGTGCAAAAGCGCTGTAAAATGTAGGTTGGGTTGAGTGCAACGAAACCCAACAGAGTTTGGAATGAACTCAACCCAACCTACAAAACTGATCGTAGAAAGAACTTTAAAGTTTCCTAACTGTATTTTAAAGTAGCGAAAAGATAATCATTTAGTGCGCCATTTCAATTAATTATAACGAAATATCGTTTGGGTGTGGGTATGATAATCGGTCGATCAATTTCCCGCCGAGATTTGTGATCGAAATTCAGATTGACAAATAAGCGTTCATTGCCTAAATGAACGGTTGGCGTTTAGCATATCGCAATGGCCATTAACTGGCGATGTAACCCGGTGCGATCCAATCGCTTCCCCAAACGCTCATATGAATAAGGATGGAACCCGATGAAAATCAATACCACTGCCGATTACCTGACCAGTCTACAACAGCTCAATCCCACCATCTACTACCGCGGAGAACGGATCACGGATGTTACGCGCCACCCGGCCACCGCGCCCCACGTGCGGTCGGCGGCCATGACGTTCAGCCTGGCCAACAATTCTAAATACCGGGATCTGGCGACGGCGACTTCCCACCTGACAGGTCGCACCATCAGCCGGTTTACTCATGTGCATCAAAGTGTGGAGGATCTCATAAAAAAGATCAAATTGCTGCGGGTCCTCGGCCAGAAAACAGGCACCTGTTTTCAGCGTTGCGTGGGATTCGACGGCATCAACGCGGTCTATACCGTGGCCTATGAAGTCGACCGAAAGCTCGGCACGGATTATCTCGAGCGATTTAAAAAGTGGTTGATCGATGTGCAGGATGAAAACCGAATGGTGGTGGGCGCCATGACGGATCCCAAGGGCGATCGTTCAAAAGGCCCGGCCCAGCAAAGCGATCCGGATCAATACGTGCGGGTGGTCAAGCGGACGGCCGAGGGGGTTTATATTCGCGGGGCCAAACTGCACATGACCGGTGCGGTGAACTCCCATGAAATCCTGGTGATGCCGACCACCGCCCTGGATGAGCAGGCGACTGATTATGCCATTGTGGGTGCGGTTCCCATCGACGCTGAGGGGGTGACCATGATTTTCGGGCGTCAGGCCAACGATTCCCGGCGGGATCTGGAGGAACGCATCGACAGCGGCAAGCCGCGCTTCGGCGCCGTCGGCGGGGAGGCGGTGATTGTGTTCGACGACGTATTCATACCCCATGAAAAGATATTTCTTAACGGTGAAACCGCTTATACGGCAGCCATCGTTTATCGGTTCGCCGCTCACCATCGGGCCAACTATGGGGCCTGCAAGACCGGCCTCATGGATGTGCTGACCGGCGCCGTCAGCTACCTGGCCCAGGTTCAGGGAACGGCCAAAGCCTCGCACATCAAAGAAAAGGTGACGGAGATGATCCATCTCAGTGAGACCCTTTACAGCTCTTCGATTGCGACATCGGCCGAAGGCTGGGCCACGCCCTCCGGTGGCTATATGGTGGATACCATGCTGGCCAATGTCTGTAAACAAAACGTAACCCGCTTTCATTTTGAAATTGCCAGGCTGGCCCTGGACATTGCCGGCGGCTTTATCGCCACACTGCCCAGCGAACACGACCTGAATAGTGACGCCGTGGGGCACCTGGTGCAGAAATATTTTTCCGGCGTGGAAGGCATACCCGTCGAGGACCGCATCAAGATCGGACGGCTGATCGAGGCCATGACCGGCGGCACGGCCCTGGTGGAATCCATGCACGGCGCCGGCTCCCCCCAGGCCCAGCGGGTCATGATATTCCGGGAAGGCGATCTGGCCAACAAGATCAAACTGGCCAAGAGCCTGGCCGGAATTCCGCAAAAACGTACTAAATGAATAATGACTAATGAATAATGACAAATTAAGGAATTCTATCGATTTAAATACCAATAAAACCGCAGAAAATCATATTAATGGCTGGATATCCGCCATCGTAAGTACGATATCGACGGTAGCTATCTGATATTTGAACGCTCATTATCATCCCCGTGAAGCAGGGAATCCGGGTAAAGGGTCAGGTTGGATTTTATATAAAATCGTCAAAACATAAAATATAAGTGATAGTATACCTTCATTCGTCATTATTCATTCGTCATTATTCATTTCAAGGGGGTTTCCATGTCCGGTTATTATGATCAGAAGCCCTGGCTGAAAACATATCCCGCCTGGCTGCCGCATACTTTCGATCTGCCGGAAACGAGCGTGTTGGATCTTTTTAACGCCAGCGTTGCAGCCTATCCTGACGATCTGTGCATCTGCTATTTTGATGCCGTGTACTCCTACAAGGATATCCAGCGCCAGGCCCGGCGTCTGGCGGCCGCCTTGTCGAAAATAGGGATCGACCGGGGCGACCGAGTGCTGCTGATGATGCAGAACATCCCGCAGGCGGCTGTCACAACCCTTGCGGTCTGGATGTGCCACGGGTGCGTGGTGCCCATCAATCCCATGTACACAGCCCGGGACGTCACGCACCTGTTGGATGACAGCGGCGCCCAGGTAATCATCTGCCAGGATGACCTGTACGAGGCAATCATCGACCAGGCACTGGAAGAAGTCGATCCGCTGCCCGTGATCACGACCTCGCCGCTGGACATGCTGACCCCGGATGCGGACGTTCCGCGCCAGCTGATAGATTCGATCAGACGCGTCTCGCCGGACACCATTAGCTTTGCCGAACTTGTCGGTGCCGATCCGGATGAAGATTTCCAGCCCTCCAAACCGACCGCGGCTGATCTGGCTTATCTGGTTTACACCTCCGGCACCACCGGTCCGCCCAAAGGCGCCATGCTCACCCACGGCAATATCCTCTACAATACCCAAACTTACGAGGTTGCAGCCTGTATGGACCGCAGCGATGTGGTATTGGGCGTGGCACCCCTGTTTCACATAACGGGTATCGTTGCCCATCTGGCAATTGCCTTCCGGCTGGCAATTCCGGTGGTGCTGTTTAACCGTTTTGATGTGGCGGATGTGTTGCGCCTGATCCAAAAATATCACGTCACATTTACCGTGGCTTCGATTACCATATATATCGCGATACTTAATCATCCCGAGGCCAAAAAGTATAACATTGCCTCGCTGACCAAAGCCTACAGCGGCGGTGCGCCGGTATCTCCGGGCACCGTCAGGAAATTCGAGGAAGCCCTGGGCTTGACCATTTACAATGTTTACGGCTTGACAGAAAGCGCTTCACCGGCCACCTTCACACCCTTGGGGCTCAGTGGACCGGTTGATCCGGAAAGCGGGGCGCTGGCGGTGGGTCTGATTATCCCCGGAGTCGACGCCTGGATCGTGGATGTTGAGAATCCAGACCGGGAAATGCCGTCCGGTCAGGCGGGAGAACTGGTGCTGCGCGGTCCCTGCATGGCGAGCGGATACTGGCAAAAACCGACCGAGACAGCCAACGCCATCCGGGACGGCCGTTTTCACACCGGCGATGTGGCTAAAATCGATGAACAGGGCTGGTGCTATATCGTTGATCGCAAAAAAGACCTGATCAACGTATCCGGCTATAAAGTATGGCCGCGGGATGTCGAGGACGTCCTATATCAGCATCCTGCGGTTAAAGAAGCGGCGGTGGTCGGCGTGCCGGACGACTACCGCGGTGAGACCGTCAAAGCCTTTGTGGCCTTGAGCGCGGAGCATGAAGATTCCGTTAGGCCGCAGGATTTGATTGCTTTCTGTAAGCAAAGACTGGCTGCCTTTAAATATCCCCGAATCGTTGAAATAATCGATGAAGTGCCCAAAACCCCCACCGGAAAGTTCCTGCGGCGAGAGTTGCGGGAGCGCTGAGGCTGAAAACGGCAGGTCTTCGGATCTAGGCATTCGGTTTTCGAGATCGATGCTGGATTATGGTTGCTGGATTAAATGGATGATTGGGTTGATTGAGTCCTCATTACTTAGTCCTGTCAGTTAACCCTGGTATCGGCCTCCAGGCCGCGTTCGACCAGATATAGCCTGTCGCCACTGGTTTCCATAACCGTGATGGAAGCGTTGTCCGGCTGGAAGTATGTTACCCGCTGATCATCAGCGGCGTAACTTACAGCCGCGTTAATCGCGATAAAGTGGGTGAAGACCACCGTATCGGTCTCAATTTCCCAAAGCGCTTCGATGACGTCCCGACGCCATTGTTGCAAATCCGGCTCAAGATTCGGCCATAGGTCGGCCATCATCGTATTGAGCCAGCGCACCCGGTCGGTCGGGGTTTCGGACGGAAAACGGATTTCCCCAACCCGGTTTTCGATTCTTGGCTTGATGGTCCACATATCCGCCAGCGGCGCGGCGGTTTGCCGGGCCCGGGCCATAGGGCTGGAAAGAATGGGTAGAGGCCCTAGCAGGGCTAATTTATGGGCTGCGGCCCGGGCCTGGGACCGGCCCAAATCGTCAAGGCTGGGATCTTTTTCCAGGCCCCAGCCGGAGCCGGCCTGACCGTGGCGTACCAGATATATTTTTACCATAAGGCCCCCATTTATGCAAAAAATAGAATATGATAGGTGTTATAAGTCTTATAAGACCTATATGACCTATAGAACTCATAGGACCAATAGGATTTATAAGACCTATTGCTTAGCACCGGAAATCCTCAATTTTCACTCTATCAGTTTCCAGGCCAGATCCGCGATATCCCTAGCCATACGGCCTCTTTGCATGGCTTCCTCGGAGCTGGCGTTGCCCATGATGCCCCGCTTGTAGACGCCCTGCAGAATGCTGGCCAAACGGAAAAAGGAAAAGGCCAGGTAAAAATTCCAATTGGGAATGCCGTCGCGGCCGGTCAAGCGGCAGTATTCCGCCAAAAACTCTTCTTCCGATGGGATTCCGGTACTGTCACCACTTTGGTCTTTCAGACTGGCGCGGCCGACGATACCGGAATGATAGAACATGCAGCTGTAGCCCAGATCGCCCAAGGGATGGCCGAGGGTGGACAGCTCCCAGTCCACCACCGCCACTATTTTGGGTTCGGTGGGATGCAGCAGCAGGTTGCCCATCCGGTAGTCGCCATGCACGATACAGCTGGTATCGTCGGCGGGTACGTTGGCCGGCAGGAATTGCATGAGACGTTCCATGGATTCGATTTCATCGGTTTTGGCGGCTTCGTATTGCTTCGACCAGCGACCGATCTGGCGGCTGAAGTAATTGCCCGGCTTGCCGAAGCTGTCGAGTCCCAGGGCGGTGTAATCCAATGAATGCAGTGCTGCCAGTACCCGGATCATGTCGAAGTACAGGGCCCGCCGTTCTTCCGGTGCCATGCCGGGCAGGGTGATGTCTTCTAGGACACGACAGGGCACGTGTTCCATGATGAAGAACGCCGTGCCGATGACAGCGTCGTCCTCACACAGCAAGTGCATCCGGGGTACCGGCACGTCTGAATGCTCCAGCGCTTTCATCACTCTGAACTCGCGATCGACCTGATGGGCCGAGGGCAGCAGCTTGCCCGGCGGTTTTTTGCGCATGACATATTCGGCGGCTTCACTCCTTAAAAGAAAGGTTGGATTGGATTGACCCCCTTCAAATTGCTGCACATCCAGCGGGCCGGCATATTCTGCCAGATTATTATTGAGATAATCATTTAAAGCAGCTTCATCAAATCGATGGGCATCGCGTACTGGAGTCAACTTGACGTCGGTTTTCATGGTTCTTTCCTCAGTTCGAGCCTGGCAATGACTTCACGGTGGACCTCGTCCGGACCGTCTGCCAGGCGCAATGTTCGTATATGGGCCTAAGCCGCTGCAAGCCAGACTTCATCGCACACGCCCATGCCGCCTTGGGCCTGGATGGCGCGGTCGATCACCTTCAATGCCATGGAGGGTGCCACGACCTTGATCTGAGCGATTTCGGAGCGGGATCTGGCAATGTTCTGTCGAATCTGCCCCATTTCAGCCAGGGGGCGGCCGAAAGCCACCCAGGTTTTGACCCAGCGGCACATTACAGATAAACTCAGGCTGTTAGCTTGTCATCAGTAACTTCGCGAACACCGGATCCTCAACATTATCCATCGACATCTGTCGTTTCCCGTTTTCGATCTCCCGCACCATTGTTCGCACCGCGTCATTAAACGGCGTCGGCACATCATATTCACGGCCGCGGTCGCAGATGTACCCGTTGAGAAAATCAACTTCAGTGCGCCGGCCGCGCTCGATGAATTGCAGACTTGACGACTTAATGCGGCGATATTTGAATCCAATGATGCGGATTGTGAGATGGCGATTTAATTCCGCCAGCCATGTCTTTCCCTTCAATAATTTATAAAAATCAAGTTTGCCGGAACCGGCCGGTTCAACTGCTATCCCCATGGCCGCCGCAACCGCCATGGCTTCGCGCATCAGCTCGATGAAAATCCTTCTCACATCTTTGTTTGCCAGCAATTGGCCTAGTTTGACACCCCCGATAACGCCCAGGGAATTGATGCAGGAGTTGATAATCAATTTGGAGTAAAGCTCGCCCAAGATGTTGTTCGAAATTCGGGTGGGATAGACGGTGTCCAGGATTCGCTGAATCGGGGCTAAACGTTCATCCGATCTGTGATCAAGACTGCCGACAATGAACTCGCCCCCGGAGGTTATCTCCAACTCCGCCGGGCCGCTGTGGCTGGATCCCCAATTCACGACGCAGCCAATCACCCGCTCTTTTCCCAGCACCTTTGCCAGGGCAGGCTCGCAGATGCCGTTTTGCAGAGAAACGACCGCCGAATCCGGATTTAGGAAGGGCATCAAATCCCGGGCGGCGGTGACGCATTCTGTCGCTTTGGTGGCGATGAATGCCAGGTCTTTGGATTCAGATAAGTCGGTGATCTTGGCTACCGCCTTCATTTTGATCTTGTGTTCACCTTTGACACCGGTAATGCGTACGCCTTGATTGGAGATCTTTTCGGCGGTTTCCTGGTGATTGCAAACTATTTCAACATCACATCCATATTGCTGGATAAAGGCCGCCGTAACACTGCCGATGGCGCCGGCGCCGATCATCGCGATTTTTGATTTTTTCGAAAACATGGCCCTAGCTGTTCGATTTCTGAAACACGTCGGATTGAAGAACCTGAATAACCCCCTTTTTTAGGCACTCGCATCGTTTGCCTTTAGATCAATGATTCGTAATCTCGCGCTAAGGTTAAAGCCGTTTCATTTCTCACCGGCAGAACAGGTGGCTAATGAAGGGAGATATAGATACTCAATATCAGAACCCGCTCGATTCATTCAAGTTCTTTTCGACTGTTTGCGATCATGTTTTTCTTTACTGATCCATACAAATGAGGCTAAACTTATATACTTATGAAAGTTAGCCGAAATTTACAATCAGCGTTTGCCGCAATCTTCATTCTGTGGCTGGTTTTCTTTGTCGATCTTTTTTTACCGATCGATCTCAGGATCTATGGCATCATACCACGCCATACCGACGGTCTCCCAGGTATTCTGGTCGCACCCTTTTTGCACGGCAATATCCAGCACTTGGCCGCCAATACCGGGGCGCTGTTCATTCTGCTGGCGGTATCGTTGACCTACAGCCGGGAACAGACGTTTAAAGCCCTATTGGTTATTGCACTTCTGGGAGGCGTCCTGGTTTGGCTAGTTGGACGATCCGGAACCGTCCATATCGGCGCCAGCGGTATCATATTTGGATTAATCGGATATCTGATGTTTCTCGGATTGTTCCGGCGGAACTGGAAAGCGTTGATGATCTCGGTAATCATTTCAATCTTCTACGGCGGTGCGCTTTATTCACTGCTGATTTACGTTCCGGGCGTCAGTTGGAGCGGACATTTTTTCGGCTTTATATCCGGTGTCGTGGCCGCTTGGTGGGTAAAGTGATTGAAGACTGAAGAATTAAGATTGAAGATTTATGGAAGTCGCTGCGCTCCGTCTTTTTTGAAATAGGTCCTAAAAATCATATAGGTCCTGCCGGCCCCCGGCGAGCTCAATCGGGTCGAGGCGTACCTTAAATATTCAATATTCAATCTTCAATTTTAGTGTCGGCTTCGTCGCTTGATCTCCTCGATCAGGACTAGTTTGCCCAGCTCGCCCGGCAGACACATTACTGCACGGCCGCCGTTTATGCGCGTCAATTCACGGGTGAATTCCACCAGGACCGGATTGTCGTCCAGCATAAAGGTTTCGATGTTCATTCCCTGGGCCGTTACTTTCCTGACTTCAGCCAGGGTGGCCTTGCAGGCATTGGGGCTGAGCCCGAAAAAATTGTCCGGCAGCTCGACGTGCAGCTCGTCCCTTTCATAGTAAGCCGTGGGCTGGCCGTCGGTGATGACGATGACGCGATTATTGCGATTGCCGCTTCTTTTGATGAGCCGCATGGCCAGGCGCAGCCCGTCCTGCAGGTTGGTAAACGGCCGGCCCGGATCCCACTGGGCCAGGGCCAGGTCGCGGCCTTTGAGTTCGCGCGCTTCAGTACAAAACCCGACGATGTGCAACCTATCTTTGGGAAACCGCGAGCGGATGTAATGGTTGAGGGCCAGAGCCACTTTTTTGGCGGCTTCGAAGCGGCCTTCCCATGACATGGACCATGAAAGATCCAGCAGCACGATGGTGGTCGTCGTGATCAGCTGCTCGCGCTGCCGGATGTAAAAATCTTCGGGCGCCAACTCGAGTTGCCCGTGAATGCTGCGGCCCCGGGTCACCGCGTTTAAAATGGTCCTGGGTATGTCCGGATCGAAGCGGTCGCCGTAACGATAGGGTCGGAAAGAATCCGGCTCGATTTCGCCGGATTGGGGCGCATGGCCGGGTTGTCCGCCCCGTTTATCCCGTTTGATATGGCGATAGAGCTTGCTGAAGGCCAGCTCGCCCAGGGTCCGCATACCGCGCGGGGTCAGGTTAAAGCCGTGTTGCCAGGATTCGACGACACCCGCCTCGGACATCATATGGGGCAGTTCGAGCAGGATATTTAACGATTTGGCGGCTTCTTCTCCCAGTATCTTATTTAAGGTCTGCGAATCAATCGCTGAAAATTCACCATTCATGATCTGCTGCCGGGTTTTTTCAATCGATTCAAGCAGCCGCATCAGATCGAGAGCATGGTCAAAGGTCACGGCCTGCGGTCCATTGAACCGGGTGGCGTACTCACCGTAAAATTCATACAGATCGAAAATGTCTGAGCGACGTTTTTGCCAGTGGTCAAACAGGTCGCGGCTGTCCGGATCAGCAAAATCAAAATTAGACAGCTGCTGCAGTTTTTCCAGCAGCCCGGGGGGCAACTGCTCATAACTTGGGACCAGTGCCAGATCTTGGGCCCGTCGGGTTAACTGCTCTTGTGCCAGCAGGCTTTTGATGGCATCAATGGGCTGGTCAAAAGCCTTTTCAAGATGGTATTGGGCAAAAAGGCTATCGGCCCGCTTTTCCACTTCCCGGAGCATCTCTTCCAGGCCCATCACCCGAAAATTCATGCCGGCCAGCGGAAAACCGGACCACATCATTTGGGCCAGTGAGGTTCTCGGGTTCATGCCCTTGGCGATGTTATCCAAAAAAGTCTCGACCATGCTTTTTCTTTTCAGGTCGAAAGGCTCCTGGCTGCCGTCCCATTTTTTAAAGCGGACGGATTTCATTTGTACACCATGCGATCCTCGATGACTTCGCGGTTTAATTTGTTGGATAAGTGCAGACCTTCCAGAATGAATTCGATGGCCGCCGCGGCTTCGGCCGGGTGGGCCGGATCAACCAGTTTGCCGGCCGCCTCCCTGATGCCCGGTATGACATCAAACGCCGGCAGATAGTCTTCCGACGCCTGGCTGCGGGAGATTTCGGCTGTCACCCCGTTTTCAAAGGCGGCAATAATCGGCGTCAATTGATCCAGCTCGAAATGGGCATCAAAAACCACCTTGATGGCTTGCCTGACGAGGTTGACGATGACATCGGCCTGATTGTCCTCGACGACTTCATATTCCATCTCCATTTTGCCGGCGATGGCCGGATAGGTGGACTCGATGTCCGTGAGTCGCGGAACCGCTAGCTCCTCGGATGACTCAAGACTGCGCCTGAGGGCGCTGCCGACAATGGCTTCATAACTGCGGATGGATACCCGGCAGCTGACCCCCGAATGTTGATTAATGTCCGCGCTGCGACGCGCCTGAAAGGTGATCTCGGCCAATACCTCCTTGATAAACTCCGGTACGCGGGTTTTAAGACCATCCAACTTCGGGGAGCGGGCCTCCTGCTCCATAATGCGGATTTCTGAGTTTCTTTCCAGGGGATAGTGGGTGCGTATCTGAACATCGAAACGGTCTTTTAAGGGGGTGATGATGCGTCCCCGGCTGGTGTAGTCTTCCGGATTGGCGGTAGCGACCATAAAGATATCCAGTGGCAGCCGTACCGGGAATCCCTTAATCTGGAAATCGTTTTCCTCCATGATATTGAAGAACCCCACCTGGATTTTTTCGGCCAGATCCGGCAGCTCGTTGACGGCAAAAATACTGCGATGGGCCCGGGGGAGCAGACCGAAATGAATGGTGCCCTCATCGTCCAGGGTGCGGCCCCGGGCCACCTTGATGGGATCCACTTCCCCGATTAAATCTGCCGTGCTGACATCCGACGTTGCCAGTTTTTCGATTAAACGCTTTTCCCGGGGAATGTAGTCCAAGGGAAGGGCACCGCCCATATCGGCGAGATTGCGTTTACACTCGGAACAAATCGGTTCAAAGGGGCTGTCGTGAATGGGGCAGCCGGCAATGGCGGGCATGGCTTCGTCCAGAAAATCGATCATGCTCCTGATGATGCGGCTTTTCCCCTGACCCCTTTCCCCCAGCAGAATGATATTGTGGCCGCATAAGATGGCGTTGACCAACGCCGGTTGCACAGTCTCATCATAGCCGATCAAAGAGGGGAAAATGGGCTCTTTGTTTTTCATTTTCCGGATCAGGTTGTGTCGCATTTCAGTGCGCACATCCGGTAAATGGCTGACCTGTTGTTTTTTCAATTCGCCGAGGGTTGTGGGTTTTTGCATGACTCCGTCCTTAAATCTTAAATTGCGACTTCTTCGGGTTAGGATCTGAGTTGTGAATTCTTTTGAATCTTGGGAAAAAACTTATTTATCACGAAAACACGAAAATAGGAAAACACGAAATTCACTTAGCTTTTTTTCGTGCTTTCGTCATTTCGTGCTTTCGTGATTGATCCTATATGGTTTTGGCTTGTTCGGTTTAGGCGTTAGAAAGTATGTCGATAGATAGTTCAGGTCAAGCGAGAAGAAGGCTTGACATTCATAACAAAATAAAACCATATTATTGGACTGAATCTCAAGTTTGCAACCTCGAAAGGAGATAACTCATGGAAGACTACCAGAGCCGTTTTGCCGACGTCAACGGTCAGCGGCTGCATTATATCAGTGTGGGGCAGGGGGACCTGATCATTTTCGTGCACGGGTTGCCCGAATTCTGGCGGGAGTGGGACAATCAGCTGGAGGAGTTCGGCCGGGATCATCAGGCGGTGGCACTCGACATGCGGGGATATAATTTATCTTCCAAACCGGCTGAGGTGGAAGCCTATCATGCCAAACATCTGGTCGAAGATCTGCGGGGATTGGCTGAGCATCTGGGTCATCAAAAATTTACTTTGGTTGCCCATGACTGGGGCGGGGCCGTCGCCTGGTCCACGGCCATGCGCTACCCGGAGCGTGTGGCGAAGCTGGTTATCATCAATTCACCCCATCCGGCTGTTTTTGCCAGGGAACTGCTAAACAACCCCGCGCAACAGGCAGCCAGTCAGTATATGCTGCTGTTTCGTTCGGCCAAGGCCGAACAGATTTTAGCGGAAAACAATTACACCCGGCTCCTGGAGATGGTGACTCAATTCGGCAGTATGTGGGATATGGCCGAGGACGTTCGGCTGAAATACCGCAAGGCCTGGTCCCAGCCGGGAGCCCTGACCGGCGGCCTGAACTACTACCGGGCCTCACCCCTTTACCCGCCGACGTCTCCTGAAGATGAAGCCAAAATAAAGGGCATCCTGGACCTGCCGCCGCGGGGGATTCACGGTGCCGTTGGCTTGTGCCGATCTGATCTATGTGTCCGAGTATGCTTGGGTCAAGCTGCCGTTTATCAGCCTGGGTATCATTCCGGAACTGGCTTCCAGTTATTTACTGCCGCGAATATTGGGATTTCAGCGTGCCAAAGAGATCTTCTTTTTTGGCGAGAAACTGGATGCCCAGCAACTGCTGGATCTGGGTTTGGTTAATAAGGTATTGCCCCACGATGAGCTGATACCCCATTCACGGGAAATAGCATTGAAGTTGGTGCCGCCGCGGGGTGCCGGCCTGGCGGTCGGTCTGATGAAACAAGCACTTCACAGACCGTTGATCGAAGCGGTAACCCGGGCGTTGGACGAGGAAAATAAGGGATTGAATAAAGCCTTTGCGTCGGCGGATTTCTGGGAAGCCCTGGCAGCCCGCCAGAAAAAACGGGAAGCGGTATTCAAGGGAGCCTAGTTGGAATGCGAAAGTGGGACCCGTCTTCGCTCTTCGAGCTTGGGGCTTCGCCCTTCGGGCTACGACCCCACAAGACGCCGCGGCAAGATGCGGAAGTCGGAATTAATCGATTGCGGATTTTGGATTGCGGATTTCAGATTGTTTGTGGTCAGTTGTCCGTTGTTTGTTGTTTATACGCATGCGCTTCGGTTGAAAATGGCAGATAAAAGCCTAACCTGCACTTTGGTGGGAGCGGTTTTTAACCCCGATTCAAAGTGCTTGAATGCCGCTCTTTCAACAACAGACAACATACAACTGACGACTGGCTCTTAATTTTAGCCGGAACTTCTGAATGTCACCCGATTATTAGACTTTGAGATTGGAAATAACACTATAGTCATCCAGACAAGGTTGATATTTGACATGAAAAAAAACAGTTACGCTGCGTTATTACCGGGATAATATGGTGCTATCGACTGCCCGTTCTCTTACTCGTACCGCTTATTCTAGCGACATTCGTTCCGGCGTACGCCGACCTGGCGGATTTGCCCGATACAATTGTCAGGATTAAGAAAGGAATTGTCGGTATCGGTACCATGCAGAAAACCCGGCGGCCACCGGCCATCTTAACCGGGACCGGATTTGTAGTAGCCGACGGGCGGCATGTGGTGACCAATGCCCATAACATCCCTAAGGAGCTTAACAAGAAAAGAAAAGAATTTCTTGCGGTTTTCGTCGGTCAGGGCCGTAATCCCGAGCTGAGGGCGGCTCAGGTGGTATCCGTAGATGAGCGCCACGATTTAGCCATCTTAAAATTTGGTGGCAAAGCCCTATCTTCCTTGCGCCTCGCGAATGATGTCAACGGGGTTAGGGAAGGAGAATTGTATGCCTTCACCGGATATCCTCTCGGCGCGGTTCTCGGCCTTTATGCCGCAACCAACCGGGGAATAATTTCTGCCGTCACCCCCATCATCATACCAACCTTACATGGCCAGAAGATTAGCTCTGCGATGATCAAGTACCTCGAGGAGCCGTTTATTGTCTTTCAACTCGATGCAACGGCTTACCCCGGTAACAGTGGCAGTCCGCTTTATGACACTGCCACCGGCCGGGTCATTGGCATCATTAACATGGTATTTGTCAAAGGCATCAAGGAGAATGCAATCACCAACCCCAGTGGAATCACATATGCCATTCCTGCCAACCACGCCCGGAAATTGTTGGAAAACAATGGATTGAAACCATAGGATCGGGCGGCAGAAAAGAAAACGTCGTGACGACCGGCATAACGATTTTTTGCTGTATTTGGAATTTTCCCAACCCTAGGGGTGATCGCTGATTATGTTGCCTCTTTAACCCAACTTTCGGCATCCGCGAGATTAGAAAATACCTTAAACGTTTGCGGTAAATCTGCGGCTATTTTGATAAAAGCCTCCGCTAAGCTTTTCTGCCAGGTAGAATCGACCACAATTGCGGTTTTGTTTATTCTTGCATCTGCCGGATAATTTTCTTTCACGATACCTTTCAGTTTGTTCAAATCATCGTAGGATAAGTTTTGGGGGCCTTCACGGAAAACCCAAATTCTATTTTGTTCCGGAATTCCTTCAACGTAGAATAACCTTGCCACACCTCGCTGGATCTCTCTAAAATCAATCCCTCCCTCGGGCTCTATTAAAATATAGTCCTTTTTGATCGTTATCGCAGGTGCCATTTTCTTGATGGTGTTGTTTGGGTTTATGGTATTGTGCGGCCCCTGGGCCGGGTCCTTATCGAATTCGAGCTGTAAATATCATCCGGCGTCCGAAAAAGTCAATACAATGACCCAATCTTCGTCTAAAAAATTCTTGACAACCCAAACACCATCTATTAAATAAACCCCAACTAACAGACCGACCGGTCTGTCTCTATATATATTAAGGAAGTATGGATTGAATCTTAAAGACACGATTATCCACGAATCCCTGAAACTCTTCTCTCTGAATGGTTTTCTGAGCACATCCATTCAGGATATCCTATCGGCTGCCAACACTTCCAAGGGCGGCTTTTACAATCATTTTAACAGCAAAGAAGATCTTTTTTTCCAGGTACTGGATGAGGCCCGTAAAATCTGGCGCGATCGGAATCTGAAGGATCTGGATAAAATCGACCACCCCCTGGATAAACTCATCCGGCTGCTCAAAAATTACAAGGATCGCTACCTGCTGGATGCCGAAAATTTTCCCGGCGGCTGTATCTTCATCATGTTTGCGGTGGAACTGGGAGATTCCCGTCCGCATCTGTCCCGGGAGGTTCAGAAAGGCTTCACGGGCTTAAAGTCGATGCTCGAACGAATATTGGAAGACGGACAACCGGCACCCCCGGAGTATAACGGCCTGAATTGCAGTACCATCACGGAAATAATATTTAACGGTATGCTCGGGGCCTCCGTTAACTACAGCCTGGATAAATCTTATGACGCTCTGAATCAATCAATTAATTCCCTGATCGATTATATCGATAAGCTCAGGAAATAAGTTCGGTTTTGTTGTTATAAATTCAATGCATAGTTAGCAAACCCTTAAGCAGAAGGAGGAAATTAGAATGATTGATTTTACATTTACCGAAGAGCAGGAGATGTTTCGCAAAGCAGCCCGAGAAGTCGCCGAAAACATGATTGCACCCAAAGTGGCTGAGATGGAAGAAACCGGGGAAGTCAGCGACGACGTGGTCAAGGCATTGGCCGAAGCGGAAATGATGGCCATCACCATTCCGGAAGAATACGGCGGCTTGGGATTGGGGTATACCGAGCGCATGATCGCCGTTGAGGAAATCAGCCGGGTTTCGGTGGCCACCGCCATGATGCTCCAGGTGTTTGCCCTGGGCATCGAGCCTATCGTCAAATTCGGCAGCGAAGAGCTGAAAAAGAAATATCTGCCCGGCATGGCTTCCGGTGAAATTTTGTCCACGACCGCCGTCACCGAAGCCACCGGCGGCTCCGATCCCACGGGTATTCGTTCGTCCTACAAAAAAGACGGCGACGATTTTATTCTTAACGGCCGCAAATGCTTCATCACCAACTCCCATATCGCCCATGTCATTACGGTCCTGGCCAAAGACGAAGACAACCCCAAGGCCTTCTGTGCTTTTGTTCTGGACAATGACATGGAGGGTTGGAAGGCGACTCACAAGGAGCACAAGGTCGGTATGCGGGGCTGCAATACCGGGGAGCTGGCCTTCGAGAACTGCCGCATACCCGCCTCCCAGATGCTGGGTGAAGAGGGCAAGGGCTTGCGAGTGACCATGGCGGCCATCGGCGATGTCGGCCGGGGCGGTATGGTCGGCGTGGCACTGGGCATCCAGGTCGCCTGCCTGGAAGAATCGCTTAAGTTCGCCAACGAGAGAATCTTGTACGGCAAACCGATTGCCGCCTTGCAGGGCATACAAAATAAGCTGGCGGAACTGAAAATCGACCTGGAAGCAGGCAAATTGCTGGGCTACCGGGCGGTGGCCATGCAGGACAAGGGCCAGCGCTCCAGCAACGAATTTGCCGTGGCCAAATATTTCACCACCGAAGCCTGCCAGAAAGCCGCCAAAATCGCAGTGGATATCCACGGCGGATACGGCTGCATGGAGGAGTATCCGGTGTCGCGTTTTTTGCGGGATTCATATGTGGTGGGGCCGTCGGCCGGTACTTCCGACATTATGAAGGTCATTATTGGCAGATGGGTACTATCGTAAAACTAGTCAAATTGTTGGTGGTGAAATAATATATTTAAATATCTGATAAATTGAAAATCCGAAACACGAAATTCGAAATTCGAAACAAATTCCAAAATCGAATGTTCAAAACATCAAAGGATTATATTTAATCGCAAGTGGAGTTTTGAATTATAAATTTTTGTCATTCGAAATTGTTTCGGATTTCGATATTCGGATTTCGAGCTTATTAACCCTGCGACTACATCAAAAGACGCATTTTGCTACAATAGTTAATTTTTGAGGATTAGCAGCATGCTCAACATAATAGTCTGTGTCAAAGCCGTGCCGGATCCCAAGGAAGCCTGCAATATAAAAATCGATCCGGCGACCAAAACTCTTTTGCGGTGTGATGTTCCAATGGTGGTGAATCCGTTGGACAAAAATGCCATGGAAGCCGCATTGCAATTAAAAGAAAAGCGCGATGCCCACATCACCGTGCTCAGCATGGGGCCGCCGGAGGCCGGAAGCATCGTTAAGGAATGCCTCGCATTGGGAGCGGATCAGGGAGTTTTGCTGAGCGACCCCGTCTTCGGGG
>Ga0056128_1000009_pt1 | contig 118298 bp, 94 predicted proteins | sample WorMetLIZISLAND2_FD_71113 | JGI IMG/M metagenome (GOLD analysis project Ga0056128, IMG submission 71113) | Marine gutless worms symbiont microbial communities from Max Planck institute for Marine Microbiology, Germany - Olavius geniculatus... ... | reverse complement strand
CGATATGATGATTATCCTCATTATGAGGCTTTCCGGAATCCGGCTACGCAGAACCAAATCATGGGGACTCGAAGACATCGCCTTAAATTAATCCTTTAAATGGTAGATAGACCCGAAAGTAATTATTTACTATTGGAAATTGAGAACCACATATCGCTACCGGATCGTCTATCCCAAATCACTAGATCCTTTCCCGTGCTGAAGGTGGGTTTCGGTCATTGGATATTGGGATTTGAGATTTGTTTGTAATTTGGTGCTTGTAATTTGCCCTCACGCACAAATTCAGTTTCTTTTTGGATCTAAATGGCCGCTAGTCTGACCAGAGGCAGGGCTGACACCTGAAACCCGACACCTGAAACCTATTCTCCCTAACTATTCATTGTCGGCCCGGCCGTGTTTATCCTTCAGAACGAACTTTTGTACCTTGCCCGATGCCACGGTACGCGGCAATTCATCCACCGCAACCATATATTTGGGAATCTTGAATTTTCCCAATCGGTCAGCCAAAAAATCCCGCAGTTCCTCGAAGGTAAGCCGATGTTCCGGCCGAAGCTCGATAACGGCCTTGCCGACCTCACCCCACTTGGCATCCGGCACCCCGATAACCGCAACACCGGCCACGGCCGGATGGGTTTCAATGGCCCGCTCGATCTCGGCCGGATAAATATTCGCGCCCCCTGAAATGATCATATCCTTGAGCCGGCCGACAATGGAAAAATGTCCATCTGCATCAACCCGACCAAAATCTCCGGTCTTAAACCAGTCATCTGCAAACGCTTTAGCCGTCTCCTCCGGCTTGTTCCAGTAGCCGGCGCAGATGTGGGGGCCGCGCAGCAGAATTTCCCCTTCCGCGCCAGCCGCCACCTCATTGCCGTCAGGGTCGACAATCATTACATCGACGTGCGGCATGGGATGACCGACTGTGCCTAACTTGCCGTTGGCAATAAAGTTATTGGGACCAGCTTCAGTCAATCCGTAACCCTCCCAAATGCGAATGGACTTCTGGGATTGAAAAGTTTCCAGAATATCCTGGCCCAGCGGCGCTCCGCCCGACACCATAAAGCGAACCCTGGAAAAGTCGACCGACGTAAATCTTGGAGAGTCGATCAACATCTGGAACATGGTCGGCACACCAAAAAAGATCGTCACCCCCTCCCGTTCGATCAGTTCCAGGATTAAATCCGCCTCAAAACTTTTGATCAGGATGTTCGTTCCCCGGCAGTAAAAAAGCGGCAGGGTGAAGACATTCCACCCGGCCGTGTAAAACATGGCCGCATGCAGGATGGTTTTATCGTCCGAGCGCAGATCCCAGCCCAGATTGGTGTTGATGGCGTTCCAGGTCAGCATGCCGTGGGTCAGCATAACCCCCTTGGGCAGCCCGGTGGTACCGGAAGTGTAGATAATCAATTGGGGATCATCCGGCGTGACGGCGACCTCGCCCGGGCGCTCGGTGGACAGTGACGCCCAGATTTGCGGCAACGCCAGACCGACGGATCCATCATCATCAAAGCAAACATAATGCCCCAAATCGACCCGTCCTTTGAAGCCGTCCACCCGATCCTGATGCGCCTGGTCAAAAAAGATCGCCCTGGGGGTGGCGTCCTCCAAAAAATAGATGAACTCGGCCGGCGCCAGGCGAAAATTGAGCGGCACCAGGATGGCACCCAACCGGCTGAGCGCCAAAAAAAGCTTGATATACTCGGCCCGGTTGAACGCCAGACAGGCCACCCGGTCGCCAAAACCGATTCTTAAATCCTGCTGCAAAAAATTGGCCATGCGGTTGACATCTTCAGCCAGTTGGCCGTAGGTGTAACGTCGATTCTCGATGACATCGACAAGCGCTTCTCCATCGGGGAAACTTCGCCCCCAGCGTCCAATCCAATCACCGTAAAGCATGATCCGGGGCTCCTTCCTTCAACCCCCGAGGGAATTGAAGATTGAAGATTGAAGATTGAAGATTTGTGGTTCGCCTCGACTCGACTGAGCTCGACGCAGGTCGGCGGATCTATTTTATTCTGCCGTCACCGTCAAAAGAACTATAGCCGGATGTATTAGCCACAAAGCCACGAAGACACAAAGAAAAAAATTTTATAAAAGAAACTTTGTGCCTTTGTGTCTTGGTGGCGATAATCCTTTATTTGTTAAATCCTTTTCTCGCTTAATTAGGGCAACGGTTTCAGGCTGCCTTGCGGCGTGCGATATAATCCTGAACCGATCCGATAATTCCTTTGGGAAAGAAGAACACAACTAAAATAAACAGAATTCCAAAGATAAGGAGCCAGCGTTCCATTACCGAATGCAGAAAATGCGCACCGGGGAAGAGACTTTTGGCAAAATTCTGAAGATCGGGCAGGAAAGCGTGGGCAAATTCCAAAAAAGCCGCGCCGGCGAGACCGCCGTACAAAGTCCCCATACCGCCGACTATCTCCATCAGAAGCACGTCGAGCATGATTGGAATACCCAGGACGGACTCCGGATTCGCGTATCCCACCCACATGACATATAGCCCGCCCAGGATAGTGGACACGAGGCATCCGAAACAAATCGAAATGCTCTTCACAATGAACGTTTTGTAACCGAGGGCCTCCGCCCGCGGTTCATTGTCGCGAATGGCCTGCATGGTTCGGCCCAAAGGCGAATGAATGAATCGAACCATTAACAGGAACAGTCCCAGGCAGACCAGAAGAATAAAATAGTAGGTTATGATTCTTCCGGTAATTTCAATGCCCAGAAATTTTCCCATATTGAACGATACTTTGAAGATCCCCGGCATGCTCATAATGATGCCGTCTTCGCCGCCGGTGAAACCGCTCAGCTTGGTGGCCAAAATAATGGCAAACTCGGCGATGGCCAGGGTAACCATGGCAAAAAAGATGGCCTTGACCCGCAAGGAGAGAAAGCTGACCAGCAAGGCCAGGGCGGTAGTTAAACCCAGGGCAATAATAAAACCGATAACCAGATTGAGGTAGGACGGACTGCCGTATTTGCCGATGAGCATGCCCACGCTGTAGGCACCGATACCGAAGAACATGACATGTCCAAAGGAGAGAATACCGGTGTAACCGAGCAGAACGTCGAAGCTGGCCACTAGCACGGCAAATATCATGATTTTCAAAGCGAGATCCAACGTTTTGAACGATGGAAAGAGGAATGGCACCAGGATAAAAAATACCAATAGGGCGAATTTCAAATAGAACGTGCCGCTGCGGAATTGTCGCTGCCGCTCTTCCCTGCGAAAAATCTGAACTGGTGTTTGTTCTTTCATAGGATAACCTTACAAACTGGTATCAATAAGCTGGACAACTATTTTCGGCTAAAAAATGACAGAGGCCAGTAGACAGATGACAGAAGTCAGAAGTCAGAAGTCAGAAGTCAGATGCCAGAAGTCAGATGACCCGTCTTCGCTATTCGAGCTTGGGGCTTCGCCCTTCGGGCTACGACCCCACAAGACGTCGCGGCAAGCAGAAGTCAGAAGACTGAATTCCGATGTCTAGCCCCTACTCCTCACACCTTATACCCTACACCCTATACCTTAAACCCCATACCTTATACCTCACACCCAAGCGTTATGCCCTCCGTCTGCCGATCTTCTCAACTTCTTAACTTCTCACCTTCTTGTCTTCTACCCCGGCCGTACGCCGAATACCGAATACCCAATACCCAGTACCCAGTACCCAATACCCAATACCCAATACCTAATACCCAATCTTATTTCCCTGCAGCAAAAAGACCGGTTGGCTTAATCAGCAGTATAATGACCATGATCAGGATATTGACGCCCGTTGCGAGCGGGGGCACCAGGTAGGCTACGTAATTGTAAGAAAGGCCGACAATCAGGGCCCCCACCAGGGATCCGGTCACACTTCCCAACCCTCCAATAATAACGATGATAAAGGCGAAGATGAGATAAGCGCCGCCCATGTCCGGATAAACAGACCGGGTGAAGATGGCCATGGTCAACCCGCCCACGGCCGCCAGCCCGGCGCCGACCGCAAAAACGCCTGTGAATAAGAGAAAAATATTGTGTCCCATGGCCTGCACCATCTCCGGATCCTCCACCCCGGCCCGGACAATTTTGCCGACTTTCGTCTTTCTTAATACAAGCTGGATGATCGCATATACGATCAAACCCAGCGCTATGGCATAGATGGGATACTTTAAGATAATAATATCGAATACGTTCCAGTTCCCGTCGAACGATCTGGGTTTGGGCATCACCTCGTCATTCGGTCCCCAAATAACGCTAATCAGCTCCGTAAGTACAACCATTCCACCGAAGGTAATAAGTATCTGAAACAGGTGGGAACCATATACACGACGGACCAGCAGCCTTTCCACAACAACCCCCACCAGGCCGACCACGACGACCGAGGCGACAATTGCAAAGAAAAAGATCGAAAAGTTCTGAAATACCGAATCCGCAGCCACCCAGGCGCCAAAATACTTGAAGATGCTAAAGGCCACATAGGCCCCGTAGGCAAAGCAAACCCCATGGGCAAAATTTATCACATCCATGAGACCGAAAATAACGCTGAGCCCGGATGCCACCAAAAACAACATCATCCCCATAGCTAGGCCCGCAATGGTAAGAGTCAGATAGGTACTGAGGTCCATGCCCAATATGGGCAGCAGGTAAAGAACTATGGCCCCACCGACGGCGAACTGCCACCCCCAACGTTTAAATACTGTCTGTGACATAAAAATTGACTCCTAAACCTATTGTAGCGATCGACAAATACCTTACCAATGTTGGATCAAATTAGTTTATTTAGTTTTCCGATATGACGTCAATAAAATTCCAGATTCCAACCTTAATTGAGCTAAAAGCGCTCAATTAGGTGTTATTTGTTATATGTTAATCGTTATTAGAAAAGGCTGACAATTTGAATTTATATTTTTATCAACAGTCACATATAAAAATCGATCTAAATCCTTCCAAACCAATAACAAATAGCCAATAACGAATAACTCTCATTAGGATCTTTACTCAATTGAGGCGCAATTCAATGTCTATAAAAAGGCGCGCAATCAAGGTAATACACTTTCGGGACTCGAAACTAATCCTCAGCTTTGGAGATTCCAAGATATTTGCTTTGCATCTCCTCGTCTTGAACGAGTTCCTCCATAACGCCGCTGTGGACGACCTTTCCGTCGTCCAAAATGTAGAAATAATCCCCCACGCTGCTGGCCATGTAGAAGTTTTGCTCAACCAAAACAACGACGCTCTGCTGTTTAATCTGATTAATGGCCTCGATAAGGGCATTGATGATGATGGGCGCCAATCCCTTGGTCGGTTCATCGATCAGCAGCAACGCAGTGTCATTGACAATGGCCCTGGCGATGGCCAGCATCTGTTTCTGTCCGCCACTGAGAATACCGGCTTTGGCCCGCCAAAAATCCCGCAAGGCCTTAAACATCTCCAGGACCCTCTCCAATCTTTCGAGGGTTGCCGAATCCTCCCGCAGCATGGCCACCTGCATGTTTTCTTCCACCGTAAGGTCAGCAAAAATCCCCATATGTTCGGGCACAAATCCGATCCCCAGACGCGCGATATCGTAAGGCTTTTTGGATTGGATTGCTTGACCTTTGAAAGTGATTTCGCCTTCAGCGGCCGGAGTCAGCCCCATGATGGTTTTGAGCGTTGTGCTTTTACCCGCTCCGTTGCGACCGATCAAAACGGTTACGGCATCAGCCTTGGCCTCGAAAGAGATCCCTTGCAGGATATGATGCTGGCCGATGAATGTGTGGATCGCCTCTGATTTCAGAATCGTCTCACTCACGGGTCATCCCTCCTCCGAGATAGGCTTCTTGAACGGCTTCACTGCGATAGATCTCATCAGGTTCACCATCGGCGATAACTCGCCCCTCCTGCAGGACCATGATCGTGTCTGAAAGCGACATGATCATATCCATTTTGTGCTCTACCAGCAACATGGTTCGGTCCCGGGCGTCCCTGAGGCGCTGAAGCATATCCAAGATGGCCGGGACTTCCTCCTGGCCCATGCCCGCCGTGGGCTCGTCCAGGAAGAGAATTTCCGGCTTGAGCGCCAGCAAAATGGCGACCTCCAGTTTACGTTTCTCCCCGTGAGTCAATTCGGCTGATGTAGCCTGCCATTTATCATCCAGCAAGACCTCCTTCAGGAGATCGTAAGCCTCATCCTCCGCCGCCGAAAAATGAAGATAGTTTCTCCAGAAGTTAAACCCAAACCCTTCACGGGACTGGATTGCGACCCGCACATTCTCGAGCACGGACAATAGGGGAAAGATATTGGTCAACTGAAAAGAGCGGCCCATTCCCAGCTTGGTTCTTTGCGCCGCGCTCAGCCGGGTAATATCGTTGCCCTTTAGCAAGACCTTGCCCTCGGTTGGTTTATACTGCCCGGTCAGCATATTGAAAAAGGTTGTCTTGCCGGCGCCGTTCGGTCCAATGATGGACTTGAGGGTGAAAGGCTCCATTTTAAAGTTCACGTGATCGACGGCGACATGCCCGCCGAACCGGATGGTCAAGTCCTTAGTTTCGATGATTGGTTCCGAGTTCATTTCAGCCATTTCCATTTTTCGAGGCCCGCTGGGGACTCCTCCGGTTAAAGAGTGGTTGAACGAAAACTCGCCGAATCGATTTGTTGGGTTTCGCCCCTTGAAATCAAAGCACGACCAATGACTACTTCTTGTAGGTTGGGTTGAGGCACGAAACCCAACATCTCAGTCCGGGCTCAACCCAACCTACCTGAACTTTTTTTAGGTAGTGTCTAGTATTTGGTGTTTGGTGTTTACATTTAACAGTCTGGTACGACGTCCCATATGCCGCACCAAATACCAAACATAAAACACCAAACACATGGTGAATTCGACTTTTTATGAATTCATCAACCTACTTATTCATGATCGGAGGCGCCGTTTCGGCGGGAGACATTTCCCGCAGGAGAACCGGGACCGCCCACTCCACACCCGGTTGTACATCCAGCTTGAATGCGAACATGGACTGCAGGGCCTGGTGATCCTGCTTACGGAAGACCATGGTTCCCTTGGGTGTCATGAACACCATGCCCTCCATGGTCGCAATCAGTTTTTCGGTGTCCGTGGTGCCCGCCGTGGTAATTGCCTTGACAATGGCGCTGGCAGCGGCAAAACCGCCACAGGTAAAGAAATCCGGTGGTTCATTAAAACGCTTCAGGTGTTCTTTAACCAGCCAGTCGTTGACGGGATTGTTCGGATTTTCGTAGTAATAGTAAATGGAGCCGACCATCCCCTTGAGCGGTTTCCAGGCCTTGAGAGCCGCCAGGACATTGCCGCCGCTGGTGATTTGAATGCCGTATTTGTCAAGTCCGCTGGCCACCAACTGTTGTATCGGCCCGCCCTTTCCGGCCCAGATGACAAAAACATACTTGGGTTCCGGCTTATCTTTCAGCGCGCCGATGATTTTCTGAATCGTAGCCGTAAAATCGGTGGCCTTGGGATCCGCATATTCCTCATGGACAATCTCGGCGCCGAGATTTTCCGCCGCCCGTTTATAGGCTGCGACCCCATCCCGGCCAAAGGCATAATCCTGCGCGATAGTGGCGATGCTCACGCCGGGTTTGGCGACGGCGACCGCATTGGAGATCGCATCCTGACCGGAATTGCGACCGGTTCGAAAGATATAGCGATTCCAATTTTTACCGGTAATGGAATCCGCCACCGCCGGCTCCACGATCAGGATCTTCTTGAATTCCTCGGCCACGGGCAGGCAGGCCAGCGCCACGCCGCTGCTGGTGGGTCCCACCGCGATATCCACTTTATCGTCGGCGTAAAGTTTGGTCAGCAGCATCTTGCCCCTGGCCGGTTTGATCTGGGTGTCTTCGGCGATAATCTCGACGTCCCGCCCGATGATTTTGTTGGTGCCGTTCGTGAAATACTCCAACCCCATCTTAAATCCGGTTACCTCCGCTTTCCCATAAATCTCGTAAGCACCGCTCAACCCTTGAATGATGCCGATTTTGATGGGCTCGGCGGCCATGGCTGCCGGTAACACAAAGGCTAAAATCAAAATACTCAACACGATTGCATGATGTAACTTTTTCACGGTCATTTTTGGCCTCCTTTCAAGTTGTCAAATACATCGTTAGTTGATGCACAGAGAGTGCGATCCCAAATGAGCAAATTGCGCTCATTTAGGTGTTGTTGGTTATTCAAATTGGCTACGCTTCTCCCTTTTTAATTACAAAGGCAAAATAAAATAGATAGAATGCCACAAATCTTCAATCTTCAATCTTCAATCTTCAATTTCGAAGGGCTGGTCCGACCAGGTGTATTCCCGCAAGTCGCGTCACCTCTCAAGTGTATTGGTCCCGCAACGTATTTTTAAGGACCTTGCCGGCTGCATTACGGGGCAGCTGCTTCACAAACATCACGCTTTTCGGAATTTTATATTTGGCCAACCGTCCCTGGAGGTGCTCGATGACGGCCTCGTCGCTCAGGTTATGGCCTTCCTTAAGGGCAATGACCGCCCGGCCGACTTCCCCCCATTTTTCATCCCGCACACTGATAACGGCTGCTTCAGCGATTTGCGGCAGTTCATAGATGGCGTTTTCCACCTCGGCCGGATAGACATTCTCGCCGCCGGAGATGAACATATCCTTTTTGCGGTCCACAATGTACAGATCGCCTTCTTCATCTGAGCGGGCCATGTCACCCGTATGGAACCAATCGCCGGTAAACGCCTCTTCAGTGGCCTCGGGTCGCTTCCAGTAGCCTTGCATCAGATTAGGACCCCGAATCACCAGTTCTCCCACACTGCCCGCCGGCACCTCTTTCATATCATCATCCACCACTTTCGCATCCACGTGAAAGAGGGCTTTGCCGATGGAACCGGCCTTCTTGAGAGCCAGATCTTTGCTCAACGTGGCGATGCTCGGCGCGGCTTCGCTCATGCCAAAGCCCTGCTGTAGAAGAATTCCGGCTTCGTGATATTGCTGCACCAGACTCACCGGCAGCGGCGCGCCGCCGCTCATGACCACACGCACGTTTTCGAAGACCGTAGAATTAAAATCAGGATGCTGAATCAAAAACAGAAAGACGGCGGCGACCCCGAAAAAAAGCGTGATTTTTTCTTTTCCAAGCAGATGTAAGGTGACTTCCGGATCAAAGGTGCGTTGGACAACCACCGTGCCGCCGACGTAAAGCATAGGCAGGGTAAAAAGCCCTATGCCCCCGATATGAAACATCGGCAAAACCGAAAGGTTTCGATCATTTGGGGTGAAGTTCATATCCAGCATCAGGTTTGTGGCGTTCCAGAAGCTGGCCCCCTGACTGAGAACGGCACCCTTGGGTCGGCCCGTAGTACCGGCAGTGTACATGATAATGTGAGCGGTGTCCAAACCAACCGTTTGATCGGTTTGGGGCTCATCGTCGATTTGGCGGGCCAATAGATCTTCATACACATCAACATCCGGGACTGCCTCGCTGCCGAGCACGATCATCCGTTTGATCGATGTCTGCGCTTTTAGCTGCTCTGCGGTCCCGGCGAATTCAGAATCAAAAAATAGGGTCTCGGTGCTGCTGTCGGAAAGGTTGAAGGCCAATTCCGCCGGCGAAAGCCGCCAGTTCAAGGGGACCAGTATCAACCCCAGTTTGGCGGTCGCAAAAATAACTTCAACATACTCACAACAGTTGTACGCAAGGATGGCACAGCGGTCGCCTTGCTTGAGCCCCGACTCCTGAAGCGATCTAGCCAACCGATTAACCCGTCGGTTAAGCTCACGGTAGGTTAACCGTCTCTGGCCGTCCACAACGGCTTCCTTGTCCCCTTTGAGAAATTCCCTTTTTGCGAGCCAGTAGCCAATGCCTTGCAAAACTGTCCTCCTTAGGCGCTTAGCAGCTTCATATCGACAATTTATTGTCGATGTTTGCTGAGTAGTCATTGTACTTCAAATGTGACCAATGATCTAAAATTTAAAATGACTAAAATGATCTAATCCGCCTGAGGCAAACTATCATTTTACATAGACCGTTTGAAAAAGACTCACGACAGGCAGCATACCTTAATTTTAGGCATTTTAGGCAATTTAGTCATTTTAGTCACTTGTCACTTATACCTGCGCAGCCTACTGCCCTGCAAGGGCCATTTTTTCCGAACCTTGTCTTGGAAAAAATTTAGTTCGCCTTATCAGTTAGAAAAGCTTTTTCATCAATCCTGCCAGGTTGTGGGCAAAGTTGACCACGGTCTGCAGACCCTCGGCATCCTCAGCCGCATCCCGAGCGCCGCCGGCTCCGGCCATTCCGACATTCCAATAGGTTGAGCCGGGAACGATTAGCCCATTGAAGAAAAACCACAACAAAAGCTGGGAGAAGGCCACATTATGACCCGCCCGGCGGGCCACAGTTATGGGCCCGCCCACTTTACCGGAAAAACATTTGTCGCTCCAGTAGGCCACGAATGTCGCTCGGGCCAAAAGTGACATCATCTGGGGTACCACAGAACTGAGGTAGACCGGGGAACCTAGAATCAACCCATCGGTTTCCCGCATTGCATCAAAAATCTCATTGAAATCATCCCCCTCGATGGAGCAAACCCCCTTTTCCTTCTTAACGCAGTCATAGCATCCGGTACATGGTTTGATTTCTTTTCCCCTAAGAGAAATCAGTTCAGACTCAATACCTTCGGTTTCAAGCACCTCCAAAGCTGTTTTGACATAATGCAGCGTGTTGCTTCTAGCTCGTAAACTTCCTCCGATTCCGATGACGTTCATAAGCCCTACTCCTCAAGGTCTTTTACTAGTACCAGGGATTGTGCCTGGCAAACCAATTCGCCGCGTGAATTTGTGCAGGTGCCCCGCAAGTTCACGAGATCTTTTTCCGGCCTTAAGCGTGTGATTTCCACTTTTGCGATAATTTCATCACCAAGATAAGCCGCAGCCGGAAAATGCAATTTTTGCTTCAGCCAGTTGGTTCCTCTGCCAGGCAGCTTCGTTCCGAGTAGATCAGAAAACATCCCGCTTAACAAGGGCCCCGGGATAATGCGGTCTTCAAATCCTAATTGACGGGCGTAATCCGCATCGTTAAACAACCCATTCGTGTCCCCGGTCAAGTCTGCATATTCAGCTAAATCCCCGGCGACAAACACCCTTTTCGCAGTGGCAGTTTGGCCGATTTTGAGACGCTTTAAGGTTCGAACCTCTGATTCCCCGGTGTCAGCCATGCATTGGTCGATTCCCGGAAACCCGCCTTTCCATCCAGGCAAATGGATCGTGGTGCTTCCACTGCATGCTAATTTGCCGTCCGGGAGATTTATCTGCGTGCGAATTTCAGCCATCTGTTCGGCGGGCTGAACATCAGTAACTTCAAATTCAACCGTTATTTCCGTATCCGTGTAAGTCGGACTCTGAAACATCATATCCTGCCTGACTTGCAGGAATCCCGGACCGGGATATTGTGTGCTTAACACCCGGCAGATTGTGCTGTAGAGTAACATCCCGTGCGCAACCGTTTTGCCGAAATGGGTGCGGGCAGAGAATTCAGGATCTACATGTATGGGATTGTCATCACCAGTGAGACCGGCAAACCGGCTAAAATCCTCCTGCGTAAACCTGCATTTAAAGGATTCTTGATGTCCCACGTTGTAATCCATGGCTCCTCCCGCTGAAAGGGAGTCTTCAGGAAGCCCCCTCGAAGTGGGCACGACCGTTTGTGCAACTATTTAAATCCGAAATCCGAAGCACGAAACTCGAAACAAATTCAAATGACCAAAATCCCAATGACAGAAACAAATCCCGATCCAATCCGAAAAATAGCCATTAACCCCCTAATCCGCTTTAGGCACTGCTTTCATCATCTGGTTTCAACCGTTTTGAACATTGGCACATTCGAATTTAGAATTTGTTTCGGATTTCGATATTCGTGCTTCGTATTTAATCAAGCGTCAGCAGACTATCACCGCATCGGTAGAACCTTTTCGGGTCCATCGCTAGAAGTGGTGGTTTAATGCCGTTATTAAGTCTTGTCTTCTCTGACGCTTTTCAATTCTTCTTCAAACTTCTTGAAGAAGTCATCTCTTTCTTTCCAATCGGCACCGAACTGCCGGTCAAAATAATCGCCTAAATTGTCGAGCAGGTTTTTCCAAACCATCTGTTTACTGCCGGTGATTACATCGGCCAAATACGTGTCCAGTTCGGCCATCATTTCTTTGGGCAAAAAGGAGACGGCGCCTAACTTTATCGATTCTTTCAAAGCATCCGGAGTCAAGGCATGGGCGGTGAGCATCACCGTGGGAAAACCTTTGGAAACGGATTTTTTAAGCAATTCGAAACCGCGCACCCCCATCACATCGAGGATGACGATATCAAATTTAAAGCCGGCCATCAGTTGCAGCGCTATTTCATAATCTTTGGCTCGATATATCCGGCACATATCTAGCTGCTCGGCAATCGAATCCAAGATATCCGGCTCGTCATCGACGATGAGAACCGCTTTATCTTCCAATACTTTTTCAACGTTCATGTTCTTTCCCTATTGCATTTCATTTCGCCGGGGATCGCCCCCTATAAGCGCTAAGTTATTTTGCAACCAATTTGAGGTTATTTTCACATCCTGCGCGGTTGATTAGTTCCTCCCTGAAAAAACAACCTAGCGCCTATTGCGAACAAGTCCCGATGCACACCACCGGCCTGCAAAGTCTCACTCTTTTTCAGGCGGTATGGCCGCGCGATATTCCTCCCGCATGACGCGTTTTAGGGTTTTACCCGCCACATTGCGCGGGAAATCTTCCATGATTATCACATCCTGCACCCGCTGAAATTTAGCCGACACATTCGTGTTGATCCAGTCACGCAGCGCTTCGGCCGATATACTGCCGGGCTGCTGCAAAATCACGGCGGCCAGCGGTGTCTCGCCCCATTTTGCATGCGGCAGGCCGAATACCGCAACTTCCTGGACGGCCGGATGCCGCGCAGCGACTTCTTCGATGTCCCGCGGATAGACATTCACCCCGCCGGAGATGATCATGTCTTTTTTGCGGTCAACTAGGTATAAAAAGCCGTCTTCATCCAGATAGCCCATGTCCCCGGAGTGCAGCCAACCGTCTCGGATTGCCTCGGATGTCAAATCCGGCCTTTTGTAGTAGCCCGGCATCAGGATCGGGCCCCGCCCGCAGATCTCTCCGACCTCGCCGGCCGGCAGGTTGTTGCCGCTTTCATCCACGATGCGCATATCAAAAAACGGCGGCGGCACCCCGACTGAATCCGGCTTGGCGGGGTAATCGGTTTTATCCAGCACCGTCACAAATCCCTCGGTCAATCCGTAAAGTTCATAAAACCGGCCGGGCAGCTGGCGGTTCAACTCCTCTTTGTGCTCTTTGAGCAATGGCGCTCCCAGCGAGAGGACCATTTCCAGGGACTGCAGTGCCGTCGGTGAAAAATTGGGCGCATTCAACAGGGCAATAATCTGCGAGGGCACCATCATCGCATGCGTGACCTGCTCCTTTAGGACCGTGTCAATATAGCTGACCGGGTCAAATTGGCTGAGCAGGATATAGGTGCCGCCGACAAATACCGAGGGCATCAAATCCACAAAAGCGCCGTTGAACACAATCGCCCCGGCATGCATCGTAACACTCTCCGGTGTCATGCGGTAAGCCGAGGCAAACGAAGTACCATAGGCCCCCCGAATGCGGTGCGTGTGAACGATGCCTTTGGGCAGACCGGTGGTGCCACTGCTGTACATAATGTTGAATGGATCATCCGGATCGATCGTGACACCGGTGGGCTCCGATTCGGCAGCGGCCGATTTGAGGGCGCGATAGTCCTGATATCCGGATGTATTGGAACTGTCGGTGAGTATATAACGGTCATCAACTATCGCCGGCAGCTCCTCTCGAATCGCGTTGATCGAATCCACAAACTTTGAATTCGTGATCAGCAAGACGGTATCCGAATCCTGCAGCAGGGATTTCATGGCCTGCTCGAGGAGCATGGTACTGAACGGAACCACCACCGCACCGATTTTCGCCGCCGCCCAATAGGTTTCAAACAGCTCGGTGCTGTTTGGCAAAATGGTGGCGACCTTGTCGCCTTTCTGAACGCCCAAAGCCAAAAGCGCATTGGCCAACCGATTGATGCTCCGGTTTAACTCGCTCCAAGTCAGCCGCTGCTGCTCGAACACGAAAGCAAGGTGGTCGGGGCGATACCGGGCATGTCTGGTAAAAAGGGATCCGATGTTCATGTGTTCCTCTTGGCTGTTTTATGGATGAACCACGAACCACACGAAAGACACGAAAATGAAAAATAAACCTTTTTTTGGCTATTGTGTGTGTCGTGTATTCCGTCGTTACCTCAAATGCAACTTCATTAAATTGGGCTAAATCCCCAATGGGTCTAACTCAATCAGGATTTTGCCTCTATTCTTCAACCATTTGAACCAGCATCACCGGTATTTTACTTCGCCGCAGCAATCTTCGGGTCGTGCTGCCGATGACGGCTTCCTCCAATTTTCCCCGCACATGGTAGCCCATGACGATCAGATCACTGCCGTTTTGTTGGGCTTCTGAAAGGATTTCATCCACCACATTGCCCCTGACCACGAGGATTTGGTCGATCTCAAATTCGATTTGCGACTCAGTCTGCATTTGTTCGCAGAATTCGTCCAGGGCTTCCCTGATCACGGCGCCTTCCCGTTTTTTGCCGATCAGAATTTGCCGGGCCTCTTCCTCCTGGCTGCCTTTAATACTCTGCCAGCGTTCCTGCCCGATGAAGTTTTTCAAGCGGACGTCCGCCGAAGGGGACACCTCCTCCATTACGTGCAGCAGCGTAAGCCGGGCTCCGTAGCGATAGGCAACGCTCACCGCATATTTAAATGCTTGACGGGAGTGCCGGGAAAGATCCGTCGTGAATAGTATTTTTTTAATGTCGGGAACCATTTTTATTGCTCCTTTACATTGAACACAGCGTTATTCGTTATTGGTTAAATTGTTATAAGTTTAAAGAGTATTCTGTCCATTTTATAAAAAATAGAGAGTGCAGTGAGTCCTTAATTTTGGGCGATGTATTTAGCTTAAACCGCTTTAAGTATTGGTTTATTCCGCCATATCAGTTGGCAATTTCAAAAAAATGGAAAAAATTAAATATGAACAAGTAGAACTAATAACACATAACGAATAACAAATAACAAATAACTTCACCGGAGCCTCACTTGGCCCTGGCCGCAGCAATCTCCTCTTCCGGCCGCCAGTTGTCCGGTGCTTTCAGCTCCAATAAATCGTGGTAGATTGGAAAAGGGTAGTTTGGATCATCGGCGATGCGGCCGAAATAGGCGGAACAACTCAGCTGATTGTCGATCTTTCTGAAAAAAAGCCTTCCGCGGGTGGTATCGATGGTCAATCCTTTCAGGGCGTCTTTGACCCTTTCCATATCAATGCTTGCCGCTTTTTCAATACCCTGTTTCAAAGCATAGACACCGTCATATGCCATTACGGCCCAGTCACTGGGATAGCGGCCATATTTCTCCCGGTAGGTAGCAACCAATTTAGTCATCATGGGATTATCAAGATGGGCGAAAAATGGCGCTCGGCATCTGCCGTACTGACCGCGGCGGATACTTTTGGCCTGCGAGATCAATTCGGTGACGCTGATTAGTCCTCCGGGATAGGCCACTTTCTTGAATAATCGATAGTCTCTGGCATCTCGCATCCACCAGGAATTGTCGGTACCGGCGATCGAACCAAGGACGAAATCAGGTTTTTGAGCCAGGATATCCACAATAAAAGAATTGAAACGGGACTGACCTAACCGCGGCCAGTAGGTGTTCAATAACTTTAGCCCCGGGGCAACCTGTCTCAACAGATCAACCTGGACCTCCTGGCTGGAACGTCCCCAGGCATAATCGGAGGCAATGGTGGCATAACGGGTCCAATTATTATTGCGGGCCAGTTTGGCGACTCCGACCACAACCGTTTTGGACAACATGTATGTGTTGGGAACTACCGAATACGTATAAGGACTAGGATCCAGCTTGGTGATATTTTCCGAATTGCTGATGGTTGCAATTTGAAGTACGCGGTTTTCACTGCAAATCGGCTTAACGGCCAGGGAGGTGGCGCTGGAATAGGTCGCAATAACACTTCGCACCTTAGCGTTCCGAATGAGATCAGTGACCACCTGCTTGGCCACTTCAGGCTGAGTCCGGGTATCTCTAATAAAGAGCTTGATTCGATGTTTATCCAAAAAACCGCCATGGCCGTTGATTTCATTGACAGCGATTTCAATGCCTTCGACAGCTTCTTTGGAATAAGGCGCACCCGTGCCGGAAAGACCCAACGCGACCCCCAGGTGATAAGTTTCGGCGGCTTTCAGACCGGGCGCATTGAGAAAAACCGACGCCAACATCATCGGCAACAAGATGACAATTGATTTATAAATAATCTGTCTCATGACGCCCCTCCTTTCGGGTATAACTTACGGATCTATAACCAATAAAAAGGGTGATTTTGAGATTGCAGGAATTTATTTACTAGTTCCGATCTTGGAGTGTTGGAGTACTGGAGTATTGAAATAAGACATCTAAGTTTTCTCCGCGAAAAGGCTCGGAAAATCGACCCCTGGGGTCAGCAATCGCGACGTCCGTTGGTTTTAGGTTTCAGGTGTCAGGTTTCGGGTGTCAGGAAAAAACCTGCAAAATCCTGACATTTGAACAATGAAACCTATGATGTATCAACGCACTTGGCAACATCGACAAAAAATCGTCGATAGGATGTCGCTAAGCACCTAACCTTCAGCCAACACTCCAGTACCCCAATACTCCCGTACTCCAGCACTCCACCACTCCAGTACTCCAACACTCCAACACTCCAGTACTCCAACACTCCAACACTCCAGTACTCCAATACTACGATATTTGCAAAAATTGAAATACCAGCAATGGATTACCTTCTTTTGGATTATAAAGTCGAGAATTTATATTCCATCAACCATATGCAATCGCCGGCAGCCAAATCACCAGTTGCGGCCAAATGGCCACGATGACCAACCCGATCAGCTGCAAAATGATAAAGGGTATGACCCCTTTATAGATGTCAACCAGTTCGATTTCCGGCGGACAGATCCCTTTGAGATAAAACAAGGCAAATCCGACCGGGGGCGTCAAAAACGAGGTCTGCAAACTCACGGCGATCAGGACAACAAACCAGACTAATTCAGGGTTGTCCACGACACCGTGGCCATCGATCTCAAAACCCAGGGCAGAGACCACCGGGGCAATCAGCGGCAACACGATCAGGGTGATTTCAATCCAGTCCAGGAAAAAGCCGAGCATGAATACCGCGGCGAGAATGACAACCATGATTCCATAGGGCCCCAAGGGGATTCCGGTGAGAATTCTTTCGATGAATTCATCGCCGCCAAGACTTCGCAGCACCAGGGCAAAACAGGTGGCCCCCAGGAAAATCGCAAAGATGTAAGCAGTCGTATTAAAGCAGGCTTTGGTGACTTCCACGACGACTTTAAAATTCAACCGTTTGTTGATGGCGGCCAGGATCGTGGCGCCCAGCGCACCGACGCCGCTGGCTTCGGTGGGAGTCGTCACGCCGGCGAAAATGGACCCCAGCACCGCGATAATCAGGGCCGCGGGTGGTATGATGTTCTTGAACACATCCCAGATCATGCGCCATTCCAGCGCCTGACGATCCGGATCAAGTGGTGCTGCTTGGGGCCGGACCAGGCTGAATACCAAAATGAAGCTAATGTACAGAGAACCTAAAATGACACCCGGTATGACGGCCCCCATGAACAGGTCGCCCACCGACAATCCCAGCTGATCGGCCATAATGACCAGCATGATACTGGGTGGAATGAGTATGCCAAGGGTTCCCGAACCGGCGATAGTCCCTAAAGCCAGGGTTTTCGAGTATCCCTGCTTCAACATGGCCGGCAGAGACAGCAACCCTAAAAGTACGACGGAGGCACCGATGATTCCGGTTGACGCTGCCAGAATAATCCCAATGGAAGTCACAGTTACCGCCAGCCCCCCGCGCACTTTGCCGAAAAGGGCCTGCATGGACTTCATCAACCCTTCGGCGATGCCCGATCGGTCCAGCATGAGTCCCATGAAGATAAACATGGGCAGGGCCACCAGGACCCAGTTGTCCATGAATTTATAGATGCGGTTCACGGACAGACCGAGCGTCAAATAATCGAGGCCGGTAAAGGTATCGAACCACAAATCGGAATAATACCCCACCACGGTATAGATAACGGATACGCCGCCAAGCACCCAGGCCACCGGAAAGCCGGTAAACAAAAGACCGACAAAGGTCAAGAACATGGCAATCACGAGATAATCATTGAATTCCATCGGCTACTTCCTCCTCAGGGCAGCAATGATGCGGGCTGCCCGGGCAACGGTCGCTAAAATTAACAATGCAAAAGTGATGGGGATGACTCCCTTAATCGCCCATCGCCAGGGCAAGCCCAGCGGGGCGTCGGAACGTTCGTTGACCCGCCAGGATTCATAGACAAAATCTAAACTCTGGTGGAAAACCACGATGGCAAAGGGCAGCAGCAGAAAAACGATTCCGAACAAATCCCAGCGATTTCGCCATTTTTGCGACAGGCGTGCGTGGATAATGTCCACCCGGATATGCGAATCCATCATCATGGCATACGATGCGCCGAACATGATGCCCAGCGCATAAAGGTGCCATTGCAACTCTTCCAATACAACCAGGCCTTTGCCAAAGCCATAGCGGAGAACGACCTGCAAAATAATGACGACGATTAAAATGATATTGGTCCACATGATAAAATGCCCGATTGAGCGGATAACGACATCGATGACGTCGGAAAACTTATTGGGGACCTGTTCCTCTTTAGCTTCAGCGTTCATGTTGATCTCCCTGATTGAGTGGAAGCGTTATTTTGTGCGAACATATAGCCAAAAACCGGCAACTTTATAATTGCAAGATGTTATTCAAAAGTCTCGATCCTGGAGTATTGGAGTAATGGAGTGCTGGGTTATTCATATAAGAAACCAAAGCTTCAGCCGATAATCCAATACTCCAGTACTCCATTACTCCAGCACTCCAACTTTTATAAAGATATAAAGCCCCGCCAGAATCGATAAGCTCACACCGCACCGCATGAGTGTGGGGAATAATATCTTTATTCCCCGCACTCATTAACAATGCGTCAACGGTTGAAGGATAGCATCATTTGGGCGGCTTGGGTCTTGGTAAAAACCCGTATGATTGCCAGAGTGCATAATCGGCGCGAAATGCCGAAATATCATCCCAGACCTTTTTGAAAAAAGGGTCTTGAGCCGATTGCTCGGCAGCAACTTCTTCCCAGGCTTTTTTGAAGGTCGCCAGCATTTCATCCGACCAGTACATATTGGTGACGCCGTTTTTCTCCGCATTTTCTTTCATGGCCTCCCACTGAATGGCTTCGGTGTAGGCGAAGGCGTCGGCCGTGGCCGCTTTGCACATCATTTCGAGCACCATCTTCTGGTGATCGCTCATGCCGTTCCAGACATCTTTGTTGATCAGCAGTTCAAAAGTCGTCGCCTGCTGGTGCCAACCCGGGAAATAATTGTATTTGGCAATCTTTTGAAAGCCAAGCAGCTTATCGATGGCCGGCATTGAAAATTCGGTGGCATCAATGGCCTTTTTCTCGAGGGCCGGAAAAATTTCGCCCCCCGGGATCAAGCTGACGGAAGCACCCAGCTTGGACATGGCCTGGCCGCCAAGACCGAAGAAACGCATTTTGAGGCCTTTGAGGTCCTCCGGTGAGTTAATCGGTTTGGTAAACCAACCCGATGTCTCAGGCGCAATGATACCGCATAATAGTACTTTTACATTGTAACCGTGGCTATCGTACATCTCCTGCCACAATTTCATGCCGTTGCCGTAGTATAGCCATGCCAGAAATTCGCCCGTTTCCGGTCCAAAGGGAATGGCTGTGAATATGGGCGAGGCCGGGATTTTGCCGGCCCAGTATCCGGAAACACTATACCCGGCATTGATCTTGCCTTTTGAGACGGAATCCAAGATTTCAAATGGTGCAACAAGCTTGTTCGGCTCATAGACCTTCATGCGGATACTACCGTTGCTGGCCAGTTCGATCCTTTCCGATACCCATTTGATGGTAGATCCCAAACCCGGCAGCGAGGTCGCAAAGCAGATGGGAACCTTCAACAGCACTTTTTTCTCCTTGGCAAAGGCGGGGCCGGCGGAGAAGGAAAATATGATTCCAAACAAAAATACGCAAATTATGGCGATACTAATTTTTTTCATGACCAGTGCTCCTTTCGTCGATTATAATGAAATATTGCTGCGAGAATTCGTACCATAGTTATTTGACGGTGATCACCCCCTTTGTATTGAAGATTGAAGATTGGAGATTGAAGATTGAAAATTTTAGATTTATGGTATTCTATCCAGCCTTCCGCTGCGCATAAGTCTTCACCACCCCCCCGTCAAACAAAAGATCCCCTCCTATGAGATATTTTGCATGACGCGAGAATCCAAAGAGAAACAGATTAGCGACTTCGATCGGCGACATCATTTCCTTGACCCGCGAAGGCCCCAACATGACGTCGCGTACGACTTCCTCTGGGGTGATCCCTCTCTGCTCCGCCTGGGCCGGGATCTGATTTAAGGTCAAAGCCGTTTTGACGAAACCGGTGCTGACCGTGAATGAACGAATCTTGCCTTCGCCTTCGGCCGCTATGGACTGAGTCAGGGCCCGCAGTCCGAATTTGGTGATATTATAAACCGGTTTGTTGAGCGTGCTGATGTGCGCGTGAATCGAGGCCATATTGCCAATAACGCCCGTCCCCTCGCGGCTGTTTCGCATGTGAGGGATCGTCAGCTTGGACAAATAGAAGGGTGCGCGCAGCATAAGGTTTAACATGTAATCATATTTTGCCATGGGAAAGTTTTCGATGGCGTCAATGTGCTGAATTCCGGCGATGTTGGCCACATACTTGATGGTGCCCAGTTTGGCAGCCTCGGATACGGCGTGTTCGACCTCGAGATCCTGACAGAGATCGGTCTTGACAAAGATCATCTGCCCTCCCATCTCACGGGCCATTTTTTGAGTTTTAACGCCTTCCACTTCGTTTTTGTCCAATCCCACGGTCATCAAGTTGTTGGCCGCCGCGGCAATGGCCGTCGCTCGTCCGATACCGGTGCCTGAACCGGTGACGATACAGACGTTATCGGTATTGAAATGCTCATCCTGTAAAATCAGAATATCTTCACGTGTGATCTCCGGTTCCCTGATCTCCATTAGACTTCTCCTGAATTGATACCCGAATCTTGCAGGTAATTTAATGAGAAAATGAAGGCCTCCGACCTGTCTACCCCTGGAGGGTTCAGCGTTAAATTCAGGCAATTCGATGAATGGCCGTTTGAATGGAATTGTTACCAATAAATTCTGCAATTTTCAGACCATGGAATTTCTCATACAATATCGGAGGCCTCTTTTCCGGTGTATTAAATTAATCTCCAATAAGCACCAACACTTAGTAATTTAAATTCATTTTTTTCTCGACAACACCGGATGGACCATATATAGGAAGAGATGTATCAAGATTAATACATGCTGCATTTTTGATACGGAGATTGGAAATGGTACACCGCAAGAATCAAATATCGCAATCGGTGGAAAAGGCGCCGGGTGATCCGAATAATGATGGTAGATTCACCATAAAGTCACTAAACGCCCAATTGGAGGAATACAGGCGCATTTTTGACTGCATCCACAACGGAGTCATGGTAACGGATGCCGACGGGTACGTCACCCATTTCAACAAACCGTACGGCCAATTTCTCGGGCTGGATCCGGCGGCCCAGATCGGAAAACACTGCACCGACGTCATTGAAAATACCCGCATGCACATTGTGGCCAAGACCGGCGAGCCCGAAATCAACCAGAGCCATCTGATCCGGGGACAAAACATGGTGGTCCAGCGCATCCCCATCTGGCAGAACGGCAAGGTAATTGCCGTATTCGGACAGGTTATGTTCAAGGACATCAAGGACGTCACCAAACTCGCCGATCGATTATCGCTGCTGGAATCGAAAGTCAAACTGTACGAGGAGGAACTGATCACCCTGCGCTCCACCCGCTACACGTTTGACAGCATTGTCGGGAAGAGCCCGGCGATTAAAATGCTGAAACAAGAAGCACAAAATGCCGCCCCCAATCAATTTCCGGTACTGATTACCGGAGACAGCGGCACCGGGAAGGAACTTTTCGCCCAGGCCATTCATCACGCCAGCCCCCGCAACCCGTATCCTTTCGTGCGAATCAACTGCTCGGCGATTCCCAAGGATCTGCTGGAATCCGAACTTTTCGGCTACGAAAAAGGAGCCTTTACCGGCGCGAAAACGGAAGGCAAGCCCGGAAAATTTGAGATCGCCCATCAAGGCACCGTTTTTTTGGATGAAATCGGGGATCTGCCCTTGGAGATGCAGCCGAAACTGCTGCGGGCCGTTGAAGAGAAGGAGTTCGAGCGTGTCGGCGGAACCCGAATCATTCGGTCCGATTTTCGGGTGATTGCCGCCACCAACCAGAACCTGGAAGACATGATGTCGGATGGCCGCTTCCGCAAAGATCTCTATTACCGCCTGAATGTTATCCCTCTGCATATCCCATCGCTGCGGGAACGCCGCGCCGATATTCAGCCCCTGACCCGGTACTTTATCCAACAAATGGTCCAGGAGGCCGCAATTTCAGAGATCCAGATCGGTCCGGAGGCCCAAAAAGCTCTCAACCGTCATGATTGGCCCGGAAATGTGAGGGAGCTGGTGAACGTCCTGGAGCGAACCCTGTCCTCGCTTGAGGGCGATCGCATTCGGTTGAGCGACCTGCCCTTTTATCTGCAGCGGATGCCCGCAAGATCATCGCAGCAGAATCAAACATCAATTCGTGGTGTCCAAGCCAGGGCCGAAAAAGAAGTCATTCTCTATGCGCTCGAGGAATCCAACCATAACAAGGCCCAGGCCGCCAAAATGCTCGGCATTCATCGCACGCATTTGTACAAGAAGATGAAAAAATATCGCATATCACTCGACAAGGATTCCCATTAAGTAGTATCTTTTTCGATTTGACTGGATGTTTGCGGACAAAGGCAGCGTTCGTGTGAAACATTTTATTCGGTGCTATTTTCGTGACGTAGGGCGGGCCACCGTGCCCGCCAAATCCGGTCGGCACGGTGGCCGACCCTACGTTAGAATATGAAGATTGTTTCTATCTTCGATCAGACTGGACTCTCACGGAGGGTGGTTAAAATCGTCCTCGTCGTCGTACTCGTGCTCGTCCTCGATACTAAGGCAGCTCAAAAGCTTCGAGTACGAGCACGAGGACGAGGACGAGGACGAGGACGAGGACGAGGACGAAACAGAGGATGTGCTCGTAAGAAACTAGTGCTCTAAGAAGTTTCCCCCAACGCCCTGCGCGCCTCATCACCGCTTTCATAAATATGCGGCGCGACATCCCGTTTTTGGAGCGCATCTCCCAGTTTCATCCGCAAGAATGTGCTGGTGGTATAGCGGGTCACCCCGGAGTAATAATTGTCAACTAAAAATTTCACCATGTCGGTATAGGCATCCACGATATCCGGCAAGATGGTGAAATTATCATAATTGACAATTGTGTAGACCTTTTGATCCAATGGCGCCACAATCTTTTCCACGGCATGTTTAATATCTTCGACCTGCTGCAGGGTTTTGACGGCAAAGCCTTCGAAATTGACAAAGAACAGGTTCTCCTCAGCGTCATAGGTCAGGCGCTCCTCTAAACTCAAAGTCAGCAGATCGTCTTTTAGTCCCATGGGCTGCGGGTGGAAAATACGCGAATCCATCAGACGTGGGGAGCCATTGACAAGGGGCTGAAAGTCCATCAATGCCAGGATGTCTTTTTCCAGATCAATTCCCGGGGCGATCTCGATCAGTTCCATGCCCTGTCGAGTCAATGCAAAAACACAGCGTTCGGTGATGTAGAGCACCGGTTGATGTTTCGACTGGGCATATTTTCCGCTAAAGGTCACATGCTCGACCTGATCAATAAATTTCCGGGCGCTGCCCTCCTGAGCGATAATTACCTGGCCTTCATCGATCGCAACCTTTAAACCGGCAGCCGTAAAGTTACCCAAAAAAATGACTTTTTGGGCGTTTTGGCTGATGTTGATGAATCCACCGGCCCCGGCCAGCTTGGGGCCGAATTTACTGACATTTAAATTGCCGGTTTTATCGGCCTGGGCCAAACCCAGGAATGCCATGTCCAGTCCGCCGCCGTCATAAAAATCAAACTGATTGGGCTGATCGATAACTGCTTCGGTGTTGGTGGCGGCACCGAAATTCAAGCCCCCGGCCGGTACGCCGCCGATGACCCCCGGCTCGGCGGTGAGCGTGATGTAATCCAAAATCTTTTCTTCATTGGCAATGGTGGCGATTCCCTCCGGCATGCCAATTCCCAAATTGACGACACTGTTGGCCTTGAGCTCAAAGGCCGCCCGGCGGGCGATGACTTTGCGAGGGCCTAATTCCATGGGTTCAATTGCATTCATCGGCACCCTCACCTCGCTGCTGAATGACGGATTGTAGACTTCGGCAAAGGTTTGCCAATGATTTTCGGGCCGGGATACCACCACACAATCTACCATAATACCCGGTATCTTCACCTGGCGTGCGTTCAGGGTGCCGCGGTCGGCGATGCGTTCAACCTGAACCATGACGAAGCCGCCGGAATTTTTAGCAGCCGTGGCAATCGCCAAAGATTCCAGCGTCAACGCTTCCTTTTCCATGGTGACATTGCCGTCCGTATCGGCCGTTGTCCCCCGTAATATGGCGACATTAATTGGAAGGGTTTTATAAGCCAGATACTCCTGGCCATCAAATACAATGGTTTCGACAATCTCCTCGGTGGTCATGTCGTTGATTTTGCCACCACCGTTGCGCGGATCGACAAAGGTTCCCAGGCCGACTGTCGTAATCGTTCTGGGTTTGTTGGCGGCAATGTCGCGGTACATGTGGGAGATGACACCCTGGGGCAGATTGTAGGCGATGATTTTGTTTTCAATGGCCAGTTTCTGCAGTTTGGGAACCAGCCCCCAATGCCCGCCAATCACCCGTCTCACCAGGCCCTCATGGCCGAAATGGTTCAACCCCCTGTCGACCCCGTCGCCCTGGCCGGCGGCGTAAATCAAGGTCAGGTCGCGCGGTTTTTGGTGACTTAAAAATAGTTTTCAATCTCAATAGCCAGTTCCTCGGCGAACCCGATTCCCACGAATCCGCCGGTGGCAATCGTATCACCGTCGCGTATCACCCGCACGGCCTCCTCGGCGGATACGACTTTACCTTTTCGGGCTCGCGCAGCCGGCAAATCGGAAAGCAATGGATGAGAATGTCGGCCTTCGGAATGGATTTCTTTCTCATTCATGTGTGGCCTCCTTGGTTCAAGGTTCAGAGGTTCAAGGTTCAGTCCAGCAGTTGGCAGCGAGCGTCTGGTCTGATCGGAAAAAGATCCTCCAGCGTCACAAATGTCGAATAATGAAGATCGAATCCTCCTCCGGCGGACAAGCGTCGAAGGAATGTATTCTGCCTGTCGTGAGCTTTTCGTCGAACGGTCTATTTTAAAACGACAGAGCGCAGCGAATTCCACAATTATTCAATCTTCAATCTTCATTTTTCATTTCCTAGGCGGACTGACCAGGGCTTCACCGTCCACCACAGTCGTATTATCCTGATTGACGCAATAGGTTTTGAGGCGAACCCTTTTTTTGTCGGCAATAATTTCTACCACCTCGACAATGGCCGTAACGGTATCTCCGAATTTGACCGGTGCCAGAAAACGGACCTCCTGCCCCATGTAAATGGTCCCGGGTCCCGGTAGCATGGTGCCGATAACGGTCGATATAAAACTGGCCGACAACATCCCGTGCGCGATACGGGTCTTGAAAAACGTGTTTTTGGCATAATCTTCATTCACGTGCGCCGGATTAAGGTCGCCCGTTATCCCGGCGAATAAATAGACATCGGACTCGGAAATCGTTTTGGAAAATTTGGCAGTGTCACCCACCTGAATTTCTTCAATTGTCTTTCCAATCATGGCTTTTCCTCCTGGTTGGTTTTATTGAATTAGCTTCTTTCTAATAATGAGTACAACGATCAATTTTGTGATCTGACTTCATCGTCTTGTATGGACCGCTTTGAACATTTTGACATTCGAATTTGAGATTTGTCCGCCTTCGGCGGATTCGGATTTCGTATTTATCAAGCAGCAATTAACTCTTATCAAATCGGTAGAACCTCTTCGGTCGAACCACTGGGAGCGGTGGTTAAAGGCCGGAACAAGGGCCGTGGCGCCCGATTAAAAAACGGCGGGTGCCAAAAATTCATACATGAGTTAACCATTTTTTGTCAAATCATTGGATTGGGCTGCCACCGGACCTCGATCATATAAAGAAATTTTTTATAATAATTAAAAATGGTTATATCCTATTTCCCTTTCAGTTTTACTCTGGCATCTTTCTTGCTCACTTCATACCGATCAATGTAAATGCATTGGTACGGCAATTAGATAGCGCGCCGGTAATGCACGCCACTACTTCAATCAATCAGATAAAGGAGCAAAAAATCCTATGCCAGCATCCGTCATGACCTTATTTCCGCATGCCCTCATCGGTCTTGAAGCAATGAAGCTTCCCCTTCAAGCCACTTTGGCGCTCAATCAGCTGCAAATGCAAACGGTAGCCGCGAGCGCTGATCTATTCAAGAATACCCAGGACATGACTCTGGGCTGGGCGCGGCAATTTTCACAGTTCCTGCCGCCCGGTCCCCTTCAAAACGGTGACGCATTGTTGAAGATGTATCAAGACGGAGCGAAATCACTGCTGAGCGTGTTTAAGGAAAATTGGACAAACCAGCTGAATCGCTTTCAACGACAGCGCACTGGGGAACTGGAATTTCTCAATTTATTGACCGATCAATACAAACCCCAGGAGTGGAGCCTGGAACGCGATCAGATGAAAATTCTGCTCGACCTGCCTGGAATGCGGGTCATCGACATATCGGCGGATGTCAGGCACCGGATTCACAACTACGCCGTCGTTTTTGCCCCGCGGGCCGGACACCACTCCAATATTGCCGAACGCGTGGCGCTTTTTTTAAGAGATCACGGATTGACACGTATGGCGGTGGTGGAGCAAAAATGTGCCGAAGATATCCCATTGAACGTCGACGGTCATCGTCATCAGGAGAATTTTGCAGGCCAGGTCGACCAGTATCGTCAGGTGCTGGAGCTGCTGAAACAGCGCACCGGGCGTGCCCCGCATTTGATCGCCATTTGTCAACCCGGCCCCTTGCTGCTGAGCACCCTGATTTTGCATCCGGAGCTTGGTAAAACTTTCGGATCGGCCGGGTCTCCCATGCATACCGAGGCCGAAAAGGGATTTTTAACGGAATTTGCCCGCACAGCCGGAGAAGGCTACATAGACGGTATGCTGACCTTTTTCGGTCACACCATTGGCAAAGACCATCCTGGCGCCGGCCGTCTGACTTACGACGGTCGGCTGCAGGTGTTGGGATTTTACCTGCTGGCCTGGGACCAACATTTCAAGAATTATAAAAATCTTCTCACTGACATGAAACAGGGAAACGGTGGTGCCGCCCGGCGTCAAAAGGCGTTTTATCAGTGGTACAATACCGTGCACCATTTTCCAGCCGGCTTCATCCGCGACACGTACAAGAAAATATTTGTTCAGAACGCACTGATCCGCGGTACCCTCGAAATCGGCGGTCGAAAAGTGAATATTGAAGATTACCCGGTCCAGACACCCATCTGGGCCCTGGGCGGCAACGCGGACCATATTGCCCCGCCCAAGCAGGCAGTGGGTCACCTGGATTTGATGCCCGAAATGCCGGCTCAAAAACAACTACGTCTTTTATGCGACGCCGGCCACATGGGACTTTTCCGCTCCAGTCGGGTTCTGGATGAATACTACACCCGGATTGCAGAATTTCTGATGACTCACAGCGACTACGCCTGTCGCAAGTTTATTTACTAAAGCTGTCGAATGACGATTGTCGAATGTCGAATTAAGGAATTCTATCGATTTTAACAAAGAATAGATAGAGCGCAGCGATACCTTCATTCTACATTCGACATTCGTCATTCGTCATTTTTATCCGTTTTCGATCCATGAAATTGATCGAAAATGGCCTGAAAGGGATTGAGTCGGCTCATTGACTGCTGCGCCATTTCCGAAAGATCCATCCCCACTTCCAGCCATTTTTTGAAATGTTCGTCAGCCTCTTTCTTATAGGATACGTAGGCGTTAATCGTCTGTTCGAGGTAATTTTCAAAAAAATCATGCAGGACATTTTCGCCGTATCGAATAATGATATGGAGTAAGGGCACCGGTAGCAATGCGTTGTTATTCTTGGCCTCCTCCAGTACAATCTGCGTTAAAACAAAGGCCGTCACGTCCTCTTTGCTTTTGGCATCAAACGCGCTGACGGTTTTACCCTCCCGAATGCAGTCTGCCACCTCGCTCAGTGTCACATAAGCACTTTTTTGCGTATCATACAAACGCCGGTTGGCATATTTTTTTAACACGATCGTGTCGGCCATAGGGGTCCTTTCGGTTCTGGGTTCGCATTGTTTTGGTCAATTGCAACAAAATTAAGAATTATAAGATAGATTTTATTTTGGCTATAGAAAATTAAAAAATCAATACCACAATTATTTTATGTAATTATAATATAATATAACAATATAAAATGAAAGAAGCAACCTAGCGGTACGAAAAATTGATTTTTGTGCAATGCAAAAAATTGCTTGACAAGGAATGGATACCGGTTATATTACCCTCAAGATCGAATACGGCCGAGTTCAATCTATAAAATGGTAATCTTAAAATGTTTACCGCCACAAAACGCAAATAAAATTCTGGGAGGTAAAAAAATGATGGAACCCAATGCAATGCTCAAACAAATGATGGATTTTAACAAAACCGCCTTCGACAACAGCTTTAATGCGATGTTGACGATTCAGGAGCAAAATTCAAAAATGGTCAATACTTTTTTGGAGCAGGCCACCTGGATGCCTGAAGAAGGCAAAAAGCTCATTCGGAACTGGGTTGACACCTACAAAAAGGGATGTGAGGACTTTAAAAAAGCGGCTGATGAAAATTATCAAAAAGTGGATGACTTTTTCGCAGGCCAAAAATCTGAATAATCCATGATGTTGTCGGCACCGGGGATGGCGAAAGGAAAACGGATATGAACGCTGATATCAACGACGCGACTGTAAATTTTTGGCAAGATCTTCCGGAATACCATCGTATGATGTTTCAACTTGCTGCAGCCCAGATGCGAACCGGCGTGGCTTACAGCAGTGCGCTGATCAAGTATCACCAGGAATTCATGCAGCCCTTTTGGATCGCACTGGATGCATTCTTAACCACGGAAAAAGAAAAATTCCTGCGTCATCCTCCCGCCGATAGTATGCGAGACTATTTTGAACTGCTGCAGTTCAACCTTCAAGTGGCTGAGCAGGGCGCAAACAGCGGTCTGCAGGCCATGCTTGATTATCACGCCGACAGGGTCGATAAAGCCATGCAGGCTTGGCTGAATACCATCTTAAAGCGTGATGGTGAAACGATTGTCGAATTTACCGAAAATGAAGCCCGGCTGCTGGAAACAATCCTGTACACCTATCCTGAAGCCATTCGCGCCATAAAACCCGAATTCGGTTTCCATTTCGAAGATGGCGGCTACGTCAAAGCCGGTGAAACGGATCGCTTTCTGATTTATCAGGTATTGCCGACCAACACCGAGGCTGTTAGAGAAAACGGCAAACCGGTTCTCATTTTGCCGCCCTATGTTCTGGGGGCCAACATCCTGGCCTTTTTACCCGGTGAAAATAAGAGCTATGTTCATGCCTATGCCAACCAGGGTATCCCCACCTACATTCGCATTCTCAAGGACATTGCGACGACGCCGGCCGTCCAAACCCTCACCGGGGAACAGGATGCGCTGGATACCCGCACTTTTTGCGAGATTCTCAAAAAAAGACACGGGCAGCCCGTTACTCTGAACGGCTTCTGCCAGGGCGGGTTTGTCGCCCTGACCGGCCTGTTGTCCGGTGAGCTGGACGGTCTGGCCGATGCTCTGATCAATTGTGTGGCGCCCATGGACGGCACCCGCAGCAAAGCCCTGGTGGAGTACATGCAGCACCTTCCCGACCGTTTCAGGGATCTGGGCTATGCCGTCAAACCCTTGTCCAACGGCAACCGGGTTGTGGACGGCAAGGTCATGAGCTGGGTCTACAAGCTGAAAAGTATGGAGAATGAAGCGCCCCTCTATACCCTATATCGCGACCTGAAGATATTCGGCCGTAGCAATGGTGACGTAAAAATTAGTAAGACCGCCGCCGCCATCAACCATTGGCTGATTTACGATCGCAATGATCTGCCGGAAGCGATCACCAAAATGAGTTTCGATTCTTATACGGTCCCGGTCGATCGCGATGGCAACCTGCCCTTCAAACTATTCGAACGGAGTCTGAATTTCAAACGATTGCAGGAAAAAAATATCCCGCTGCTCATATGCTATGGTGGCGATGACGACCTGGTGGATAAGGAAGCCGCCCTGGCACCCTTGGATTACATCCCTGCCGAAGTAACCTGTTTTCCCAAAGGCCACGGCGCAATTGCGACTTCCTGGTCAAACCCGAAATCCGCGTGTGCGCTGCACACCCGATTCGGCGACAACTACCGTGGCCCGGTGCGCTTTCATTTGGACCTTGAAAACCGACCGCAGGAAGGTTGAAGAAGTCGGACCCGGTATTTCGGCCTTGGGTTTCCCTTGATTGAGGGGGCTATGGCAAAAAAAAGTGGAGTACTCCAACACTCCAGCTCGATTGAGTTTGACACAACTCCTATTTTACTGCCTGGCCTTTAATCCAGGATATCAACCACGGAGCAAAATCCAAGTGGACAGCAAATTCTTAGAATTCTGGGGAAACTATCTGCTGGCGGCCGCAAAGGGACAAAAGCAGCTGGAGGATCTGAATGAATGGATGCGCCAGGGGTTTAGCGGATTTGAGGAATTAACCACCATGTTTAAAAAGTTTTATGGCTTCGAGCAACCTCCCCGCAAGGAAGACTCCGGCTCGACCCAGGCTTGGCAGAATGCAGCCGCTGACTTTCGCGACTCCTTGAACGCCTATTTCAATCTGATGGGGATGGTCCCCAAAGAAGAATATCGGGCATTGGAGCAAAAGCACGCCGCACTGCAAAAAAAGGTCGCTGATCAAGAGGACACCATCAACGTTCTGCGATCGCTGCTGGCCGAGGAAGGAACTTATCAGGGCGAGGCAGTCAAAGTACTACAAGACCTGGTCAATAAGCAGGCCGAAGCCTTTGAGACGCTCATGCGAGGGATAACACCGGCGGATGAGGACGAAGGCTAATGCAATAGCTGGTTTGAGCGCTCTACAAAATACGTTAAAAGCGAACCGCAGAACCGCAGAATACTGAATATCGAATGTCGAAGGGTGGAATCGCTTCAGGCTTGGGGCTTCGCTCTTCGAGCTACGACCCCTCAGGTCGCCTTCGGCTGCAACCCGACAGGTCGCTCAGTCTTAAATAATATAGACCGTTCGACAAAAAAGCTCACGACAAGCAGAATACCTTAAATCCAAAATCCGCGTTCCAAAATCTAAAATTTAGACGATTCCTTAATTCGACATTCGTCATTTCAGATCTTTTCTCAAAACCAGGTCCGATGACTCCAGATATCGTCTTTCAGCTCTTTCATGTCATCCTGCAGCGCCATATACAGTGAGGCATTCTGAATGGCCAGGCCGCCGGTCTGGGCCAGGGCATTGACCAACAGGATAATATCTTCAGGATATTCCCGTTTGACGGCACTGCAAAGGCGCATAATACCGATCACGTCGTCCTTGACCTTGATGGGAACCACCAGCATGGATACGATGCCCTCCCGGATGGCTTCCTCTCGGTACTGAATGCGCTCATCATTTTCAACATCATCGATGACGACCGTTTCGCCTTTCATTGCTTGGGTAACGGATTTTTCAGCCGACACCGGCCCCTTGTTTAAAAATTCGTCGCTCAAGCCGTGACTGGCCACCAATTGCAGGTTGTTGGTTTCTTTGTTCAATAGGCGAATTATGACCCCTTTCATGCCGAGAGATTCACTGAGGTCCGCCGTCAGATTGTGTAAAATCTTTTTAACATCCAGGGAAGAGTTGATGTTGGAAGCCAGATCCAAAAACAGCATGGAGTTTTTCTCAATCCGTTCCAGCAGCCGGGCGCGTTGGATGGCCATGCCGCCCTGCTCGGCCAAAGCGGTTAGAAATTCGATCTCCTCGTCCGAAAAATCCCGCACGGTTGCCGTATACAGCGCCAGCAGGCCGATGACCTTATCTCTGACCATTACGGGAACGTCCAGGATGGAGGCGATACCTTCGGCCTTTTTGGCGTCGTGGTTTTCAACGCGCGGATCCGAGGTGGCATCACGAATGGCAAGATAACCGCCTTTTAGGACGGCCTGTACGATGGACTTGGCCTGCAGAGGTTTGGCGTGCAGATAATTGTCCGATAGGCCCTTCTGAGCCGCCGGAACGAATACATCGCGTTTTTTATCGGCCAAAAACAAGCAGGCCGCCTTGGCTTCCATGGTTTCAATGGCACTTTCGACAATCAGATCCAGTAAGGCTTCTTTGCCAAGGGTAGTGCCAAAGGCCTTGCTCACCTTACAGAAAGTTTTAAAGTAATCCCGCTTTTCAGCCATTATGAACTCCTTGCGCTAAATGAATTTCTAATTTCTCCGCTCTTTTAAATAGAAGGCTCAAGTTTGTAGGTAGCGTTTCTGAGCCAGATCCTTTCTTGAAATCAAGGCGCGGCGGACGAATTACCTTATGCTTCGTATATTTAGAGATTTGTGTAAATCAATATGTATGTCGTTACTATACCACGAACAATGATTTTATAAAAATGACGGAGCAAAGCCACATCCACAAATCTTCAATTTTCAATCTTCAATCTTCAATTCTGACTCCCCATCCCTTTCCTTGAGAAATTGCACGATTTGGGGGGCAAACTCCCGCTGGCATTTGGAGCTGACATAGATACCGATATGACCGGTGTCCAGACAGACATCCCGTGTATCCTGGCTGCCGACTTTCTGTGTCAACAATTCGCAGGCTTCCGGGGGCACCAGATGATCGAACTTGCCATAGAAGTTCAGCAAGGGCATGGTGATGTTTTTCAAATTCACTGTTCTTCCCCCGACTTCCATTTTACTTTGGATCAGCAGATTCTTCTGGTAGCAATCCTTGAGAAACTGTCGAAAGGTTTCGCCGGGTACGTCGGGGCTGTCAAATATCCATTTCTCCATACGCACAAAATTCTCGACGAAGGCTTTGTTGTCCATATTCTCAAAAAAGCCGACGTACTTGTCGATCATCAGTCGCGCCGGATTCAGTAGCAGGAAGCCGAAGTTCATGAAGTCGCCCGGCAGGTTACCGAAGGTGTCCACCATTCGGTCGGCATTCACCGCTTTCATCCATATGTGCAGCAAGCCCTGGTCCGTATCGAAATTGGTGGGTGTGACGGTGGTTACCAGATTTTTCAATTTTTCGGGATGCAGGGCTGCATAGATGACGCTGAACGTGCCGCCCATGCAGATTCCCATCAGGTTAATCTGGTCGACGTTGTGTTTTTCACGAATAAAATCCACTGCATTATCCATATAGCCGTTGACATGGTCATCGATGGTCAGAAATTTGTCCTTGCGGGTCGGATAGCCCCAGTCGACCATATACAGATCGATACCGGACTTCTGAAACGTTTCGACAACGCTGCGGCCCGGCTGCAAGTCCAGCATGGTTTCCCGATTGATCAAAGCGTACACAACAAGCAGCGGCCGCTTCAATTGCACTTCTTCAGTCGGTTGGTAGTACTTCAGTTTGACACGATCTTCCTCATAAACGATATCATAGGGCGTTTGTGCGATTCCGGTTTCGAGCTCCTGCAACAAAACATCGGATGCCTGCTGAGCCCGGGTCTGAGCCTTTTCGGCGTCCTCGGCCAGTTTGCCAAGAATTAAATCAACGGGAATTTTGGGTTTTTCCATTTTATTCCCCCCCCTTGTTAAATGAAGATTGAAGATTGAAGATTGAAGATTTTCGGTATTCTATCTATTTTATTTCTCCTTGGGCAACGGAAGGGATGCATGTTTGTCTTTTTCCAGGATTTTTATCCGTTTCTTTAAGAGGTACATCTCTTTGTACAGCTCGTCCAGATCAGTTTGAGTCGGCATTGACACGGCCTTTAAAAAATCCTGGGCGATGTCATCGCGGGTTGCCACAAAATCTTCCAGGGCATCAAGGGTTTTATTCATGGCCTCGACATAGTCGGGGGATTTGAACAACGCCATATAATGACCTTCCAGAATTTTTATAAAAAGCTTGTAATAGTCATTCGAATTTTCAGGCATTTTCCCTTCGCGGGCCATTTCTGAAATCTGCTGCTGCAACACCGTGAAAGATTTCTCGATCGGCAACATGATCAGATGCATAAACTCCGCATACTGGGACTGAAACCGATTGTGTTTATCCAGCGCTTGGCTGAATTTTTCCTGGTAAAACCGAGTGAGTCCGAGCTGGGGAATGTTAAAAAACTGCCGAAACTCTTTTTCGTAGATCTCGGTCCAGGCTTTGACCACCTCCTTATCCAGATTTTCAAAGGAAAAGGCCGGGGTCGATTCACCAATTCTGCCGATCTTTTCGATCCATTGCTGTTGGAGATAGAAATAGCCCTTCCAGCTGGCCTGAACCATTTGAACGAGGATCTCCGGCATCGTCCGGCCTAAATTGGAAAACGCTTCCATGGCACCGGGATCCGCGGCGACCGATGACAGTGTCTGCCAGGATTTAAAGACAGTTTGAAAGGATTCCTGGGTACGGCTTGTTTCACTGGATGCTGAATCGTCGCCGGCCCCATCGTCGGTCGACCAATTCTGAAGCATGGAACCCCAGAAGTCCGCAGCGGTTTTGATCCAGGCCGACAGCAGGGTATCGGCGGTTTGATTGCCTTTTTGTGTATCCATGAGAGTTTACCTTATCGTGAGCTGTTGGTAATATGTTGCCCGCGTGTTCGGGTGGTGGAGCGTCAAAAGATACCGTTACGGAACCAAACGGATCTTGAAGGTCTGTCAAGTAAAGAGCAACCAAAAAATCAGAAAAAATGATCGGACCTAAAGGGTTGCTAATCTGGTTCGAAGTTAAATTCGCGGCTCGCTGTCAACGTGAAGTTATTGGTTATTAGTTATTCGTCAAAGGTGTCAGATGAATGAGATCTATTTTTAAATCTCACTGAGAGCACAGAAATAGGACCAGGTTCTCAACCAATTCTATTTTCAAATCCGCCGGGGCGGATAACGATTAACAAATAACGCCTAAATGAGCGCTTTTCGCTCCCTAGAGCTGCTATTATTCAGATAATCGAAGCTTATTGGATTGTCAACCGTGATTATCCAAGCAGCAGGGTAGCGTCAAAGTATTGGGGCAGTTTATTGTCCACCTAAAATAACCGTTCGCAAAGCCGCAAAATCGCTAGGCCTTCTCATTTTATTTTTGCGTCTCAGCGTGTTTGCGTGAGAATTCAATAAGTTCTTCCAAAGTAAGGGATATTTTGGGCAACCTCAATAATTGACTTATCCTGAGCGAGGAAGCTTCCATAACTCAATACCTGAAACAAACATAATTCAGAAATATGAAAAAGCACGTCTGGAACCCTTGAATTAATTCACGAGATGATGCATGTATAAGTTAAATGATCATGGAAGCAGCGACAATTTAATGCCAAATCGGCAAGTAATAGGAGATCCAAAAGGAGAAATCATGATTTCAGCAGAAGAACGCTATAATAAAAAGAAAATATCTGTGCTGGGCTATGATATGGCCTATGTGGATGAGGGGTCCGGCGATCCGATCGTCCTGCTTCACGGCAATCCCACCTCATCATACCTGTGGCGCAATATCATGCCCCATGTCTCTGAACTGGGCCGCTGTGTGGCCCCGGACCTGATCGGAATGGGGGACTCGGATAAACTCAAAACCAGCGGTCCTGATGCGTATACCTTCGTTGAACACCGCCAATATTTGGATGCTCTGCTCGAAGCGATCGGTGTATCTGAAAACATCACCTTCATCGTACACGATTGGGGATCGGCTCTGGGTTTCGACTGGGCCTATCGCCACCAGGACAAGGTCAAAGGTATTGCCTTCATGGAGGCAATTGTGACGCAATATGAGTGGAGCGACTGGCCGGATGATGCCCGCAAAATCTTTCAAGGATTTCGCTCACCGGCCGGCGAGGAACTGGTGCTCGACAAAAACTACTTTATCGAATTGGTGCTGCCGGCATCGGTAAATCGTAAAATGACGGAAACGGAAATGAACGTCTATCGCCGCCCCTTTGCCAATCCCGGTGAAGATCGACGCCCCACCCTGTCGTGGCCGCGCCAGATACCCATCGAAGGGCAGCCTGCCGATGTGGTCGACATTGTTGCTGCCTACGGTTCGTGGCTGGCCGCTTCGGACATTCCGAAGCTGTTTATCAATGCTGAGCCAGGTGCGATTTTAACCGGCAAAGCCCGCGATTTCTGCCGCACCTGGGCCAATCAGAAGGAGGTCACGGTCAAGGGCAAGCATTTCATCCAAGAGGATTCGCCGGATGAAATCGGCCAGGCAATCGCGGCATTTATCCGTGAATTAGATAATGGTTGATTAGTTTTATTTCAGCCGTAGGCGGTTTAAATTTTTTTTGACAGGATTTACCGGATCAAAAGGATAAAATCCAAACCCGGCACAGCCGGAATGTAAAGCCACCAAGGCACCAAGACACCAAGACACCAAGAAAAAATAATCCTGTTAATATAGTTAATCCTGTCCCAATTAATACAGAACAAATTTGGTGGAATCATCTATGTCGTTAAAAGAAATCATCAGAGAAAAAGCCCTGGAACTCGGCTTCGAAGATGCCGGATTTACCGGTGTGGAACCGCTGGATGACTACATCCGCGAAATCGATTCGCGTTCACCGGAGATGTATGGTTGGGTGCAAACCGAGAAATTCAATACCCGGCGCGGTGCAACCGTGGGCGGAAAGCACCCCTGGGCCAAATCGCTGGTGGTTTTGATCCGCAACTACCACCGCCGCGCCTTTCCACCGCAAATGGTCGGCATTATCGGCCGCTGCTATCAGGTTGACGAACGGCGGGAGCATGGCGAAGAACATCAAAAGGTGGTGGATTTTTTAAGGTTTCTAAAAGCTCAGGGCGTCCGGGCCTGGTTCGACGAGGAACTGCCGGCCCGCATGTCCGCTGCCCGGGCCGGCCTCGCAAACTACGGCAAAAACTGTTTTGCCTACGCCCGCAACAGCATGCGCGGGGCCTCCTGGTTGGAAAGCATCCCGCTGCTCCTGGATGCCGAATTGGAACCGGACGAACCCAGCATCGAATTGGACTGTCCCAAGTGGTGCAAAAACGCCTGCATGGCGGCCTGCCCCACCGGTTCCCTCTACGCACCCAAAAAAATGAATCCCTTGCGCTGTATCGCGTTCAACTCATACTACACCAACGGAATTACCCCACTTGAATTGCGGGAGCCCATGGGCACCTGGATTTACGGTTGCGACCGCTGCCAGGAGGTATGCCCGCGCAACCAGCCCTGGCTGAATCAGGATCTGCCCGAAAACGGTCCGCTCAAGCAGCGGGCGCCGGATTTCGCTCTAGAAACCCTGCTGTCAATGGACGACCGCCACTATGTCGACAAAGTCTGGCCCCTGGCATTTTATATCTCCCGCAAGCTGGCGGCCAAGTGGCAGATGAATGCCGCACGGGCCCTGGGCAATCAGGGTGATCCGGCCAATGTTCCTTTTCTGATTCAATCCCTGAAAGAAAACGCCCACGAGATCGTCCGCGGCATGAGTGCCTGGTCATTGGGTCAACTGGGTGGCGGGCGTGCCCGGGCAGCCCTGGAGGCTCGCCGATCCGGGGAAACAGGTCTGGTTCGGCAGGAAATCGAACAGGCCCTCCAAAAAAGCTAAGGGGCTAACCAGTTTGCGCATCGTTTGCCGAGTTGGGGTCAGAAAGCCCGGCTATGGTTCATCCCAGAGAGGTGGAATTTACCTTAGACTTCAAATGGAATAGTGGAATGGTGGAAAAATGGAATATTGGGAATAGGAAGCCCGAAATGCGAAATGTGATAAAAAATTATGGGACGCAGATCTTCACAGATTTTCGCAGATAAATAGTTCCAGGTTCGCCTGGCGGCTGAAGAAGCAATGCAGCAAAGTCTACGAGTGTAATTAGCTTTTTTTTTGCCGAAGGCGATGGAGTTAATTGGTTTTAAAATCTGCGTGCATCTGCGAAAATCTGCGTCCTAAATTTCGTATTTCGAATTTGCAATTGGTCGGCTGTTTCTCACCGGATCGGTAGAACCTATCCAGGTCCTGCGCCAGAAGTGGAGGTCTTATATCAGACTAACCCAAGGGACCAGGTTTTCTGCGCTAAAAATAACAATTTGACAATATATCCGGATTTTGCCAGAATTAAGCGTCCGTCGCACCAGTTCCCGTTGCGCCGATCCCGCATCTTCAGTTCGGTTCATGCTCATTTTACTTCCGCGCTGACAAGTTCGATTCGCCGGTGTTGAATTAGAATTTTCAGGATATTTTTTCGATTTGTAATTTACCAATTGACCGCTGGATATTAAGATTTAGATTATATCTATCCAAACATTGGTTCTACCTGACAAATTAGGGACAGCCGAGCACCGAAAGGAGAACATCATGAAAAACCTGCAGCTTAACTATGAGACGCTCATTAGTATCACCAAATCCCTTTCAAAATCAAAAGATCCTGAAGAAATTATCAAGATGACGGTGGACCGCATTCAATCATCGCTGTCAATCAAGGGCTGTGCGCTATTTCTGATCAATACTCAAACCAAGGATCTGGAAGTAGCGGCTTCCGAAGGGTTGAGCGAGGAATATTTAAACAAGGGAACCGTCAGTGCCCTCCGTTCTATCGCTGATTCCCTTAAAGACGGGCCGGTAGCAGTTTATGATGTCAGTGACGATCCCAGGATCCAATATCCGGAGGCTGCCAAGAAAGAGGGTATTTCCTCCATCCTTTCGGTGCCGATCCTGGTCGGGGATGATGCGATCGGAGCCATTCGGGCCTATACGGCCGAAAAATGGGAATTTACACCGGACGATGTCAATTTCGTTCAAGCCCTGGCCCAGATAGCAGGTGTAATGATCGAGATGGCCCGCCTGTATCAGGGGCAGAGCGAACACATCGAGGCCCTGGCCACGATGTGTGAGTCTCCTAATTTGTAACAGATCGGTTCAGGGTTTAAGGGTTCAGAGGTTCAAAGGTTCAACGGTTCAGAGCACCAGAGGTTCAGGGGTTCTTTTGCTCCCTTTGGGTGGCCGACTTCGCTCTTTGGGCTTGGCGACAAGCTTTAGAGTGAAACGTAATAGGAGAATTATTGCTAGTGAACCACCATGACTGGGCAGGTGGACAGGTGAATCACTTTTCGGCTTACGCTCCCAACCAGCAAGCCCTTGACAGCACCAAATCCTCGAGTGCCTATCACAATTAAATCCGCTTTTTGTTTCTCCGCTATCTTAAGAATAGCTTCTGCTTCTGATCCTTCTAGCAATTCTTTGTGCACCTTAAAGGTCGTCGTACCTAATATATTTTGCGCATTATCGAGTACCGCCTGACCTTTACCTTTGCGCTTCGCGTATAGCTTTTCAAAATCCTCGTAGCCTAATAAATCCGAAGTTTGAGAAAAAACATGAATCAACCATAAATTTGCCTCGTATTGCTCGGCTAGCGACCTGGCATACTCAATAGCTCTACTGCTATATTCAGAACCATCAATTGCCAAAATGATTTTATTAAACATTTCCCCCCCCCTTTTCCTTAAAGATGGGTTAGGCACACAATATAGAGTGATCATATTTTCGGCGCAATGAGCTAAGGTTTTTCGATGGATAGCGGCTTTGAGAGGTTAGCGTCGGTTTGTCTAGAATGACAGAGATTCGCTTCAGGTCAGATGCTGCAGGATATCGGATTTAGAGATAAATCATTTATACTAAGACATTTGAGAGGGGTCAAACAAAATCGCAAAATTCAGCGATATGACCACCCGCTTTATCTCAGTCCTCGAATAAAATCTCCAACCGCCTCATTTCCATCTTTTTCCATCACCCGGATGGTCTGGGAGCCGATGACGGCGATGTCGGCTTTGCCTTTTAAAAAATCGATATCCGCTCTTTCCTTGATCCCAAAGCCCAGGGCCAGCGGCAGGTCGGTGCCCTGGCGACATCGATTGAGATAGGCGTCCAGTTCATTTGAAAAACTCGTCTTCTGGCCGGTGACCCCTTTTCTGGCAACACAGTATATAAACCCGGCGGCAACAGAGGCAATGTACTGCATGCGTGCCAGGGAGGTTGTCGGCGCATATATCAGGATCGGTGCCAGATCGCGCTGTTGCATGGCCTCCAGATATTCGCGGCCTTCTTCCGGCGGAATATCGGGTATAATGGCCCCCTGCAGGTCACCATCCGCCAATTCCGCTGCGAAACGGCTCAGGCCGTATTGGTAAGGAACATTGTAACAAGTCATAATGAGAAACGGGATATCAAATCGCCGGGCAGCCGCTCCCGCAAATTCAAGGCACTTTTCGACGGTGACACCATCTTCCAGGGCTTTCTGGTTGGCCCGGGCGATCACCGGACCGTCGGCGGTGGGCTCGGAAAAAGGGATCTGCAACTCCATCAGATCGACACCGGCCGCCACCATGGTTTCGATGATGTTGAAGCTGGCTTCAAATGACGGATAACCCAGAACGATGTGCGTCATCAGCAAAATTTCTTTTTGGGCCAGTCTGTCTCTAAGATATGTTTTCAACACCGTATCCCTTCGCTTTCTTTTGGATAAATCTACTCCACTGTTGATCTGAAAAAGCATCGGCCACCGTGAAAATATCTTTGTCTCCCCGGCCCGACTGGTTGATCAGGATAATATCATCGGCTGCCAGGTTTGGCGCTTCCTGGAATGCCCGGGCAAAGGCGTGGGCGGACTCCAGGGCCGGAATCACCCCCTCTTTTTGCATGGTCAGGGTGAATGCCTCCAGGACTTCCGGGTCGGTTGCCGCCTCAAACCGAATATTGCCGGCTTGCCAGAGGTCGGCCAGAATCGGTGAGACGCCGACATAATCCAGTCCGGCCGCCACACTGTGAGTATCCTGCATCTGCCCTTCAGCATTTTGCAGAAAATAGGTTTTGTAGCCCTGGGCAATGCCGGGGGTACCGTCTTGGGAGGCCAGACGGGATGCATGCCGGCCGGAATCCAGGCCCTGACCCCCCGCCTCGACACCGACCAGTTCCGTGGGATCATCGTAAAAACCGCTGAAGATTCCCAGGGCATTAGATCCCCCTCCGACACAGGCATAAACCCGCGTGGGCAGCCGGCCCTCCAGCTGCAGGATCTGCCGCCGGGCCTCCTGGCCGATGATGGACTGAAAATAGGACACCATCTCGGGAAACGGGTGGGCACCGCAGGCGGTCCCCAGGACATAGTGGGTATCGTCCATGTTGCCGGCCCAGTCCCGCAGGGCGGCATTGATGGCATCTTTTAATATCCGGGATCCGTCACGCACCGGCACGACCTGGGCCCCCAAGCGCTCCATCCAGAACACATTGGGCCGCTGCCGGGCAACGTCCAATTCTCCCATATAAATCGTGCAATTGAACCCGAACTTGGCCGCCATGGTGGCCGTGGCCACACCGTGCTGGCCGGCGCCGGTCTCGGCAATCACACGCCGTTTGCCCATCCGTTTCACCAGCAACCCCTGCCCCATCACATTGTTGGCCTTGTGGGCCCCGGTGTGGTTCAGGTCCTCGCGCTTGATATAGATACGCGGCCCGCCGAAATATTCGCTCAAGTTCTCGGCAAAGGTCAAGGGCGTCGGCCGGCAGGAGTAGGTCGACATTAAATTTTTGTAACCCTCCCAAAACCCGGGGTCCTCCTTGGCCTCCTGGAACGCGGCCGCGAGTTCTTCGAAGGTTGAAACCAGTATTTCCGGCAGATAGGCGCCGCCGAATTCTCCGTAATAGCGTGTTTCTAGCATAACGTAATCCCTATTATCTATGGTCGTTAGTTATTGGTTAAATGGGCTTCCGGCTGGAAAGCTGAGAGGCTTGGAGGCTGGAAAGCGGGGAGGCTTGAATGCTTCAAGGCTCACAAATCCTGTGGATCTTGCATCCCAGCCTCCAGACATCCCAGCGTCAGGCTTCCTTACCTCCCAGCTTCATAGCTTCCTGGCCTCCCAGCCTTCCAGCTTCCCGGCCTCCCAGCTTTCCGACCTCCCAGCCTCATGGCCTCCCAGCCGTGAGCTTTTCAATTCATAATTCGATGTTGGATGTTCGATGTTTATATTTTTAGCTTTACTGACCTTTTCCATTAACTGCTGCATAAGACCATAGCTCTTCTTCCCCGGTCGTTCTTCCACCCCGCTGTTCACATCAACTGCATAAGGCTTTACTAGGCGGATGGCTTCTGCGATATTGGCCGGGCTGAGCCCGCCGGAAAGGATAAGGGGTATCCCCGAATCCTTGAATTTAGCTGCCAACCGCCAGTCGAATGTCCGCCCGGTGCCGCCGGCTTTATCCTTGGCGTAAGTATCTAGAAGAAATGCCCTGGTGCTGTTCTGGTAGTCCCGGACAATCGGCAGGTTCGCGTCGTCTTTTATCCTGAAGGCCTTAATCGTGCGCGGCATCAATTCCTGGCAAAGTTCCGGTGACTCATTTCCGTGAAGCTGAACCAGATCAAGGCCGCAGTAGTTTATGTGCTCACTAATATTACCGGCTTCTTCATTGACGAATACGCCCACTGTCTTTACGAAAGGAGGAATGGCGTTAATGATAAGACGTGCCTTATCCATGGATATCTGACGCGGACTGGAGGCGAAAATGAAACCCAGGGCGTCGGCCCCGAGTTCTACTGCCCGCAATGCATCCACTGTTTCAGTTATGCCGCAGATTTTTACTTTCAACGAGTTCATCTATTTTAAAAATCCCCCCTAACCCCCCTTTAACAAAGGGGGGAACAAGTAATCCCGAAACGCTTATCCAGATTTAAGTTGGACTGAGAACCTTCCCCCTTTCCTAAAGGGGGACCGAGGGGGATTTTTTTCTCCCCCTTTAAAGCTGAATCTTGGCCTAAATCAGGCAATTATTCCGGCGCGCGCTAACTCCGATGTTTTGCCTGCCAAATCATCACTTTTCATCAAGGCCGAGCCCACCAGCACCGCATGAATCCCGGCACTTTTCAAAGACCGGATGTCAGCTGCCTCGGCCATGCCGCTTTCGCTGACGATCAGCCGATCTTTCGGCACCAGGGGCGCCAGTTCGAAGGTGGTGTTGATGTCGACAATAAAAGTATCCAGGTCGCGGTTGTTGATGCCGATAATATCGGCCCGGGCATCGAGCGATTTCTCGAGATCGTCCCGGTCGTGTATTTCGGTTAAAGGAACCATGCCCTGTTCCAGGCCGGCGGAAGTCAATTCAGCCAGTTGTGCGCGGGACAGGATGCGCGCGATCAGCAGGAATGCATCCGCACCATATAAGGCAGCTTCCCGAACTTGCAGCGCATCGATGATAAAATCCTTGCGCAGAATCGGAAGGCCAATGGTTTTCTTCAATCGGGGCATGTAATTCAGGTCGCCTTGAAAAAATTGTTTGTCGGTCAGCAAGGATATCGCCGCAGCCCCAGAATCTTCATAGATTTTGCCAATTGACTCCGGTTCGGTCTGGGGACGAATGCGCCCCGCCGAAGGCGAAGCAAATTTGATTTCTGCAATCAGGTTGATGCGACCGGGTGTCGAAATAGCCGCCTTGAAATCGCGAATCGGCGGCAAATTATCATCGATTTCAGAGGGCATTGACTTTTTCAGCCGGGCCACCTCAATTTTCTTCTCTGCCAGTATTTCTGCTAGCCGTCGATGCATGCCAATGTTCTCTCTGGTGATTCGGGTGTATTAATGAAGTTAAATATATTCTAACTAATCTTATTAGCGGGGTCGGACAGGGTTCAAGGTTCAGGGTTCAAGGTTTAAAGGAAGATAAATCCGTCATCCAGTCTCCCAAGCAACCATCAAACCCCAATGGACCAGTCAGCGATGTCTGGTGGGCAATGCCCACCCTACCCTCTCCAAACCGAATGTATCGATTATCCAGTATCCATCAGCCTCCGCAAACCGCACCCCGTAACCCACAACTCGCAACCCGCAGGGCATCCGGCATCCAGTATCGAGTACCCATTACCCAATACCTAATACCCAATACCTAATACCTAATACCTAATACCCAATACCGAATACCCAATACCCAATACCTAATACCAATTACCCAATACCCAATACCGCCCCAAATGCGCCCCAGCGCATTTGGGCCTATAGCGCCTTCCTGACATACGGCTTGCACTGATGCGTAAATTCAATCAGTTGTTCAAGTTTTTGGTGTGCTTTCCCTGAATCAATGGCCTCCGCCGCGACCCCGATGCCATCGCGGATTTCCTGGCAGACACCGGCAGCCACAAAAGCAGCCGAGGCATTCAGCAGAACCATGTCCCGCTTGGGACCCTGGTCGCCGTTCAATATGCTGCGGGTAATATTGGCGTTTTCAGCGGCATTACCGCCGACGATATCCTCACAGTCCGCCCGCTGCAGGCCGTATTCCTCAGGGGTCATCTGGAAAGTGTGGACCTCACCGCCTTTTAAATGCGACACCTTGGTCGGGCCGCAAATGCTGATTTCATCATAGGTGCCTTCCCCGCAGACGACAAAAGCCTCCCGCGTCCCCAGCCGCTGGAGCACCAATGCGATGGTGTCCGTCAGGCCGGCTTCATAAACTCCCAGAACCTGGGCTGACGCGCCCGCCGGATTGGTCACCGGACCCAGCAGGTTGAAGATACTGCGGATCCCGATCTCTTTTCTGGGGCCGGCGGCGTATTTCATGGCACCGTGAAACAGCGGTGCATAGAGAAAGCCGATGCCGATTTCAGCGATGCAGTTTTCCACATCGGTGCTGGTGAGGTCTAAATTGACATTGAGGCTTTCCAGCACGTCGGCGCTGCCGCACAGGCTGGAAACCGCCCGGTTGCCGTGTTTGGCCACCTTGATGCCGCCGCCAGCGGCAACAAAGGCGGTCGTGGTCGAAACATTGAACGTCCGGGTGCCGTCGCCACCGGTTCCCACGATGTCCAGGATGGTCTCGTCTTCGATGTTGATCTCATCCCGGTCGATATTTACGGCATGGTTGTTTATATTGATTTTCGTAGCTTTGGCCCGCATGGTGCGCGCGGCTCCCGTAATCTCATCCACGGTTTCGCCCTTTAATCTCAGGGCCGTGATAAAGGCCCCGATCTGCGCCTCGGTAGCGGCGCCGGTCATGATTTCTTCCATGGCAGAGGCCATTTCATCTTCGGTTAAATCTTCACCTTTGACGACTTTTGCAATCAGTTGTTTAATCATTTTAGTTTCCTCCTTGAATTGAAAAATTATGCAATAAATTTTTTCCCGCTTCGGTCATAATGGATTCCGGATGAAATTGAACCCCCTCAACCCGGTGTTGACGGTGCCTCAAGCCCATGATCTCGCCCTGCTCGGTCCAGGCGCTGATCTCCAGACATTCGGGCAGTGACTGGCGCTCCACAATCAGCGAATGATAGCGCACCGCCACAAAGGGATTGGCCAGTCCCTTGAAAATACTTTCGCCGTCGTGAAAAATCCGGGAGGTCTTGCCGTGCATAATGCGGTCGGCCCTGACAACCTTGCCGCCAAAAACCACGGCCAGGGCCTGGTGCCCGAGGCACACGCCCAGTACCGGAATTTCTGGGCCCAGCCGGCCGATGGCTTCAAGGGAGATGCCCGAATCAGCCGGGGTGCCCGGTCCGGGCGAAACCATCAGGGCGGAGGGCTGCAGGGCTTCAATAGCCGGCATATCGATTCGGTCATTGCGAAAAACAGCGACCTCCTGGTCCATATGTTCCAGCAGTTGGACAAGGTTGTAGGTAAAGGAGTCGTAGTTATCAATTAGCAAGATCATTTTCTTTCACCCTTTCGATGGCTTTGAACATGGCCCCGGCTTTTCGCAAGGTTTCATCATATTCATTGGCCGGTGATGAATCCGCCACGATCCCGGCACCCACCTGGATCGAAAGTTGGTCTTTATTGACGGTGATGGTGCGAATCGTGATACAAAAATCCATGTTCCCGTTAAAGCCGAAATAGCCGACCGCCCCGGCATAGGGTCCGCGCGGGGTCGGTTCCAGTTCAGCGATAATCTGCATGGCACGAATTTTAGGCGCCCCGCTGACGGTCCCGGCGGGAAAGGCCGACATAAACAGATCAAAGCAGTCCGTATCCCGTTTCAGATGGCCCTCGACCCTTGAAACGATATGCATGACATGGGAGTAGCGTTCGATCTCCATCAGTCTGGGCACGGTCACCGAGCCCGGCTGCGCAACTTTGCCGACATCGTTGCGTCCCAGATCAACCAGCATGATGTGCTCGGCGCGTTCCTTGGGATCGTCCAACAGGTCCTTCTCATATCGCAAATCTTCATCCGGCGTATTACCGCGCGGCCGGGTGCCGGCAATCGGACGCAGTTCGATTTTGCCGTCCGTCAAGCGCACAAGGATTTCCGGTGAAGCGCCGATCAGCTTAATATCATCGAAGTTCAGGTAAAACATGTAGGGTGACGGGTTGACACTGCGCAAGTTGCGGTAGAGGGTCAGGTCCTCCCCAGCGGCCTGGCCCGTAAATCGCTGGGAAAGCACGACCTGGATGACATCGCCGGCCACAATGTGTTCTTTGGCCCGCATCACGGCCGCCTCGAAATCGGCCCGCTGAAAGTTGGACTCGAGTTCGGTGACGGTAAAAGAGTCACCATTGGAAGCGCCGGGCAGGGGCGCATTCAATTTGGCGATTGTTCGGGTGACTTCCCGGCAGGCCTGATGATAGACCTGCTCCGGATCCTGAGTTTCGGTAAGGTGGGCAAACACAACCACCTTGATCATGTGGCTGAAGTGATCGAAAACAATCAGATGCCGGCAGGCGGTGAATATAGACTCCGGCAGATCACGCTCAATGGGTTTAACTCCAGGAAGATGCTCCCATTTTCGGATAAGGTCATAGTTGAAGTAGCCAACCAACCCACCTTGAAACGGCGGCAGGTCATCTGCTGTCACCGGCTTGATTTGGGCGCTCAACTCTCTGAGCACATCCAGCGGGTTGCCGACATCCTTAAATTCCCGCACCCGGCCGTCCTGCCAGACGGTCATGTCCCCGTTGCGCGAAACGGTTTTTATAAAAGGCTTGCAGCCAATAAAACTATAACGGCCCCACCGTTTGCCGCCGTCAGCGCTTTCCAGCAAATAGGAATAGGAGTCGTCCCTCAATTTCAGGTAGGCTGAAACCGGCGTTTCCGTATCCGCCAGGTACTCCTGATAAACCGGTATCAGATTACCCTGCCGGGACATTTTCTTAAATTTCGCCAGTGATGGTTTTATTTTCATTTTCACTCTCCAAGCAAAAAAGGCCGTGAGACTTTGGGTCCCACGGCCTTTGAAAATACAATAAAAAACCGTGAGCCCTTAGGAGGTGCCCACGGTTTAAGAGGTTTTTATGTCAATCTGGTCTATCCTGGCAGGCGCGCCTCCTGGTTGGAGTTGAGCCACCACCACCAATTGCCCAGTGAATTTTTAATGTTATTTTTGGTATCCTGATTCATAGTCACCCACCATAGAGATGGTACGAAGTAATGTCAAGGAAAAAATTATGAAAGGTTCAAGGGTTCTGGGTTCAGAGGTTCAGAGGTTCAAGGTTCAGAGGTTCAGAGGTTCAGAGGTTCAAGGGTTCGGAGGTTCGGGATTCTTAGGCCCTATTTCTTAAAATCACATCATTGTTGCGCAGGATTTATGCTAGAGTCGGATTGAATGTTTTAGGAATGCTGTCGACTTAATATTTAAAGACAGAGCGACGTGTCGGGTCGTAGCCGAAGGCGACGTGTGGGGTCGTAGCTCGAAGAGCGAAGCCCCAAGCCTGAAGCGATACAACAAATCTTCAATCTTCAATCTTCAATTTTCATATCCGCCTCCGCCGGTGGATTCTTTACTTTTTTTACAATTTAGGATATTGATAACCTTTTTTCAACAACACAAAAGGTTTTGTCGAGCAGGATAATGCGGTTAACTTATCAGCCGATCAACCTGTCAACCATTCAACCAAACCAGAGGAAACCATGCGCAATTATCCTGAGAAGCCCGAAAAAGTTTATTATTTCGGCACCTGCCTGGCCGACATGTTTTATCCCCAGGCTGGAATGGCGGGCATCAAGCTGATCCAGCAACAGGGGGTCAGGGTTATTTTTCCATCCGGGCAAACCTGCTGCGGCCAACCGGCTTATAATTCCGGTTTCCCGGCGGAAGCCAGGGCGGTGGCGCGGAAACAAATGGATATATTTTACAAAAATTGCCCCATCGTGGTGCCTTCCGGCTCCTGCGCGGGGATGATGCGACACCACTACCCTGAATTATTTGAAAATGAGCCTGGTCTTGCCGATGTTGAAGCCTTTTCAGCCAGAATCTATGAACTTTCCGAATTTTTAGTCAATGTCTTAAAGGTCAGACTTGAAGATCGGGGCGATCCCATCAAGGTGACCTGGCATTCGTCCTGTCATGCCATGCGTGAAATGAAGATTACCGAAGATTCCAAATCTCTGATCCGGCAATTGGAAAATGTCGAATTGATTGATCTGGAAAACGAATACGAATGTTGCGGCTTCGGTGGTACATTTGCCGTCAAGCAGCCGCAGCTTTCCGGGGTCATGGTGAATGATAAAGTCGACTATATCAAACAAACCGGCGCCACCCGTGTGCTGTCAGGCGACTGCGGTTGCCTGATGAATATCACCGGCGCAATGAAATTTCGAAATGAGCAGATTGCCGGGCAGCATCTGGCGGCATTTATCTGGGAGAGAATCAATGGCCAACCATCAAACAGTTGATTTTGAAAACAATATATCCCAAGCGTTAAACGACGCGCAATTACGTAAAAATTTCAAATTTGCCATGGGGAATTTCGTGGGCCGGCGCAAAACCATATTTCCCGATGCGGAGGAAACCGAAAAGCTAAGAGCGACCGGCAATGCCATCAAAAAACGCGCCTTGAACAAGCTGCCGGAACTTTTGGAGCAACTCGAACAAAAGTGTACCCAGAACGGAATCACGGTGCATTGGGCGGAAACGACGGATGAAGCCAATCAGCAGGTCCTTAAAATTATGCAAGACCACAATGCCACCCGCATGGTCAAAGGCAAATCCATGGTGTCAGAGGAAATGCATCTCAATAAATTCCTGCAGATCCATGGCATCGAGGCCCTGGAATCCGATCTGGGAGAATTTATCGTCCAGCTCAACAACGAAACCCCGTCGCACATCATTGTGCCGGCCATCCATAAAAACAAAGACCAGATCGCCCGGATCTTACATGAGAAATTGCCGAACACGCCCTATACGGAAGATGTCCAGGAGCTCAATGCCATTGCCCGCAAAACCTTGCGGCAAAAGTTTTATAAGGCCGATGTCGGATTGAGCGGCGTCAACTTTGCAGTCGCCGAAACCGGAACCCTGTTCTTGGTGGAAAATGAAGGCAACGGCCGCATGTGCACCACGGTCCCGCCGGTTCACATTGCCCTCATGGGGCTGGAAAAAGTGGTCGAAAAGCTTGAAGATATTCCGCCCATGATGCGGCTGCTGACCGGTTCGGCTACCGGCCAATTGATCACCACGTATATGAACATGATCACGACGCCGCGCAAACCCGGCGAAAAAGACGGCCCCCAAGAAGTGCACCTGGTCATCCTGGACAACGGCCGTTCGAAAATATATGCCGACAACCAGCGCCGCCAGACCCTGCAGTGCATTCGCTGCGGCACCTGCCTCAACCATTGCCCGGTGTACACGCGCATCGGCGGGCATGCCTACGGATTCATCTATCCCGGACCGATCGGTAAAATTCTAAATCCCCAGGTTGAAGGGCTGAAAGCCGCCGGATTTTTGGCCACCGCCTCCAGCCTGTGCAATGCCTGCGAAGAAGTCTGCCCGGTTAAAATCCCCATCCCGGAACTGCTGCGCCGCATCCGCAACGAGAGCTATGCGAACGAGACCGCCAACACCATTGAGGGACAGGGGTACAAGCGCAACTGGCCGGAAGTCATTACCTGGAAAGTGTGGTCCATTGTCAACACCCATCCGTGGTTGAATTCTCTCGGATTAAAGATACTGACAACCCTGGGATTGAAGCCGCCCCGGTTGGGACCGCTTAAAAATTGGACCCAATACCGCACGGCCCCCGAATTTGCCCGCCAGAGCCTGCATGAATTAGCTAAACAAAATGGAGTCGACAATGAGTGAGCAGTCACGTGATCGCATATTTGCCAGGTTGAAGTCAGCCGCCCCAGCGTCCGCGACCGACGTCCAGCCTGAGTCCCTGCCGATGGTGGAATACAGCCGCCAGGAAAAAATAGATAGGCTTAAATCACTGATGGAGGCCATGCGTACCGAAGTGCATATCACCAGTGAGCAGGAGTGGCTGGGACTGCTGGAAAATATTTTAAGGCAGCGCAACATTAAAGATCTACTTTACGGCCCCCGGAGTCCAATCGGATCTGCCTTGCAGCATAAATGGCAAAATTCCGGTGACGGCCTGCCGGAGCTTGTCCCCTACGAGGACGAAATCGAGGAAATCAAGGATCGCGTATTTAAAATTGAAGCCGGCATTACATCCACCAAGGGGGGCATCGCTGAAACCGGTGCCCTGATTTTGTGGTCTTCAATCGAGGAGCCCCGCCTGCTGTCCCTGGTCCCGCCCATCCACATTGCCGTCTTGCGGGCCGATACAATATACAATTCCCTGCTGGAGGTCATGCAAAAGGAAAACTGGGCCGCCGGCATGCCCACCAATGCCTTTTTGATATCCGGTCCCTCGAAAACCGCGGACATCGAGTTGGTCCTGGCCTTCGGCGTACACGGGCCCAAGGAGTTGATTGTGCTGCTGATTGATGATTGAGGACAGAGGTCAGATGACCCATCTTCGCTCTTCGAGCTACGCCGCGGCACGCAGAGGTCAGAGGTCAAATCACAGAGGACAGACGACAGAGGTCCGAGGTCAGAAATTTCACTGGCAAAATCAACGCAGTTTCCAATGAATTCAATTGCCGTTTCGTACTCGTACACGTCCTCGAAGCTTTTGAGCCGCTTTCAATACCGAGGACGACGAAGCACGATTTAAATACCCTGTTTTGGGCTTAATATAGACGTTTCATAAGAACGACGCCTCCGGCTAAAGGACAGCCGGTCTGATCAGAAAAGAAACTTTGAAAAAGCGAATATCGAATAATGAATGTTGAATTTCGAAGGAATGTATCCTATCAATTTTATTAATTAATGACTGAGCGAAGCGAAACCATCCTTCGAAATTCGTTATTCGATATTCTGCGGTTCCGCGGTTCGCTTTTAATGGTTTCACAAGAGGCTTCATCTCAGCCGCTGATCTATCCTTTTCCCCGCCCATCTCATTATATATTTTCCCGCCCTAGCATCTGCCGCTAAATTCGATTCAATAAATTATTTCAAAAGCATGGCGTTTGTATCGATTGATCTTAAACTGCCGGTTAATTTTTTTGTAAGTCACTGTAAATATATATTTTAAGGCCAATTCTAGCATTGGATAAAACTTTAAATCCATTCAAGAAATTAAAAAAAGACCGATACATTAAGTCAGCTGCAAGCAATCAAGGCCGATCTCCCATAGCTGCAATAACCACCAATCAACGGGGAATGAAGAAGGAAAAAGTCGGTGAATAATATCCGAAAAAGGATTATAAAGGCATCTGCAGGAATAAATCAATTCGCCATTTCGGTTGTGATTTTCGTCTGCGTTGCCATCTATTTCAAGCCGGCCGCCATGGGACTAAGTGAGGCTTTGAAATCTCCCTCTCAGAACTCAATTGAGTCAACCGTTAATGATCCGGAATCAATGAATACATTGCCGGACCCAATTCCCTCAGATCCGGCTGAGGAGTACTGGGCAAAAATTGAAGAGGCCGCCAAGCTTCTCGGTGAACTGAAACAAAAAAAGAGAGCAATATACGAACTCATCCGCTACTACAAAAACGGCATTACCGACCTGGAAGAACAAATTATTGAAGAATCACGGGAAAAGAAACTAATCCGCTATGCAGGAGCGATCAAGCACAAGCGGGTTGAACTGTACCTGCGCACCATTCAGCGTCGCCAAGGCTATATCCAGAAGCTTGAAGATTCCAAGCAATGGATCCAAAGCGGCAGTGAAGCACTGCTCTATGTCAAGCGCAAGACTCAGATTGATCTGCAATTGATCGATATCGCCGGCGGTATCGATTTGGATCAGCACATGACACGACTCGATCTTGCAATTCATAAATACCGACCGACATCTGAAAATTTGTCGGTTAAACTGCAGGAAGCAGGCAGTCTTCCTTTAGAGACGATCTGGAGCCGAATCGTAAAGCCCAAAGAGAAAATCGCTCTGAAGACCTACAGCAGGAAAGTAGGTCATGAGATCTTAAAAAGTATAGATCCGGAAGCGCTCAACTACGCTGACCTGAGAACTTTTCGCAATAGAATTTCACACAAACTACCCCGCTATAGCCGGTTAATAAAAGCTGCCGCCCAAAAGCACGGATTCGACTGGCATCTGATAGCGGCTCAAATATACCAGGAATCCCGTTTTAACCCGAGAGCCAAAAGCAGGGCCGGGGCCAGGGGAATGATGCAGATCCTTCCGCGTACGGTCCGCAGCTTGGGGGTTAAAGACATTTATAATGCAGTCGAAAATATCGATGCCGGCGTACGGTATTTGAAGAAACTTTATAATAACTACAGCGGCATCACAGGATTTGACCGGATGATGTTGACGCTGGCCGCCTATAATGCCGGTCGGGGACATGTCGAGGATGCCCGTCGCCTGGCCATTCAAAAAGGACTGGATCCAGACTCATGGGATTCCTTGAGGAAAACCTTACCTCTATTGCGATATCGCAAATATTATAAAAAATCAAAGCACGGCTACTGCCGCGGGACCGAGCCGGTCAACTACGCCAAAAGAGTTATGATATTTTACAATGTGTTAAAACAGCAGGAAACGGAATTCAGGACAGCTCAGGCGAAGTTGTAAAGCAGGGATAAGTGAACGCTACTCCTGCTGAGCGGGAGACCTCAGAAAGTCCCCTGGAAGGGGGCGGAGACCACTAGCACATCAATTTAAATCCGAAATTCGAAGCACGAAACTCGAAACAAATTCAAATTAATAAATACCAATGACAAAAACAAATTCCCCAAAATGACGCTATCAAAAAATCAGCGCTTGGATCAGTTTTATGATTGGCATTTAGCGTTTGCTCTTGATCGTTTTGAACATTTGAATTTTCGGATTTGATATTTGTTTCGGATTTCGAAATTCGTGCTTCGGATTTTTAAAGTTTTCTTACCTCTCGCCGGATCGATCAAACCTTTTTAGATCCACCACTAGAAATGGTAGTTTAATGTCGGATTTACAGGCATAGGCAGGAGCCCTCATGCTATTGGACCTGCCGCAGTGTTGGATAACGGGAAGACATTGTCGCCTGCCACTATCGGGCAGCTGAAAGATCGATGGGCTGGCCGTGGGGCGTGTTGAGATAGGCCCGTCGCCAGTCCGCCTTGCGCCGGCGCATGTCCTCATCGCCGACGAGGCCCTTGGCCTCGCAAATCCGTTCCAGGGCGGAAAGCCAGTGCTGATAGTAAGTGTTTCCCAAATCCGGATCGCCCCGTTCCTGGGCCAGCCTAATTTCATGGCTGAAGAATTTTACCCACTCCGGCCAAGTGAAAAAGCCGGCTTCCGACAGTCGCACAGCCAGGGCAAAGGCCTTGGCCTCCCAGGGCTGGTTGAAGACCGGACCGTCTTCATCCCGCGGCAGCCATGGCAGATCGTCAAAGGGCTTGAGGAGAGGTGGGGATAACTGTTGATTTTCAGAAAGCTTATTTAAGTCCATACTTGTTCCCCTATTAATTGAGAGCAAATTTAGATTGCGGATTGCGGATTGCAGATTTAAGGAATTCTGTCTAATTTTAAATTGACAGAGCGCAGCGATTCCACAAATCCAAAATCCGCAATCTAAAATCCAAAATTTTAACTCGTGGCGTCATAGAAATAAAATCGGGATGAAATTGGCAAATTTTCACCATTTCAGGCGCGAAGGTACTGTTCATTCATACTCCAAATAATCTTCCCACAGATCGACATAGACGGCACTGCGGCCTTGCGCGCTTTCGCCCCACAGGGCTTCGGCTGTAAAGCGTACGCTGTAAAGATGCCGTCCCTCTTTTGACCCGGCGGCGCTGCGATCCGGGAAAACGTGGGCGCCGTGGTATTCGTGAATCACCCCGACGCGGCCGCGCACGTAGCGGGGCTCGCGGGTATGGCCCGCCGGATGCCGGTTGATCGCACGGACGCGCTCACCGGATTTAAAGCGCGGCGCGGTATCAATCGTCATCGCCACCGGTCCCCCTTTGGCAATAACCGCAGCCGCATCCTCGGACTTGAGAACTTGCTGCCGGATGGACTCGTCCGCCGGGCCTGCAGCCCGGCCGCTTTCCAATTCCGCGGGACTCACAAGCTGTGCTTCGACCAACAGCCTTTTCAATCCGGCCAACCAGGTTTCGTAGTAGGTGTGCCGCAGATAATCTATAGGATGCTGGCGCTCCCGGGCATGGCGCGACATGTCGATATTCCATTGGCCTAGAAACCCGGCTGCCAGCGTCAGTCCGAACACCCGTTTTTCCCAATCCGAGTGAAAGACCGGTTCCTCGGCTTCGGGCTCCGGGTTAATCGGTCCGAGGCCATGTATACCTCCCAGATCGTGCACCCCGTTCATGGGTCCTCCTTTTGGCTTTGCCGGGCTCAAGGGTTCAAAGGTTCAAGGTTCAGAGGTTCAGGGTTCAGGGGTTCAAGGTTTAAGGTTTAGGGTTTAGGGTTTAAGGTATAAGGTGTAAGGTGTAGTGCCTATTTATTGAAGTCACATCATGTTTGCGAAAGATTCATCAAATAATAGATTTTCGCCACCAAGACACAAAGGCACGAAGTCTTAATAATTTTTTTTCTTTGTGTCTTAGTGTCTTTGTGGCTATTTCCGGTTTATCCGGGTTGGGATTCAGTTCTGCCGCCGGCCAAATTAACGACCGGTTAAATCCACAAAGAAACTTATGAACGTCGAACATCGAAAAATGGATTCTGCCCGTCGTGATTCTTTTGTCGAACGGCCTTTTTAATCGACTGAGCGACGTGTGGGGTCGTGGCTTGACGTGTTGGGTCGTAGTCCCGCGATACCGCGGGACGAAGCCCAAAGAGCGAAGCCCCAAGCGATCCCACCCTTCGAAATTCGATATTCTGCGGTTCGCTTTTAGCTTTGTTTAAATTCATTTGTAGCGTTTCAACCCGGAACCCTGAACCTCTGAACCTTGAACCTCCGAACCTTGAACCTCTGAACCTTGAACCTAGCCTTTTGGCGCTTTCGCTTTTTCGACACCAATCATCGAATTGCGGGTTACCAGGTCACTGAGCTTCCCTTCACTCCAGCCTTCGGTGCCCCCGGGGCGTTCCGGCAGAACCAGGTAACGCATTTCCGAGGTTGAGTCCCATACCCGGATTTCAACGTCATCTGCCAAATCGGTACCAAACTCTTCCAACACACGGCGTGGATCGGCGAGGGCACGGGCGCGATATGGCGCGGACTTGTACCAGACCGGCGGCAAGCCCAACACCGGCCATGGATAGCAAGAGCACAGGGTGCAAACCACCAGGTTGTGCACGGCCGCTGTGTTCTCCACCACTTTCATATGTTCGCCCTGTCGTCCGGCGTAGCCCATAGACGCGATGGCCGCCGTTGCATCTTCCAGCAGCCACTGTTTGAATCCGGCATTGCTCCAGGCCCGTGCGACCACATTGGCCCCATTGCGCGGCCCGATTTGGGTTTCGTAGGTATCGATCAGCAAGTCGACGGCTGCCGGATCGACCAGACCCTTTTCAACCAACAGCGATTCGAGCGCCTGCACGCGCAAAACCAGATCCGACGGCGGCTCGGTATGATCATGGTCGTGGGAATGATGGTGTTCGCTCAACGCAGAATCCTCCTGGCAGGTCGATGTTTACCGATTTGTTGCAAGATAATATTTATTACAATTAGCTAGGCATTTTACCAGTGCTTGTCAAGCCGATTTCACTTCCCCGAAATAGTAACTATTCTTTGAAGTACTTTAATTTGTTGAGTTTTTATTTTTTGTTTGTCATAATTAAAAGATCCTGGCGTAACCGATAACATCAAATCGGCGCCTCCCATTTTCACCCGCCTGTTCTCGGTATGCCGGGCAAAAGGTGCTTAGGCCGTAACCTAACTGCGAGGGGACATTATGGAAACGCATGCGTCCGGATTTTTTAATTTCTCTTGTCAGCGCAAAACCTTCTTTGTCACGATCACCTCTTTTTTACTTCTATCGATCACTTCTACCGCTCATGCCGGCAACGAAAAAACGGTAGCGCTGGTAATGAAAGCGCTTTCCAATCCTTTCTTTTTCAAAATGGAGGAAGGGGCGCGCAACTATGCCCGGGAAGAGAAGATTCCTTTCGAAGTCTTCGGCCTCGAGCGGGAGACGGACGTGGAGCGTCAGATCGGCATCGTCGAAAATTTAATTTCCCGGGGATACGGGGCCATTGTTATTGCTCCGACTGATTCAAAAAGTTTGGTGCAGATCTGCGGCAAGGCCTTGGACAGAAACATCGTCGTGATCAACATCGATAATCCGCTTCACCCGCCGACGATGGATCAATTTGGTATTTCGATACCATTTGTGGGATCGGACAACCGCATCGGTGCGGGTAAAGTCGGCCGGTATATCAAAAAAAAACTGGACGGACGTGGGCGGGTCATGGTGATTGAAGGCATTCGCGGGGTAGAAAATGCCGATCAGCGCAAACAGGGATTCATCGAGGCCGTCACCGGAAACAGTGCCATTGAGGTGATCAGCTCCGAGAGCGCAAACTGGCATACCGATGAGGCGTTTTCTCTTTCAACCCGGCTGCTTCAGAAATTCAAATCCGTGAACGCCATTTTTTGCGCCAACGATAAAATGGCCCTCGGCGTTCTGCAGGCGGTGGATAATCTGGATCTCAATCGGAGAATACTCCTGGCCGGATACGACAATATTGAATCCGTGCGCAATGAAATGCGCAACGGCCGCATTCACGCCACGGTAGAACAACACCCGGAGCTGATGGGGCGTTACGGGGTGGAATTGGCCTGGAAGGCTTTGAACGGCCACGGAATACCATCCCACAAACTCACCCCCCTGGATTTGATCACCCATGAACCCTTTAACAAAATTGTCGCTTTGTCAATTTCGGACCTGAAGAACACCTTTTTCTCAACCCTTCTGAAAGGCGCTCACGAGGCCGCGCAACTATTCGGATTCAAACTGATCCATAAGGATGCTCAAAACAAAGATACCCGACAACTGGCAGATATAGCAAACTTTATAGAGCAGAGGGTGGACATGATCATCATTAATCCGACCAATACGGAGTCAATCGCACCGGCAGTAGAGATGGCCAACCGTATGAATATTCCGGTTATCACCGTTGATCGAAAGTCTTCGGGCGGAGAAATAATTTGCCATATAGAATCCGACAACCTGGAAGGGGGGCGGATGGCTGCCCGGGTGTTGGCGCGCTTGCTGAAGGGCCGGGGAAGCGTCGTCGAAATTGAGGGAATTCCGGGAACCTCTGCCGCCCATGAAAGGGGATTGGGTTTCAATGAAGAGATTCGAAAGTATCCGTCAATCACCGTGGTCGCCCGGGAAGTCGCTAATTTTGAACGGCAGGCAGCGCGGACTGTCATGCATGGATTGCTGGAAAATGACACGACATTCGATGCCGTATTTGCGCACAATGACAACATGATTTTAGGGGTTATCGATGCCCTTGAAGAGTTGAAAATTCAAAAACCCCGGGTGCTCATTGGATTTGATGCGATCAGAGAAGCTTTGGAGGCAGTGAAGCAGGGCCGTCTTACGGCAACCATAGCCCAAAAACCTGAAACTATGGGCAGATTATCAATCGAATCTTCAGCCCTTTATTTTCGCGAAGAACCATTGCCCTCGATTATACCGGTTGAACTTTCGCTGATAGCAAAATAGGAGATCTTGTTTTGTTGCGGTCGATAAACAGCAAATTCTATGGCATTGTGGGTGTTTTGGTGATTATCGTCAGCCTCGGCTACGCTATCCTGGCCTATTTTTTAAATGAACAAAGTCAAAGCGCAGTCCGGATGCAGGAAGCCGTTTTTATTGAAAGAGAAATTCGATCGCTGCATGACTTGTTTTACGAATTGCGCTTTTGGGAAGGGGCTATTTTCAACCAGGAGCACCCGGACGCGGATAAGCGCTTCGGGGCGATCGTGGAAAAAATGAGAAACCGCCTGACGGGATTGTACGGCAAACCAATATCTCTATCCGTTCAGGGACAATTGGAGCAGGTCTTCATTAGGCTGTCTCAATATGAAGAAGGCTTCAACAAGATCAACCAATCCAAGACCGAACAGCGTTTGCATCGTACACGGCTGGATACTAGTTATCGATCTTTGGTTTCCTTTGTCTTAAGAAGCAATAGGTCCGATCTTCTAAAACCGCTTTTTAACTTAACCCATTTTCTAATAAGCTACCGGATCGATCGCTGGGAATCTGAACACCAAGCCCTTAAGCTGGTGATAGACTCGCTTGAAAACAGGATTGTCAGGGCCGAGCTGATGGATGATCGGGTGGCGGGTTATATTAAAAGCTTCAAAGATTTACTGGATAAAGATTTTGCGCTGGAACGCGATATCAAGTCCATCAAGGAACGCTTCGATGAAATTAGTGCTCAGCTCATGGGCCTATTCAAGGACACGTCCCAGGAGTCGGAAAGGCTGTTGAAAACAGAATTTCGCGACGTCGAACACAGCCGGCAGGAATTAAATCACTTCTTTCTGATATCAACGAGCATAAGTATCGCAGCCCTTCTTCTGATCCTGATGTTGATCTCGAAAAAAATAATCAGCCCCATAAGGTCGATGGCCGGCGTTATGCGAGATGTGAAAGTCGGCAAAATCATGACTCGCGCTACTTTTACGGGGGACAGAAATGAAGAAATCGTGCAATTCGGATTGTCTTTGAATGATATGCTGGACACTCTCGAAATCAATAACCTGGAGTTGGTAGCCTATCAAAATGAGTTGGAAAAAAAAGTATTGGAACTTGCCACACGGGAAAAGGAGCTTGAAACTGAAATTGCCGAGCGCAGAAAATCGGAACGAGAACGGCACCGCCTGGCGATTCAACTGCAAAGAGCTGAAAAAATGGAAGCCATCGGCACGCTTGCCGGCGGTGTGGCGCACGATCTGAATAACATCTTGAGCAGTATAGTAAGTTATCCGGAGCTGTTGCTGCTGGATCTGCCCCAAAACAGCCCGCTGGTAGAACCGATATTGACGATACGAGAGTCGGGGCAGAAAGCGGCCGCCATCGTGCAGGATTTGCTGACTCTGGCAAGAAGAGGGGTGGCCGGAAGCGAGGTCATGAATATCAATCACACGATTCATGACTACTTGATGAGCCCCGAGTACGAAAAGCTGAAATCTCTCCACCCTCAAATTCAAGTGGAAACCGATCTCGATACCGATCTTCTAAATATCATCGGCTCTCAAATTCATCTATCAAAAACAATTATGAATTTAATCACCAACGCTGCCGAGTCCATGCCGGATGGGGGCAAGATACTTATCGGCACGGAAAACCAGTATATCGACCGACCGATAACAGGCTACGATGATGTCACCGAGGGTGATTACACAGTTTTGCGCGTCTCGGATACCGGACTGGGCATTTCGCCCGACAGCCTGCCCAGAATATTCGAACCATTTTATACCAAAAAAGTGATGGGTAGAAGCGGTACGGGGTTGGGGCTGGCTGTGGTATGGGGGACGGTCAAAGATCACAAAGGATATATCGATATCCAGAGTACCGAGGGAAAAGGCACCCCCTTAACCCTTTACTTCCCGGTAACCAGAGAAGAATTGGCCGGGGATAAAGCCCAATTGTCTATTGAAGATTATATGAGCTGGGGGGAAACTATTTTAGTGGTGGATGACGTGAAGGATCAACGGGAAATTGCATCCGGCATATTTGAAAAACTTGGCTATGATGTATCATCGGTTTCCAGTGGTGAGGAAGCGCTGGCTTATCTGGAAGAAAATTCTGCCGATCTTTTGGTGTTGGACATGATTATGCCACCGGGCATTGACGGACTTGAGACATATAAACGCGTCCTGGCGCATCATCCCGGACAAAAAGCGATAATAGCAAGTGGATTCTCTGAAACGGAACTTGTCAAAGAGGCCCAAAGCCTGGGGGTGGGAGAATACATAAAAAAACCTTATACCATTGAAAAAATAGGGCTTGCAGCCAAAACGGAATTGGCGAAGTAGAAAAATGGGAGGATATTTTTTTATACACAGACTTAACTTTTTGTGCCCAGTTGCCGATATAACATTTGACCATCCTATTAAACCGGCAATCGCTGCACCGGCTTCTAAGGGAAAAAAATGAGGATACTAATTGTTGACGATGAAATGGTCAGCCGAACCAAGTTGGAGCTGATCCTGGAATCCTTTGGCGACTGTGAATCACTTGATGGCGGCGAGGAAGCGCTGGCGCTATTTCACAAAGCCCATCTGGATGAGGACCCGTTCGCTTTGATCATGCTCGATATCAACCTTCCCGGCATGGACGGTATCCAGCTTCTTTCCGCAATCCGTGACGCTGAAAAAGAACGCAACATCGAAAAGTCGCACCAGGCCAAGATCCTGATGACCAGCGCCTACCGTGACAAGGAACGGATCGTCGCCAGCGTCCAATCCGGCTGTGACGATTACATCGGCAAGCCATTTAACTTGGATATCGTTAGCAGCAAGCTTCACAAACTGGGGATCCGGGAACGCGGTTATTCAACGGCAGCCAAGGAAAGCAGGACGACGGCCCAGCGGACAACCGACCAGATTTACGGTGAGATCCTCTATCAAATGGGTCAGAATCAAACCAATTTACCCTCATTGCCGAAAATTTACCTGAAGTTTCGCGAGTTGGATGCCCGCAAGGCAAGTTTTAGTGAAATGGTCAATCTGTTAAAAAACGATATTGCAATTTCAGCTGAAATCATCCGGCGTTCCAATTCGGCCTACTACAAAGGATTTGTGACCAATACCTCCCTGGATCAGGCCGTGGCCCGCCTGGGATACGATGCGATCGTGCAGATAGTGGCCGAGCTGTCCATCCGTAAATTTTTCACCATGCAGATCCCCAAATATCGCTCGCTGGTAGAAAATCTTTGGAAGCATTCGATATCCTGCGCCTATGCCGCCGAATGTATGTCCAAATTTTTAAAACTTGATTTGGAAGTAGATCCATTTTTAATGGGGTTGCTGCATGACATCGGAAAGCTTGCGCTGTTACAAATTATTGCCGATATGGAGCGCAGCGGGAAGTTCAACGACGGTATTCACCCCATTATGCTGGTTAACATCCTTGATGATTACCACTGCCAGCTGGGGGCCAAATTGCTGGAAAAATGGAAATTCGCCGAAAGCTATATCTACATCGTCTTGCATCACCACAATATGGATTCGATATCCGAGGCCGATACCCAGACGGAAATCGAGGCAGGCTACCATGATGACATGATGGTCGTCCAATATGCAAGTCAGACCGTCAATATAATGGGATATAATATATTGTCCAGCGGTCCGGTTGACATCGACCTGGACGGTATCGCACCGGTTCCGCATTTAAACCTGAAGCCCGAGCGGATTGCGGAGACCAAAGAGCAGGTAACGGAGCGGATGGTGTCAGTTCAAGGCTTGTTTTAACCCAAGGCAATATTTTGGATTTTAGATTGCGGATTTTGGATTTAAGGGTCAATGTTTGGCGGCCAACCAGATTGTGTGGCGGGCACCTTTGCCGGGTTTGCGGACTCGCACGCTTACAGTGTCCGGCTTGAACCCGGACTGCTTCAGGCGGCGGGTGAACGCCGTGTCTGCTCCGGAAGACCACACGGCCAGAATTCCTCCCGGTCGCAGAGCGCAATAGGCAGCATCGAGGCCCGATCGGCCGTAGAGGCGGTCATTGGCCTTGCGGGTCAGCCCCGCCGGGCCGTTGTCTACATCAAGCAGGATTGCATCCCAGACTGGCCTTTTTTTTTCGGATGGTGTGCCCCACGTCTTCTTCAGCGACTGAAACCCGGTGATCTTGCAGCGGCCATCCCGCGAGGTGTCCCAAATGCCGCCGGTTCCATCTGACCACCGCCGGAACAAGTTCGGATACGGTGACCATTGAATCAGGACCTGATTGCTCCAGTGCTGCCGCCAGTGTGAACCCCATACCAAGGCCCCCTATGAGGAGTCTGCGGCCCAATTTCCGCCTGAGGCGGCTGCAGGTAAGCTCAGCCAACGCGTCTTCGGAACCGTGTGCGCGGCTGTTCATCAGTTCTGCGCCCGCGATACGGATCGAGAATTCCGCGCCGCGCCGCCACAGACTGATCTCTCCTTCATGTCCGGGTATTGTGGCCCGGTCGATTTCCTGCCAGGGGATCACGAGATCTTCCTTGTCGACAGATAAACGGTATACTCAGCTAGTCAGCGTTCATTGCGCATACCATCCGTAGGTCTTTTAAAAGGAATTCTTTCCAGCTAAAATGAGACGGAGCGCGGCGACATCCATAAATTATCAATAATCATTTCCGGCCTCGCCGGGTCGGGTGCTTCCGGCAAAATGACTCCGTAATCTGCCACAGGTCCGGCGGCAAAATCTCTTTTACTTTCGCTCGCACGCCGTCAGGCACCCCCCTATAAAAGGCCTCGGCAATTCCGCCGGTGATGCAGGCCAGCGTATCACTGTCTCCACCCAGAGAGATGGCGTTGCGCACGGCGTCTTCGTAGGACCAGGAATCCAGAAATGCAATGATCGCCTCCGGCACGGTTCCCTGGCAGGAAATGTCAAAGGCGTAGGCCGGGCGGATATCGTCCACGGTTCGGTCGAGATTGTATCCAAAACGCTGGCTGATCTGCGCCTTGATCTGCTCCTTGGGATGGCCCTCCCTGGCAAGAAACACCGAGAGGGCTGTCGCCTGGGCGCCTTTAATTCCTTCCGGATGGTTGTGGGATATACCGGCCGTTTGCGCGGCTTCGCTGAGCACTTTGTCCATGGTATCGAAGGCAAAACCGACCGGGCTGACCCGCATGGCAGCACCATTGCCCCAACTGTTGTAGGGCTGGGGATGATCGGAGAGCAGCCAGCCGATAAAGGTGCCACCGTATCCGGCGTCGGGATAACGGCGGCCGATCTCGCGAACCGTCTGGACGTAAGGGCGACCCGTAAGAATCGCATGGGCCACCGCAGCAGTCAGAACCGTGTCGTCGGTAAAGCGGCACTGCGGATGGAAAAGCGGAAAATCCTTGGTTTTGATCGGATCGCGCTCATAGGCCGAACCGATTATGTCGCCGGCAATTGCACCTACCATATATCTCCTGCAACCTCGTGAAGGACCTCAAAGACATCCGGCCAATTCGTGTGGTACTTCGCCTATATTAACCCCAAGAAAGAGATTTTAAATCGTGCTCGTACTCGTGCTCGTCCTCGTACTCGATACTCAGAGGCTCAAAAGCTTCGAGGACGAGCACGAGGACGAGGACGAGGACGAAACGGCAAATGAGTTAATCGAAACTGCCTTGATTTTGCGCAGTTTATTTTCCGATCATACTGGCCGTTGTTTGGCCAGAAGCAGCGCTCGTGTGAAACATAAAATGACTAATGACGATTGATCCGCCGAAGGCGGAGTGGAATCGCTTGAGGCTTCGCTCTTTGGGCTTCGTCCCGCGGTATCGCGGGACTACGACCCAACACGTCAAGCTACGACCCCACCCGTCGCTCAGTCGTTTTAAAATGGACCGTTCGACAAAAAAGCTCACGACAAGCAGAATACCTTAAATCCAAAATCCGCATTCCAAAATTTAAAATTGGCAACCGGAAATGCGGTTATCGTAACCAAATATGGGGCGAGGGTCAAGGTGAATGCGCGGAAGGAAATGCTGCCCGGGATGGGCGCCATCGCATCGCCGGTAAATATTGACGCTATGCGCCGATTACTTGCTCAGGGCTGCTACCTGAATCTTGCATGAATAATATTGAATTGTTGACTTGCATTTTTACCTGCAAAAGGGGTAAAGGTAATTTTTTTTCGTTTCGACCTCATAATTGAAATACCTATTGTCGGGAATGATGAAAAACAACAATAAACCACCACTGCGACTGGCCTTTTCCATCTGGGGCTTCGGCGCCCTGTTTTACTTGATGGGATTCTTTCAGCGGGTCGCGCCGGCCGTGATGACCGCCGAGCTGATGCAGGATTTTAACATCAGCGCCGCGGCCCTGGGCAATCTCTCCGCCTTCTATTTTTACAGCTACGTCGCCATGCAGGTGCCGACCGGAATTATTGCCGATATCTGGGGTCCGCGGCGTCTGCTGTCGACCGGGGCTTTAGTGGCCGCAAGCGGTATCCTGTTGTTTGCGGTGGCGCCGAATATCTGGTGGGCCAACTGCGGCAGATTCCTGATTGGCGGCTCGGTGGCGGTTGCCTGGGTCAGCACGCTGAAGCTGGCCGGCGACTGGTTTCCTGTCAGATTTTTCGCCATGATCTCCGGCATTGCACTCTTTTTCGGCCTTGTCGGGGCGGTGTTCGCCGGCCCGCCCCTGCGGTTGTTGATCGTTGCCTTTGGCTGGCGCAGCACGATGCTGGCTTCAGCCGTCGCCACCTTTGTCATCTGTGCCGGCGTCTGGCTAATCGTCAGAGACCATCCGACCGAAAAGGGTTACGCCGGGTTCACCGATCCCGCCCCGGCCGGCGACAAGGGCGCCCACCGCCGGATTTTCTCAGGCATCATCGAGGTACTGCGCTATCTCAATGTCTGGCTCCTGTTCGTAATCGGCGGAGGGGTCGTCGGATGCGTGCTGACTTTTGGCGGTTTGTGGGGCGTTCCCTATCTCAGCACCCACCACGGTCTTAGCACCACCCAGGCCGCTGCCTTAAATTCAACCCTGCTGGTGGCCTGGGGCATCGGCGGCCCTGTATTCGGCGGACTTTCGGACCGCCTCGGCCGACGCAAACCTTTGTTTACAGTCGGCGTTGCGCTGACGGTCACCGGCTGGGGATTGATATTATTCGTACCGAACCTGCCATTGGCGGTCTTGGCCATTGTCCTGTTTATCACCGGTTTTACTTCGGGCTGCGTGATCATCAGTTTTGCCTTCGCCCGGGAATCCGTGCCGGCCCACCTGACCGGCACGGTTATCGGCTTGAATAACATGGGATTTATGCTGGGCCCCACCTTGCTGCAGCCCGCAGTGGGCTGGATGCTGGACCGAAACTGGCACGGCGACTATCTTGACGGCAATAAAATTTACAGTCTTGCCGCCTATCATTCCGGCTTTATTCTGATGATTGGATGGATTTTGCTTTCTTTGGCACTGCTGTTTTTTACCCGGGAAACCTATTGCCGGAGGCCGACCACCACGCTTTAAAATTGGATCGGTCAACCCGCCGTTAGCCTGACTTCTACCGAACTTTGCCTGGCGCTTGCGCTTGCTATAATTTACAACCGGGCCCCTCCAGGTATTGGACTCAACCCCGACAAACCGTAAATTGCCACCAAGACACTAAGACACAAAGAAAAAAAATTTTATAAAAAGAACTTCGTGCCTTGGTGTCTTGGTGGCGAAAATCTTTTAATTGATAAATCCTTCGCAAACATGATGTGATTTCAATAAATAGGCACTCAAGCCAGGAGGGGATACTTAAGATTTAGGCTATATTGCCGATATCATCCTTTGATGAGACCTTGAGCAACCCGATATCTTAACTTCGCTACACAAGCCGAGACGTTCAAAAAATAAATTCCTGAATACCGGAGGTATGCGATGCGCAGTCATACAGATGAAAATCAGGGCCAGGCCGATTTTATCCAGGCCGGCGACGACAATCGAATCACCCAGGCGGTGGTCTATACCGATCAGGCCTATTTGAAACGTCGCATCCGCGTCATTGCACAGGAAGGTTTAAACCGCTTTCTGATTGAAGTCCAGGCCTTTACGGTTGAGGTCGATTCTGTCCAGGCGAATGTTTACGGTGAAGGGGAAATTTTCGGCGTCCAGTACCGGGAAATACCCGTCAAACATGCAACCCAGGATAGCGTACGAAAGCTCGAATTGGATAAAGAGCAACTTGAACGTCAGCGTCAGACCTTGCGCAACGAAAAGGAAGTCCGGGACAAGCAGGTAAAATTTCTGGACTCGGTAATTGGATTTGCAGAAACGGATCTGCCCAAAAAAATTAAGACTCAGTTTCCAACCACCGAAAACATCGGCTCGATGCTTGAATTCTTAGGAGCAAGGTACCAGAAATTTGCCGATCAGGATGTCGAATTGCATCGCCGCATTGGGGAACTTGACAAAGAGATTAAGGTGATCGACAGGCGGTTGAAAAAAACAAGGTCTCCTCGAAAAAAATTCCGCAAAGTAATCGAGGTGGTATTCGACTCGCGCAAGCAACAGGATCTAACGATCGAGGTGTCTTATGTCGCACACCTTGCATCCTGGGAACCTGTCTATAAGGTTGACGTACCATTGGACCTTGCCGGGCTGGGATTGACGATGTTTGCCCGAATTCAGCAGAATACCGGTGAAGACTGGAATGATGCCAAACTTGTCGTTTCCAATGCGATTCCACTCAAAGGCGCTGCTTTACCGGATTTGCAGACCTGGCACTTGAGACCTCCTCCTGAACCGATGTTTATGGCCGGGGCGGTCGCAGCGTCGGAAGATGCAACGGCCGTGTTTGAGAGCGCTGACGGGACGCTTGAAGATACCTTGGAAGATTTGGAAATTCCTGCCGGGGCGGAAATGGCGGCGGAAGCTTCATTTCAGCAGGCCGAGCAAAAGGAGCTGCCGATTGCCTTCGAATACGTGTTGCCGCAGCGCATAAAAATGAGTTCGGGGGATGATGAGATCATTTTGCCATTGTACACGAAAACCATGGAGGGCAACTTTTTCATCCATAGCGTGCCGCAAAATGATCCACTGGCCTATCTAGTTTGCCGTATCTTACCGGACAGAGACTTGCTGGCCGGCAGGCTAAACATTCACTTTGGCGGGCGGTTTGTGGGCGGCACAGCGTTCAGCGAAAAGAAAGCCGGCCAGGACTTGTTGATTAACCTGGGGGCGGAACGTGGACTGAAAGTAGAACGGGAGAAGATTTCCGACAGACTGGCAGAAACCTTCTTCGGGCGGGTTGAGCGTTCCATGGTCGCGCGGGAATTGGAGTACCGTATCCGCCTTGAAAACCTGAAGACCGAAGAAGCGAGAGTCGAATTATATGACCGAATTCCGGTATCCAAGACCGATCGCTTCCAGGTCAAGGGCCTTGAGCTATCGCCTGAACCCACTGTGACTGATTTTCAGGAACGTGCGGGCGTGATGAAATGGGAGATCCGGGTAAAGCCGAAAGCCGTCCAGGAAATTCGGATAAGATTCTTCGTCAAACATCCCAAAGACCTTATACCGCAGGGACTGTAAATGGTAGAAGCCAGGGTCATCGGCGGCAATATTGTGGAAGCGAAGGCAGGCGTCATCGTCAATGACTGGAATCGCAATATCATGCGAGACGAATTTTCAAAAATTGACTCTTCAGCGAATGTTCTGATCATGGAGTATCACCCTGACAAACAGGTCCGGACAGACAGGGCCTTCCTCGTGTGAAACATTTAATGCGAACCGCAGAATATCGAATATCGAACCGCAGAATGTCGAATGGTGGAATCGCTTTGCTCAGTCTTTTAAATAAGATCGATAGAATACATTCCTTCGACATCCGATATTCATTATTCGATATTCGATATTCGCTTTTTCAAAGTTTCTTTTGTTGATCAGACCGGCTGTCTTTTAGCCGGAGGCCGCCGCTCTTTTGCAATTTCTATTTTGATTCCACTTTTTTCTATCGAACCTTTTCGTTTAAGTGGGAGCCGGTTTGATATTGACTCAACGCAGCATTCATCGTCATATTACTCTTGATCCCCGGCACATTAATTACTATACATACACCACCTGATCCCAAATTCGACAACGTTTTTTAAATACAGCACCCAAGTGATGACCATGGAACAATTCACTCAATCTCAAATTTCAGAGTTATCTGCCTTCGTCGCCTCCGACCGGTTCTCAACCGGTCAATCCAACCGCGAACTTCACCTGCATGATATATCGCCGCACTACGGATCCCTGCCGGCCGCAGTCATTTGGCCGGTCACCACCGCCGAAGTCGCTCGGATCCTTGCCTGGACCTATCAAAATAGGGTCCCAGTGACCCCCTGGGGCGCCGGCACCAGTACCGAAGGCAATCCGGTTCCCACCCGCGGCGGATTGGTCATTGATATGATCCGCATGAACAAGATCCTCGACATACGCCCCCAGGACCTGCAAGCCGATGTCCAACCCGGCGTTTTACGCAAAGAATTGAATCGCCGAACCGGCAAACATGGTCTGTTTTTCCCACCGGATCCGGGAGCCGATGCATCCATCGGCGGCATGATCGCCAACAACGCCTCCGGCGTTCAAACCATTAAATACGGGGCCACCAAAGACTATGTCATGAAGCTGACGGTTGTCCTGCCGGACGGCAAAATGATTCAGACCGGCTGCAAGGCCCATAAATCATCTTCCGGCTACGACCTCACGCGGCTGTTTGTCGGTTCGGAAGGAACCCTGGGTATCGTAACCGAAGCCACGCTAAAGCTGACCGGTATCCCTTCCCATCACCTGGCGGCTACCATCACGTTCAAAGATCTTGACAGCGCTTCGGAGGCAGTAACGGTTCTGATCGCGTCCGGTCTGGAGCCGGCCGCCCTCGAGCTGCTGCCCCCGGCTCTCATCAATCTGATGAACCGCGAAAAAAATTTGAACATTGCCGAAGCGCCATCTCTATTTTGCGAATTTCACGGTGTTACCCGGAAAACACTGCAAGAAACGGCCGATCTGGCACGGGAGTTGTGTGAAACGTGCGGCGCCACCGGGTTTAAATCCGGCATAGAGGAGAAGGATCGCCGGGAGTTGTGGCGTGCCAGGCACGAGGCCTGGGAAACCATCCATCGGGCCCACCCCAAAATGGAAACCCTGATTGTCGACGTCGCAGTCCCGATATCCCGTTATCCGGAAATGATTGTTTACTCCCAAAACCTGGTGGATAAATTTCAGGTTGCCGGCTATGTATTCGGGCATGCCGGCGACGGGAACCTGCATGTGGTGATTGCCGGCAACCCGGATGATAAAAAAGAATGGGAGACGATTGAAAACATAAATCATTTAATCGTTGAAAAAGCCGTGGATATCGGCGGCACCTGCACGGGAGAGCACGGCATCGGGATCGGCAAGCGCAAGTTCATGCAGTTGGAGCACGGTGACAGCTACCACCTGATGCATGATATTAAAGAATTAATCGATCCGAAAGGATTAATGAATCCGGGTAAAATATTCATGTAGGCGCGTATTGTATTTGGCAAGCCGCATGCTTTTTGCTTTTTAAAATTAGTTAAACCGCTATGGAGATTAATATCATGACACTAGAATCAGCATTCTCGATGGACACATCCAGTATCAAGTACGGTCCCGGGGTTACCCGTGAAATCGGCTGGGACATGGAAGAACAGGGCGCCCGCCGGGTAATGGTGGTGACCGATCCCGGCTTGAGCAAGAGTGAGGCGATTTCCGTCACGCTTGAATCGCTGAGCAAACATGGTGTTGATGCCGTGCTGTTTGATCAAACAAGCGTGGAGCCAACAGATAACTCATTTAAAGAGGCCATAAAGTTTGCCCAGGAAGGTAAGTTTGACGGTTTCGTCGCTGTAGGAGGTGGCTCCAGCATGGACACCGCCAAGGCCGCCAACCTTTACTCGACCTATCCGGCTGATTTTATGACCTATGTGAATCCACCCATCGGCAAAGGGGAACCGATCCCGGGAGCCCTGAAACCCCTGGTTGCTGCGCCGACCACGGCGGGCACCGGCAGTGAAACCACGGGGGTGGCTATTTTTGACTATCTGGCAATGAACGCCAAAACCGGGATTGCTCACCGTTCCCTGAGACCGGTAAAAGGTATTATTGATCCCGATAACACCCGCTCCCTTCCCAAAATGGTGGCGGCCTGTACCGGCTTGGACCAATTAACCCACGCCTTGGAAGCCATGACAGCAATGCCGTTTAACCAGCGACCGGCGCCGGAACATCCAAAGATGCGACCCGCTTACCAGGGTTCGAATCCCATCAGCGACATTTGGGCATCCCAGGCAATTAAGATGATTTCCGGGCACCTGGTGCGGGCCGTAGAAGATCCGTCGGATGATGAAGCGCGCGGCAATATTCTGCTGGCAGCTACTTATGCCGGCATTGGATTCGGCAATGGCGGGGTGCATCTGGCCCACGGCATGTCGTATCCGGTATCGGGGATGGTTCGCGATTATGTACCGCCGGATTATCCTCCCGGTCATCCGATCGTTCCCCATGGAATGGCCGTGGTACTGCATGCGCCGGCCGTATTTAGATTCACGGCACCTGCAAATCCGGCGACGCACCTGTATGCTGCCTCGCTGATGGGCAAGGACATCACGGACGCCAAACCGGAGGATGCCGGAGAAATACTTTCGGGCGCAGTTATCGAATTGATGCAAAATGTCGGCATGCCCAACGGACTTAAGGCAGTGGGATTTGGACCGGAAGATGTAGACAAACTCGTCGAGGGCACCCTGCCCCAGCATCGCGTAACCAAATTATCGCCCCGTCCGGCCAGTGCCGAGGACTTTAAGCAGTTGTTTCTCGATTCGATGGAGATATGGTAGAAAACTGAAGGCCGAAGTGGGAATGCGGAAGTCGGAAAAGAAATCTGCCGGATGAATAGAGCCCAAAGCGCTAATGCATAGCGACTGACATATGTCTTGAAGGCAACGTATGAAAAAGGAGGATATCATTCTTTAATATCCTCCTTTACTATTGAGCCTGAGGCCAAGATTACTTTCATGGCAAATTGAACTCTAAAATCATCGACAATTTGTGTTGGCCACCGTCATTCCGAATTCCGCATTCCCACTTCCGAATTCATTTTTCAGACCCGCCGGTCCAAAATATAGTAACGCCCGTCCTCCGTCATGCCGACAACATGTTCCGCAATCAACCCTTTCATTGCTGTTGGACGGTGGTCCCTGACACCGAATTTTAGGGGAGACCGGCGAGCATAGGGCAGAGCAACGGCAGTTTCAGGATTGTGAGCGCCCTGGCTTTTCAAATCTTCGATGATCGTCAGGTAAGCCCGTTTAATTTTCCAGGCATGAAATTGCCTGGTCAGAAGAAGTACAATGACTAGAATAAGAATACCGATGACGACTTCAGTGGTTTCACCCATGGTCCCTTGATACCTTCTCAACGCGGTATTATATTAAAATACTTGCTTAATTCGACCCCCGACCGCCCAGCGCACAATCCGAAAGCACTTTATCTCAAACAACTTGGGGCGATAATTTTTGCACCTAGGATCAAGTATTACCATCTTTCATTCGACCGGTAAAGCCTGAGTCATCGGCCAAAGGGTAACGTCCAAGTAAATTCTAAGCCGGTCCATTTGATTGTTTTATCAGAAAATAAAATACCAAATCTCAAGCACCAAATTACAAATAGATCTCAAATTTCAATATTCAATGACCAAAACTATAAAAAAAATTGGTATTGCATCGGTTTTTATACCCAGGTTAGTCGGTCCTGATGCCGATGGGCACCACTGTAGGTGAATCATTTGTTTGGGATTTTGTATTTAGATAAAAGGAAATGCGGCGATGGTACCCGAAATTAAAAAAATATTATACCCCTCTGATATGTCCGAAACATCCAATCATGCCTTCAGCTATGCGGCGAGTCTCGCCAACCGGTATGATGCGACGATCACGATTATACATGTACTCAAGGACATCATTCCGACCGCTGAAAATCTGGTAACCAGTGTAATCGGCAGCAGCCAATGGCAGGAGCTGGTTAGTCGGAATAAAATAGACATTGTCGAAAAAATCCGCCACAGGCTTGAAGATTTCTGTGAAGAGATCAAATCGGAAATTTCTTCATGCCCGTTTCTTATGGAAGAAGTCATCGTGAAAATTGGCAATCCGGTGGTAGAAATAATGAAGGAAGCGGACCAAAATGATTATGATGTGATCGTTATGGGTGCTCATGGGCACGGCGCCATCGCCGGCGCGATGATGGGGAGCGTATCAAGAAGAATAGTGCGCCGCAGCAAGACGCCGGTCCTGGTGGTGCGGCTGCCGGAAGGAGGTTAAAGTCGGGATGGTTTAGGATCCGCTTATATCGCAAGGGCGCTGCCACAACTGAGCGACAAGGGCTCGATAAGACGTTATTCGTTATTTGTTATTCGTTATTTGACGGAGGTCATTGCGACGCAACATAACCAATAACCATTCGAAAGGCGAAATATTAGAAAAGAATTCATCCCACTTAAACTATTAATATCGCCTAAACCTTACGCTCCCTTTCCATCTTCCGTAATTCCCGGCGCATAATTTTGCCGGTGGCTGTCATCGGCAGTTCCCGCACGAATTCGACTTCCCGGGGGTACTCGTGCGCAGCCAGCCTGGATTTGACAAAGGTCTTGATATCTTCAGCCACATCGGTTCCCGGTGTTATGTCAGCCTTCGGCACCACGAAGGCCTTGACAATTTCAGTGCGGATCTCGTCCGGGATACCGACAACCGCCACCAGGGCCACGGCCGGGTGTTTCATGAGGCAGTCTTCGATTTCAGCCGGTCCGATACGATACCCGGCACTGGTGATGACATCGTCCATGCGCCCGTTGAACCAGAAATAGCCGTCGTTGTCTTTTTTTGCCAGGTCCCCGGTTAACAGCCAATCCCCGATAAATTTATTGCGTGTGGCTGCGGGGTTTTGCCAGTATTCGAGAAACATGACCGGATCAGGGCGCTTGACGGCGATCTCTCCGACCGTACCGGTTTCCATCGGATTGCCCAAATCGTCGATGACCTCGACCACGTGCCCGGGAATGGCAAGTCCCATGGACCCGGGCCGGATTTCCATGATATCGGCACAGCAGCCCACAATGAGGTTGCATTCGGTTTGCCCGTAAAATTCGTTGATGGTCAAGTCCATCACCTGACGGCCCCAATCCAGTAATTCTTCACCCAGGGTCTCACCACCGCTTCCGATACTGTGCATGCGGTAACGGTGACGGCTGCGGGGCGCTTTAACCTGGCGCATCAACTTCAAGGCGGTCGGGGGCATGAAGGCGTTGCGAACACCGTAGTCGGCAATCAGGCGAAAGGCCTCTTCGGGATCGAATTTCTTGGCCCGGTGAGCCAGCACCGGGATGCCGTGGTGCCAGCTGGGCAACAAGACATCGATCAACCCGCCGATCCAGGCCCAATCCGCGGGCGTCCAGAACAAATCATCCTCTCTCGGAAAAAAATTGTGGGGAAACTCCACCCCCGGCAGATGCCCCAAAAGTGTGCGACGAGCGTGCAAAGCCCCTTTTGGCGGACCGGTGGTTCCGGAAGTGTAAATAATCAAGGCCGGATCATCCGCTTTGGTGTCCACTGGTTGAAAATCCGGCGACCCCTTGTCAATGGTTTCCCAGAAGTCCAGCACCTTGTCATCGTTCACCCCACCGGTCACCAAAATCGTTTGAAGATGGGGCAAATTTTGCCGGATCTACCAGATCTTGGGTAAATTTGCAACATCCGTGACAACGGCCCGGGCCTGGCTGTTGGAGAGACGATATTCCAGGGCGTCGATGCCGAAGAGGGTAAAAAGCGGAATCGCGATGGCGCCGATTTTATAGGTCGCAATATGACTGATAGCGGTTTCCGGGCATTGCGGCAGCAGGATGCAAATTCGGTCACCCCGCTTGAGACCGGCGGATTTCAAACCATTGGCCAGCCGGTTGGAAAGGCGTTTGAGATCCCAGAAAGTATATTTGGCAACCTGCCCTTTTTGATCCTGATAGATCAGGGCCAGACGGTACCGCTGCCGGGCCCATTTATCGCAGATATCGACCCCGATATTGTAGTGTTCCGGAACCTGCCAGCGGAATGACTTGTATACCTCGTTATAGTTTCGGCCGCGTTTTAGCATGACATTTTTCCCAGGTATCTTGTAACAATTGATTATTTTTGATTGAATATTGTGTATTTAAGGAATCCTGTCCTTTTTAAAAAAGACAGGGTGAAGCGACATCCACAAATATTCAATTTTCAACTACGGCTCGTCCGGATCAGGTTCATTCTTCATACAGGATCTTCAGTATCTTGCCAAGTTTTTCGTCCCGCCATTGATTCACTTCGGACAGGGTTCGGTCTCCCATTTCCTCTTTCAATCCGTCGACCAGCAGGCCCTTGGCTTCCGGCGGCAGGCTTGTCCAATCGGCCAGACTCTCCCACCAGACTTTGACAGCCGGTCCAAAGTGGTCGATGAAATGGTCCAGTCCACCGGGCCCTCCTCCCAAATGGTAGATCATGTGCGGTCCCATGATTGCCCACCGGAGTCCCGGACCGGCAGAAACGGCCTTATCCACATCTTCGACGCTGGCAATCCCATGGGCCACCAGATCAACCGCTTCCCGCCACAAGGCCATTGCCAGGCGGTTGGCAAGGTGGCCGGGTACGGCCTTTTTCAGAACCACCGGCACTTTGCCCAATCCCTCATAAAACATTTTCATCTTCGATATGGCCTGTTCATCAGTTTCGTCGCCGGGTACCAGCTCCACCAGGGGAATCAGATGCGGCGGATTGAAAGGGTGGGCAATCAGGCAGCGCCCGGGATGAGTCGTCACCTGTTGGATTGGTGTCATCAGCAGGCCGGAGGAACTGCTCGCCAGAATGGCAGCGGGATCGGTATGTGCATCAAGTGCTTTGAATACCTGCTTTTTGATCTCATAGTTTTCAGCAACGGATTCCTGAACCAACTGGACTTTTTCAACAGCGTGATCAAGCGCACCGGCAACTTTGATCCGCGAAATCGATGCTATCACCGTATCACCAGACAGGGTTCCCTGGGACTGGAGCAGCTTGAGAATATCGACGGCTTGCTGCTGACCATTTTGACCCGCCTTCGCATCCACATCCCACATTTTCACTATAAACCCCTTGGACGCATAAAAAGCAGCCCAGCTGGACCCGATTACCCCCGTACCAACAATAGCAATTGATTCGACTTCCATTCCCTCACATCCTCCTTCTGTCATCTGTCTTCCGTTCTCTGCTTGCCGCGGCGTCTTGTGGGGTCGTAGCCCGAAGGGCGGAGCCCCAAGCTCGGAGAGCGAAGACGGGTCATCTGTCTTCCGTTCTCTGCTTGCCGCGGCGTCTTGTGGGGTCGTAGCCCGAAGGGCGAAGCCCCAAGCTCGGAGAGCGAAGACGGGTCATCTGTCCTCAGACATCTGTCATCTGTCCTCTGACCTCTGACCTATGTCATCTGTCATCTGTCATCTGTCCTCTGACATCTGTCCTCCGACATCTATCTTCTGCCCATTGCCTCTATTTCGGCTCTCTATTCTTTTAAATCCGCATTCCGCAATCCCCAATCCGCAATCGAAACCCTCTGCCCTAAGAGCTATCAGCTATGAACCATGAGCTTTTTCCCACTTCCGCATTCCGACTTCCCACTTCCTAATTCCGTTTTCCACCCTATACCCTCGACCGTATACCTTCAAGCCCTTTTATTTTTCACAATATTGTCATTGAAAAAAAAATGATGGAAATAAGCTCGACAGATATTAGCGGAAGGTGTATGAGATTAAAGGGTTTCGTTAATAGATATTCGACTATTATTGACGGGAAAACACCATGATCATCGGCCTAGACGTGGGCGGGACCCACACCGATGTGGTTCTAATTGACCACGCCGGTCTCCAAAAAGAAATTAAAGTCAATACCGATCCTTCCGATCTCTTTCAATCGGTGCTGTCCGGTTTAGACCTCATCACCGCGGACATTGATCCAACGGAAATTGACCGGATTGTTCTGAGCACAACCCTGACCACCAATGCGATCGTTCAAAATAAAATTCCACCGGTGGGCATAATTGTGTCAAGCGGACCCGGCATTGATCCGGAATGCTACCGCACCAATTCCCATTATTATATCGTCAAGGGCTCCATCGATCACCGTGGCCGCGAGATTGAGCCCATCGACCCGGATGAAATCAGTGCCATCGCCGGCCGGCTGAAACGAGAGGGCATTCGGTATATCGGCATCGTCGGAAAATTTTCGATTCGCAATCCTTCCCATGAGGTCAAGATCAGGGAAATCCTTAAAGATTCATTTGAAAAAACCTTCCTGGGCCATCGCATATCCGGCAATCTTAACTTTGGCCGACGCATTGCCACGACCTACCTGAACGCTGCGGTCTATCCGCTGCACCGGGAATTTTTCCAGGCCGTGCAGCAGTCGCTGGCAGCCAAAGGGTTAAATTTGCCCCTGCGTCTTCTCAAAGCGGATGGCGGCAACATGAGTTTTGAGGCGTCCATTGACTATCCAGCGCAAACCATTCTTTCCGGCCCGGCCGCCAGCGTGATGGGTGCCGTGGCGTTTGGCCCGGAGCACGAGGACACGCTGGTTATGGATATCGGCGGAACGACAACCGATATGGCGGTCCTGATCAACCGGGCACCGGTGTTGAATCCGCTGGGCATCAAGGTGGCCGGTTACAAAACGCTGATCCGTTCTCTGGAAACACTTTCCCTGCCGCTGGGCGGCGACAGCGTTGTCAGAGTAGATGACGGCAAATTGACTATCGGGCCGCAAAGGCTGGGACCGGCCATGGCCTATGGTGGATCGCTGCCGACCCCGACAGACGCGCTTTTTGTTCTGCAGGATATTCCGGACGGCAGCCGCGAAAAAGCCAAAGAGGGATTAAAGCCCCTGGCCCAAACACTGGGGGCTTCGGTCAAATCCCTGGCGGCTGAGATTCTCGATTTGACATGCCGAAAATTATTAACAAACGCCGGTCGTCTGATCTATCAGATAAACCGCAAGCCGGTATACACCGTCCACGAACTCCAGGAAGGGTATGTCGTTCAGCCCAAAAAAATCCTGGTTTTGGGCGGTCCCGCACCTTATTTTGCGGCATACCTCGAAAGCATGTCAGAATATCCGGTCCGGGTCGTACCCCGATGGAAAGTCGCCAATGCCATCGGTGCCGCCCTGGCCCGCACCACCTGTGAAGTCGATTTGTTCGCCGATACTCAGAGAGGCATCGCCGAGGCCCCGGAAGAAAATTTCAGGCGTCCGATCGATCATTCATTTGACCCGGAGGATGCCGTCCGACAGGCCCTCGACCTGCTGGAGGTCAAGGCCATCGAGCGCGGTGCCAACCCCGATTATCTGGAAATGGAGGTGCTCGAGGTACTGCAGTTTAACATGGTGCGCGGTTTCAATACCATCGGCAAGACCATTCGGGTTAAAGTACAGGTCAAGCCGGGAATGATCCACGGGTATGATGAGCTTGTTGCCAATATATCAAAGAGGGAATAGGGATAAACCTTAGCGAAGTACCGTCAAAGTGGATCAAGAGCGGTTCTTCGAACCTTTAGGAGCGTCCCTGCGGGACTCGAGGAGCGCCTCTTCGAGGCTTAACGAGCGCCCCTGCGGGTCTTGAGATCCAACCAGTAGAGCGAAGCGCTCCTAAAACGAAGTGCTCCTCAAGTGAAGCGCTCCTTCAGCACAGCGCTCGTTTGGCGCTTTAACTGCTCTAATTTTCAGATTGCAACCAGAGTTTAATTCATTAATCTAACAGGAATGCGCAATGCTCAAAGCCAAACATAAAACCGGCCTCGTCTTTTTCCCGGCCTTCGATTGGGCCATCAGTCCCACCCATCCGGAGCGAGAGGAGCGACTGCTTTACACCCAAGACCAGGTATTTGAAGAGGGCCTCTTGGATATTGACGGCATCACGGAACTTAAACCGGATCCGGCGGATTTAACAGATATCCAGCGCGTTCATTTTTGTGTGCCGGATGTTGGCAGCGTGACAACCGAATCACATTTGATCAGTGCCGGCGGCGCTAAAACCGTTGGGATGGCCGTCCTTGACGGCCAGATCGAGCGGGGTTTTGCCCTGGTCAGACCGCCCGGGCACCACGCCATGCGCATCGTGCACGGCGCCAGGGGATTCTGCAACATCAACATCGAAGCCGTCATGATTGAATACCTGCGCCAGGCCTATGCCATCAATAAGGTCGTCATCGTCGACACGGATTGTCACCACGGCGACGGCACCCAGGATATTTACTGGCATGACCCGAACACACTTTTTATTTCAATCCACCAGGATGGACGCACCCTCTACCCCGGTTCGGGATTTCCAAGTGAACTGGGAGGAATCAATGCCGTCGGTAAAACGCTGAATATCCCTTTACCGCCCCATACCTCTGAGGAGGGATTTTTGTATGCCATTAACCACATGGTCATGCCGATTATAGAAGAATTTCAACCCGATCTCATCATCAATTCCGCCGGCCAGGACAATCACTATACTGACCCAATCACTAACATGAATTTTTCAGCCCAGGGCTACGCCAGTCTGACGGAAATATTAAGTCCGGATATCGCCGTATTGGAAGGTGGCTACGCCATCGAGGATGCCCTGCCATATATCAATGTGGGCATCGTCCTTGCCATGGCCGGAGTCGACTACAGCAATATAAAAGAGCCCAATTATAACCCGGACAGTATTCGACAAACCCAGGCGGTGACCGATGCGATTGAAAAAATCGGCGAAACCGTGCTTACCATCTGGCAGCAGCGGGACAACATCAAGGACCAAATCATGGAGAAATCGAATCCGACTCACCGGTCGCGCAATATTTTCTATGATACCGACGGCATTCGGGAGTCCCAGAAAGAACAAATTGAAATCTGTCCCGATTGCGCCGGCGCCCTCCAAATCGATTCGACCTCAGATCAGGGTCGACACATTCTCGCGATTCACATTCCCGCCAAAGCCTGCGGCAGATGCCGCGAAACCGGCTACCAATGGTATGATACCGCTGATGCCAATCAATACGATGGGATCTTTTTGCAAGACCGCCCCCGGGACAGCTATCTCAGGAAAGGTTGAGAGGTTCAGGGTTGATGAATTCTAAAACGTCGAATTCATCAATATTGGGAATTGAAATTGATTTGAAATATGGTTTTTGAGATATGGGATTTTATCGGCAGATTAGATTTGTTGATTCGAATGGCATATATTTAGAACTTACGCTGGAGTTTCGTCTAATATATCTCTGATTTTTTCCGAGATTTGTTCTATATTAAATGGTTTTTGGATAAACCCGTTGCAGCCGCGTTTCATTATTTGGGAGGCCTGGCCCTTCAGGCTGTAACCGCTGGACAGCAACACCCGGATCGATGGATCCATCGCCTTTAGCATATCGAATATTTCACTGCCCCCCATCCCGGGAAGGATCATGTCTAAAATCACCAGGCTGATGCGGTCCCGATACCGTTCATATATCTTCAGCGCAGTTTGACCGGATTGCGCCAGGAACACGCGGTATCCTAATTTTTCGAGCATTCTTTTGCCGGCCTCGGCAATCATCTCCTCATCGTCGACCAGCAAAATGGTTTCCCGGCCTTTGTAAGTCTTGCCGTTGTCCATGGTTTCATTATAGACTTCTTTGTTGCTTATCGGCAGATAAATTTTAAAGGTCGTGCCTTGATCGACTTTACTTTCGACCTCGATGGTTCCATTGTGATTTTTTATGATGCCGTAAGCGGAAGCGAGGCCCAAGCCGGTTCCGCGTCCGATTTCTTTGGTTGTAAAGAACGGTTCAAATATTCTTTCCAGGGTAGAGGCGTCCATGCCGATGCCCGTGTCGATTACCGAAATTCTGACATACTTGCCCGGATCCAGCACATAGTGTTGGTGGATGTCGTCCTTCCCCAGAACAATATTTTCCGTTTCAAGGTATAGCCTGCCACCCGACGGCATGGCCTGCCAGGCATTCACGAACATATTCAGCAACACCTGTTCTATCTGTCCGCGATCGACTTCAACCGACCACAAGTCCTTTTGAAATTTCTTGTGAATCGGAATTTCCTTTTTGGTGCTGCGGAACATTTCCGAGCTTTTTTCCAGCAGTTCGTTCAAATCGGTAGATTTCACCTCGTACTTGCCGCCCCTGGCAAATCCCAGTATTTGCCGCGTGAGCTCAGAGCCTCTTTTGACATATTGCTCCATGTTCGTCAAAAATTCGTGATGGGGGTGCTTGGGATCGACGTCCAGCAGCATCAATGACAGGTTGCCCTGAAATCCCATCAGCAGGTTGTTGAAGTCGTGGGCAATGCCCCCGGCCAGGGTTCCGATGGCTTCCATTTTTTGGGCATGCAGCATCTGGTTGGCAAGGTGTTCACTCTGCTTTTCCGCGATTAACTGGTCGGTAACGTCCTGGACGATACCCCGATAGCCTATGGCTTTGCGATCGGCATCGCGCATAAGTGAAGCTGTCAGATACAATATTTTTTTCGTTTCGTCATTGGTGACGACTTCATAGTTCAGTACCCTGGCGGAGCGACCGGTTTCATAAATGTTGGCAAAAATGCGGTCTATTTTGCGGTCGGTTTTGGCAGTGGTATAATCCCGTTTATTCTTGTTTTCCAACTCCTTAGCGGTATACCCGAGGATTTTGCACATGGCATTGTTAAAAAATGTCAGGTTCCCGTCGAGGTCCACTTCGAAATATCCTTCCTCAATTCTCTCAAGGATAGTTCGGTATCTCTCTTCGCTTTCCCAGATGGTTTTCTCGGATTTCTTGAGCTCCGCAATATCCTCGATCAGGGCAATCCAGTATTTTATAGCGCCATTGAGGTCCCTGACGGCGGTGGCCCGCACTCTTCCCCAGACGGGGTTTCCGTCTTTTTTGAGATAACGATTTTCGACATCAAATGAATCCAATTCGCCGTCAAATACCTGTTGGGACAATCGCTCGGTTTCGGGTTGGTCGGCCGGGTAGGTAATATCTGAAACCGTCAGTTGGATAAGCTCCTCCGGACTGTAATCCAGTATCTGGGCAAACTTGTCATTGACTCTTAGAATTTCGCCTTTCGGATCAGCCATTAAAATGCCGATGGGCGCGGTCTCGAAAATGGTTTTAAAGCGTCTCCCATTTTCTATTATTTCAGCGAGGTCCGCCGTGTTGTCCATGCTCCCCGCTGAAATCGACCGGTCATTTTCATGATTTTTGGCGTCTGATGCCGGTTCCTTCACTGGATTGACTGCCGTCGATTTCGGAAGTATATCCGGCCTTAGATCATTCCAATTTTCACCCATATTATCAACCATTCTACCCAAAATACGAATTTTACAGCCCGAGATAGTTATATCGGTTTATTTCCGAACTAACTTTAACTTAAATTCAGGGTTGAAAGGTTCCAGGTTCAGGGTTCAACGGCTGCGACTAAGAATCGCATGATGAATTCGACTTTTTACGAATTCATCAATGTTCAATGACCAAAACGACCGCTACAGCTGTGTGGCTTCGCGCAGCGAGACTTGACGATCATGACGCCATCAAGCATAATGGCAAACGGATCTGTGGTCTGGAATTTCGAATGTGAATCATTGGAATTTGCCCTTCGACCCGGCTTAGTGTGGTGAGCTTGTCGAACCATTTGAGATTGGTTTTTGGTGCTTGGAATTTAGAGGACGAATCGTGGCAGCGGTAATTCCGTTTAATTCCTTATATTCTCAATTTAATGATTCCCTGATTCATCTGGATCTATTATGACTATTTACAGACAATCAACCATAAAAGGCAATCTTTACCTGCGCGCCCGGATTATCCAAGCCATTCGCGGTTTTTTTAATGACCGCGACTACCTGGAGATCGATACGCCCATTCGCATTCCCGCCCCCGCACCGGAAGCCCACATCGATGCCGTGGTCAGCGGAGATCAATACCTGCAGACCTCCCCGGAACTGTGTATGAAACAACTTTTGGCCGCCGGGTACCCGCGTATATTTCAAATCTGCAAGTGTTTCCGGCAAGGCGAAAGGGGCCGCAGGCATCTGCCGGAACTAACCATGCTGGAGTGGTACCAAGCCGGAGGCGATTATGTGGGCTTAATGGAACAATGCGAAGAACTTATCAGGCATATTGTCCGCCGCCTGGAGGGGCCAAATGATTTGGTTTACCGGAATCGGCGGATAGAACTTGCCGAACCATGGAGACGCTTACCGGTGGCGGAATCTTTTGAGAAATACGGCTCGGTGACAATGGCGGAGGCCCTGGCAACCGATCGTTTTGATGAGGTGATGGCCCTGGAAATCGAGCCTAAGCTGGGCGACCAGGGCCCGCTATTTCTCTACGACTACCCCGCCCCGCACGGGGCGCTGGCCAGGCTGAAACCGGGGAACCCTGCTCTGGCCGAGCGCTTTGAGTTGTATATTGCCGGGATTGAACTTTGCAACGGCTTCAGTGAATTGACCGATGCGGCCGAACAACGCAACCGTTTCAAAAATGAGCAGGATCAGCGGCAATCTCTAAATAAACCGCTGTATCCGCTGCCGGAGAAGTTTCTGGCAGCCCTACACGACATGCCCGCGGCCGCCGGCAATGCCCTTGGCATCGATCGCCTGGTGATGCTTTTTGCGGATACCGACAACATCGATGATGTGGTCGCCTTCACGCCGGAGGAACTTTAAACTAGGGATGGGTATTTGGTATTGGGTATTCGGTATTGGGTATTGGGTACTGGGTACTGGAATAAAGAACCGGCTTTCGGCATTCGGCATTCGGTAAAACGAATCGGTTTTCGGTTTAAGGTGCAGGGTATAGGGAAGCGGCCTTCCTAAGCATTTCCTGTCTTCTCTCAACTTCTTACCTTCCCACCTTCTCACCTTCTTGTTTATTCCGACTTCCGACTTTGCCCCGCCTGAGCTCGTCTAAGGCCGCATCTTTAGCCGCGGCATAGTCCTGCCTTATCGGACGACGACGGGTCCGACTTCCGACTTCTGTCTTCTAACCTCAGTCCTCCGACTTCTGACTTCTGACCTCGGCTTTGTGAATCTTGCGTTCCTCTATTTTCTTTTTTACCTTCTCTTTGGTACCGGCCAGTTTGACTTTAACCCCCTTCTGATACTTATCCACCGCAGCGTAGGACAAATAGTAGCTGAATATGGCCAGCGGTAGTCCAAGGATCGCACCGCCGACCGTCATAGCTCCAAATGCCCGGGGCGCTTTCTGAAGCATCGCCTTGAGCGTGCTCCAAGTGGGGCTTAGCGGCATGTTGAAGACCGGATCCAGGTTCAGCAATTTGGCACCGGTGATATAGGTAACACCATAAATTATGGGAACGGTGAACGGGTTCGAAATCCAGACCCCGATCGCGGCGGATAGTTTACTCCATTTAAAAAGGGCGGCAAAAAAGATGGCGATGGGGGTCTGGACTCCCACGGTTGGCGTCATTCCGATAAAGATGCCCAGGGCAAAACCCAGGGCGACTTCCCGGGGTTCACCGCGGATCATTATAAATCGTTCGTAAAGCCTGCGAAAGATGCCGGCCAGGTTTTGTTTTTGAAACGATTTTATATCAAGCTGTTTATCCAATCTGTTGACCAAAAATCATCTCCGGTAGCTATAGATATGTAAATTGTTCCTTCAATAACATGTTTTGTGAATATTTCAAACATAAAGCGCCCTGCACTGCGGTAAGGTGCTATTCGGTGCTTAAGGGCGTTTTTCCGACACCATGTTGCATGAGACTGAAGGTTGCTGGTGTCAGAGTCCGTGTTTCAGTAATAAAATCTCAAATAACATAAAACAATTAACAAACAGATCACAATAACCAAAATTCAAAATTCCAAACAACTTGCTTCTATTTTATTTGAGATTTGGAATTTGTTTGTAATTTGGTGCTTGTAATTTGTTATTTCCGGTTTTTCGGGTAGGATCCAATATATAAGAAAATGGCAGAAATCCAGCCTAGCGAGCTCTGATGCTAAAACTGTAAAACCGTTACCGGTCCGCCACCACCCGTACCTCTAAGGGACCCACCTGATCAAGGTGTACATCGCGCTGCGGGAAGGAAATTGTGATACCGTGCTTGCGGAATTCGCGGTTAACGGTCTGGTTAAGTTTGTGCAACATGGGTATCCAATCGTTTATTCCATTGATAAAAACACGCAATTCGAAATTCAGACTGTTGTCGCCAAATCCCATAAAGACGGCCTGGGGTGCCGGCTTTTGGAGAGACAGCGGATTGGCTTTAGCAGCCTTGAGCAGTAGTTTTTCGGCCAGCTCCGTATCGGCGCCATAAGCGATACCAATGGGAATTTTAATTCGCAGGACATTATCGGACAGCGACCAGTTGACCAATTTTCCGGTGATGAACTCCTTGTTGGGAACAATCAGCTCTTTGCGGTCCCAATCCATAATGGTGGTTGCCCGAATTTGAATGCGGGTGACGGTGCCGCTGATATCCGCAATGGTGACGGTATCGCCGATACGGAAAGGCCTTTCGAACAGAACGATTAATCCGCAAATAAAGTTGGCCACGACCTCCTGCAACCCAAATCCAAGGCCGACACTCAGGGCTGCAATCAACCACTGTAAATTGGACCATTTTATGCCAAGGGTCGTAAAGGTGATGACCACGCCGATGGCGGTGATGGCATAGCTGAATATGGTGGTAAATGCGTGACGCGCTCCAAAATCCATCGTGAAGCGATTGAGCAGGATGATTTCCAACAGGCCGGGCAAATTTTTGGCGGCGACAATGGTCACGATCGTGACGATGGCGGCGACCATAAGATCGGCGAGCGTAACCGGTATGGTCGTGCTGACGCCCTCGACATCCACACTGTAGGTCCAAAGCTTGACATTTTCCAGAAAACTGAGAGCCGGCAGCACATTGGCCCAAATCAGCCAAAGCCCGACCAGGGTGCTAAAAAAGGTAATCGTCCGCAGCAACACCTGATTTTTCTCATATAATTCAGTCAGGTTTACTTCCGGTTCTTCGATGCCGACGGTCTCAGCTTCGATGCTGCCTGACAATGGCTCACGATCCGGCTTCTCGTCGGCAACTTCCTTTTTGCGCTGGATTTCCTCGAACAACAGGCGGCGCTGGATGATGGACAACCAGCGCAGTACCAGATCTTTGACAATGATCAATCCGAGGATCAACGCAATGGTTTCACCCATCCGGATATATAAAGCATACGCCGAATAATAGTAGCCCATCCAGGCCAGTGCGACCAGCACAAGCGGAATACCCAGGGTCAGCGGATACCAGATGAATCTCAAGCGCACCAGCCAGCCTTCACGAGTGCGCTGCTTGAGGATAGAAACAACCTCGCCCGTAAATCGCAGAACGTAGCCGGCCCACCCGAAAAAGCTCAGCATGAGAATGATAAAGGCCAGGCGCCCCAGCGAATCAGAGTAGATAGAAGGGTTTTGGGCTCGTATGACGCTAAATATGAAAGTCATCAAGACCAGCACCGGGATAAACCACCGCAAGCTGCGACGCATGGCACGCCGTACGCTTTCAGGCCACTTGAAATGTACTTTGCCGAGGCCGGCTTGGTGGCAAATCTCATAAAAAAGGAGGCTGGCTGCCAAGGTCAACGCTACAGATACCAGTCCGCTGCCCACAGCCAGAGCAAAATCCCGAGATGGTGACAATTGCCGCAATTGCCAGCCCGTAACCCCCAATAACAGCGGCCAGCCGAGAAACACCCGCATAGTCAGGGCAATGGCCTGCAAAGTCAGCTGATATGAATCGGTTTTCACGGAATATACTTTTGGGGCGATACGCGCCAGATTCCGGCGGGCCCACGGTCGCAGGCAGATAATAATAAAGGGAAACAGCAGGCCAATCAACCAGGTGACGGGATAAAGCAGCAAAGACTGCCCGATATCCTGCGCGATTTGCCACCAGTCAGAAGGGCTGAAAAGCCAATTTAATGCCGGCAGCAGGTTTTGGAAATCCCGCACTCCGATACTTTTGGCGCTTCGAATCCAGAGTAGATGCTCATCCAGAAACAGGGTTTGTTCACGGGCCTTGGAAGCGATTTGCTGTTCGATAAATTCAAGACGCTGAATATTTTTAAAGGACCGCTGCAAACCGGCCTGCAATTTTATCACCAGGGCGCGCCGTTCGCCGAGCATCCGGCGAAGTTCTATTTTCAGCAAATCCAAATCGGCTTCCGGCAAGTCCGGCTCAGCCTGTATGATGAGTTCTACGACACTATCGATATCGGCCAGGTCGCGTCGCTGGCGGTCGAGGTCCAGCAGGACAGCGCGAATTTCTCCCAATTGCAGGCGCCGCTGCGCGGATTCCCGCTGAAATATCTCGATATCGGGCAAAGACCGGCGCTGCTCGAGCAATGCCAGGCCGATGGTTTCGGAGTACAAAGGGTACTCAACCTGTTCGCGCGCCATGGCAAAATCATCTTCCAGCTGCTTCAGCTGGCCTTGCTTGAGCTCCAGCGTATCGAGAATCTGCGCTTCTTCGGTGATTACTTTTTCAAACAATTTCCCCAGTTCGATGGTGATATCGTATTGCTGCTGAATGACCGGAGGCAGGTCGACAGCCAGTTTTTTTGACTGTTCGGCAACCACCCGCTCTTTTTTGGCTTCCAGTTCGCGCAGGCGTTGGACTTCGGCTTGCCAGCTTTTAACCAGCATATCCAGGCGGGCGACCTCGCGGGAGGCGAGATCGCGCTCGGCGGTCAGCAGGGCCGTAATGGTTTCATGATTTGCCAGTTGATTCTGAAACAATTCCAATTCCGTCTGAATTTTATTTTGTTCCGCCAGAAGCGCTGCTTGTCGCGCCTTGACCACCAGGGCGGGATCATCTGACGCCGTCATTTTTTTCAACTCGTCGGCGTATTCCAATAGCTTTTGGTTAGCCCCGACAATTTCCTGTTGCAATTCCGCAGGCCGGTTTGTCAGCGTGTTTAATTGATCGGTGAATTTCTTCAAAAGGGTTGCCGCATCATTTAACTCCGCCGTCAATGTCCCGAGCTGATTTTCGCGTTGATCGGGCATCATGTTGGAGGCCGTGGTGGCGATGCGATCCGGCGGCTCCAAAGAACGACTCAACTCGACTTCGATCATCTTGATCCGCTCGGGAGCACTGTGGACCATTTGCCGGATGGATTCCATGTCTTTTCGTAATTGGGTCTCGGTAACATTTAAAGCCGCCGCCCGGTCCAACAAGCTAAGGATGCTTTTTTTGTCTGTTTCACTCAGATCAGTCCTGCTTTCAGCTTCGTCGCGAATTTCCTTCAGAACATACTTGCCGACTGCTCCGGTTGCTGCACCGGCGGCCATCGATTCCATCCCGTTGCCCGGTTTTTGATCAGTAGTTTGTGGAATCGATATGCGGGGAATCGCCAGCATTGCAATGAAAACCCAGGTGCCGAATAACATATATCTATGCAATTTTTTCATATTGTATCTCTAACGTTGCCTGAGGACTATGGTCATTACCCGAATATCGGGCTGTGAAAATTATTATCTGCTTTTTTGTTTGTGCTGCGTTTAAAGTCTTGATATAATTAAAGGAGTCTCGGGTCAACCGCTAATCTTTCATTTACAGCAGGCGAATTTGAGCCGGGAGCCGAAATCATAGACAGAACCGAAATTATTCATTCGGAATGGTCCGATCCTAAAGAAACCGCCCTGATAAATCACTTCTGGTTTGCAGGCAGGGGCAACGCGAAAGACTGTTTTCCCTCTGAACGAATGGTGGATTATCTGGGGTATATCGGCTAATTATCTTGACGACCCGGGATAAATGCTTAATTTTTTTGTTTCGGACTAAATTGGGCATGCATGCTGCCTCAACATCATTCAGCCCCATCTAATAAAATCTGCCTGCATGCTATGATTTCAGCCCAGAATAATCTCAAACAGGAGGTTTTTCTTATGGCACTTTCCGAAAACAATCCCGTTGCAGGAACCGAAGATCAACGCTTATCCCAATTCATCGAAAATTTGACCCTTGAGGACCAACGTGCTCTTTCACGGCTTCTAAACCGCTGGGAAAAAAGAGATCAGAGAAAACACCCCCGGGAGAAATGCTCCATCATTACCGACTACATCGTCGACAACCAAACCTATAAAGGCATTATGCGGGATATCAGCCCCGATGGTGCTTTTATCGCAAGCCAACATTTGTTTCCGGTAAACCGGATAATTTACCAGAGCTTTTTTTTCCCGAACTTCGAAATTCCAATTCGCTCCAACAGTAAAATCGTCTGGGTCGGCTCAGATGGATTCGGTGTAAAGTTCGACAGCCTTCAAAGCGACACGTAGCTTTGCGGGTAAGCGGGATCAACAGAAAACAAAGGCAGAGCGAATTCGCTCTGCCTTTTTTTGTCTAGATTGGTACCTGAACGAAAAGTCCGGTCTTATGTCTTGGAGATATAAATTTTATAGATTTCGGAGTGTTGGAGTATTGGCTGAAGAGTTGATGTCTTTTTTTACAATCCCAGTATTCCAGCACTCCAATACTCCAAGATCGCGACGCCTCAATAACTTCTTGAAATGCTAAAAGTGCTCTTTGTTCGTTATAAGTCCGAATGTTTATCTATCACTGTTGGAAATCCTGGGTCAGCCCCGCCTGCTTTTTGACAATGTATTCCCGAATCCTGGTTCCGTCCATCTCATTGACTGTCACCATATAGTCACCCAGGGGGATTTGTTCTTTTTCTTTGGGAATTCGGCCGATTTGATCCAATATGTATCCGGAAAACGTGTCGTATTCCCGCGAATCCGGAATGCTCATCTGGATCAGTTCATTAACTTCATCTATTTCGGATTTTCCCAGCACCCGCCACTCGTCTTTTTGCAGCTTGACGATGTGAGGTTCGAACTTGTCAGTCTCATCGATGATTTCACCGACGATCTCTTCCAATGCATCTTCCAGGGTAATCAGTCCGGAAACCCCGCCATGCTCATCCACGATGATGGCAATATGCTGCTTTCTTTTTTTAAATTGCTGCAGCAAATTGTCCAGTTTTTTATTTTCCGGCACAAAATAGGGTTCGCTCATGATTTTGCGCACATCGATTGCCTCGGAATAGCTGACATGGTGCATGAATAAATCTTTTATATTTAAAATTCCGATGACATGATCGATATCCTCTTCGATGACCGGTATTCGGGTAAACCCGGAGCGGATGACCTCTTCAAGATTTAATTCTTCATCGACATTGATCACATACATGTCCCCCCGGGGCGTCATGATTTCCGATGCACTCGTATCATCAAATTCAAAAATATTTTCAATCAGCTCTTTTTCTTCTTCTTCAATGCCGCCCTCTTCCTCAACCACCTCGACGAACGTCATTAACTCCTCCTCGGTAACTTGCGGCTTTTTCTGCATTTTGCCGGTGAGTTTGGGGATGAAATTCAGCAGGAAAATGATGGGGGAAAAGAAGATGGACAACCAGTACAATGGCAGAATGACCAGCCGGGCGATCAGTACATTATTTCGGGTGGCAATGGATTTGGGAAAAATCTCACCAAAAATCAGAATGAGTAATGTCATAACACCCGTGGCGATCCCCACGGCGTTGCTGGCAACCAGGTTGATGGTGATGGCGGTTGCCAATGCCGAAGCGCCGACGTTAACGATATTGTTGCCGATTAGGATGGTGGAAAGCAGACGATGGGGGTCGTCTTTCATCTTTTTGATAAGTGAATTTGCATATCCCTTTTCTTTTGCGAGGTGGATCGCTTTAGCTTTGCTGATGGAAAATAAAGCAGTTTCGGCAGAGGAGAAAAACCCGGAGAGCAAAAGGAGGACGCATAAAACCACTATTTGTTCAAATAGGATCTGTGTTTCCGGCATGGTGATATAACTTGTTAAAATTGTCCTCTTTTTCGGTTTATTGCCTAATCATAATAATATTAGACAAATATGTCAATTCAGAAGCCTGCGGCACCGGGATGATGGGCTGGAATCATTTCAACGCTATATAACATCACGGACACGTCGGACTGGCATTAAAGCAATGATGGCCGGCGGCGACTGCGTCTGGCGGAAAACCCGACAATAAAGCCCACCAGGAGGACACCGGAGCCCGCTAAAAACCATTTGATGTACTGATTGAGCTCAGTTTTGCTCAATTCCTTGTCCAATTCATTCGCCTTTTGGGTTTGTTCGGCGAGTTGTTCGCTGACTTGTTTAAATTTGGTCTTGAGTGCCAAAAATTCAGCCGATCCCGTTTTTAGCTCTTGGTATTCACCGTCCAGTTTCTTCAACGACTTTTCAGTACCGCGCAGCATGGTCTTGAGCCCTTTGTTTTCCTGCCGAAGCTTGTTATTTTCATCGAGCAGGGTGGTTGCTTGCTGGGTCAGTGTCTTTTGCTTGGCCTGCAGTTGTTCAAATCGAAGGGCATAGGTGGGACTGGACACCAGGTAGCGGCTGGTAATATACCCTTCTTTGCCGCGGGCTTTTCCGCTAAGCAGTTTCACCAGGGTCCAATCCTGGCCGGTTTCTAGAATTTCAACCCGGTCGCCCGATTCCGCGATATCCAAAATTTTGTACTCGGTGCTCGGACCGCTGCGAACCGTCACCTTCAATTTATCCGATATATACATGGATTCAGCAAAACCGACGGTCGAAAAAAACGCCAGACAAATTCCTATCAATACCATTCGCCTAAGCTGCAGATTCATAAACGACACACTCCCTGATGAAGGGTTATCAGAATTTTCATGTACTGCAATATATCGTGAAAATAGCAAATTATGTCAACAATGTCTTTAAAAATGTTGCGATTTATGCTAATCTGAACAAGGTTTCGATTTATTTATCTAAAATCATTGAAAATTTATAAAATTTAAACTGACAATCGCATCTATAACATGGACTTTCCCGCATGATCGCCTACGATTTACAATGTACCAACGGCCATACTTTTGAAGGCTGGTTTGAGGACCGCGAAGCCTACCTCCACCAGCAGAAAAAGGGCCTGATCGCCTGTCCGGTCTGCAATGAAACCTCGGTGGACATTGTTCCTTCCACCTTTGCCATTAAATCCGCCCCACCATCAAAGCCGAATCCCGCCCCGGCGGAAATCGACGCCCTGCAAAAAATCAGCGAACAAGCGATCGATTTTGTAGAAAAAAACTTCGACAATGTCGGTTGTGATTTCGCCAAGGAAGCCCTGAAAATTCACTACGGTGCTTCCGAGCCCCGCAATATTCGGGGAGTGAGCACCAAGGAAGAGGAAAAAACCCTCAAAGATGAAGGCGTCCAATTCTTCAAAATCCCGATGCCGGCCCCGCCGGATGATTCATAACATTGTCATATATGCGAATACAATAAATTAACGATCCGCAAGTCATCAGGATATTAGGTATATCTAGTATGTTGGAGTAATGGAGTGTTGGAGTATTGGGAAAAATACGTTCGCCCGATATCCATTACTCCATTACTCCAATACTTCAATGAAATGTGATCGCGTCCGGCATAACGTGTCCTGGATCAGTAATCGATTTTTAAATCAAAGGTATAGGTTTCATGGCATCGTCTCGGACGATTTATCGATGTCGATGATCTTTTCGCCTCTAATGTAGTCACGCGTTTCGTAGCGGGTAATGTGCATCAGTTTGCGCGACATTTCGCGCAGCGCATTGAGCTGCTGCCTGATATTTTCGGCTTTTTGTTTAAGCGGTTCCACTTCGAATTCGTCCATGATCAGACATTCGGCTAACTGCACCAGCGCCACCTGCATGGGCTGGTTCATTTCATGACAAACCGCGCCGGCCATTTCAACCACGGCCTGCAATTTTTCTTTTTGCAGCAGTTCCATCTCGGCCTGCTTGCGCCATGAAATGTCCGAAATGGTAAAGGTGGCTCTCTGCATGGGGTCGGGGGGGGGTATAGTGTATTCACCATTAAATGCCCGGCAAATGTTGATCCGTCTTTACGCCTGAAGGTCGTATCCAGGACGGCCTCTTTGCCGATTTTAAATTGGTTTAAAATAAAATCACCGGTTTTTTGAAAGTCTTCATCAGACGCATAGACGATCCGAGCGCTTTTCCCCAAATAATCCGCCTCTGTTTCAAAATGAAACATTTTCTTCATGGCCTCGTTGACACGCTTAATGATTCGGTTTTCTACCAGACCGATCCCGATCGGACAGGCGGACAAGATACTGTTGACGGTTTCATTGCTCTTTTTGAGCGACTCTTCGGCAAATTTACAATTTGCCGCTTCAATTTCCAGCTCAAGAACTCTTTTTTGGAGTTCATCATAGGTGGGCTTTGGTTCCATTGTTTCTTTCTCAATAATTAATCCGCCCCGGAAGATAGACAATTCAGGCTGCAAATTGTCCAGGGTAACCGGCATAAGTGGTCAGCTCGAAGCGCCGGCGGATTTATTGGTATATGCTTCACATAATTTGGCTTTTTTTATCTTTTCAGTTCCCATTGTATGTATAGAAACAGCTTAAATATTTTGAGCTGATTCCCCAAACCCCATGCGCTTTGCCCTTGGCCCCGTTCACCAGGCCCCTTGGCCCTATGCGCCAAGCTCTATGCGCTCTGCCCCTTGCGCCAGCCGGCGGGCCAGAGATGTCAGGCGCAGTCGTGGTTTGTCATTGTTCATGGCAATATGCAGGGCTTTCGGGGTGCCGATCAAAATGACCATTTTTTTGCCCCGGGTCATGGCCGTATATAACAAATTTCTTTGCAGCATAACATAATGCTGGGTCACCAGGGGGACAATGACGGCCGGGTACTCGGACCCTTGGGATTTATGCACCGATATCGCATAAGCGATATTTATCTGATCCAATTCATTCGTATCATAGCACACATTCCTGCCGTAGTAATCCACCGACAACTCTGCTTTTTGGCGGTCGTATCCCGTAACGACCCCGATATCACCGTTGTACACTTCCTTGCGGTAATCATTTATCAGGTGCATGACCTTGTCACCGGCCTTATAGGCGAACCCCGCAGCTTCGACCAGGGCCGGCCTACGATTTAATGCCTGTTGCAGCATGTGATTCAGATTGATCGTACCGACGGCGCCCTTGTGCATGGGGGTCAGTACCTGAATATCGAGAATTGGGTCGAAATCAAAATTTTGAGGCAGCTCCCGGCGGCACAGATCCACTATTTTGCGGGACACCCGATCCGGGTCACTCTCCTCGATGAAATAAAAATCACTGCTCGGTTCAATCGTGTCCGGTTGGTCACCAACCTTAAAATCACCCCGGCGCACTTTGTGGGCGTTGAGAATAATGGCACTTTCCTGGTCCTGCCGAAAAATTGTATTTAAAGAAAATACCGGTATGCGCCCCGAATCGATCATATCGGAAAGTACATTGCCGGGACCGATCGCCGGCAGCTGTGACACATCACCCACCATGACCAGGGAGGCCGACAGCGGGACAGCATCAATTAGATGATACATCAGAACGGTGTCCACCATGGAGGCTTCATCCACAATGACGACATCGGCGTCGAGGGGATAGTTGCGATCCCGGATGAAGCCGCCATCTGTAAAATTGTAACCCAAAAGTCGGTGGATGGTCCGGGCTTTGCGGCCGGCGATTTCCGAGAGACGCCGGGCGGCCCTGCCGGTGGGTGCAGCCAACAAGACGTGCCGGCCCATGGATTCAAATATGGCGCTGATGGATCGCAGGAGGGTGGTTTTGCCGGTACCGGGACCGCCGGTGACAACAGCCATCCGATGGGAAAAAACCTGAGCCACAACGGCCAGCTGTTCCTCTGACAGATTGATGGCCAATTTGTGATGGACTTCGGCGGCAATCCGCTCCGGATCGATCTTCGCAGCCGAAACCGGCACGGACAGCATTGCCTGCAGCCGGTTTGCCAGGCCGGTCTCCGCCAGGTACAACTCTCTCGTAGAAATGGCGCTGGTCGATGATCCGTTTTCAATGGGTTCAACAAAGATGACTTTGGCAGCGGCCATTTCACCGATGCCGGTTTCGATGGCCATGCGGCTGATTTGAAATTGATTTTCACAACGCGCGATCAGATTCTCCTGCTCGGCAAAGGTATGCCCATCAGCGGCATTTTGCAGGATGATATGCCGGATGCAGGCCCGCACCCGTTCAGGATCTTCGTTTTCCAATCCCAGATTGCGAGCAATGGTATCGGCAATTACAAATCCGGCACCCGGGATATCCTCAGCCAGAATGTAGGGGTCTTGCCGAATCAGGTCCACTGCATCCGCACCGTAGGCTTTGTAGATTTTCCCGCAGTATGCGGTTTGGACTCCCATGTCTTGCAGAAACTGCATTAACGTTCTTAAGGTATGATGTTCCTGCCAGGCCTGCTGGATCATGGCAGCCTTGGCCTCGCCGATGCCGTCGACCTCCTGCAAACGGGAGGGGCTATTTTCGATAATGTCCAGGGTATCGGACCCGAAGGCCTTTACCAACCTGGCGGCCATCGAAGGGCCGATGCCTTTAATGACACCGGAAGCAAGGTATTTTTTGATGCCGGCCGCCGCCGCAGGCAGTGTCACTTCAAAGGATTGAATTTTAAACTGCTGGCCGAATTTGGCATGGTTAGCCCAAACGCCCTTGATTTTAATGCTTTCACCAACACCGACGCCGGTCATATATCCCACCACGGTCACGACCGTGGCGGGATTGGTCTGTTTGAAGCGCGCCACCGTGTAGTGGGTATCCTGGTTAAAATAGGTAATCCGCTCAAGATGCCCTTCGAGGGTAAGCAGGGGGGCGTTGTTATCTCTATAGGCAGTCATTATGGCAATTGTTATATCGAGGTCTTTTAGACGGATGGACTAAATTCCGGTATTAAATGACTAAAGTTGGAAAATGACTAAAATTAAGGTATCCTATCTATTTTTAAAATATAGACGGAGCGAACTGTCGGGTCGTCTTGCGGGGTCGTAGCTCGAAGAGCGAAGCCCCAAGCCGAAGGCGACGTGTGGGGTCGTAGCTGATAGCGAAGCCCAAAGAGCGAAGCCCCAAGCCTGAAGCGACACCTTAATTTTAGTCATTTTACATTTTTAGTTCATTTTAGCTCATTTTTTTTGGCCTTCCCGGCTATTATCCAAGCCGCCGCCGCCCGCAGATCATCGGCCACATGATCGGCTGCAAGCGACGCTTTATGCAGCTCCTTTTCAACATCGGGATGGATACCCGATTTAACCAGTACGGTTCGGCCGCAGCCGGCATTGCGGCCGCAGGCGATGTCTTTGGCGCTGTCGCCCACCATGGTGGAAGCGGCAAGATCGATGCTGTATTTTTGGCGGGCTTGGTGGATCAATCCGGGCGCCGGCTTCCGGCATCCGCAGCCTTCATCCGGCATGTGGGGGCAGAAAAAAATATCTGTAATATTGCCGCCTCGGGCGGCGATCGCACGGTACATCATGTCATGCATTGCATTGAGTTCTTCAAGGGTTGTAAAGCCACGCGCAAGCGCCGACTGATTGGTAATAACGATCGAGGTAAATCCGTGGTCTGTCAATTTTTTGATGGCTTCGATACTGCCGGGCAGAAGCTCAAATTCGGATTGGCTCTTTACGTAATCCGCCGAATCCCGGTTGATGGTTCCATCCCGGTCGAGAAAAACAACTTTTTTTAGCAAACCCATGCGGCTGAAATGTCCTGTACGATCTTAGAAACCAGTCCACCGCCTGATAGAGGCCGGAGTAATGGCGTTTTGGAGTACTGGAGTATTGGAGTACTGGAGTACCGGAGTACTGGAAAAACCAGCAAAACCGCCAAACCGTGCCCCGCAACCCGGTACCAGAGGACAGAGGACAGATGTCAGATGTCAGAAGACAGACAGTACCACGCCTCTCCGCGCTCTATGCCCGATGCGCCATGCTCTATGCCAGTAACCCGCTCCCCGAAACTCGCAACCCGCAACCCGCACCTCGCAACCCGCAACCCGCAACCCGCAACTCGTACCCTGCAACCCGTAACCCGCAACCACTGATTATTACCAACCCTCATCCCCCGAATGCCGAATGCCGAAGACCGAATACCAGCTGTTTCATCCCGCTCCCCGCAACCCGCTCCCCGCAACCCGCAACTCGCACCCCGCTACCCGCAACCCGCTACCCGCACCCCGCAACCCGCAACCCGCAACTCGCAACCCGCAACTCGCACCCTGCCCTATTCAGCAACAATAAACAAATCAATATACCCATCCCTGATCAAAATCGATTCCTGGGCCTCGGCCTGCTTCAGAGTGCGGAATTCACCGACCCGCACACGGTAAAAAATCTGATCGCCGCGGTCGTATACCGCAATGTGCGCGTTTCTATACTGTTCACTCAATTTTGCAGTGAGTCTCTGGGCATTGGCGCGACTCACGAACGCGCCGATCTGGAAGGTAAAATTGCCCGTATTCAGGTCGACCGGTTTATAGCTGCGCGGGGTCGCACCGCTGCCGGCCGGTGTGGCCAGGGCCGTCACCTCGACCCGGGCCGTGCCGGGGCCGACAATCCCGATTTTTTGAGCCGCCGTATACGACAGATCGATGATCCGGCCCCTCACAAAGGGTCCGCGGTCATTGACCCGCACCTCCACCCGGCGATTGTTCTCCAGGTTGTGAACCCTTACAAAGGTGCCCAACGGCAATGTTTTGTGAGCCGCGGTCAGGGCATACATGTTGTAAATTTCACCATTGGAGGTTTTTTTGCCGTGAAAATCCTTGCCGTACCAGGAAGCAATCCCGCGCTGGCGGAATCCTTTTGAATCCGGCAGGGGCTGGTACCATTTGCCAAATACTTTGTAGGGTTTCGGATGGCCGGCAGGTCTTGCGGGCGGCGGCGGCGTACTGGTGACACACCCGCATATGAAAAATATCAATGCGGCAATGACTGATAAGCGCGGAGTCAGTCTATTCATCCTGATAAAGAAGAACGTGCCGATGATCACTTCTTTTTGCGCGGGTTCCGGCGATTGCCCGGTTTCTTGCTATTCAGCGCAATGTTGATTACATCCAGCATCTTTTCGACGAAATGAAATTCGATGTCTTTTTCAACTTTTTTGGGAATGTCTTCCAGGTCCCTGCGGTTCCAATCCGGCAGGATGATCGTTTTAATTCCGGCGCGGTGGGCGGCCAGGACCTTTTCTTTGACGCCGCCCACCGGCAGCACCTGTCCTCTTAGGGTAATCTCGCCGGTCATGGCCAGATCCTTGGGAATGCGGGTGTCGGTCAGCAGGGAGGTCAAGGCCGTCAGCATGGTCACACCGGCTGAAGGCCCATCTTTGGGGATGGCGCCGGCCGGCACGTGAATGTGCAGGTCGTGACTATCAAAAAAGTCCTCGTCGATTCCCAGCGTATTGGCATTGGCCCGCACAAAGCTCAGCGCGGCGGCAGCAGACTCTTTCATGACATCGCCGAGTTGACCGGTCAATGTCAAACCTTTGCGGCCTTTCATGGCGGTCGCCTCGATAAAGAGCAGTTCACCGCCGGTGGCGGTCCAGGCCAGCCCGGTGGCCACCCCCGGGGTGGTTATCCGGGTCTTGGTTTCGGAAGTAATTCGGACCGGACCGAGGTAGCCGTGAATGTCTTCTACTTTGACGGTCATGGATTTCACTTCACCTTCGGCAATTTTGCTGGCCACACCGCGGCAGACATTCGCGATTTCACGTTCCAGGTTGCGCAAACCGGCCTCACGGGTGTAGCCCATAACAATCTGTTTGACGGCACCGGCGGAGAATTTGATTTGCTTGGCAGTTAGGCCGTGCTCGTCCCGTTGACGGGGTATGAGATAGCGGTTGGCAATTTTTATCTTCTCATCCAGCGTGTATCCATGGAGCATCAGGACTTCCATGCGATCACGCAACGCCGGTGGGATCGTGTCCAGAATATTGGCGGTGGTAATGAACATGACTTTGGAAAGATCAAAGGGCACATCCAGGTAGTGGTCACCGAAAGAAAAGTTTTGTTCGGGATCGAGTACTTCCAGCAGGGCGGAAGAAGGATCACCGCGAAAATCGCTGCCGACCTTGTCGATTTCATCCAGCATGAATACGGGGTTATTGGATTCCGCCCGCCGTAGACCTTGGATAATACGGCCGGGCAGCGCGCCCACATAAGTGCGCCGATGCCCCCGGATTTCGGCCTCGTCGCGCACACCGCCCAGGGAGATGCGATGGAACTTGCGGCCCGGGGCCCGCGCAATGGATTGTCCCAATGAGGTTTTCCCCGTGCCGGGCGGTCCGGCAAAGCATAGGATCGGCCCTTTTGATTCCGGCTTCAATTTGCGCACGGCCAGGTATTCAATAATGCGCCGTTTGGGCTTTTCCAGGCCGAAATGGTCATCGTCCAATATTTTACGGGCTTTTTTAATGTCTAGATTATCCTGGCTGCTGTCGTGCCAGGGCAGCGCTGTAATCCAATCCAAATAGGTTGATGCCACCGTGTATTCCGCCGAAGACGGATGCATGCGAGAGAGGCGGTCCAGTTCCCGCTCCGCTTCTTTACGCGCCTCGTCCGGCAGGTTTTTTTCATCGATTTTAGCCCGGTATTCGTCGATCTCGACACCGGCTTCATCTTTTTCGCCAAGCTCTTCTTTAATGGCTTTCAATTGTTGACGCAGGTAGTACTCGCGTTGGCTTTTATCCATATCCCCTTTGACCTGGCTTTGGATTTTATCCCCCAGCTCCAGGATATCGAGCTGGTGGTTAACCAGGCGCGTCACTTCTTTCAAACGCTTTTTGACATCCACCAGTTCGAGGACGATTTGCTTCTCTTCGGGATTTGAATTGATAGTGGAGGCAACCATATCGGCCAGCGTCCCCGGCTCCCGAATGGTTTTGGCCATCTGGGCAATTTCAGGCGGCAGCCCCGGGGACAGTTCGACAATTCTTTCAAATTGGCTGATGATATTTGACATCAGGGCTTCAGTTTCTTTGTCCTCTTTTTCGACATCCTTGATCGATTCGACCCGGGCCACGAGATAGGGCTTGCCGTCTTCAAAGGATTTAACTTTAAACCGGCTCAACCCCTGCACCAGCAGCTGGGTTCGATTGTCCTGGGATTTTGCCATTTTAAGGATCAAAGCGCTGGTTCCTATTTTAGCAAGATCTTCTTTATCCGGGGCATTTTTTTCCTCGGTTTTTTTCGATATGATCAAACCAATAATGCGATCTTTGGCCATCGCCTCATCAACCAGCTTGACCGACTCGCCCTGCATGACCACCAGCGGCAATACCATTTTCGGAAACAGCGCTGCATCATACAGCGGCATAATCGGAAGAACCTCGGGCACCTTATCTGCGTCAATTTCCAACGGTGACTGTGGATCAGCCATATTATCCTCCCCAACTTGCTCTATAATCCATAAGATAAAGTATGAATAATTTCTGAGATGAAATCCGCCCGCACCCTGCTGCGAGTGGAATTTGGAATCGAAAAGTTTCTTTAACCTTAAATTCCGAATTCCGACCTCACCCTTCTATCCGTCCTGTATCGGTATTTTATGAGTTTTCTCGGGCGGTTGTTTAGCCAATCGAATTTCGAGCAATCCGTTTTGATAGGCGGCGGACACGACCTCCGGATCAATAGGTGCCGGCAGAAACAGGACCCGCTCAAACCGGCCGTACTGGATTTCCGCCAGCCGGTAAGTCGCATCGCTTGAACAATGTCTTGCAAAACGATTTCCCCGTATCCTTACCGCTTTGGAGCTGATCTCGACCTCCAGGTCCTCTTTGTCGACGCCCGGAATCTCGGCTACGATGACGACCTCCTCCGATGTCTCATTCATGTCCATGGGAGGTTTCCAGGTGCGCTCGGCAAGGGTGAACGCCGGGCTCATTGATCGAAACATATCTTCAATGGTTTTTTCGAATTTGGAACCAATGTGACCGAAATCATCTAACAGTCGAATTTTGATGTACTCCATGTTCGGCTCCTAAAAATTGTTGTTAAGTAAAACCACGCCTCCGGGCCAGATTGAGACGAAAATAACACCGAATCCCGGGTTTGTAAAGAGAAGGAAGATGGAAGTCGGAAGGCGGAAGGTGGAAGGCGGAAATCGGAAGGTGGAAGGCGGAAATCGGAATGGGGAAGGGAGCAGACCTAAGAAGGTGAGAAGGTGTGAGGGTAAGAAGGTGAAAGTATACATTTTGCCCTATACCCGTTTTTTTGCCGTGGCCCGAAGGCTGGTTATCTATAACCCAACCCGGACGAGCCGGAATTTAAAATGGTTCTACCAAATGCCGAACGCCGAACACCGAATGCCGACTGTTCCACCCCGCAACTCGCAACACGCACCCCGCAACACGCACCCCGAACCCCGCAACTCGCAACCCGCAACTCGCAACTCGCAACCCGCAACTCGCAACTCGCACCCCGCAACACGCACCCCGAACCCCACAACACGCAACTCGCAACTCGCAACTCGCAACCCGCAACCCGCAACACCGCATTCATCTTGACAAGATTACTGCCATGATTAGAGTCTATCTATTCAAATCTCATTATATTTGCACAGGATTTATTCTATAGCCAGATTGAAAATATGAGTAATTTTATCTATTTTAATCAAAGAGACAGAGCGACGTGTCGGATCGTAGCCGAAGGCGACGTGTGGGGTTGTAGCTCGAAGAGCGAAGCCCCAAGCCTGAAGCGATACCATAAATCTTCAATTTTAAATATTCAATATTCATTTCCGGCTTCGCCGGGGTAGGTTTGAGAAAAACACAATTTCTTAATTTAGGAGGTTAGCGAATGGCACTGGTAAAATGGGATCCATTTCGAGATGTCGCAGAACTTCAACACCGAATCAACCGCATGTTCGATGAATCCTTCGGCCGTTCCCGGGAATTGGATGATGACATAAATTTGCGTGCCTGGCGGCCGGCAGTCGACATCTATGAAGCTGAGAATGGAATTGTCGTGGCGGTGGAACTGCCCGGGGTCAGCAAAGACAGTGTGGCGGTTGAAGTCAAAGACGATGTATTGACCCTCAAAGGTGAAAGATTCGCAGATCCGGCCATCAGTGAGGACAGCTATTACCGCCGGGAACGGCTATTCGGACCGTTTAAGCGATCCTTTACCCTTCATCAGAACATTAAACCGGATCAAATTAAAGCAACGTTTAAAGACGGTATCCTGCAAATAGAAATTCCCCGCCCCGTTGAGGAACACCCGAAGCAGATAACGGTCAATGTCGAATAACTGTTGGCGCGCGCACGGGCCTGGTGCCTTTGGGCCCCGGTTCAAATTTTATGACCACCAACCACCAACAAAGGTTTAAGTTCATCATCAGCTCCCAGTACTTTATCTATTTCGGAGTACTGGGAATTTTTTTGCCGTATTTCAACCTCTACTGCTATCATCTTGGTTTCAGCGGCCTCCAAATTGGGATTCTGTCGGCATTACGATCGCTGACCATGGTGCTTTTCCCCCTGATCTGGGGTTCGCTGGCCGATCGCTTTCAAATCCGCAAACCGATTTATATCCTGTGTACCTTTCTCAGCACGTCAATCTGGTGTCTTTATCTCTTCTTCTTTGATTTCTGGCCTATGCTGCTCATTGCCGTTTTGTACGGAATATTTTATGCGCCCATCATATCATTTCTTGAAGCGGTCACCATGGATGTCTTGGGCCGGGAGAAGAAAAGCTATGGACGCATCCGGGCCTGGGGCTCCATCAGCTTCATCGTGGTTGTGCTGGTACTGGGCAAAATAATCGAACTGTATGCCGTCGATATCATTCTCATCCTGATTTTGGCCGGCTCTTTGATGCTGGCGGCAGTCTCCACCGGCATCCCCGCCACCAAGCCCCAGTCAAAAAAGCGTTTGCAGTCGGGTGCCGACTCCCTGCTGCAAAAGCGAATCATTGTCTTCTTGCTATGTGCGTTTTTGATGCTGGTCAGCCATGGCGCCTATTACGCTTTTTTCTCGATCCACCTGGAAAACCTGGGTTACGGCAGCAGCTTCATCGGCCTGGCCTGGGCCCTGGCATCAACGGCGGAGATACTGGTAATGGTGAGGTCCGACAAGATTTTTGACCGGTTTTCGTTGGAAAACGTCCTGTTTTTCTCATTTTTGGTGGCGGCGGCCAGATGGCTGATTCTTTTTTTGGCCGGATCGACCGCCCTTATCCTGGCTTCTCAAATCCTGCACGCCGTTACTTACGGCACATTTCACATGGCCAGTATCCTGTATATTGACAGGCTGGCCCCGGGACAGTTAAAAACCCTGGGACAGGCCGTCAACAACGCCCTGACCTACGGGCTCGGATTGATGGTGGGTTTTTTTGTCAATGGCTATGTCTACGGGATCACCGGTTCTTATGCACTGTTTCTGATGAGTGCCCTGATTGCAATGGCCGGCGGCATGATTTTTCAAAGCCATCGCTTGGCGGATCGCCGACAAAGTGGTGCCGGAAATTGAAGATTGAAAATTTATGGTATCGCTCGGGAGTGATTGCATTTAAGGCTAGGTTGCCATTGTAGGTTGGGTTGAGCCAACTCTGGCCTTTTTTGGGTTTCTACGCCTGCGGCAGATCAAGCTAACTTTTTCCGGCGTCATCATGAAATGCGAAACCCAACAACGGCCGATTTTGGAACCGAATCACAACAGTATCTTTGCCGATTAGACCGGACGTTGGTTTGGCCGGCGGCTGGGCTGACACCTGATACCTTTGAATATGAAGGCATGTGGTAACATCGATAATAAATAGTAGATATGACGTCGCTAAGCGCCTAAAGCCGCTCAAAATATTGCAGCATTCGTTTTCGCATGGACGGTGAAGGCAGCCTGCCGAAGTTGGCGGCCATGTTGTCGGCCATGTGGTGTACCTTGGAAGTGGCCGGGATCACACAGGTAACGGCCGGGTGCGAAACGACGAATTTCAGGAAAAACTGTCCCCAGCTTTGGCAGTCAAATTCCCGAGCCCATTCGGGCAGATCATTACCCTTGACGCTGCGGAATAAAGCGCCGCGCTGGTAGGGGCGGTTTATCAGGGTCGCAATTCCCCGGTCGGCAGCCAGGGGCAGCAATTTCTCTTCCGCGGTGCGGTTGCCGATATTGTAAGTAAACTGGACAAAATCCAGATCTTCGGCGCGCATGATCTGCAACAGATCGGAATGCGAGCGCCCGTGGGAGGTAGTAATGCCGATATAGCGGATCTTTTTCTCTTCTTTCCATTGCCTGAGGGTCGGCAGGTGGACTTTCCAATCCCTCAAATTGTGAATCTGCATCAGATCCATTACTTGAACCCCCATGCTCCGCATGGAGTCCTGCATTTGATCGATACCGCTCCGTTTGCCGTAGGTCCAGACTTTTGTGGCCGCAAAAAGCCGGTCTTTATTGGAGACAGTTCTCAGGAGTTTTCCGACGACCCCTTCTGCATTCCCATACATCGGGGAAGAATCAATGACGGCGCCGGCGTTGTCGAAAAAAACCTGCAGCACTTCTCTGAGTTGCGCAAGAATGTCCGCATTATAGCCGACATTAAATGTGCGTGAGGTCCCCATCCCGATGACCGGAATGCGTTCATTGCTTGATGGAATAACATGTTGAATGGGCTGACGGTTCTCGCCCAATATAGTTTGCGGCATCAAAGTGACACCGACCGACAGCAGGCCCAGGCCCTGCATAAAACGACGGCGTGATATTTTTTGCGTGGTATTAAACATGATTGGCACCTCCTAACCCGGCTCCGCCGGAGGCGGAGATTTGAAAACAATCAGTGAGCAATGTTGGGTTTCGTACCTCAACCCAACCGACCCAACTATGTAGTGACATGGGGGAAAAGCTCTGTACTGGTTTGGTTAATCCAGTGTTCCCCCCCCCGTCCGATCCGGCCGGGATTGAAGTTTGAATATCGGTGGGGGTGGCTGTGCTCCACCCGTTCCTATAATCGAATGAATCAATTTCTTTTTTAACAACAGACAAAAACCAACAAACAACGGACAACAAACAATCGCATTCTCTGATTTATAGCACCTGATCAACCGGGTGAGTTAATATCTTGTGCTGCCAATTGGGTCTGCCGTTTACCCAATTTAAACGATATCCAGGCCCACACGGCCGCCAGCGGAACGGCAATCAGTGCAATTCCGGCCAAGTTCAGGCCGAAAGCTTTCAAACCGGCGTAGGCCCAGGCGCTGACCGCATCTCCACCGCGATAAACGACCGTGTCGATAAAGTTTTTAGCTTTATATTTTTCTTCCTTGCTCAATACGACATAAAGCATTTCCCGCGCCGGACGCATCAGCGCGTAGTTGCCGGCCCGGCGCAAAATCTGCACGGCAATCAGAATACTTAGCGTCGGCAACAGGCCAAGCAGCAGGAAGCCGAATCCCAGCAATAGCGGAATCAGGGCCAAGGCCCAGGACAAGCCCCATTTGCCGACAATGCGCGATGTCACCAGCAACTGCACGACAATGGTCAGGAAGTTGACTGAAAAATCCATTGCGGCAAAGACAGCGGTTCTACTGGCCGAATCACTGAAGCTGTCACGCACGATCTGAGCCTGTTGAAAATACAAAAAGGTCGCCAGCGTCGCATACAACAGAATCAGAAAACAGATTCCGGCTAAGTAGGAGGAGCTGACCACCAGCCGGATACCGGCAAAAATACCGCCCCCAATGGCCCGGTCCCGCCCGGCAGCGTTACTTTCAGGGGTGGGTCGCGACTCCGGGCCGGTGATCGATACGGCTGCATTTTTCCAGGCGACCATCTGATGGATGCACAAGACGGCAACCGCCAAAAAAGCCACGGAGATCAAGAGCATATTGGCCGGGCCCAGGGAGGTCACAAACGCGGCCGTAATTACGGGGCCGGTCAAGGCCCCGGCTGTGCCGCCGGCCGCAATCACCCCGAACAACCGCTTGGCCTGTTCGTTGGTGAAAATATCTGTCATGAAGCTCCAGAACACCGAGACGATAAATAGGTTAAAGACACTGGCCCAGATGAAAAACGCGCGCGCCACGTAGGCATGGGTTAATTCAGACTTGAACAAGATAAAAAAAATGATCAGGTTGCCGATAAAAAAATAATATACATAGGGCAGAAACTGCCGCACGGGATATCGTCTCGCCACCCAGCCGAAAAGCGGCACGGCGGCCAGCATGACCAAAAAAGTACCGGTAAACATCCACTGCAGGTTGTCAACTCCGCCGGCAATCCCCATTTCATCGCGCATGGGACGGATGATGTAATAGCTGCACAATAATGCGAAGAAGTAAGTAAACGACCAAAAAAGAGCCCGTATTTCGCCGGGTTCCACAGCCACCAATCGCCTGATCTGCAGGCGCAGTCTGACCAGCCGGCCGTCTTCCGTTTGCTTATCTGTCGAGAGCGATTTTAGCATAAGTCATTCGAACTATGATGTTTTTAGGACCGTGGCTTTGTCGTGCACCAAAAGCTTAAATACATACCATAATTACGAATGCAACAATATAAAGAGGCGGCAGCGCAATTCCTGGCGATACCGCGTATCAAGGCCATCGCCAGGTTTAGGACACCCCAGGGTTCCGTCATTTAAGGAGATAAATAACTAATTTTGCGAAAATTAACTGCCTAACAGATATCAAGAAAATTCCAAGCATCAAAAATCAAATCTCAAACAAATCCCAATGATCCAATTCCAAAAATCCAAACAAAAGATCCGTCTGCCATGGCATCATCCCCAGTTCACGGGATTTTACGTTGTCGTGAGCTTTAATTTTGGCGCATGCTTTGGTCATTGAATATTGAAATTTGAGATTTATTTGTAATTTGGTGCTTGAGATTTGAGATTTTTTTGTATTGTAAAATTTTATTAATGCAACTGGTTTAGACTTTACTTTTACGCCGCCCTGATGACACCCCGACCAGCTTGACACCGCAATGAGATCATGTTAGGCAAAACGAGAAGTATGGCTGGACTACCGGTCCCAAGGACCAATAATTTGGTTGTTAACCATTCCCAGGGAGAACAAAACGATGAATGTCTCTGAATTTCAGGATTTAATTAAGCCCGTAACAGATCTTATATCAGCCAACGAAGTGGATTCCAAGCTTGGTGAAGAACTGACCCGCCTCTATCCGCCGGGCGGCGACACCTTCGATGCGATCGAAAAAGCCTGCCACCAGGCAGTCGCAGCTGGATGGATGTGTGCCGAAGGCGAAGAAGGGGGACCGCGTTGGGGCCGCGTCATCGAACCCGGTCAGGAAACCGGGGGACTCAGCGTGGATGTTGTGAAGTTAAAGGACTGGGTCGGCTCCAAGCACCGCCATCCCAAAGGCGAAATCTGTATGATTTTGCCGCTCACACCGGGCGCCCTGTTTGATGGCATGCCCCGCGGCTGGTGTGTATTTGAACCCGATACGGAACATCATCCCACCGTATCGAACGGGGAAGCAATGGTGCTGTACATGCTGCCGGATGGTTTGATCGAGTTTGCCGACCGCTATCGGACTTCGGTTTCTCCTGAACACGATACGATCGAATACCAATCGGCTGAACGTGGTGGCGAGGTTTATCCCGTGATACACCCCGCCGCTGCTTTCTAATGTCTTTAGTGTGCAAATGGTGAAACAGCGCGCATTCGGTCACACGCGCAATCACCCGGGCAATTGCAGGCGATTTAAATTTTGAGGTAATCTCTTATTACTTGGGCCAGGGTTCTCACCGACCGGTCAATGGTTTCTTCATCGGTCATGGTAAAATTCAGCCGCATGGTCTCCAGGCCTTCTCCCGTGGAGGTGTAAAAATACTTGCCCGGAACAAAGGCAACATTCTTTTCCACCGCTTTCCAATATAAGTCCTCCATATCAAATCCTGCGGGTCCTTCGGCCCAGATGAACATGCCGCCTTCCGGCCGCGACCAGTTGAATTGATCCGGGAAATACTTGTCCAGGGCGGACAGCATGGCCACCTGCTTGGGCCGGTATAAATCAATAATATGCGGCAGGTGCCCGGCCAGATAACCGCCGGCGATGTACTCAGCGGCCAGCGCCTGGTTGAAAGTGCTGCTGTGCAGATCGGTGCCCTGTTTGACAATCACCAGCCATTTGCGAATCAGGGCGGGAGCCAAACAAAAACCGAGCCTGAGCCCCGGTGCAAAAACCTTTGAAAGGGTAGAGATGTAGACCACATTATCCGGTGCCAGCGCTTTGAGGGTTGGAACGTCAGCACCCCGGTATCTTAACGAGCCATAAGGGTCGTCTTCCACAAGCAATGCTCCGTGGGTTTTGATGATGGCTGCGATCTGCTGTCGTCGCTCCAGGGATATGGTTCGCCCGGTGGGATTCTGAAAGGTTGGCACCAGGTAAATGAACTTGATCCCGCCTTTATCCAAAACCTTGGCCAGAGATTCCGGAATCAGCCCGTCGTCATCGGTGTCCAGCCGGATATAATCCGGCTCATACGGAGTGAATGCCTGCAGCGCTCCCAGATAGGTCGGCGCCTCCACCGCAACCTTGTCCCCTTTAGAGATCAGAACTTTACCGATTGCATCTAAAACACCCTGGGACCCGCTGGCCACCAGAATCTCCTCCTGGCGGCACTCGAGGTCCTTGTGCCGGAGGTAATCGACCAGCGCCTCGCGCAAAGGCCCAAATCCTTCCGTGGGATCGTACTGGAAGGCACCGGAGCCGTATTTTTCGATCACGATCGCGGTCAGCTCGCGCATAATATCCATGGGAAAGCTTTCCGGTGCCGGAATGCCCCCGGCTAAAGATACCATTCCGGGCTGCGAGACCACTTTTAGAATTTCCCTGATGACGTTGACGTCCATCGCTTTGGTCCGGTCAGCCAGCAAATTTTCAAATCCCATTTTGAATCTCCTTTGAGCAAAGATACCGATCCCCGTGGGTCTGACTTTGGTCGAGCTTGAAGCAGTAAACTTTGTCTCCGGCGAACTAATGGAATAATGGAATGGTGGAACAATGGAATGTTGGGGATCGAAAGCGGATGACGGTCTGATATTATGAACTGATTCGTGCCACCCCTATAAAATTAGACCTCATTCCACTAAACCCAACATTCCAACTTTCCAGGATTCCATCATTCCGCTCCTGTTGGCAGCTGAATTCACGGCACAGCCGATTGTCTCGGACCTGGACTAGAGAATCCGGTATTCTGCGATAAAATAAAACCCGGTCGGTATATTTTACTTGCTAAAAAATAAAATCCAAACACCAAACACCAAACACCAAACACCAAACACTAAACACAAAATACCAAACACCAAACACCCCCACCTATTTCTTCAGTTGATGAATATAAAATCGGAGCTGGAAGATGGTTTGTTCCAGTATGGTTCTGTCCCGGCTGGAGATATAAAGCGCCGCTGCACCATTTAATGATATGATGATAAAATTGGCGATCTCTTTGAAGTCCAAATCGGCCTGCAGCATCCCTCTGTGATCGGCCTCCTCCAGCCAGGAGCGCAGCAAAGCGGAGAGTCTGACAAATCCGCGCAGTATTTGTTTGCTCATCGAAGCCGACTGCCCGGAGAGTTCCACCAGCATATTGAGGAAAAAGCAGCCGCCTTCAAAAACATCAGCGCCCAGATAATCGTGCATATCATTTTCTATGAATTTTTCAATCCGTTTCAATGGGTCTGAATTATTGCGAATTCCATTAAAAACAATGTTTTTCCAGATGCTGACTGCTTCATCATAAACGGCATACCAGATGTCTTCCTTGCTGGCGAAGTGGCCGTAAAGTCCGCCTTTTGTCAGTCCGGTGGCACCCAGTATATCGCTGATGGATGTGTTATAATACCCTTTAACGGAAAAGAGCTGCAAAGATTTTTCAATGATATTGCGACGGGTCTGAATGCCTTTGGTTGCCATGGTTTGGTTAATTAGTTGATTAGTTGAATTATCCGCCCTGAAAAATATGGAATTCAGTGATGAAGATTATTTATAATAAAAAAATACCGACCGGTCTTTTTATTTATATTTAGCAACTAACAATGTCAAGCGTTTTTTCAATCTGATCGGCTCGAAATCCGAAGCAATAAAGCAAAAAATGCGATGCATTAATTATTAATTTATCCGCAAAATCTAGTTTCAAAAGCAATCGCCGGTATCCAACAAACTGATTCAAGCCCTGGATAGTGCAATTTTCAGGCGGATAAATTAGGGGTTTGCCATTTCAAAGCGCCTGTAATATAAGCCTTGCAGTACAAAGCGAACTAAGGATTACTACGCTAGTATGAGGAAGGAGAACACCGCATGAAAGGCAAACCTGTCATACCGCCGGTGCATCTGACGGCCACTTATAAATTTCAAAAAACCGATGATCTGATCGATGTGGTCCAGAATCGCAGCGGCTATATTTACTCAAGATGGGATAATCCCTCGGTGGTCGAAGCAGAAAATAGTCTGGCCGCGTTGGAAGGCTATGAGCGGGCCCTGGGATTTGGTTCGGGTATGGCGGCCATTACCACCGCCGTCATGGCCAAAATAAAATCCGGCGACCGGCTTATTTCCACCCGCGAGATTTACGGCGGCACCTTTGAACTGTTTAATGATATACTGGTCAAATTGGATGTAAACCCGATTTTCATCAACTGTTGGAAGACCGAGCAGATCATCGATGAAATTCAAAAAGGACTCTCCGTACTATACCTTGAAACCCCTACCAACCCCTTGCTGCGGGTAGCGGACATTAAGCCCCTGGCTGAGGCGGCCCATGAACAGGATGCAGTCGTCATGTTGGATGCCACCTTTGCCTCTCCCATCAACCAGCGGCCGGCGGACTTGGGCGTCGACATCGTCATCCACAGCGCCACCAAATACCTGGGCGGACACCACGATATTACGGCCGGCTTTGTTTGCTGCAACGAGGAGCATTTTGACCGGATTTGGACCTACCGCAAGATTTTAGGCGGTGTAATGGATCCCATGAGCGCTTTTCTAGCGCTTCGGGGAATGCAAACCCTGGAATTGCGCATCCAGCGCCAGAACGAAAGTGCCTTAAAAGTTGCCGGGTTTCTCGTTGATCACCCCAAAATCAGCGCCGTCCACTATCCGGGCTTGCCCGCCCACCCCGACCATGAAATCGCCAAAAGGCAGATGTCCGGATTCGGCGGCATGCTCAGCTTTGAGATTGATGGTGATTTTGATCAGACCAAAAGTTTCATGGACAGTCTGAAATTAATCAAACTGGCCACCAGCCTCGGCGGGGTAACCAGTCTCGCCAATCAACCCATCACCAACACCCACGCCGCTCTAAGCCCGGAAAACCGAGCCAAGGCCGGCATCAGTGAAAGCCTCGTGCGTCTTTCGGTTGGTGTAGAAAACCTAGATTCGTTGATTGATGACCTCGGACAGGCGCTGAAGGATGTTTGATAGATCAAGCTGGTGGAGGTTAACGGGATTTTATAATGTTTGCAGGGTTCAACAGGGTATAAGGTGTATAGTTTAAGGTGTAAGGCAAAGACTAGCGGATCGCGGCGCACGGTGGAGATTTTAGAGTGTAGGACGCCGTCTATAGCAATTTCTTGTCACGAGCGTTATGCCATCTGCGTTGGACGCAGTCAGTCCGAAATCGAATGATTCCTTTACCTACCTTCTTAACTTCTAAACTTCTTTTTTTCCGACTTTGTCCCGCGGCATAGTCCTGCCCTATCGGACGACGACGGGTCCCACTTCCGAATTCTATTTACTTCCCTCCGACCTCTGCGTGCCGCGGCGTCTGTTGGGTTCACCGCCCGAAGGACGAAGTCCCAAGCTTGAAAAGCGAAGACGGGTCATCTGCCCTCTATCTTTTGTATTCTAAATCCGCAATCAAATCTTTCTGTCTTCTGACAACTGTCATCTGTCTTCTAACATCTGTCATCTGTCTTCTGTCTGCTGTCATCTAACATCTGTCATCTGTCATTTGTCATCTGTCTTCTGTCATCTGTCATCAGTCATCTGTTCTCTGACCTCTGACTTCTGTCCTCTAATCTTTATCGGACGGAAATAAAAGATATCTCAGCCAGCCCAGCAGTGAATTTCCGCCCAAAAGCGCTTTGTCGGTTTGATCAAAACCGCGGAACAGCTTGTCCGGTTCAGCAAAGAACTGGGCCCTGGTGGTAAAGGATTCAGCGGCATCGAGTTGCTTGACAATCCGGGCCGGATTGCCGGCCGCGACGCAATTGGCCGGGATGCTGTCCACCACGACGGCGCCGGCGCCGATGATGCTGTTCTCGCCAATGGTCACGCCCTTACAGATAATGGCGCTGTCGCCGATCCAGACATTATTTCCAATATTGACGGGCGCGGTTTTTCCAATGGAAATGCGGTTGTAAATATCATGCCAGTCGGAGTCGGTGACATACGCATTGCTGGCAATCATGCAATTGTCACCGACAATAATCTCATGCGCTGCACCAATCCTCACCCCCGGACAGATCAGGCAGTAATTTCCGATTTTAATGCGTCCCTTGTCCGGTTGTTCCGACCAGATGGCCAGTCTGACCATTTTGTCGGAAGAAGCCACCACATTGACATAGTCCCCCAATTCGATGGGGGCCCCGAAAATCTCTACCTGCCAGGGGCGCATGAAGGTAAATCCCACCCCCAGAGAAGCCAGCTGGGGACGCAGAAAATGATTGACGTAAAACTCCTGGAATTTCTGGTAGGCTTTTTTGATGTAGTACGGACGGTGGTCTCTTCTCAAGAGTGGTTCCCTTGAGGACTGAGTATTTAGGACTGAGGACTGAGTCAAAAATTCATAGCAGAGGGATTAGGAGTTCGCTCAGTCCTCAGTCTTCAGTCCTCATCACTTTGTAGTATTTAACTTAATTCTATCCCCGAGTTTTCCCAAAACTGATGACTGAACAGCTGGCCGGCCGGCGTCAGATTGTAAATGGCATCGGCCGCCATCAGGGCCACGGCATTGGTCCAGGTAATTTTGTCCTCCGGCCAGATAATTAAGTCGGGACAGGTAAAACCACACCAGTAAGTGCCGTCGCTATACCGTCGATCGACAATCCAACTGAATATGATCTCGGCCAGTTTGTGATTTCCCATGGCCGTCAGGGCAATGATCAACTCGCAAGTTTCAGCAATGGTCACCCATGGCTCATCGGAAACGCACAAAACGCCGCGTTCCTCGATGACATATTTTTTCCAGTACTTATCAATCCGTTTTTGGGCGTCAGCTCCGGTTAAAGCACCGGCCAGTACGGGATAAAACCAATACATGGAGTAGCGCGACTTGGTCATATTGAACAGGTATGGCTTATATCTGATGGCATTGCCCAGCTTGGCGAGGCCATTTTGCCACTGGGGTACCGTATAGCCGAGCGTTCTGGCTATGGCCAATGCACATTTCAGGCACATGTATATCGAGCTGGACCCGGTCAATAGTGCCATCGGGTCGACTTTGCCTTCAGGGCTGATCGCCCAGTATATTTCACCGTTGGGAGTTTGAAGACCAAGGGCAAAATCGATGGCGGCCAAAACGGTTGGCCACATCTGTGATAGAAAAGCCAGGTCGCCCGTAATGAGAAAGTGGTGATATACACCCACCGCAATATAAGAGCTCATGTTGGCATCCCGGGTCTTGTCCTCAGGCTGCCCTTGCATATAGGCCGCGTACCAGCTGCCGTCATTGTGCTGGATGCCTGCCAGCCACTCGAAAGCCCGCCGGGCTTGGCGCTGATACCCGCCAATACTCAGCCCCATAGCGGCTTCGACGTGATCCCACGGATCTGTTTTCTGGCCTTCACTCCATGGGATTTCGCCGGTGGGCAACTGGGTTTGGGCAATCAGGTTACAGATTTCATCAATGTTGATTGAAAGATCCGCTGCCGACCTGCTTAACGACGTCTCACGTTTCATCCACTTCTGCCTTTTTTGTCGTAATTCAACTCTATATCATTTACCCGAATCATCTGAGTTAGGCCCTTAACGGGGTTTATCTGACAACATGTCGTAAGTCGCGGAAGGTCTCAGGTGTCAGTGTTCAGGTGTCAGGATTTAGCGCGTTGGTTTCCTGACACCCGAAACCTGACACCTGAAACCCAAATCACAGAAACTGCGCCATTGCTGCTCCGCCGGGGTCACTTTTTCGATCGTCGTCTAGGGAAATGCTTAGTGTCTATTTTTTGAAATCACATCATGTTTGCGTAAGATTTATGCTGCAACAGATTGAATATGTTGGCACTGCTATCGATTAAAATAAAAAAGATAGAGCGACTTGTGGGGTCGTAGCTCGAAGAGCGAAGCCCTGAGCGATTCAACAAATATTCAATCTGCAATCTTCAATCTTCAATTCCGGCTTGCCGGGTTGGGTAAACTGGAATCTATACAAAGGTTTCAACCCATAATCAAGTACTAAATTGCGTGATTATTCGACCTTGACTTTATCAAATTCATTGTTTAGTGTATTTAGTGAGCTCAATATCTTCTGATTACTCTGACTCTTTTTTGGGCGGTCCGCATTCTCATTTTCGTCATTCTACTAATCGCATTCGAGCGGATAAATTCGTATTGAGCAGGTAACTCTCCTTATTGTATGGCCGTTGTGTATTTCCCGTTTCTTTTACTTCGGCCGCATGTGTTTCGCAAACACCTGATACTGACGATATCGCGGAGGAATCAGTGGTAATGGACTTTTTGACGGAACCGGATTAAGGTCTTCTGCGTGATGGTGGCGTGCCGGCGGAGTCTTTGGTGACCAATCAGATTCATTTTTAAGGCAAGGTGGCAAAGGGCGAAAAGCACCAGGCGCCCTGCGCCGGAAACGAAACCCGAATTGTGCCGTATGAACCGGCACAAGAAAGGAGGAAAAAATGGCTGACAGTGTCTACAAGGTAATAGAATTGGTGGGAAGCAGCGATACTTCCTGGGAAGAGGCGGCCAAAAACGCAGTTGAAAGAGCCGGCCAAACCCTCAGGGACCTAAGAGTTGCCGAGGTTTCAAAGCTCGACATGAAAGTTGAAAACGGCAAAGTCGCCGCCTTTCGCGCCCGGGTCAACCTCTCATTTAAGTACGGTGGCGGAGAGTAGTCCACCGGAAGTATATTCATCCAGATGGTGTTTGGTGTTTCGCGGCTAACGCAAACACCAGACACCACTATCTGAAGTGCTCAATATGCAAGCTCTCCACCACAGTTGAGAAATCGGTACGTCAACTGTGCCGGATTTAAATTCCCTTCTTCCCGGAAAGTAATTGCCTTAATTATGAATGATCCGCGAAATAGATCCGAAATCGAAAGAATGTTGGGTGACATGGGCAGTGTGGAAGATCATTATGACAAACTTCTCGCTGCCTACTATTCATGGATGAGTGGGGGATTCGATTTAAAAATCGAAGAACACCGTACTTTTTTCCGCGAACACGGAATTCGACCGACAGGTACGGGAGTCGCCGTGGATCTCGGTGCCGGTTCCGGATTCCAGTCGATCCCCTTGGCTGAGGCGGGTTTTAAGGTTTTCGCTTTTGATACCAATCGGCAGCTTCTGTCGAATCTCAGAGAAAAAGCCAAAAATCTATCTATTGTGACCATTAATGACAGTATGTTGAATTTTACCAAGCATTGTCCGACGGGAATTGAGATCGGTGTATGCATGGGCGACACCCTGGCCCATTTGCAGAGTCTCGAGCAAGTTCAACATTTACTGGAGAACACCCACGCGGCTTTGGCCCAAGATGGCACATTGATCCTGAGTTTCAGAGACCTGACCCATGAATTGTCGGGACTCGATCGATTCATTCCGGTCAGAAGCCACTCCAATCGCATATTTACCTGCTTTCTTGAATATGAGCCACAGTATGTGGTGGTACATGATATTGTCTATGAAAAAAAAATCGATGAATGGAAAATGAAAAAGAGTGCTTACCGAAAGATCCGAATCTCACCTCAATGGGTAAATGATCTGCTGGTAATGATCGGCTATAATGTTATAACATTCGATACGCACATGGGTATTGTGACTTTAATTGCCCACAAATCAACCTGAAAAGCGAAATGATGGCGGCTCAAGTGTTTTTGGAGCCAAAATACACAGTTCACCCCATTGTCCGCATCAAATCCTTCGAGTAGTTTCAGCCTTATATAGTAATCTCATCGCATTGAAAACCGCTGTTGTTTTACTGGCTTTTGGTTTTTACCAAATAATTTTTGTCAGGTATTCGGCCTGAATCAGACCAATGGTCAGCTGCCATCCCCAACACGGCACGGGATGCCCCGGACCCCTCCGTTAAAAGCGGAGTACGGCTAGCGCGGTAGCGGCTTGAATGCTGAACTTGCAACCTGCCTCGCCAGGATTTGTCTGGCAAGAATAGCTATCTATTTGACGACACAATGACGGAATACATCCAATACTTGTGGTTGATCGTATACCTGTTTGCCCTGGTATCGCTGCTCATTTACGGCTTGAACTGCTATCTGCTGATGTTATTTTATCGCTTCAATCAACGCCGGGCCATCATCAAACATAAAGAAATCCAGCAAGCTTTTTATCAGAATGTTCCTGAGGCCGATTGGCCCAGCGTCACCATCCAGTTGCCGATTTTCAATGAATGTTATGTCGTCGAGCGTTTGATAAAGTCGGTATGCCGCATAGACTACCCCAAAGATCTGCTCGAAATCCAGGTCCTGGACGATTCCACCGATGAGACCGTCCATATTGCCCAGGCCCTTGTCGCAGATATGCAGCTTAAGGGGGTTGACATTGTTTACCACCACCGTCAGAACCGCAAAGGCTACAAGGCCGGGGCCCTCAAAGAAGGATTGAAAACCGCCAAAGGAGAACTGGTGGGCATCTTCGATGCCGATTTCGTGCCGGATCCCAATTTCTTGAAAGAATCAGTTCCCTATTTTGCAGATCCCGGGGTTGGAATGCTGCAGACCCGCTGGGGCCATATCAATGATGATTATTCTCTGTTGACCAAGGCGCAGTCAATGGGCATCGACGGTCATTTTGGCGTGGAGCAGGCTTCCAGGGCCTGGAGCGGCTTTTTTTTGAACTTCAACGGCACCGCGGGTGTATGGCGCAAAAAAACCATTGAGGATGCCGGTGGCTGGCAGGCCGACACATTAACCGAAGATCTGGATTTGAGCTACCGGGCGCAGCTCAGGGGCTGGGAGTTATGCTTTGCGCCGATGGTGGTCTGCCCGGCGGAAGTACCGGTGACCATCAATGCGTTTAAGTCCCAGCAGCACCGCTGGGCCAAGGGCTCCATTCAGACTGCCAAAAAAAATCTTGCCAATTTGTTTCGCGCCGACCTCCCGCTTCTGGTAAAAATTCAGGCATTTTTGCATTTGACCCATTACATGGTTCATCCCATGATGCTGCTGGTGGTACTGACGTCCATCCCAATGCTGTACTCCCAGTGGTTTTTTGATCATTTGGCATTTCCGATCATGATTTTTACCATCCTATGCCTGGCCACCTTTGGACCTTCGAGCTTATATCTGTTTTCGCAACGCGTCCTTTATCCGGATTGGAAAAAACGGATTAAATACCTGCCGTTTTTGATGTGCCTGGGCACCGGCATCGCGGTCAATAATACCAAAGCGGTGCTCGAAGCCTTGCTGGACATCGAAAGCGGCTTTATCCGGACACCCAAGTATGGAATCAAACAAAGGGGGCAGCGCTGGCACAACATGAAGTATTCCATGCCCCTGACCTCGGTGTCCCTGCTGGAGTTTATTTTAGGATTGTATTCACTGACCGGATTGATGCTGTTTTTATTTTTCAGCAAATATCTGGTCAGCCCGTTTCTGCTAATTTATACGTTAGGCTTTTTTTACGTCTTTTTTCTTTCGGTCAAGCACGGCTATGGGAAAATCCAATCATAATCCGTCAAACGATCTTCGACACTGCAAGATTCATGGTGCAGTCCTATTGTTGGGGGTCGCCTCCGGGGTAATCTATCTGTTTAATTTCAAGCTTTTTAGACTGGTACCTGGATTGGTTTCGCCAACGGCCATTCATGTTTACGTGAGCATGTTCGGGCTATTGAGTCTGCTGTACTTGATCAGTGTATTTTTAGTTATAAAAAATAAATCAACCATCGGCCGGTCAAAGGGCTTGCTGTGCATCATATTTATTTTTGCGGTTGTCTTCCGGCTTTGCCTGATTCCGAAGGATCCGGTGGTGCTTTCCAAAGACGTATATCGCTTTATCTGGGACGGACGGGTTCAGCAACATGGGATAAACCCTTATCGCTATGCGCCGGCAGACGATGCACTGCAAAATCTACGCGACGAGCAAATCTATCCCAATATCAACCGCAAGGCCTATCCCACCGTTTATCCGGCCGGTGCTCAATTTTTTTTCGTATGACCTATGCCCTGGTAGGCGACAGCGTCCATGGCTTTAAAGGTATCATGGTTTTTTTTGACATCCTGACCCTGCTGGCGCTGACAGCCCTGCTCGGGGTGTTTGGTTTCGAAGTTGCCCGCCTGATTGTATATGCCTGGAATCCCCTGGTCATATGGGAAATCGCCTATAGCGGACATTTGGAAGGAATCACGGTTTTTTTGATGGTGACCGCCTTTTTGTTATATGCCCTTCACCGCAAAATTCCGGCGGTGATCGTTCTGACCCTGTCCAGTGCAGTAAAGCTGTACCCGGCCCTATTGCTGGCAGCCATCGTCAACCGTGGCGAAAGAGTCAGAAGCTTGCTGGTATTCAGTTTTACTTTCGGCCTGCTTTACCTGCCGTATATGGCAGCCGGCCGCAAGTTGTCAGGATTTTTACCCAGATATCTGAAGAGCCCCTACGAAAGCTTCAATATGGGGTTGAAATCTTTTATTATGGGCTTGTTTCCCGGCGTGAACTACTATTTACTTTCACAACTGTTTATCATTGCGCTGGCCGCCGCCGGGTTGATTATATTCTTTAACGGGTCTATCTACCATTTAAAGGATTAATTTAAGGCGATGTCTTCGAGTCCCCATGATTTGGTTCTGCGTAGCCGGATTCCGGAAAGCCTCATAATGAGGATAATCATCATATCG